>Ga0187769_10002475_pt1 | contig 10830 bp, 11 predicted proteins | sample 0116_SJ02_MP02_1_FD_133140 | JGI IMG/M metagenome (GOLD analysis project Ga0187769, IMG submission 133140) | Tropical peat soil microbial communities from peatlands in Department of Meta, Colombia - 0116_SJ02_MP02_10_MG | ecosystem: Environmental > Terrestrial > Soil > Wetlands > Peat | place... | reverse complement strand
CCCGTCGTCACTCCGAAAGTCGGTGCACCATTCGTACACGTATTTGATCGGCGCCTTGATGGTTTTCGTGACCTGGGCATGATGTGAAGCAAAAACTCGTCGGCTGGATTCCGGCATGTGACCTATTAGAGTGACGGATTCCTCCTATCAAGGTTTTCCTCGTCGGTGCTGTTACGTCGATTGGCCCTCGTTCAAGTTCCTCTTCGTGTTAACCATGGGCCTGTGCCGCCATCTGGATGATCTTTAGCCACTTAACAGCACACTCCGAAGGCAAGTAAAGAATAAGCAGAAGAGACAGGGGAACTAAACCTCGTTTCCCATCTCCCAATCTCGCCCGGGGGCATTAGACTGTCTCAATAGAGCCATTAACCGGGTACAAGTTTATCGTAGCGAGTTAAAGAACCCCGACCAGTGCCTTTCTAACGTGCCGCTCTGCAGCGCTGCAGGCGAAAAATCAAGTGTTGCTATGTATTGCGACTCCATAATCGATTAGGTTGACCGGACAAGGGTCGAGAGCCGTGTCGACACGCCAACCGGTGGGAAGCCGTGAGAGGGTGTTCTTCCTTCCGAGTTCTCAAACGGAGAAGCCCTGACATTGGCCACCTGCCCCAGCTGCGGCAAGGAGGTTAGCGAGGACTTCGGCTACTGCCCCTATTGCGCGACACCGCTGAAGCCATTCTGTCCATCGTGCAAGAGGGAGCTCAGGGCGGGCTACGTGGCGTGCCCCTACTGCGGCTTCAGGCTGGAACCAGGAACCCCGGCCAAGCGCCTCTATCGAAAGGCCGGGAAGTCTCTGTTTCTCAGAGCCCTCATCGTGCTCACATTTGTCGGTGGTCTCATAGATGCAATCCAGGGGGCGAACGAGTCGACCTTCCAGTTCGCGAACTACACGTACCAGGGCCCGATTCCCGACGTAGCACGCTATCTGGCGCTGCTGCAGGTCTCCCTCGGGATTCTGGTTATCGTGGTCGGGATCGTGGAATTCTTCATTGTGCCAGGGCTAATATACGGCAGGGCATTTTCGAGGAGATACCTGCTGAAAATGGCCAGCTTGTCGTTCCTCCTTTCCGTCCTGATACTCTTCATCGACGCGTCGATATCCACGGTCTTCAGCCTGCCGTCCGCGACCTTCTCGTTTGACATCTTCTTTGCCGTGTGGACCTTCCTTTTATTGGCGGTCACCTACCGTTACGTGAGCCAGCAGGAAACCAGGGAGATCCTACGAGCTACGGCTGCCTCCCAAGTGCCCGATGGTAGACTGTTCCCTGCTGAAGAATAGGACAGATTCCCTTGGTCAAACCTCTAGGCGGATTGATTGACGGCCCTGACTACGAGATTCGCAGATAGCATATATCCCTCAGGTGCGTTCACTCGCTGCCGCGGCTGGAAGCATGGCGGGCAAGCGCTCTACAAGTCCGCTTAGCACTACTTGTCCTGCTAGGCCGTTCTCACGAGTAGAACTAGACTTCTCCTACACAAGGGATATCCCATTGTTTGGGGATACGGTCTTGGAGAGGAAATTGAATAGGCTCAGGACAGCGTCCTACGTTGGCCTCTTGGTAGGCGTCATCATTTCGGTTGTGGGGGGCGGATTGGCGAGCACAATCTATGGGGGCTCATGCTCCGCCAACCTGTCGCCATGTCAATACACTCCGCCTCCTGAAGATGTCCTAGGCGATTATCTCTTCTACTTGGGCGCGGTTGTAATCATCGTCTCTCTGGTGGCTCTCGTCTTCTCGTTGACACGTCAACCCTCAGTGGTCGTCTGACTCCATCAACGTCACCAAGCCGTTGTCATCAGTAGAACTTTACACCCCCCTGAGGCCATCCTCTGGGGCATGAGGCGTAGAACGGCTGTGCTGCTAGTCTCGATGGTCGTGGCAATTCTGGTGACTCAGTTCTTCCTACTGCCCGTTGCTCCAACCCCCAACAACTATGTATGCCATGGCGGTCTTGCTTGCGTCCATACCATGTCGCTGTCCTGCGTTGTGTTTGGGTTAGGAAGTTACATAACCTATTATGAACACTATTACCTCACTGACCATTGTCCCGTTTGAGGAACTGCTTGACTGTCCAACCCCACCAAAATAGCTCTGAACCCTATCCCCCCAGACCCCCCTTCCCCAGCGCCGGTTAGAATCGCTTAGCGGACTAATATGTCAGCAAGTCCGCTTAGCGCGCAAAACCGCACACACTCTGTCGGGCGGTTTCTAAAGAGGGGATAGCATATATCTTGTGCCCGGAAGCCTCGATGAGGATGTCCTCCGAGGAAATCGTCCGCCTAGCCCAGCAGCGCGGTTTCTTCTTCAAGACCGCGCCCAGCTACCCCAACGCGCCCGCCGGTTTCCTCGACTATGGGCCCCTAGGTGTAGCCCTCAAGGCCAGGATAATCGAGCTCTGGCGTAGAGTGATTGTGAAGAGGGACGGCATGATAGAGATAGACGGGGCGCAGATCCTCCCCAAACCAGTGTTCGAGGCCTCCGGGCACCTCTCCAGCTTCACAGACCCCTTCGTGAGGTGCTCGAAGTGCGGTTCTGTCTACAGGCCAGACAAGCTCCTTGAGGAGAAGACGGGGAAGGCTGTGCCGGAGAAGCTGAGCGACGCAGAATATGACTCCCTCATGTCAAAGGTGGGGGTGAAGTGCTTGAAGTGCGGCTCGAACCTCTCGGGCACCACCCGGTTCAACATGATGTTCAGGGTTGGAATTGGGCCGGCAGGGGAGGAGGCCTACCTCCGGCCTGAGACTTGCCAGAGCATCTTCGTCGACTTTCCGCTCCTCTACAAAACCCAGAGGGCGAAACTCCCCATAGGGATGGCCCAGGTGGGGAGGAGCTTCAGGAACGAGATCGCCCCGCGGCAGGGCCTGCTAAGGCTGAGGGAGCTCAACCAAGCTGAGGTCGAGGTTTTCTTCAACCCGAAGAAGACAGACTCCCCTAGGTTTGAGTGGGCGAATGAGGAGGTCCTCTCGTTCAGGACGCCCGACGGGAAAGACGTTCAGATGAGCTTGGGCGAAGCTGTGCAGAAAGCAGTCATCCCAAACATGCTTATCGGCCATTACCTCGCCCTAATCACGAAGTTCTACGAAGCGGCGGGGGTGCCGAGGAGCGCACAGCGGCTGAGAGTCCTGTCGGACGAGGACAGGGCCTTTTACTCCACGGCTGCCTATGACCTCGAGGTCAAGATTGCTAGTGGGTGGCTCGAGCTGGTCGCCTGCAACTACAGAGGGGACCACGATCTCGGGGGGCACATGAAGGCGAGCGGGACGGACTTCACGGTCGAGGATGGCGGGGAGAAGGTCCTCCCCCACGTGTTCGAGCTCTCTCTTGGTGTTGACAGGACAACATACGTCGTGGTCGAGTTGTCCCTAACGGGGGAGGGGGAGAGGAGGACACTTTCGCTGAAACCCTACCTGGCGCCCGTCCAGGCCTGCGTATTCCCACTCGTCAACAAGGACGGTCTTCAGGAAGCAGCCCGGTCGATCGCAGCGACGCTGCGCGAGCGCTTCGACGTATTCTACGACGAGTCTGGTTCAATCGGGAGGCGGTACGCCAGGGCTGACGAGTCGGGAGTTCCTGTCTGCCTTACCGTGGACTACGACACCCTCAAGGACAACACTGTGACCCTGCGGGACAGGGACACCAGGAATCAGGAGCGCGTGCTCGTGTCCGAACTTTCCAACAGGCTCGGCGAGATAACTAGGTTTCCTAGGCTAGAGGGGCAAGAACCAGAAGCGTAGCTATGGCGGCGGCCGCGCCCGCCACTGTAGACACGACGTTCACGATGTTGTTCTCTATGTACCACTTTCCCTGGGTGGCCTTTGTCCTCTCGCCGCAGTGCCTCAGCGCCTCGGTGGGTTTCAGACAGACGACGCAGTACCCCTTCCGCTGAACCGTTGCACCCACCAGGCTGTCGAACACGGCCCCGAACACCCCGCCTATGACGCAGACCGGGAGAATGAGATATGGATCTGAGAGTATGCCAAGCGCGAGTGCCATTATCCCGATGACGAGGGAAGCGAAGGCCGCCCCAACGAAGCCAAGGGTGGTGACCCCCCCTGACGTCCCTGGCGCCACTTGTCTAGATGGGTGAGTTATCAGCATCGGCTGGCTGTGGCTGAGGAGTCCGAGTTCTGTGGCGACCGTGTCAGCGGCAGACGTCGACACCGCCCCCAGGAAGACAGTGGCAGGAATGACCCCAGGGTTCGTCATGTTCCAGATGGCGGCAATAGAAGCGAGACCTCCGTTGGCGAGTATGTGGGGCCAGTTTCGGGCGCCCCCCTTCCCCTGGGCGCCTCCGAGGCGCCTCTTGTACCCGTACTTGTAGAGGGTGAACACCACCCCAAGGCTGAAGAAAACGGCGACGATTACGAACCAGGAGAAACCCCCACCATATATGACTGCGAACCCGACCGTCGCGCTTGCGAGGAACCCTCGGGCATCGACTGTGTTCAGAAGCACCGCGGCGAGTGCAAATGCAACCACCACGAAGAACTCAACCACCACTGTACCCAGGGTCAACTAGCACGCGTCCCCCGGTTCGTTTCAGTCAAAGGCGGGGGCGCCGCCGACTTCATGCAATTAAATACACACTTCAGGGTCTCGGATTCGTGCCGAGGATTCTGTATGGCATCAGCCCCATCGGGCTGGGGCACGCGACTCGTTCCCTCGTCCTTTCACAGGAGCTCGAGCGGAGCGGGGCCGAGGTCAGGTTCTTCTCGGGGGGCAAGGCCGCCGAGTTCATCCGGGACAGGGGATTCAAGGTAGACAGCATAGTGGAAGACCCCGTCCCTCACATCTCGGACGGGGAGATGAGCAGAGTAGCCCTCTGGTACATAAGGTCGTGGATTGCAAACAGAAGGACGGTGCCACGGACGCGCCGGCTTCTGGACGCCTATTCGCCTGACATCGTGGTCTGTGACGAGGAGTTCTCTGGGATAATAGCAGCGGGGGAGCGGGGGGTGAAGCGCGTGTTCATCGCCGACGAGCTGGTGCTCGGCTTCGCTCGTACCTGGGTAGCGCGCAAGATCGAGTCAAGGGTTGACAGGTGGTACAAGGGGCTGCAAGAGTCCGTTGACCTTCTGATAGTCCCAGAGCCCGGCGAGAGTGGTGGGAACAGGAGGTTCGTTGGTCCCATCGTGAGGCAGACCACGAGGTCCCCGTCAGAGGCGAAGTCTTCCTACGGCCTCCCCCAGGGTGGGATGATTCTGTTCGCCACGAGCGGGAGCGGGGTGGGGAGGGAACTTGCCCTCCGGGTAAGGGACGCTGTGGGAAAAGCAGGATTGGCTGGCGTCACCCTCGCTGTAACGGGGAACCGCGGCCCCAAGATAGATGGTGATTCCGTCTACGACCTCGGGGTTGTCCCAGACAACCAGAACCTGGTCGCAGCGGCTGACCTTGTGGTTTCAACTGCTGGCAAGAGCACCATCGACGAGGCAGCTGCAGCGGGAACGCCAATCATAGTCATACCCATCCGGCACCACGCCGAGCAGGAGAGGAACGCGGCGGCCCTTGGGTACTCTAGCTCAGACGTCTCGAGGCTTCCAGAGCTAGTCAGAGATCTGTACGGGAAGAGGCAGCCCCCGGGAAAGTTCAGCGGCGAGGTGGAAGCAAGCAGCGCAATCCTGACCCTTGTTAAGGGGATCGCCGCAAGGGCGAACTAAGTGCGAATGCCAGTAAGTGACTCGATTATCGCCCCTTCCGTTGGGGCAGCGGACAGCGCAAGAACCAGACCCTCCCGACGGGCGAGATCGACGGCCAGAGGATCTACTTCCCTCGGCCCGTGGATGACGACCACTCTCGGCTTCAACTGGGACACCCTTATGGCGACGAGGGGGCTCCTCCCCATTCCCACCTTCGTGAATACAAGCGCGCGCTCGGTCGTCGCTCCGAAGATCCTGTAGAAATCGTATCCCGACAGCGCATAGATGGTCTTGATACTGTCTACGACTGTGTATCCATAGAGCTTCACTGTGTTGGGGTCGCCGACCAGCACAGTGGCGGCGAGGGCGTCCAGAATCTTCGGTGCTCCGACGGGGGAGGTGAACTCACCAATCGACAGAATAGCTTCGTCCTTGTCGCTGGATAGCAGGCGCGAGACCAGCCTCCCCTTTCCTTCGTCAAGCTTCACCAGGGCCTCGATGTACTTCTTTACGAACTGCACGCCGGGGGAAGGTCTCCTCCCGCTCTCGTAGTCGCTGAGCACCGAAGCGGAGATGCCAAGGGCCTCCGCCAGGGTCACCTGTTTTATCGAAAGCTTCTCTCGCCATGCCCTCATGGCCCTCCCGGCGTCAGGGGCGGCAACCACGTTGCCTGCAATCTTTGCCAGGGCGTCGTTGGTACCTTGTTCCATGGCAGTTAGGCGATTGTAGATGAGGTATAAGGCTTTAAGCGAAGTTCTGCGTCGGGCGCAATCAGCTCTTTCGAGCCAGGAGGGATACCTGCTGTTTGAGAGCTTGAAGCCCCGAATTCACATTCCTTTCGTTTCTTGCCAGTCCTAGTTGGCGTACGAGCCTTTCCCCGAGTAGCCTGTCCTTCCCTTCTGTCAGCGAAGTTAGGGTCCTCTTCGGGTGCAGCCTCAGAAGGGTGACCATTCCGTCCACGAGCTCCTGGCCGAGAAACGAATAGCACTCTGCCAGCTCCATTCTTGTGACGAGCTCTTCGGTCTTTGCCACCATGATCTCCGTCCTGGCCTTTGGCCATTCTGACTCTGCAACTGCCTCATTGTACCCTTCTCGTAAAACGTCATGGAGGACGGTCACGCCTTCCAGCCTCGCCCCGCACCCCGCACGACCCGCAGACTCGAGCCCGGCCCCCATAGACATACCCTCGAACCCTCTCGGATTTCCCGTCGCCCCTTCCCGCAACTGAGCGAGCAGGTGGCTGGGAGAGGGGAGGGCTTCACTTGACAGGAGAAGTGCATACCCGAATTCGTAGGACGCTGCAAGCAGCCAGAAATCAGCGTCGACGAGGGCGCCTTTCGACAGGGCTGACTCAGCTCGCCCAAGTATCTTCAGAGCGGATGCCAATCGTATCCCGCTTGCCTTTCGGGCCGACTCAGCATTGACAGCAAAATTCGCCGCCGAACTCGTAGAAAGAACCAAGGACGCATCCCTGACAGGTTTCGCGATGGCCAACGACATGGCGTATTCGGGATTGGCCGGTTTCAGGACCTCTTTCTCAGACGCGAACTTCAGGTCTACGAAAACGTCTCCCATTCGCAAAGAGGTGGAGGGCTGTCGCTCGCCACTGACCACCAGGACGTCCAGCTCGCAAGAGTACCTGCCAATGTTACGGGAGTTGCATCCGATTAGCGCCACCGCCGCGTCCATGTACGTGTCGAGGATGGGCCTCAGGACCACTGCTGCCGGTCCGGCCTTTGCTTTCATTCCCTGTTAGTGTTCCCCCTCTCCTGGAAGAACATTCTGAAGGAAAGACTCTTGGCCGGCGCTTTCTTTGCAGAACTCTCATTTACACATGCAAGACTCTCATCATGACATAGGATTCTCCCAAATCGGCCACAAGACATATATATTGGGTGGGGAGAGAGTTGCTTGTAAGTATTTCGTTAGTGATTGTTATGTTTGGAGACAAAGACTTCTCGAGACTGATGCGGCTGCAAAAGGCCATGGACAAATGCCCACGGTGTGGGAAGGGTCCAATGATAGTCGACTCCGCGGGCGGGGAACTCTTTTGCGGTTCATGTGGTTTCGTTGTCAAGGAGAAGATCGAGGAGGTTGGACCCGAGTGGAGAGCCTTCTCGAAGGAGGAGAAGGACGACAGGAGCCGTGGAGGCATCCCGACTTCCATAGCAATGCACGACATGGGACTTGCTACAGTTATCGGAGGGATAAACAAGGACGCCTCCGGAAAGTCCCTCTCCGCGTCGATGAAGGCGACGGTCGAGAGGCTAAGGACGTGGGACTCGCGCAGTCAGGTTCACGAGCCTGTAGACAGGAACCTCAGGCAGGCGTTCAGCGAGCTTGACAGGTTGTCCGACAAACTCTCCGTTTCGGATGCGGTCGTGGAGAAGGCAGCCTACATCTACAGGAAGGCCCTCGAGAGGGGGCTGGTCAGGGGCAGGTCCATTTCTGCCATCATCGCAGCATCGCTTTACGCAGCCTGCAGAGATACCCAGACGCCCAGGACCCTCAAAGACCTGGCTGCAGTAAGCAACGTGAAGAAGAAAGACATTGCGAGGTGCTACAGGCTGCTTTTGAAGGAGATGGACATCAAGATGCCCGTGGTTGACCCGACAAAGTGCATCTCCCGTATCGCCTCCAAGGCGGGGCTATCGGAGAAGACCAAGAGAAGGGCGCTCGAGATTCTGAAGAGGGCGGAAGAGACGAGGATATCGGCTGGCAAGGACCCCATGGGTCTCGCAGCTGCGGCCCTCTACGTCGCCTGCACCCTTGAAGGCGAGGACAAGACGCAGAAGGACGTGGCTGAGGCGGCCGGGGTGACGGAGGTTACCATAAGGAACAGGTACAAGGGCCTGAGGTCCGCCCTCGGGATCTAAGCCTACTCCTCGTGGACCAGCCTGTTTCTAGTCTCTATCTCCAGTTTGTCTCTCGGGTAGAGTGAGGGAAAGTTCTTTGAGAGTATTTCGACGTACATGGCCGTCTCCCTCTCGTCCATGAACTGGAACATGTACTTCCCCTTGTACGGTTCGGGAGCTCCCTCCCTTCGGATGAACTCGATGTGGATCAATGGGTCCCCCTGTCGTATCGTTATGGGGGTCCGCTCGTTGCTCAGGTTGACCAGCTCCAGGGCTAGCCTCCCCACAAAACCGCTGTGGACCTTCACGGAGTTCAAGAACGACAGCCCCAGCCTCCCGAACCTGCTCTTCGACGTGAGGTGCGCTACGCAGTCGGGTGGAGTGAAAATTATCTCCCTCGAGATCATGTTCCTGTGCTCAAGGTAGTGGAGGGTCCTGTCCTCCCTCACCGTAAGGACGTACCCGTCTCCGTCAAATGCAGACTCGTCTGATGGGTAAATCGTGCTGTACTTCGCCACGAGTTCTCTTAGGATTGGAGCACCAAGGACGGTCAAGTTCCGACCCCTCCCCCCGCAGGCGGGCCCTTATCAAAGTCGCCAGCCGTCTCCCGTGAGCGCCATGCCGCCAGCTTCTTCAGCCCCAGATACACAACAAGCAGGAAGCTCGCCAACCCGAAAAGGTAGAGCATGTCTATGTCGACCAGGTACTGCCCCAGGTACTCTTTGGTCGAGTCCCACGGGATCCCAAAGGCTGCTTGACCGAAGAACGCGTACACGCTCCCGAAGAAGTCAACCCCCCAGTGTGCCAGTACAGCCACGTGCAGGCCGTACCTGACATAGAGGTACCCTAGAACGAACCCGCCATAGATGGCCTCCGGGAGCTTACCTATGTCCCAGGTGTTGCCACAGACCACATGGCAGGCACCGAAAGTGACTGCGCTGAAGCTGGTCGCCGCCCAGATTATCACCGAGGCCCCGCTCCCTACTGCGAGGCCCTCCATGACCTTCGATGGTCTCCAGAGCGCCCCGAGAGCCTCCTTCCAGGGACGGCCGTAAGATAGTATGAATGCCACGGTCCCAATGAGCAGCACCCTGAAACCGATTTCTTCTATCAGGGGAGCATAGGCGAACCCAAAGAGCAGGGCGAGAGGGTCCCCCGTGGGTCCTCCTATTGGGGCGCCCGTCGACGAAACCAGGTTGTCGATTTCGTTTGAAGTGAATGTGAGGAACCCGATCGAGACGATCACGACAATGAAGGGACTCGATACGAAGGCGTCAGAACCCCTCCTGAACGCGGTCTTTATCGAGTTCCACAAACGTTCCTTCTGTTGCAGCGCGTAGAGGAAGAAAAGGATGTAGACCGCGGAGAATAACGCAAACATGACCCCCCCGCTCACTGTGAATGGGGCGAAGGCGACTGCAGGGCCGATCCAGAAGTAGGGCTGGATAGAGGTATTTGACGTCACGTTCTGCGAAAGTTTCCCTGAAAAGACAGAATAGAACCCCGCGGGGAATGAAAAAGCGACAAGGGCGATGGTGAACCCCAGAAGGATAACGAAACCCAGCACCACCATCGCCGTCCCTGGCTTGATGCCGGTTCCGGAAGGCGTCCCCAAAGTCAGCTTTTCCCTTTCTCCGGCTGTTGCTCCCGCTCTATGAAGACAACCCCGCCGTACCCGCACTTCTCGCATTCGTACCTCGGCGGAGTCATCCCGGGGAGCCCCAGCACCGTCTTCAGGGGGCTGAGACATCTCGGGCAGAGCTTGGTCGCGGGAGCGAACGGGCTCCGCCTCGCCAGAGTCGGCTGCCTCTCCTCTGGCTTGTCCTGTGGCGGCATCGGAGATGCGACCCCGGCGTCGCTCTTAAAACCGTTCCACGGGTTGGCGGTGTCTGTTACGCTCCGAAGAAGGGTATCTTTCGGTGGGAGAATGGCAAATCGTGGGTGCTTGAGCTCTCGGTCACTGTCTTACTACGCACCCCAGAACAACTGGCCGCTCTAGGCGGGGTCACTGTGGCTGCTTCTCATTCTCGAAGATCTTGAACGCAGAGTCTGCGTCCTTTCCGTGATGGACCACCGCCTGCACCGCCTTAACCATTCCCACGGGGTTGGTTGACTGGAAAATGTTCCTCCCCATGTCGACACCCACGGCGCCATTCGAAACAGCATCATGGGCAAGCTGCAGCGCCTCCTTCTCCGGGAGTTTCTTCCCTCCTGCGATTACGACCGGCACGGGGCACCCGTCGACCACCTTTCGGAAGTCCTCGCAGTAGTATGTTTTGACCACGCTAGCCCCGAGTTCTGCTGCGATCCTGCACGCGAGGCCAAGGTATCTCGCAT
>Ga0187769_10002474_pt1 | contig 10832 bp, 2 predicted proteins | sample 0116_SJ02_MP02_1_FD_133140 | JGI IMG/M metagenome (GOLD analysis project Ga0187769, IMG submission 133140) | Tropical peat soil microbial communities from peatlands in Department of Meta, Colombia - 0116_SJ02_MP02_10_MG | ecosystem: Environmental > Terrestrial > Soil > Wetlands > Peat | place... | reverse complement strand
TTCCCAAGATCCCGGAACTCGCCCGGCTCAAACGGATTGCCAATGATCTCCGATTTCACCGGCAGGCTCGCCGCGATCGCCTTGCTGATCGCAACGTTATGCAAAAAGGGAAGCGCCGCCGTCTTGACCCGATCTTGCCATCCACGGCTGCCATCGCTGCGCGCGAACCACGTCTGGTGCGTCACCACCAACGGCTTGCGCGCCGCGACCGCTGGCGGCAGCATATTCAGCGAGATATTGTTCTGCCACGCCACATCCGAGCGTCGCGCTAGCTCGTACAGCGTACCGAACGACGGTTTCCGTAGTACCTCGTGCCTGCCCTCCATCGGCGGGCCAGGCGTGTAGCTCGCCACGGTCACCGCCGATCCTACCCGGCAGAACTCGTCCGCCAGAATCTTCGATACCGTTTCGATCCCGCCCACGCTCGGCGCGAACGCGTAAGAGCACAGCAGTATCTTCATGAATTCACCGCTTGCTGCAGCTCCTGCACCTTCGCGCTCGATTCAAGACTCGCTTTTCGGTCTTCGCCATGATAATCCCTTAGTCCCTCAGTCCGTCGTTCCTAGTTCCCTCCGCACCAGTACCTCACCGTGTACGCCGTCGATGCTGCCGGCGCGGAATTCGCCGTAATCGTGATCGCGGTCGTGCTTTCCGTCCACGTGTCGGTCGTGAGCACCGCGCTCGCGCTCTGTACGGCCACGATGCAATTGGCGTAGTTGGTGTGCGTGTTCGGGAAACCCAGCGTCGCCAGCGTTCCGGTCGTCGGGCTGGTCCCCGTTGTCAGCGTCACCGTTCCACTCGCGCCGTCGCACACGTGGTTCGTCGTGCACGCAATCGACGGGCTGGTTCCCGCCGCCGCTCCTGCCGTCAGCGTCATCGTACTCGATCCGATATAGAACTTCCCTTGCAGGAATCCCGTCGCCGTCGTGTTCCCGGAGCTGTTAACGGTCAGTGCCGCCGTGTTGTAATTCGCTCCGCCCTCGTAGACGATAAAGCCTCCCGAACCGGAGTGATTGACGTTGTTTACGGTGACCGCGCCGGTGCCTTGCGAGGAGACGTTCGTGGCTCCGCCGCTATAGGCGGTCAAGACCGCCATCGGTGTGGACGCCCCAGAGTTGTATAGGAGCAGATCGTAGCTGGTATCCTCCTCTATCTGCCATTCCGCCACGGGAGTCGTTGCGGCGCTGTTGAGCTGAAGCCCGCCGCTCTCCGCCGTAGAACTGGTGCCGGGCTGGACGATCAGAAAGTCGGTCGCAGCCGCGTTGTTCGCGTAGGTCGTCGTGCTGGCCGACCACGTGTTCGCGCCGTTGAGCAGCGGTACATTCGCGCCGCTTGTTCCCGTGTTGTCCATGGCAGCGGAACCGAGAATGTTGCCGCTCGCGCCGCTGGCGAGCTGCACCGCTCCCTGAGCGCTGCTGGTGGCCGCGGGCAGCAGCGATGCACTCACGCTCGTCACCGATTGGATCTGCGAACTACTATTCGTCCCCACCAGGGACGCATTCGCCGGCAGCGCCCCGCCATTCACTTGCGTCGCGTTCGCATTGCCTAACTGCCCCTCTAACTGCCAGTAAGTTCCGTCGTAAGTCGCGCTGATCCAGTGTCCGGCCAGCAAATCGTTGGCCGCTAAAGTGCTGCTGTTCCCCCATTTCTTGATCGTTGCCGCCGCGCCTCCATTTACCGCCAGCGTTGCCGATCCGCTATTGGCCGCATTAATGTTAATCGAGATCGTGTCGCCCGCCGCCGGCGTGAACGTCGGCGCGGTCGTGCAACTGTACGCGTTGCCGCTGTTAGTCGTCGCACAGTTGCGCGGCGCCGACTCGTTGTGCGCCGTCCCCGCGGCTAGCTGACCGCTGCCATTCGTAGCTACAACATTCGCCGATGCCGGCACCGATCCGCCGTTCACCTTAACCACACTCGTTGCACTTTGCGTTCCCGTTACATCGCCGCTCAAGGCGCCTGTGAAGCTCGCCGCGCTGGTCGCGCTCGCCACTGCTGTCGACCCGATCGCGGCCACAATCTGCGCCGCCGTGGCCGTCACCACTTGCTGCGAGCTGTTAGTTCCAATTACTGCGGCGCTCGCCGGAATCGACCCGCCATTCACCTTTCCGACCGTGGTTGCCAACGTGCCCGCCGTGTTCGTCACGTCGCCGGTCAGGGCAGGGAAGGCCGACGCGGGCAGGGCCGTTACCGCCAGCGGCTGCGCGCTCGCGTTTGTGCCCAGCAGCGCCGCACTCGCCGGCACGGACCCGCCGTTGATCTTCACCACCGTCGCTGCTTGCGAGCCGCCTCCCGGGCCGGCCGTTACATCGCCCGTTAGCTGTGTGATTCCGGTTCCGCTAGGTGTAAAGCAGCCGGCCGCGCTTCCGTTGGCGCTAATCCCTTGCGCCGCTTGGCCGCTGCCGCAGAGTGTTGGCGTGGCCGCTAACGCCGTTGCGGTTGCTGCGTTACCAGTGGTCGAGTTCGTAATTGCGCCAACGCCGTCCACATCGGCGGCCGTCAGTGTTACTGACCCGGTTCGGGTATTGAACGATGTTACGCTGCTTGGTGTCCCATATCCCGTACCGTCCGCCTTTACGTAGGAGCCACTGGGTGCGCCCGTAATTGTCACGCTTCCTGTTGTCGTACTCCCTTCGTTCACGGCCTCGCACGTTGCCGTCGCTCCCGCCGGCAAATTCGGCGGCACGCAGCCGTGGTACTGATCCCTCTGCGCCTTCACGATCTGGTCGATGGTCAGGTTGCAGGTTCCCGCCGCCGTGCACGCCGGGTTATTCGGCCCCGGAACAAACGCCCAGAACGGCTGAGCGAATTGATTTCCGTTGCCTGCTCCCGTCGGGTCCCCGCCGGTTTGTCCGGCCGTAATGCCGAACGTGATGTTGTGCGTCGTTGCTTGGCCTGTCGCTATCGTAGCGACCGCCACCTGCGGATACCACCCGTTGTTCGCAATCCTTGTGCCGAACGCTCCCGGATCTGCCGCGCTCGGGTTCGTCTGGCCGGCGAATGTGTCGGTCCCCTGCGTACTTAGCTCAAATGCGCTTCCTCTGGCCGCATAACCGACAGGAAACGGCCGGTTCGCGCCAGGCTTGAGCCACGTGCCATAGATGAAGTGGTCGCCGGCGTAAGTCGCCCCGCTCCATGTGCCGATTGGTATGCCACCGCCGTTGGTCGATACGTTGTCTAACTCCCCGGCCTGTATCTTCCCGCCCGGGCCGTCCGGCCCAACGACGTTAGTCACCGTGCAATCGTTGTAAGTTGCGCATATGCCCGCCCAGTACGACGGCGAGGTGTTGATCGCAAGCGACCCGAACGGCAGGACGCTGGGACCGAAGGCCGATCCGATTCCTTCCACCTCGCCCGCAATCGCATTTCCCATCAGGTAGTTTCCGCTGGGCGACGAAGCGTTAAGGGGATACACGAAACTGATTCCCGGCGTCCCTTGCGTGTGCACTGTGCCGTTGTAGTAAGCATTTGTGAGCGCGCTCGCCGATCCCATGTTCAGGTCGTTGAACTCCACACAGCCGCCCGCCGCCTCTAGGTCTGTGTAGCTCACCCAGTATTGCGGCTCATCGTAAACCGCGTCCTGCACCAGGCTGTGCTCGATCACCAGACAGTTGGCAAGCAGATTTCCTCCTCCGCTTCGGTTGTCGATGGTGACCGCCGCGTTCGGCGGCTCCTCGAAGATCGTCTTATCAAACATGGGTAGGGCGCTGGCCGTCGCCAGTACGCCGCCATAAACCACTGAGTTATCGTCGATTCGCACTAGCCCGCCCGCCGCGTTGGCCGAGCCGTAAAACAGCCCCGGCGGGTCCGCGTCGAGAATCAGACCGTAGGGAATGCTCGGTTGCGAGCAACTGCCGCTTGGGCACGGCGGCACACTCTGCCCCAAATTCGTCGTGCCCATCACCGAATTGTGAATTTGGCCAAAGTATCCGCTCGACCGAAGGTGCAGCGATCCGGCAGTGAAGGTCCCCATCGGCGCAAAGCTCATTCCTTTCATGTAGAAATTGGTCGAGCCCTCCGCATCGAAGCAGTCCCCATAACAGTTCTGAATCGAAAGCGAATCCCATACCTGCGGGTTATAACTGTTGAATGCGGGACCTGCCGCGTTCTCGGCGAACTGATCGCTCGCGCTATGCGTGAGTCTCGGGTAAATCGTCACCTGCCCGGCGCCGCATTGGTTGTAAGTCGTCCCGTTGAACGTTCCCGCGGTTCCGTTTGCACACAAAATGCGCACGCTCTCGCGGCTGTCTAGATTCAGGCTTGTGATCGTGCAGCCGGTTGCCGTGCTTGCCGTAGTCGTTGTCTGCCAGATCGTCACCGTTTTTGCTACATAGTCCACGTTCGAGATGGCGATGTTCGCAACGTTGAACGAGCTGTCGGAGCAGCCGGTAATGGTCGCGATCTCGCCCACCACGAAGCGCGGCAGCGTGCTGCCGGTCAGCGTGAAAACCGCAAGTCCGTAACCGGTCGTCCCGGGATTGCTGCGTACCGCCGTGGCGCTCGCCGATCCCAGGCCCGCGATCGCCATCGACGCGCCCACCGGCAGGTGAGCGATGTTGCCGTTGGTGAACGATGGCGTGATCGTCGCCGGCGCACCGCTGGTCGCCACCGCCGTTCCCACCGTGCCCGTCACCTGCTCGCTCACAATCACCCCCGGAATTCCATTCTGAAACTGGGTCCCGTACCCGGAGGCATCTCCGTGCCACTCCTCATTTGCTCCAGCCACAAGCATCGAACCCAGCTGCAGCTCACCCTGCAGGAGAAACTTGACCGTTCCCCATGGCACCGTAAGGGTCGATGGATTGTCCCAATAGCAGCCGCCGCCATTGCCAAGGCCCGCGCACGGAAGAAGAACCGTATTGCTGTGACCCCGATATCCCGCATTCGGGCCGAATGAATTCACCGCCGCTTGCACTGCCGCGCCGATATCCGTCGCGCCGTCGATCGTCGCCCCGAAAGCGCGGATATCCGCGTAGGGCGAGTATTGCGGCTCCGTCTGACCCTCGGTCACTACTCCTTGAACTTTTACCCCTTGATTCCCGTCGGATGCCACTCCTGGGAGCAGATTGCTCACCGCGGCCGGCGCGCTGGCCACATCGCTCAGGTTGTTCGCGGGCAGCAGGTTTCCGCTCGCGGTCCCGGTCACGTTTCCCGCAAGCGGGCCGTTGAACCCCGGAGCCGTCAACGCTCCCGTCATGGTCCCCCCGCTTGCCGCCACCCCCCCCAGACCGGCCAGCGCTGCCGCCGCTGTTGTAGCCCCTGTTCCACCCGCGCTCACCGGCACCGCGTTCATTCCGCCTACCGTCGTGCCGTTTGCCGTGTAATATGCAATTTGCCCGGTGCTGCCCGAGTTAATTGTCCCGCTGGTGCCTCCCGATCCCGAGCCGCACGCCGAGCCGGTGTTGGTCAGATAGCCCGATGTGTCCACTTGCAGGCAGGCATGTCCCGTCGCCGCCGCCAAGCCCGGAAACTTGATGCTTGTTGGCCCCAGAAATGCCGCATCCAGGCTCGAGCTTGAGCCCGAATAGATATCCGTCTCCGCTCCCGAGCCTGTTTCGTAGTTCAGCCGGATATGCCCGCTCGAGTTGCTCGTGTCGATATAGGTGTCGCCGCTGTTCGTGCTTTGGTACGCCTTGAAACTATCCAGTCCCCCAGTCGCCGAGTTCAGCGCCCAGTTATTACTCGCATCCTTCACCAGGTACCATTGGCTGTTTCCATTCCAGTCCTTGTAGGTATAACTCCCTTTCTGGCTCGCAGTAAGTCCAGGCCATAAGTAGTAGTCCACCTCGGCGTCGGCGTTATTCCGCACCGTCATGGTTCCCGTCGACTGCGACGTCCCTCCCACCAGCAGTGTCCCGTTGAATTGTGCGTTGCCCGCGTTGTTAATCGTTGCCACAGTGTTCTCGCTCGTTCCGCCCGAGCCAAAAATCACCCCCCCGGTTCCAGAGCCGTTCGATCCATTCAGCACCACCGCTCCAGTCCCCGCCGAGTTGATCACCGTCTGATTGTTGGTGCTCGACTGGCCGTTGTTGTACTGCCCGATCGAGAACCGGTATACGTTGTTCAACTCGTCCAGAATCTGGTAGAACTGCTCTCCGCCCGTCGCATCGCTCAGCCCCATCGTCCACCGGTATCCGTAATCGGTCTGGTAACGGTCTTGCAACCCGCGCTCGTTGCCGGTCCCGATGCCCAGCCGGAAATGATTGGTAAGCGTCGCGTCCTGCTGGCTTCCATACCAGTCACCATTCAATCCGTTGAAACTCCGGTGAAATGTATCGAGGAAGCTGTTGCGCGTTCCATTGTCGGTAAGTTTTCCGGTAAGCATCGTGCCGCCGGTTATCCAACTGTTGTACGAACTTCCCGCGTCGGCCACTACTTGATTCGTGGAGTTCTCGTTCCTCAGTCCCAGGATCGTATTGTTCTGCGCGTTCGGACCCAAGTGTAACGTTGTTGCGCATCCTTCAACATCTCCTCCGGTGAAAGTATTGCCGTCCCCTTGCTGCAAGTTAACCCCATAAGTCCCGCTGATTGGATTGCCGCCGCTTGTCGGGCAGTCGATATGCAGCCTGATAAACGTGCTGGCATTCAGCCAATCGGTCGTGGCCGGGTTAGTAATCTGGTGCCCAATGGCGTTCACTGCGATCTGGAATCCTGAGAATTGATTGTTGCGGAAGGTTCCTCCGGTATAGTTGCCGGTTCCATCCAGGGTCATCCCGGTCTGATTGGAATTGCCGAGGAAATACATGTCTTCGAGATCCATCTCCTGGGTCCGGTACGCGGCCAATCCCTGCGCCGCCGCCGCTGTTGCCCCCGTGGTATTTATCACTGCATTGTCCATGTGGAATCCCGGCGTGTCCACGGCATAAGTCGGATCGCCGATCTGCACCAGGGCGCCCGCGCCCGAGTAGGCAAACGCCGTGCCTCCCTGGCTGCCGCTCGCCGCGCTTCCCCCCCGCACTGCGCATCCGTGCAGAGCAACGTTGCGCGTCCCCGCCGTCACCACAATCTGGTTCGCGGTCGCGATCGTTGCGCACGGCAACAGGATCGAGACATTCCCCGTCGCAATCGTCACACTCGATCCCATCGATAGATTGCCCGTAAAGTTCCGCGCGTCGCAAGTGCCTCCATAAGTCGTGCTAAGTGCGCCGATGCACGCCTGTAACTTCGCCCCGAAGTCCGCCCCGGTAAACTGATCCACTTGGTATGCGGCGCCGATCTGCTTTGCCGTGAAGGCTCCCGTCACCGTCCCTCCGCTCAGCGGCAGCGCTGTCGCCACCTGCGAGTCCACATAGTGCTTCGTTGCTGCCTGCATCGGCTGCGTCGGATCCGCATTCAAATACAGCGGCCCCGTCAACGTCCCTCCAGATCCCGACAGTTGGCTCGACATCGCTGCGATCGCCTGATCCACGTAAGCCTTGCTCACCGCCTGCACCGCCTGCGCCGCCGGCATCACCTGCGCCTGCACCTGCGCCAGGCTCGCCTGCGCCGCCGCCGGCACCACCCAGTACTGCGTGCTCACCGTCCCGTCGCTCAAGTAGAAAACCGCCGTGTGGAACTCGCCCGCCGGCGTCGCTCCCTGGTTCGGCGCAAGGTTCACGCTCACGAATCCGTCGCTTCCAATCGTCACGTTCAGCTTGTCCGCCGCGACCGCCTGCCCCGCTGCTGTCGTAAACGAAGGCCAGCTCACCACCAGTGTCCCCGAGCCCGCTTGCCCGTTCGCCAGATACACCGTCCCCTGCACCGTCGTCGTACTCACCGCCTGCGCCGCGGCGGCCGCCGCACAAACCGCCATCAGCAACAGGCTGCCCCACCCTCGGCGCGCCTTGGTTTTTGCGCCTAGGCTGGGAGAGCCCCGCTCTCCGTCTCCGCCAATCTCCGCGCCGCATCCCGCAACCTGCATCCAACCGTCTTTCGTGAGCTTCATCCCCTTCACACCCTTCCTTCCGACGCGTTTCTCCGCTCTCTGCTCTCTGACCACTAACCACCGATCACTGACCACTGATCTCTGTTCTCTGATCTTTGTTTTCTGTTCCCTGCTTCTCCATCGCTTCTGCCGTCTCGCTCTCCCACTCCTCTTCCGATCCCAGCAAGTCCGCCGCCGTCAGCCCGCCATGCCGCTTCGCGCCCTCGCTGTCTTTCTTCCTCTTTTCGATCATCGAAAGCACCACTGCTGTGCTTCGCATGTTGCCTTTCTGGGTCTCCTTCACGAGCGCCTGCGCGATCTTCTCGCACTCCTTCTTCACTGCCTTCTTTACCGCCTTGCGCAGCGCCTTCCGCACTCCCTTGGTTGCCTGTTTTTCCTCCTTTTCCTTCTCGGCTGCTCTCTCGGCAGCGCTTTTCCTCGTCTGCTTCGGCTTCTCCGCGGCCGCCGGCTCTGCGCCGCTTGCGCTCGCTTTCGCATTCTCCTTGCTGGCCGCCTTCCTCGGCCTGCCCCCCTTGCCTCTCTTCCCCTCTCTCTTGTCAAATGTGCCCTTTGCCATCTCGCCACCACCCTCGGCCTCGCCGCGGCGCCTCAGGGGCCGCAGAAACGGAGAGGGGCAACTCGCTTCGAGTTGCCCCTCCGCGCAATCCCGTTCCCGCCAACATCCGCGCTCCCGCGGCACTGGCCTCTCGCTGGCGGCGAACTCGCTCCGCTCCCCGCCAGCCGCATGATTTCGTTACGAATGCTTCTAGCTTATCCCATTCCTCAATAATTACCTGCAATCTTCCCGGCAGAAATGTTAGCCTTCGTTTTCAACCACTTACGCCGAAACCGGCCTGCCGCGCCGTTTGACAAATGCCAGCAGCCGCCGCAAAGGGCCAGCGAAATGCCCTACCGGCCAGATCGGGTCGCTAACGAATGTTCCGCCGGCCCGCTTCTATCCCTTCCCTTTCTCCAGCATCTTGCTCCACCTCTGCCGCTCCGCCGGCTCGAGCAGCGTCTTTCCCCCGCGCGGCACAATCGCATACATTACCTGGCAATCCATCGCTCCCGCCGCCTGCCGCCCTACCTCCGCTAACGCCGCTGCATGCTGCTACGATTTCCCCTATGCTTCTCTCGCAAGTCCGGCGCGCCGCTCCAGCGCTGCTTCTTTCCGCAGCGATCGCCGTCTCTGCTCATGCACAGAATCGGAGCGCTGCTTCCCCTTCAACCGCCGCCCGTGCCGGCGAAATCCTCGCTCAAATCAACCGCGCGCGCTCCATCGCCCAGGTGGCTGTCTCGCCCGATGGCAAGCGCGTCGCCTTCGTCCTCGCCGGTGAAATCCGCGTCGCTCCCATCGACAACCTCTCCGCCAGCCGCCGCATTACCGCTGCCACCGCTCCCGATGAGCCTTGCACGGAAAGCAATCTCGCATGGGCTCCCGATTCCGCCTTGCTCGCCTTCGCGTCCGATTGCGCCCACCCCGGCGGCCAATCCGATTTCTATCTCTCGACCCTCGATGGAATCGCGCCTACACGCCTTACCTATCTGCAGGGCACTATAGACGCTCCCGCCTTTTCGCCCGATGGCAGGGCACTCGCCTTCCTCTATGTCCCTGCCGCCACGCGTCCCGCCGGAGCTCTCGCCGCGATGAAGCCACCGTCGGGAGTCATCGGTGAAGAAGGGATCGAAATCCAGAGCGTTGCTCAGGTCACGATTCCTTCGCCCCTGAACTGCGAGCCTCCGCCGGCTGGGAATTCCCCTACCGCTTCCCGCGCTCTTCCCTGCCTGCTGGGGCTTTTCAGCTTACTCACGCCGCCCAACCTTCACGTCTACGAGTTCGACTGGTCTCCCGATTCCCATTCGCTCGCTTACATCGCCGCCGACCCTCCCGGCGAAAACAACTGGTGGACCGCCAAGCTCTATATACAAGCCAGCCACATTCGTGCCTCATCCATTTCGAATGGGGGCGCCCCGGGTCCCGCGCCTTTCACTTCAAATGTGGGTGCCCCGGGTCCCGCGCCTTTCACCTCAAATGTGGGTGCCCCAGGTCCCGCTTCTGGGACCTGGGAAAGCAACAACCCCAAACCCGAAATCGTCTTGTCCCCCTTGGATATTCCCGGCCCGCTTCACGGCCTGCAAATCGCCGTTCCCCGCTGGTCACCCGACGGCAAATCCATTGCCTTCATCGGCGGCCTCATGAGCGATCAAGGCGTCACCGGCGGCGATGTGTGGATGGTTCCTTCCACTGGCGGCGAGCCGCGCGACCTGACGTCAAATTGGATGAATTCCTCGCAACGGATTGAGTGGGTCGACGACCACGAAATCGACGTGAGCGGGTTGCAGGAGGGGAACAGCGAATTGATCCGGCTAGACTTCACCATGGTCATTTGGCCCAATCAGGTCGAAGCTCCCCGCACCTCTAACGCAAGAAACATACTCTCGCTGATGGTCTTTAGCATTCCGGGAACCGCAGGTGACGGGCGGATGGAGGGAAGCCTCTCCGAAACGGCCGATCACTCGTTGGCGGTCTTCGCCGCCAGCAGCTTCGACCGCGCGCCGGAGATTTACGCGGCTCCAACCGGAGGCGGCAAAAACCCTGCTGCGATTGCCGCAGGCTTTGCGGGATTGACTCAACTCTCCCATTTCAACCAGGGCATTGAGCCCGTCTGGGGCAAAGCCGCCCCCGTTACCTGGACCAACGAAAACTTTGACATCCAGGGCTGGCTCCTGCTGCCCGCACACTACAATCCTGCGCTGCGCTATCCCCTCATCGTCGAAGCGCACGGCGGTCCTGCCGCACTCGCTCTCTCGCGATGGGGCGAGATCTTTCCCTTCAGTCCCACAATCTTTTCTGCGCTGGGCTACTTCGTCCTCATGCCCAACCCCCGCGGCAGCTTCGGTCAGGGAGAAGCGTTTACCCAGGCCAACCGCA
>Ga0187769_10002473_pt1 | contig 10836 bp, 11 predicted proteins | sample 0116_SJ02_MP02_1_FD_133140 | JGI IMG/M metagenome (GOLD analysis project Ga0187769, IMG submission 133140) | Tropical peat soil microbial communities from peatlands in Department of Meta, Colombia - 0116_SJ02_MP02_10_MG | ecosystem: Environmental > Terrestrial > Soil > Wetlands > Peat | place... | reverse complement strand
TCCTCTAGCGGCATGGGATGTGGATCGCTTCTCATCGACGCAATGATCGGGGCCAAAGCGCCGAACTCAAAATGACGATTTCTCTATGCGCGCGATGGACCTGCGGACAGCATGCCCTTCGGTGGTGGCCGCGCGCTACGGCATTGGTCGTACTCTAGCATGATGCCCGGCACAACACGCCCGCGTACTACGCTTGGCCGTTGCCGTGAGCTGCCGCATCACCATCGTCCCGCTGATTGACAAGACATTCAGGAGGCGGCGGCGCTTGTAAGTACGCGCCCTAAAGCGACTCGATGAACTTCACCATCTGCCGGCGCTGGTTCGGGTCGGGCAGCGGGCCGCGCATGGCGCCGGCATTGTCGGTCATGTGCGCCGGATCGGCGGTGCCGGGGATCACCGCGGTCACCCGCGGATCGCCGAGAAGATATTTGAGAAAGAACTGCGCCCAGCTTTCGGCAAAGCCGCGCGACCAGTCGGGCAGCTCCTTGCCGCGCACGGCCTGGAACAGCCGGGCGCGGCCGAACGGCAGCGCGGTGAGCACGGCGGCCTTGGCCTCGGCCGCGAGCGGCAGGATGCGCTGCTCGGCTTCGCGGTTGTCGAGCGAATAGTCGATCTGCACGAAATCCGGCTGCTCGCGCGACAGCACGGCTTCGAACGCCGGGTACTGAAAATGGCGGGTCGAGGTGATGCCGACATACCGGCATATGCCCTGCGCCTTCCAGTCCCGGAATTGCGCCAGCGATTGCTGCGGATCGTGAACGTTGTGAAACTGCAAGAGGTCGAGCGTCTCGGTCTTCAGCCGCGCCAGCGAGCGCTTGAGCTCGTCAGCGTTGGGCGATTCAAGCTTGGTCGCGATGAACACCTTCTCGCGCAGGCGGCCGGACGCCATCGCGTCGCCGAGCACGATTTCGGAATCGCCATAGACCGAGGCGGTATCGATGAGCCGCCCGCCATGGCCGACGAGCGCTTCGAGCACCGCGGCGGCTTTCTGCCGCGTCGCATCGTCGGCAATGTCGAACACCTGGGCGGTACCGAGCCCGACCGCCGGCAATGGCTCGCCGCTCTTGGGGATGGCGCGGGTCAAGAGCGCGCCGGTCTGCGCCGATGCCGGGTGAGCGAGCGCCGCAGCGCCGGCCATGATCGCAAACGCGCGTCGGGTTATCCGCATCGTCGTTTCAACCTCCGGCGGGCGCGGCGGCTGGTGCGGCCGGCAGCGCGGCGCGGCGTTCCTGCGCCCGGCCCAACGCCGCCGACAGGGCGAGCCAGAGGGCGGCGACCGGCAGCGCCGCGAGCGCGATCGCGCCGAGCTTGAGCCCCAGGGCCTGCAGGCTGTCGAAGACCCAGCCATACAACGCGTCGGAGCCGCGATAGATCACCACGTCGATCAAATTCTTGGCCTTGTACTTCTCCTCGCGTCCGACCACGGTGAAGAACACCTGCCGCGCCGGATTGGCGATGGCGAAGTTCATCCAGCGCTGCGCTATCTGGACCGCCACCACGACCGCAAGCGTCGGCGCCGCCGCGAGCGCCGCGAAGCCGACGACGTAGACCGCCGGCAGCGCGCCAGCGGCGACGCCGGTCCCGAGCCGCCTGAGCACCTGCCCGGTGGCGAAAATTTGCGTCGCCAGCGCGAGCAGGTTCACGGTGAGATCGATGCCGGCGAAGAGGCGGGTCTGGGCGTCGCGGTCATGCACCGCGGCGGAGACGATGTTGGCCTGCTCCAGATAGACGAAGGTCGCGCCGAATGAGAGCAGGCTGACCCACAGGGCGACGCCGGCAAGATAGGGCGAGCGGAGGAGCTCCGGCAGCGCCGCGAAGGCGTTGCCGCCGACGCGCTGCGGCTCGGCGCGCGGTCCCGCTTCGACGTTCGCCGCGCGCTCGAGCCGGTAGGCGCAGAGCACCGCCAGCTCCAGCAGCACCGCCGCGGCGATCAGGAGGTTGATCCGCCCGAGCGGCGCCGCGAGCCCGATCGTCAAGCTCGGACCGAGCAGCGCGCCGGCAGTGCCGCCGGCGCCGATGAAGCCGAACAGGCGCTTGCCCTGCTCGGCGGTGAAGAGGTCGGCCATGAACGACCAGAACACCGCGACCGCGAACAGGTTGAAGACGCTGACCCAGACGAAGAACACGCGCGCCAGAATAACCGGAGCGACGTCGAGCGTCAGAAGGAGCCAGAACAGCAGAAGATTGGCGACGAAGAAGTGATAGACGATCGGAATGAAGCGCGCCCGCGGCAGCTTCGCTACCAGCGCACCGTAGAGCGGCTGCCCGACGACGAGCGTGACGAAGGTGGCGGTGAACAGCCACGGCAGGTTCTTCACCCCGCCGGCGATGCCCATCTGATCGCGCAGCGGCCGCAGGACGTAATAGCCGGCGAGCAGCGTGAAGAAATAGGCAAACGACCACAGCGCAGCCGCGCGCTCCTGCGGCGTCGCTGGTACCGCCCAGGCGACCGCGCGCCGCAGCGCGGCGGCGATCGCGGTCATGGCTTAAGCGACAGCTTCTGCCTGAGCTCGGCGGCGCTCACCGCCTGACCGTAGCCCGGCGTGCCGCGCTGGAAGCGCGCCGCGTCGGCCAATTTGCCGACCACCACCGGATCGAAGCCGGCGTCCTCAACCAGCGCGGCGGCGACCTTCATCGCTTCGGGGTCGTCGCCGGCGATCGGCACCGCAATCTTGGGATCGGGACGGTTCGCTTCGCGCGCGAAGATCGCATAGTTGAGCGTGTTAAAGGCGCGCACCAGCCGCACGCCGGGCAGATATTTCTGCGACACGACGCCGATGCCGTCGCGCTCGACCTCAGCAGCCAGCGCCTCGCCGTCGCGCTGCGCGACGGCGTTGCAGGCGTCGAGCATGATCTTGCCCTTGAGCGAGGCGCTGTACTCTTGGCCGATCGCCGGCACCGCCGCATACGGCACGGCGAGGAACATGACTTCGCCGACCTCGATCGCCTGCTGCACGGTGCCGGCTTCGGCATTGGCGCCAAGCCCGGCGACGAGATCCTTGAGCTCCTCGGGATGGCGCGAGGAGAACAGGACCTGGTGACCGTTCTTCACCCACAGCCCGCCGATGGTGCCGCCGATATGCCCGGAGCCGATGACGCCAATACGTAATTTGTCGTTTCCTTGCGCCCTGGCGCGCCGCGGAAGGAGCGCGGCGCTCAGCAGTAACGCCCCACCGGCGCTCAGCAATGCGCGGCGCGCGTGGCTCACGGGATGGTGCGCGGGCATCGAAAATCTCCTTTAAGCTTTCAGCATGTCCGCCTTGTCGAGCGTTGCGCCGCCATTATGCACGTCGCAATACGCCAATGCGACGGGGTCCGGCCGCGGGCGGCTGCAGTCGGGATTTCAAATCTGCGTGCGGACGTGGGGGGAACGGCTAGAATCGTCGGCGCGCGGTCAGGGCGTCGCGCCCTGCTCCATCGCGAGCTCAGCATTGAGGCTGGCAACGTCGCGGAATATCGAGGCGACCGCGAGCACGCGGCCGCCGCGCTTGTAGCGGACGACGCAATCCTTCGCGGCGATGCTGCCGTCGATTGCGATCTCGTCCCACGCTTCGGCGTGGCCGACATAGTTGATCGGCACGTCGTAATGCTGGCTCCAGAAGAACGGCACGGCATCGAACCGCTCGTTGAGCCCGAGCATGTTGGCGGCGGCGACCTGGCCCTGGCGCTCGGCGACGACCCAATGCTCGACGCGGATCGCCGCGCCGGAATGCGCATCGGGCCAGCGCGCGATATCGCCGGCGGCGTAGACACCCGCCGCGCTGGTCTGCAGAAAGGCATCGACGCTCACGCCGCGGTCGATCGCAAGCCCCGCCTGCTCGGCGAGCGCGAGCCGCGGCCGCACGCCGATGCCGACGACGACGAGATCGGCCTCGAGCACGGCGCCGCCCTTGAGCGTGGCGCGGCGGCCGGCAATCGCGGCGACCGTCTCGCCGAGATGAAAGACGACGCCGTGCTCCTCGTGCAGCACGCGAATAAAGTCGCCGAACTCCGGCCCGAGCACGCGCTCCATCGGCCGCGCTTCCGGCGCCGCGACGTGGACCTCGATATCGCGGGCGCGCAATGCCGCCGCGGCCTCGAGCCCGATGAAGCTGGCGCCGACAACGAGCGCGCGCTTGGCATTCTTGGCGAGATCGATGATCGCGCGGCAATCGGCGAGCGAACGCAGCGTATGGACATGCGGCGCGTCGGCGCCGGGGATGGCGAGCCGCACCGGCTCGGCGCCGGTCGCAAGCAACAGCCGGTCATAGGGCACGCTCGCGGCGCCGGCGATGTGGACTTCGCGCGCCTTGAGGTCGATGCCGACGACTTCGGTGTCAAGACGCAGCGTGATGGCGTTGTCTGAATAGAACGCATCGGGCTTGAGCGGCAGCCAATCCTCCGGCGCGCTGCCGGCGAGATAGTCCTTGGACAGATTGGGCCGGTCGACCGGCGGCGCGCCGTCATTGCTCAGCATCACGATGCTGCCGCGATACTCGCGCCGGCGCAGCATCTCGGCCGCGGCGAAGCCGGCGGCGCCGCCTCCGACGATGACGATCCTGCCGGGCGCGTTCGCCGGCGCGGTCTTGCCGCGCGGTCTCGGCTGTTCGCGCTTTCCGGCGACGAAGACGCGGCCGTCGCGCGCTTCGACCTTCCAGCACGCGAGCGCGCTCAAAGCCGGCGCCCGCAGCGCTTCGCCGCTGCGCAGGTCGAAGCAGGCGTGATGCCAGGGGCAGCGCACAGTCTCGCCGACGACGATGCCGTCGGCGAGCGGACCGTGATAATGGCTGCAATGGGCGTCGATCGCGAATATTTCGCCGCCGCTGCGGATCAGCAGCACCTCTTCGTCGCCGACATGGCCGACGAGCTTGCCGTCGGTGAAGTCCGCGACCGCGACGCCTTCGGTCAGGTCCGGGCCCGCGGGCGTAGTTTGCTCCTGCGCCATCGCCGTGTTCCTTGGTTCAGCCGGCCATGCCGAGGAACTGCTGGCGCAGCTGCGGATCGTCGCGGAAGCATCCTAGCATGCGGCTGGTGACGAGGCTGCTGTCGGGCTTGTGCACGCCGCGCGCGGTCATGCAATGATGCAGCGCCTTGATCACGACGCCGACGCCGTGCGGCTTGAGCACTTCGTCGATGGTGTTGGCGATCTGGGCGGTCAGCTTCTCCTGGATCTGCAGGCGCCGGGCATAGACCTCGACCACGCGGGCGAGCTTGCTGATGCCAACGACGCGGCCGCGCGGCACGTAGGCGGCGCAGGCCCGGCCGATGATCGGCGCCAAGTGATGCTCGCAGTGGCTCTCGAAGCCGAGGTCGCGCAACACCACCATCTCGTCGTAGCCGTCGGTCTCGGCGAAGGATTTCTGCAGGATGGCGGCCGGGTCCTCGGCATAGCCGGCAAAATATTCCTCGAACGCGCGGGCAACCCGCGCCGGGGTCTCCAAAAGCCCTTCGCGCTCCGGGTCGTCCCCGGCCCAGCGAATAAGCGTCCGCACCGCCGCCTCGGCCTCAGACCGCTGCGGCCGCCGCCGTTCGGCGTGAAGCGTCCTGATCGGTTCCAGCGCCTGTACATTCGCAGTCATGCTCACGCTCTCCTGCGCCGCCCGCCGCAATGGCCAGGGCGTCGCCAGCCTCGACAGAGCGTTAGATGAGAGCGGGCGGAAAAGGTTCCGGGTGCGCTAAACGCGCAGCGCTTGCTCGGCGTGGATGTAAGGAAGCCGCAGGGCATCGGCGACGGCGCGGTAGGTGACGCGGCCGGCATGGACGTTGAGCCCGTCGCGCAAATGCGTGTCTTCGCTCAGCGCCCGCCGCCAGCCCTTGTCGGCGAGCGCGAGCACGAACGAGGTGGTGACGTTGCTCAAGGCGAAGGTCGAGGTGCGCGCCACCGCGCCCGGCATGTTGGTGACGCAGTAGTGCACCACCTCGTCGACGATATAGGTCGGATGCGAATGCGTGGTCGGCCGCGAGGTCTCGGCGCAGCCGCCCTGGTCGATGGCGACGTCGACGATCACCGCGCCGGGCTTCATCGACTTGACCGTCTGCGCCGAGATCAGTTTCGGCGCAGTCGCACCCGGCACCAGCACCGTCGCGATGACGAGATCGGCGCGCCGGCACAAGAGCTCGACGACGTCGCGGGTGGAAAACAATGTGCGCACCCGGTTGCCGAGCTGCGCGGCGACGCGGCGCAGCGCCTCGGGATTGCGGTCGAGCACCGCGACTTCGGCGCCCATGCCGGAAGCGATCAGCGCGGCGTTCGTTCCGGCGACGCCGCCGCCGAGAACGACGACGCTCGCTGGCGACACACCGGGCACGCCGGCGAGCAGGACGCCGCGCCCGCCATTTTCTTTCTCCAGGCAGCGCGCGCCGACATGCGGCGCCATGCGGCCGGCGACCTCCGACATCGGGGTGAGCAGCGGCAGTGTACCGTCGCGGCCGGTCACGGTCTCGTAGGCGATCGCGGTGACGCCGGCCTTGACGAGATCCTCGGTCTGCTCGCGATCGGGCGCCAGATGCAGATAGGCGAACAGCACCTGGCCGTGGCGAAGCTTTTTGCGCTCCGCGACGAGCGGCTCCTTGACCTTGACGATCAGCTCGGCGCGGCCATAGACCGCGTCGGCATCGGCAGCGATCTCGGCGCCCGCCGCCTTGTAGTCGCCGTCGGCGAGACCGGCGCCCGATCCGGCGCCGGCCTCGATCAGCACCTGGTGGCCCTTGTCGGCGAGCTCGCGCACGGTCGAGGGCACCAGGCCGACCCGGTATTCGTTGTCCTTGATCTCCTTCGGCACGCCGACCAGCATGACGACGCCCTCGCCGCTCAGCCGCGACCGACGCGAAAGATCTTCTGAAAGAACAGATTGTTTGGCACCTGGAGGACGGTGCCATCCTCCTCGCGCAGCACCGTGAACATCAGGTTGCGGTCGACGGCGCGGCCTTTGAACCTTTCGGGCAAGAGCTCGATGGTGTCGCCAAGGCGAAACGGCCGCCAGATGGTGATGAACAGATCGGCGGTGACGTTGCTGACCAGCGCCCAGGTCGCCACGAACGCGGCGCCGATGATCGTTGCGGCGCTGACAAACACTGTCCAGAAACCGCCGATGCCAACGCCCCACAGCTCGAAGGCCGCCATCAGGGCGATGAACCAGAGGATGGTGGTGACGACGCGGACGAGCGTGGCGACGTCATCGGTCCGCAGCCCGAGCCGCGACTCCGCCGGCAGCAGCCATTTCTTCAGCAGCCGGTTGACAAAAAGAATGATGATCGTGGCCCCGACAATGAGCCCGACGGTCGCCAGCACCGTCGACAGCTGGATGTGTGCTTGCTCAAGCCAGGCGAAGATCTGATCCATAGGTCGGGTTCCTGATGAGGCGGGCGCCCGGCCCGCCTTTACATCACATAGAGCCGGTCCGGCAATTCGTTGGGTGCCCCGTCAGGCGGCGCGTGGGCGGCGAGCACGGCGCCGCAGCGCTCGATCGCGGCGGTGAAGCCTTGGGCGATGTGGCCGTCGCGCATATGACCGGTCAGCGCGTCAATTGCCGCCTGCCACTCCGAATTCGGCACCTTCTGCGCGATCGCATCGTCGGCGATGATGCGGGCGTAGCGCTCGGCGAGCGATACGAAGATCAGCACGCCGGTGCGGTTTCTGGTGTGGGCGACGCGGCGCACGACGAACTGTTCGAGCGCGGCGCGGTGGGCGCGGGCGCGGCGAACCGCGCGCGGCACCAGCGCGAGCCGCAGCGGCGGCAGCGAGAAGATCAGGCCGACGACGATGAAGACCGCGAGCTGCACGAGGTAAATCCGCTGCACGCTCCACGGCGTGAAGCTGATCAGCGGCCAGGGCGCGGCCAAAGCGAGCGCGCTCGCCCAGAGAATCGGGACGTAGGCGTAATCGGAGGAGGCGTGCGCCAGCACGCAGACGATCTGCCCGCTGGTGCGCTGCTCCGCCGCGTGGATGGCGGCGGAGACGGCCTCATAGTCGGCGCGGGTGAGCTCCATCACCAGCCCCCCGAGGCACCGCCGCCGCCGGAGGAGCCGCCGCCGCCGGAAAATCCGCCGCCGTCGAAGCCGCCACCACCGCCGGAAGAACCGCCGCCCCAGCCCGAATCCCAGCTCCCGCCGCCGTAGGGAATAAAGACCGTACGGCCGCCGCGGCGCACGTAGCGGCCGTTGCTGCCGCTGCCGAACATAAATCGGAAGATGAGGACGATCGCCGCGAAAAACAGGAACGGAAAGAGGCTGTTGAACACGCCGGCCACGTCGTCGCGGCGGACCGCGGGCTTGGGCTGCCAATCGTTGGTATCGCCGCTGAGCACACTGATGATGCCGTCGACCCCGCGCTCGATGCCGCCGGAAAAATCGTTCGCCTTGAAGCGCGGGATGATCGCGCTCGAAATGATCACCGAGGCGAGCGCGTCGGTCAGCGTGCCTTCGAGCCCGTAGCCGACCTCGATGCGCACCTTGTGCTCGGCAGGCGCGACCAGGAGCAGGACGCCGTTATTCTTCTTCGCCTCGCCGAGCTTCCAGAACCGGAATAGCTGGTTGGCGTAGGTCTCGATGTCGCTGCCTTGCAGCGACTTCACCGTGGCGACGACAAGCTGGATGCCGGATCTGTCTTCGAGGCTCTTGGACTTGGCCTCGACATCGCTGCGGGCTTGCGCCGTCATGACGCCGGCTTGATCGACCACACGGCCGGTAAGAGCCGGAAAATCGAATGCCAAAGCATGCGCCGCGACAGCGAGGACGAGCGCCACAGCAACCACGGCGGCAGCCGACGCGGCCACGCCGTCATTGCGAGCCCGAAGGGCGGAGAGAGAGCGCGCTCGGATTGCCTCGGTCCTGCCGACCGCGCAACGGCGCAGAGCCATCAAAACTTCACCTGCGGCGGCTTGTCCGATCCCTCGGTCGCGGTGAATTCCGCCATCGGCTTGTTGCCGGTGAAGAAGGACTTCGCCCACAGCACCGTCGGAAAGGTGCGCAGCGCCGTGTTGTAGGCGCGCACGGCCTCGATATAGTCGCGTCGCGCCACCGCGATGCGATTCTCGGTACCTTCGAGCTGCGACTGCAGCGCCAGGAAATTGGTGTTGGATTTGAGCTCGGGATAGTTCTCGCTCACCGCGAGCAGCCGGCCGAGCGCACCGGTGAGCTGGTTTTGCGCGTCCTGGAACGCCTTGATCTTGTCCGGATCGGTGAGCTGGGAGACATCGACCTTGACCTGCGTCGCCTTGGCCCGCGCCTCGACCACTGCGGTGAGGACGTTTTTCTCCTGCGCGGCGTAGCCTTTGACCGTCTCCACCAGGTTGGGGATGAGATCGGCGCGCCGCTGATACTGGTTCTCCACGTCGGCCCAGCGCGCCTTGGCCTGCTCCTCGAGCGTCGGAATGGTGTTGTAGCCGCACGCCGACAGGCTGAGCCCGATGCCGACGACGGCCAACGCCGCACCAATTCGCAAAACCAGTCCAGTCATGACGCCCCTCCGTCGCTTGCCGCCACGCTGCGCCCGCGCAGCGAACTTCACCCTTCGGCCGGCTCGGTGCCCACGATCTCGATGCCGAAGCCGGAAAGACCGACATAGGTCATATGGCGGGAAAAGGTCAAAATCCGAATCGAGGACACGCCGAGATCCTTGAGAATCTGGGCGCCGAGGCCGACCTCGCGCCATTGCCGGCTACGCGCTTCGCCGGAAGCGGTCTCGTCGGATTTGGGAATGGCGACGACCGGCACGCCGGCGGTACCGTCGCGCAGCACCACCAGCACGCCCCTGCCCTCGGCCTTGAATCGCTCGAGCGTACGGTGGATCGCCTTGGCGCCGCCGAACACGTCCGTGATCAGATTGGCGCGATGCAGCCTGGTCAGCACGTTCTTGCCGTCGCCGATGCGGCCATAGACGAACGCCATGTGGTAGTTCGGATCAAACGGCGTCAGGAACGCGTAGCCGGTCAGCGTGCCGATCTCCGAGTCGACCGGAAATTCGCTCGCCCGCTCGACCAGCTTGTCGCGCGCCTGCCGATAGGAGATCAGATCGGCGATCGAGACCAGCTGCAGCTTGTGGCGCGCGGCGAAGTCGGCGACCTGCGGTCCGCGCGTCACCGTGCCGTCGTCGTTCATCAGCTCGGCCAGCACGCCGACCGGCGGCAGGCCGGCGAGCCGGCAGAGATCGATGCAGGCTTCGGTGTGACCCGAACGCATCAGTACGCCGCCCTCCTTGGCCATCAGCGGAAACACGTGGCCGGGCCGCACGAAATCGGCAGCGCCCATATTGCCGTTGGCGAGCGCGCGTACGGTATTGGTGCGCTCCTCGGCGGAGATGCCGGTGGTCAGCCCGTGCCGGGCATCGACCGAGACGGTAAAGGCGGTGCCGAGCGGGGCATCGTTGCGCGCCACCATCGGGTCGAGATGCAGCCGCCGCGCCTCCTCGGGCGCGAGCGGCGCGCAGACGATGCCGGAGGTGTGGCGGATGATGAACGCCATCTTCTCGGGCGTGCACAGCGAGGCGGCGACGAAGAGATCGCCCTCGTTTTCGCGGTCATTATCGTCGACGACGATGACGAGTTCGCCGCGGCCGAAGGCGGCCACGGCGGCGCGGATGCGTTGGTGGGCGTCATCCATTGGCTTGGCGGCTCGTGGCGGCTCGTGGGCTCAGCGCGGCGGCGAAAACGGCCAATCCGGCGGTTCGCCGACCTGGCCGCGCTGACGCAGATAGTGATCGGCGAGGACGCACGCCACCATCGCCTCGCCGACCGGCACGGCGCGGATGCCGACGCAAGGGTCGTGGCGGCCGGTGGTCGAGATCTCGGTCTCGCGGCCGTACCGGTCGACGGTGCGGCGCGGGGTCGGGATCGAGGACGTCGGCTTGACGGCAAAGCG
>Ga0187769_10002471_pt1 | contig 10840 bp, 14 predicted proteins | sample 0116_SJ02_MP02_1_FD_133140 | JGI IMG/M metagenome (GOLD analysis project Ga0187769, IMG submission 133140) | Tropical peat soil microbial communities from peatlands in Department of Meta, Colombia - 0116_SJ02_MP02_10_MG | ecosystem: Environmental > Terrestrial > Soil > Wetlands > Peat | place... | reverse complement strand
AGATTCCACTCTGATCGCGGAGTGCCGGTCTTGATGAGAATCAATCCGACAACGGCCCCGGCGCCGACTGAGAGCCAACCGAAGCGAGAATTGTTGCTTGCTTCTCGGAGGAGGCGATACAGAAATTTGCCCAGCAGCGCCGCAGCAATTACGCCCACGACTGTGTGCAGCAAGACTGTTGTGGCGTAGAAAACATCGGGCTGCGGGTAAGCGTAAAGGTAGACAGCCGAAACAAACAGGAATATCAGAGCAAAAGACAGAAGCTGTCTCGCAGAGACTCTAGCTGGTGATGTAGCTGGCATGAGAGGCACGCTGCTCGATCCCTAATCGGGTCAGTTCTCGGAACCTGCGTTACAACAGGTTATCGTGTCCCGGGGCGGCGGAACAGTAGAAAGAGGCTAATCAACCCGGCGGCTGTTTCCACCCACCGCACTCTTTTTCCAGGATCTCGGCCACGCTCAAGACGATTTCTTCTTTCCACGGCCCCGCCGAGATTTGCACTCCGATGGGTAATTCCGGTGATTTGCCCACAGGCACAACCGCTGCTGGCATCCCCAGTAGGTTGAACCATTCGCAGTAGCTCCATGCGTCGAGGTATTGCACAGTCTTGCCATTGACGATCCAACTGCGCTCACCGTGGCGAAATGCCGGTATCGAAGCAACCGGGCAAAGAAGAATCGGATACTCGCGCATCTGCTGAAAAATCTGCATGCGCAGGGTGTCGCGCTGAATCCAAGTGTCCAGCAACGTCTCTGCGGTATGCGGCCGCTCGGCGGCCACCCAGGCGGAAAATTCTTTGAGAATCGGGCTCAGGTCCGCCTCTCGTCCCCTTGTCATGGGACCTAGCAGCATGGCGCCCGCCACACCGAAGAACTGCCACCAGAGCTGTCTGGCTTGCTCCAGCCCCTCAGGACGAAATGACTGGACATCAAATCCTGCGCGCTTCAAGGCCTCGGCTGCGTTTCGTACCGCCGCGCGAGTCTGCGGCGTCACCGGAGTGCAGCCATCGTCTTCGAAATAGCCAATGCGAAGTGTCTTGAGCTCTTCCCAGGATGGCCAGCGAACCGGCAAAGGCGCGGCCGAGGGATCGCCGTCGTCCGGTCCCTGCATGACTTCGAATAGCACCTTGAGGTCGGCAACCGTGCGCGCCATAGGCCCAACCACGCCCAGCAGGGCAAACGGTCCGACCGAAGTGGGGAAGTGACCGGTGGCGGTGATTCGCCCCGGCGTTGGCTTCAGCCCACAAATGCCGCTGAAGTGTGCTGGCACGCGAATCGAGCCGCCGCCATCGCTGCCCACTCCGCCGGCAGAGCATCCACTGGCAATCGCCGCGGCTTCGCCGCCGCTGGAGCCGCCGGGAGTTCGCGTCAAGTCCCAGGGATTATTCGTGCGGCCATAAAGCAAATTGTCGGTCTCCCACGCCATGAGCAGTTCAGGAGCGTTTGTTGTTCCCAGGATTACCGCGCCTGCGTCACGCAAACGCGAAACCAGCGGAGCGTCTTGAGACGCAACGATCCCCGCGCGCAGCCTGGTTCCAGCCTCGCAGCGCAGGCCTTTCACCTCGATTGAGCTTTTGATGCTCACTGGAACTCCGTGCAAAGGCCCCAGTTTCTGCTTGCGGCTTACCGCTTCATCAGCCCCGCAAGCCTGGCGGCCTGCGCCTTCGCCGTCTACCTGTACGAACGCGTTCAGCCTCGGATCGAGCTTCTCAATCCGAGCCAGATGCGCTTCGACGAGTTCGACCGACGATAGCCTCTTCTCGCGGATTTGTTCCGCCATCGCCATGGCAGACAGAAAAGTAATCCCAGACATGCTCGGTAGACGAGTAAGAAGGCTGAGTGTAATGCTGATGCAGAATCAGCGCAAACGAGGGGCTAGTCAAGCGCCGATGAGCTTCTCCAAACCGGCTCTGTTTTGGATCAGCAACGTGGATCCGCGCAGTTGCGCCAGGCGCTTTTCGCGAAACTCGCCGAGAACGCGAGTCACGGTCTCACGCGAAGTGCCCACCAACTGGGCCATCTCTTCGTGGGTCAGCGAAACTTTAATGCGAATCCCGTCTTTGGTGTTTTCGCCATCCGCCGCCCACTCCAGCAGCAGGCGGGCTACTTTTTCCGAGACGGAGTGGGAAAGCCCCAGCGAGCGAATCATCTCATACGCATCCTGACAATTTTGGCTGAGATGCTGGGCCGCATTCAGGCAAGCGTCGGCGTGATTCTGCAGAAAACGCAGGAAATCATCGCGCTTGATAAAATCCAGCTGACAGGGTTGTAGAGTTTCGGCGGTCAGTTCGTAAGGCGTGCCCGATACCGTCGCGTGCAGGCCAAGCACTTCGCCGGCTTGCGCAATTCGCAGGATCAGGGTCTTGCCATCGCGTGAGGTGGTAGAAAGTTTCACGCGCCCGGCGCAGACGATGTACGCCCCTCGCGCGGGTTGCCCTTCCAAGAACAGAATAGCGCCCTGCGGAAAAGCGCTGGCATACTTGATTTTCTCCAAGTCCTCGAGCGGGCCCTTGGGGAGTTCGCAGAAGAAGCCCGAATGGCGCAGCTTGCAGATCAGACAGTTTTCGGCGAGTTGCAACCCGTAGGGGGCGCTCATACCGAAATCCCTCCGCTGTTACGGAATATATCACCATTTTCTGCGATTTGCCCATGTAAAGGCCTGAGCGAATAGCCGCTTGTCGGGTTCCGACCACCGGTATCGAAAGGCTGCTGTCAATCCCTGGCTCGCTGTCGGTGCAGACCCGGCTCCTTCGTAACCTCCCGTTGCCGTTCGCGTACGTGGGATAGTGTTAGGAACCAGAATGGTGAAGTTTGCCCAACCAAACACTACGGCACGCGCCCCCCGCGTGAAACTTGTGGGAACGGTTTTGATTCTAGTCTTGCTGGAGAATGGCCGGCAGCTGCGCGGACGCCTGCATCAGCTCTCTGTCAGCGGAGGTCTGTTACATCTGGACAGGCCAGTGGATGAAGGCATCAAGGTGGAACTCGTCTTTCACGTCGGTCAGAGCACGGTCCGGGGACAAGCGCGCATGTTGTTTCCGATGTGGGCCACCCAAGGCTGCCTTCAGCCCTTCGAGTTTGATAGCCTTCGCGAGGAGGACATTCGGAAACTGCAAGCCGACCTGCAGAATCTCTTGGACTCTTCGATGCAATCCGCTCGGTCGTCACCAGTCTGCAAGGCGGCTGGATTGGCTTCAGATAATCCGGCCTAAGCCGAGCCCACCTCTGCGCTTCCACACTGGTCAATTGTGCGGGTCCCTACCTGGCTTCCTATAAAATCGAACAGAAGCTCACTGGAGGCAGTAATGGCTCACCAACATTCGCCGGGTTTTCTCCGCCTCGTGAACGAGGCGAGAGAACGGATACAGGAAACCACGGTCGACGAGGTCAAGGCTAAGCTCGACCGCAAAGAGGGATTTCTGTTGATTGACGTACGCGAGGAAAGCGAATACGCAAAAGACCATTTACCTGGCGCTCTTCATCTCGGTAAGGGAATCATTGAGCGCGACATCGAGGAGCGGGTGCCTGACCTGAATGCAGTGATGATTCTCTATTGTGGAGGCGGCTACCGCTCCGCCTTGGCGGCCGACAATCTGCAGAAAATGGGGTACAAGCACGTGATCTCGATGGACGGCGGGATTCGCGGCTGGCGCGAGAGAGGATTTCCTCTGGTCAAGGACTGACGGTTGCATTGGTTTCGCCGACCCATAACCTCGGTAACTTGATGGAGCGGGGGGCCAAGGGTCACCATATAGTGACGGGCCGCTGTCCGTACCCGTATTCGATTTTGGCAGTCATATAAGGCACTATGGCGGAAAGCTCAGAATCCTCTCAAGGCGGTGCGGCCGCGCCGGCACTTGCTCCTGATAGCTCAGTGGAGTTTGTATTGAACCAGGCTGACACTCCTGAAAAATTCTGCACCGCTTTGGCCAAGCTCTTCGGAGTGCGCCCGAAAGAAGTTGCTATGTTGCGCCTGGAGAAGGGTTTGCTGAAGTTTGTTTTCCCGGAGCAACTGAAGACAGCCGGATTCATTCCGGTTTCCAGCTCATCGTCGGTGGCCGCCCATACGGCATCGACTAAGAAAACTCAACTCTTCAATACTTTCACGAAAGTGAAGCATGCCCGCGTGTTTGAGACGGTGAAGCTCACGACGGGCGGGGAAGATCAATCCGAGCAAGCTTCCATCCAAAAACTGATGTCCGCACCCGTGCTTAGTCCCGAGCGCAAAGTACTGGGTGTGATTCAAGTTTCCCGCAAGGCCTTCGACCCAACCTCAGCCGGTCCCGATTTCACGCTTGAGGACCTGCAGCAATTGGAACTCGCCGCCAAGGTCGCCTCCGGGATGCCCTTCATGAAAGAAAGCTCCCCGAGCTAACACGGCCAACTGGGTGACAACGAGGTCCGGCCTTTCCCCTGGTGATTCTCTGGAAATATCATCCTGGCCGTCGCCAAATCTAGCGAGGTCATCCCGAAACTCGGCGCAATTCAGCCGAGTGAGGGATCTTGCGCGGAGTGTTGACCACCCGCCGGCTCACGGGCACTTCTACGCGAGATCCCTCGCCCCGCTGGAGAAAGCGCGGGGCTTCGGGATGACGCCATCCTGGGTGGACCGGATAATTGATGCCCCAATTCTCACGCATCCCGCGATCAGCAGGGGTCAACTCCCTTTACGGTCTTTGCGGTCAGCTTCTCGAAAGTCCGGTTCATCGCGGTATCTAGCGCCCGCTTTTCATTGTTAGTAAGGGGCCGCGACGTCCCTTTTGGGAGATCGCCCAACATCAACGGCCCGATGGCAACACGCACCAGCCGCAGAACTTCGATGCCGACTGCGGCCAACATGCGGCGAATGTGACGGTTCTTGCCTTCGTCCAAAACAATCTCTAACCAGGTATTCTTTTCTCCGCCGCGCAGAACTCGGCCAGCCTTTGCCCGCAGCCGCTCGCCGCCAGTGGTGATCCCCTTCGCAATCCTCCCAACCAGCGCTGGGTCGACAACACACCCGACCTGCACGTGATACGTTTTGTCCAAATGAGTTTCCGGGGCCGAAACGCGAGCTGCCCACTCCGAATCGTTAGTCAGCAAAAGCAGGCCTTCACTGGCCTTATCCAGGCGTCCAACGGGCACGACCCGGGGCAGTCCGTCACTCAGACAGGCGTACACCGTTTCGCGACCTTTTTCGTCCGCAGTGGTCGTAACCACTCCCCGAGGCTTGTTCAGTAGAAGATAGACTTTGGCCTGTGAGGCGATTTTCCGTCCATCTATTTCGATTCGATCGCGTTCTAGGCAGATTGGCGCTTTCGGGTCACAACGAATGCTGCCGTTCACTGCTACGCGCTGGGCGCGGATCAGCTCGCAGGCCTGAGAACGCGAACAATATCCAAGCTTCGATAAGGCTCGGGCCAGGCCGACTCGCCGCGGGGGACCATTCTGGCCAATCACGGCGTTCATCCTAACTGATGAGACGGACTACTTGGGCACAATCTCCGCAACATTCATTTTCTCCTGATGGTAGATGGCAAAATAGGCGATCATGCGGGTTTCTCCGAGATCAAGCCCAATACCGGAATGCCGGTTCCCAAATTGCGAACGCCGCATCTGCCGGTATCGCTCAATAGACCAGCAAGAATCAAGCTATTGGGGCATAATCGGCCATTCGAGTCCTGAATTGCACAATGATTGGTGCAAATTTGACGTGATCTGCGACCAAGAAGAGAGAAAATCCTTTGGAAATCTACAGATTTTACTTCCCTTGCATCACGCTTGGTGCAATAATGCTGGCCCTTGAATTGCTCTGGTTCAAGGCAGCAAGAAGATTCCATATAGGTGATCGTAGCTATGTGGCTGGAAAAACTCTCCTGGGGAGTGCTTCGCGTACTCACCCCGCTTGGCCCTCGTTATGTAAACCCTTCCTTCGTGCAGCGACTTTACCTGCTTTGGATATTCCGCAATTTCCACACGCTTCCTGTGAAGGTGCTGAGCGCAAGACAGCAGAAGTGGATTGACAGCGTGTTCGCCAGGCACGGATTCGTGTCCCTTATGGAACTCAACGGTTTTTCGGAAACTCCGCTGCTTGGAACTTTGGAACAGCGCCCGCCGATGGAACCTCAGAGCCTGCCATCCCGCCGGCCTAGCCAGAGCGTGCCTGGTGCTATGCCGCCGTTTGTCGCAGATGCGCAGCAGCGCTCTTAGCAACGATTAGCGCTTCACGGATTGTGCGGGGCCGGTTGCTGACCGGTGTTCGCGGACATGTTGCCGCACGGATTCCCGCCATGGCTCATGTTGGTTCCCGCCTGGCTTCGCTGGTTCTGGCAGCTCCTCAAAGCCTGGAGTTGCTGCGAACTCACCAGAGCCTCCATCTGCTGATCTGCTTGCTGGCGCAGTTGCTGAATTTCGTGGCGCTTCTGCTGTGGGGTGAGGGAACTGTTGCTACAAACAGACTCCACCTGGCTGTGCATACTCTGGTGAATCTGACGAAGTTGCGGCATCACCGACTGCGCAATGCCGGCTTGCTCCCAACACGATTGCGGACGGAAAGCTCCCCGATTCGGAGTACCGGTCGGAGGACTGGATGTTGTCTGTGCCAACAACAGACAAATGAAGTTTGGAACGAATAGAACGAGCGCAAGACCAAGCCGTTTCAGTATTGCCATGGAGATTCTCCCCGCGGTGATCCCAATCGTACCAAGAAGTTGTCATGATGAAGAGGGAATCGACCGTTACGTTCGGTTCAAATCACAGGTCTGGCAGGCCATGTCCGGCGCGCGAACGGGAGCTCTCGAAATTCCAATAAAAAAGCGTCCTAAACTTTTCCAGTTCAGGACGCCTGGCAGCCCTCCCCCAGAACTGCCAAAAACAAGGTCGATAATAGAGGCCGCCGCACGCCCGTGTAAATGCGACTTTCGTAATAGGAGCCCGCCCAGACGGTAACCGCGAATCGCATCTCGTAAGTAACCGCTCAGCTGATTACACGCCCCCCGAAGGCACCGTAATTGTACTGAAGCGTCGCTTCCTTACCGCGATCATTCTCGGCCATGAAGCACGCCTTCCGCATATAATGACCGGCTTAGCACCAAACGGCAGAGCCAACCGTCCGCAGGTTGTGCCGACAGCAGTAAGGCAGGAAGGACGCACGAAGCGTTTGTCGGTCATTACGGCCCCAGCTTGGCAGCGAAGGCGCTGAAGAAGCCAATTCCACTGTGGGTTCTCTTTCTCGCGGTGCAACTGCTGGACGTGTTCTGGAGCATTTTCGTGCTTCTTGGCATTGAAAAGGTTCGGATTGTTCCCGGAATCACAGCCACCAACCCACTCGATCTCTACTACGTGCCTTACACCCACAGCCTGATTGGGTCGATGCTGTGGTCGATTGCCGCTGGCATTGCCTATTACTTGTTGCGCAAGGCTGATGGCACAGCGGCTGCAATCGTCGGTGCGGCCGTATTCTCTCACTGGGTGCTTGATTGGCTCGTGCATCGCCCGGATCTGCCGTTGTATGACGATACCTTCAAAGTGGGTCTCGGGCTCTGGAACTAGCCAGCATTCGCTTTCTTACTGGAAGTCGCGATTCTTTTTGGCGGGATGTATCTCTACCTGAGAACGACAAAGCCGGTAGCACGCGGGGGAGGCCGCTTCGGAATGGTGATCTTCGGCCTTGTCATGTTTGGATTCCAAGCTCTCGTTTTCTTCGGTCCCCACCATCCTCGGATCGATCCGCTGCGCTCACCGCGCTGGTTTCTTATTTCGGCTTTGCAGCTATCGCGAATTGGCTGGAAAGGAAGCGTGCCTAGCGGAGGCAGGAATTAAGCGCTCCGCAGCGGCCTCGATGCCAATAGGCCACGGACGCCGATCCTCACATCTGTCCGGCGCCCGCGACCTATCACTCGACGTATCCACAACCTCTCGCTACTTCAGCATGATCTCCTGCAGCAGCTCCGAGCTGACGAGTTCGCGGATTTCGGCGCGTTTTTCACCTACTTGCTGCGCCTGTTGCTTGCCGCCGAGAATCTTGTCGCGAACGGCTTCACCCTTGGCGGCCAAGCCGTCCATGGCAGTGTGGTTCTTGTACTCAACCGCCAGGCACAGATCCCAGTCTTCGGGGTTGTTCTTGGTCTCCTTCAAGAAGATTTTGTAATCCATGATTATTCCCTGGCGCTTTTCTTCATCCAGCAGAGGCTTGCTTGATTGACGAAGGCTGGTGAGATAGGCATCCATCTGCGTGGGTTTCACGCGCACCAGCGATACGCGCCAGACTGGGCCTTCAGTGTAGTGTTCCTGAGCCAACAGCGCAGGGGCAAACAACAGCACAAACACAGCAAGAGCACAAAGCTTCTTCATGATGATCTCCTCAAGCAAAGTTGTCAGAAACGGCGAGAAGCATCATACGCCCGACGAGTAGCTTGTACCTAGTCGCTAGTAGCTAATATTCATGCTTGACAATCGCGCGTGAGGGCATGACTATAAAGACGGTCCCCACGGTGCCCCTACTCTGGTGCACTATGTCGATATCGGCTTTTCTCGAAACCCCGCCTCAACCCACCGCCGGTAATCAGATCGAGTCGTTTCTAGGCGCGGTCGTGATTATTGGTTTGCTAAGCATGGTCGTTATTCAAATGGCCAAAGACTTTTTCCCGCTGCGTGGGTTATTCCAGAGCGCATGGATCCGCAAGTGGATCCACCGCCGTGCTATGCATAGGGCCATAGACGCGTGGACTGTGGAGAAGGATCTCATCCGGTTGGCAGCGGCGGATGAGGAAAGAACAGAGGACATTTATAACCTTCCTGTCGAGCAACTGTGCGGGCAAATCAATGCGGCGCTTCAAGCTGCCATCGAGAACCCGCCGTATCACAAGGATCTCATCGCGGTCTTCGCCAGCACGGCGAACGACGAAGATCTGGCGGTCTTTCTGGGCCCCCGCCCTTCGCTTGTAGTCAGCGAGAATGCGCCGGACGATGTGCGCATGAAGATTGACGCGTATGCACAAGCTCGCAACCGGGTGGCACACCATGTGGAGCGTGCAGTCGACAGCCTGCAAATCGCGATCAGTTCGCGCTGGAAGCTCCTCCTTCAGATGACTGCAGTTGCATTGAGCTTAGGTCTCGCCTGGCTTGGAGTAGGCAGGTACTGGAAGATGACTGGTTGGGCGGCAGTCAGAGACGTCCTAGCTGTTGGTTTGATAGCAGGGTATCTGTCATCCGTCGCACGTGACATTTTGGCGAGAATCCAACAGGGCACGCGTCCATGATCCTTTTGAAGAGTCACGAATTGGCCGTGCGTACCGAGGAGAAGGGCGGTTCCGTTGCATCGGTTCTCCAGCAGGACCCTAATCGCACAGCACTTGGCAAGGGCCGCCTAATCTTGCTGATCCACGGCTACTGTAATGATGTGGCGGATGCAAGAGAATCGTACTCCCGCTTCGACACTAATTTCTGTGGGGCTGGGCCGGTGGCAGCGCGGTTCGCGGGGGACATATTCCGCTTCTACTGGCCTGGCGACAAAGCGTGGGGTTGGCTACGTTTTGCCAGCTACTCTCTGGAAATTCGGCCAGCGAAGAAATCTGCCCACGTACTGTCGGAATTCCTTCGCGACCTAGGCGCGCCGGTTGAGCTTTACCTCATCGCTCATTCCCTGGGAAACCGCGTAGCTATGGAGTTGCTCGACGATTTTGTGCAGCGCGGTACGCCTGCCGCGGTGCGGCTTAAAGGTGTGTGCATGATGGCCGCAGCCGTGCCCGTGTCGGCCGTTCGCTGGCCTGGCAATTTACATTACGCGTCTCTTCTTGCTCGAACACAGGTACTTTTCTCGCCGGGAGACCGGACTCTAAGGTTTGCTTTTCCGGTCGGTCAAGCTCTGGCCCTTGACTCCCTCGGCTCTCAGGCGGTCGGCTTAAACGGTGAGCCTTTGCTGCACTGGAAATGGAAGCAGCAGATGACATACGGGCGAAAAAAGTATGACCATGGAGACTACTGGAAAAAGCGCGAAACTGCCAAGCCAGTGACCGAATTTCTCACTCGCGCTGTCCCGATTACCCCGGCAAAGCGTGCTACGCCCTCGCATCCACTTCCGCCGGCAAACCAGTTGAGAAGTAATCGCTTCTAGACCCTGTCCCAAGCTTTACGGTGCTTCAATCAGCTCCATCTTCCCGTCTCTTGTGCGATGCAGGACCATCACTTTGCCCTTGGGATCGCGGAAGACGAAGACGTCGCGGTCGCGGAAGTGAGCTTCTTTGATGGCCTCCTCCAGTGTCATCGGACGCAAGGCGACAGCGTCGTCGGAGCGCACCAAATGAACTTCAGTGGACTTGGCGACGGCAGGAAACTTGTGCACGACCACGTCAACCGCAGTGTCTTCACTTAAGCCGACGGCGGCAACAGCTTCCTCCGGGACACGCCCAGTCCATTTCTTGGGACTGGGACTCTTATGATTATGACGTTTTTGAGTGCGCCAGCGGGTCTTGTACTTGACTGCCTGCTTTTCGAGATGCTCGAAAGCCTGGTTGAGCGCGGCGTCCATGTCGCCGGCCTGCGCCATTCCGACCAGAGGGCCGTTGCGCGGGTTGATGGTGATTTCGGCCTTGTGGCGGTGCTTTTCTACCGCCAGAATGACTTTGGTTTCGAATCTGTTGCCTAGAATTTTGCGGAGTTTGGTGAGGCGGGTTTCAACTTCCTTGCGAATGGCAGGAGTCACTTCGTATTGCCTGCCGGTGTATTCCACGTTCATGAGCGCCCCTCCTAAGTTCGTTCTGTTTGCTACGGGCACTGCATTTGGAACAACTCAGAAGCCAGAAGTTAGAATGCAGAATGACATAGTTCCGATTCTTACTTCTGCATTCATCCTTCTCACTTCT
>Ga0187769_10002470_pt1 | contig 10841 bp, 13 predicted proteins | sample 0116_SJ02_MP02_1_FD_133140 | JGI IMG/M metagenome (GOLD analysis project Ga0187769, IMG submission 133140) | Tropical peat soil microbial communities from peatlands in Department of Meta, Colombia - 0116_SJ02_MP02_10_MG | ecosystem: Environmental > Terrestrial > Soil > Wetlands > Peat | place... | reverse complement strand
TCTTGGTTATGGGTTAGTAGAAATATCAGACCTTTATATCCAGCACCTCCTTTCCCATTTTTTGACAGCTTTCAGTACATCCTAAGAAGAGATCCTTTTATCAGGCTACTTAGGATGTTTTGACAAGTAAATATGTTGAAGACTGTATTTTGCGAAAAAATAGACCGTATTTTGCGTCCAATGTATGGCAGAAATTAAAAGGCTGCACACACCCTATGTCTCCACCTTCCTCCTTCATGCTCGTAACCCTTAATCCCTATCTCGTCCTTTTCGAGACAGGGACAACTTATTTAACTTATTTCTGGGATGGAAGACTAACAATACTTAATCAAAAAGAAAACAACTATAGCGAAAAGGAACGATAATATCTTGATTTATACTTTAATACTCTCCTTCTTCTTATAAAATAAGTTTAAATTCTCAACCTGTGTTAAAATTTGGCTTTGCCCATCCTCGGATTGAAGGACAGCCATGCTTTTCACAATTCTTTTAACCTCATAGTATTTGCCATTTAAGAGACTTTTTACTGTATCCCCATCTTCTGTTTTCATAGTGGTTTCTCCTTCTATTCCCTTTCGGCTGCAGTTTTATAAGTTAATTTTTCTGATCAATTTTCATATGATCCATAGAGAATCATCTGCTGACCATAAAGATCCTTCCTGTCAAGATTCTTAACTGCCGCTTGCGCCTCAGCTTGGTGAGGCATCTCTACAAACGCAAATCTTCGTAATTGGCCATTATCCCTGTCCTTATGGTTTGTTGAAGAGATTATAGCAAAGCTAACTTGACCAAAAGCTTCAAAAATCTGGCAAAAAAAATCCTCTGATACGCTGGGGGACAAATTCCAAACATAAATAAGCATGGTTTTCTCCTTTCTTGGATTCTTTTTAGTACTCGATTAACCCGCCTTTCTCTCTACATTTAAGGCTCAAAGGTGGTACTCTGGGAATCCTCCCTCGGTAAAGCGCGATGTCCTCGTTTCCACATATAAAGAAGTTTTGTTGCCATTACTACCCTCTTCTATAAGATTCAACGTAACTTCGGAGATTCTGTAGAGGGTGATATCGATTGGCCAAGGGGTATTAAAGAAATGTAGCTGTGGGGTCTTCTCAACAACGAAGAACAAACGTTTTTTGACAGAGAGAAAGTGTTTGGGAAAACAAGTGGGAAGACTGCTCGAAGAGATCGGTACTCAAATCAAATATAATTAAAAGGGCGCTTGATCCATATCCCTTCAATTCCTCCTGGCTATCAGGCAGTCCCTCTTCTTCACCCGGATTCTCAAAGCTCAGATCAGAAGAAGCAAATTTAGATTGTGATAGTTGGGTGCAACGGAGATAAGCCGGAAGTGCCAGGATAAAGAGAGAAATCACTATGCCTAGGAAAATTTGGATCCTTTTCAATCTTTTTTTCATGGTTTAGAATGCATGCTTGTTAAACTTCCATGTTCAACCTAGATTCATATTTTATGAATAGACATATGACACCCAAATAGGTATCACAACCACCAACCCTAATGCAATCAGGTAACGTCCTCCCTGATACCACCACACTTATCATCTCTAAAACCTCTCTGTAAACGTGATTATTCTACGAAAAAGAAGATTAAATGGGAATTAAACTTGGGTGAAGATTCCTTAATGTTACTTTGGAATCTCTGAAGACTTGACCTTGAAATATTCTACTGCCTAACAAAAATGTAGAATCAACACTTGAGGAAGAGTCTACGGGAAAAGGGGTTGGTTTCACTACTACCATTCAGTCCGATCAGCATCTATGGGGTGAGGACTATGAATTGAATTGATTGAGAGGCAGAGTCCTGGTTGACAATATAAAAAGGAGTGCCTATTTTTAGGTCAAAGTAGAGAAACCCCGAAAAGGTACTTACGGGAGAAGGAGGTGAATAAAATGAAGAAGACAATATTGTTTTTTGGGTTGGTTTCGGTTTTAAGCGTTGCTTTGGTTGCCTCTAGCTCATATGCTGCGGGAATGAAGGGGAGAAGTGGGTTTATGCTGTTTAATAGTTCTGACATGATCGGTGCCCCAGTTAAGGATTCCCACGGCGAACCAGTGGGCATCGTGGAGGAAGTCAGCGTGGATTCCGGAGGTCAGGCCTTTGTGTCCGTCATCCATTGGGGCTATGACTTCTACCTCTACGGAGAAAGGGGCCTAAACAGTCCTATGTCCTTCCAGGAATTGCGAATCTCCCAGATAAAAGCCGGTCAGGTCACTGGGGTCCTCGAAACTGACATGGAACATTTGGATTTTGTACCGTACCTTAACCCGCCCAAGAAGGACAGCCTCCAATATAAGGCCAAAAGCTACGAATATTACGATATTCAGCCCTATTGGAACCAGAGTGGTAGTGCAGGGAAAAGCAGGTTTATGGAGTTAAACAGTTTGGACCTGGTAAGTGCTACAGTTGAAGATTCCTGCGGTAAAGCCGTTGGTATCGTTAATGAAGTTATGGTCGATTCAGACGGTCATGCCTTTGTGGTTATCAACCATAGGGATTATGACCTATACGGTGAAAGTGGGGTAAACTTCCTTGTGCCCTTCGAGGAAATAAGGATCTCTCAGAGAAAGGGCGGACAAGACATCGTTTTTCTCAAAACAGATAAGGAGCATTTGGATTTTGCGCCCTATTTTAACCCCATCAAGAAGGTAACTCGCCAAGACGAGGCCAATATCTATGAATATTATGGGATTCAGCCGTATTGGGCCCGGAGCGGTGAATCATTGAAGTAAGAAGATAACCAACGACTCGTAGACCCTTTTCAGGGCGGAAGAGGAAGTAAGGCGCCAGTGGGAGATGCTCTCAATCTCCCACTCTTTTTGTGGGTGCAAACTTTAGGTCGCAAGGAACTTCTTTTATTGATTACAATTTGAAAGGTTATGTTAAGGCATAAAATTCACGACTTCAGTGAAGGAGTTCTCAAGAAAGAGGCCTACATTGGAAGGATAGACAAAAAGTACTTCCTCCAGAGGGGAGGTCGTCCCATCCTCTACTTTTTATCTTTTATTGCCTTCTGATCAATCTTGAAAATACCGCCACCCGAAGTACCGGCATAAAGGATAGTGGTATCCCAAGGATGAATGACCAGGGTTCTTACCAGTAGATTAGTGAGCCCGGTATTCATAGAACTCCATTTCATTCCACCATCCCTGCTTTTAAAAATACCATTCCGTCGGGTTCCCGCATAGAGAATATTTGAGCTTTTGGGATCGATGGCCAGAGCCAAAATATCGTCTTCCGGCAGGCCGGTCTTTGCCGCAGTCCATGCGGCTCCATAGTCAATACTTTTAAACACACCCTTGCCCGTCCCCACATAGAGTGTATTGGGTTTTGTGGGATTGACCCGTAAAGTGAAAATCGTTTTGCTGATAAGGCCGATACTCGCTGAATTCCATTTTGCTCCTCCATTCACGCTCTTGAACACTCCCCCACCATCTGTTCCTGCATAAAGAACGTTAGAGTTTACAGGATCAATAGCCAGTGCAAATACCGTATTATTCGTTAGGCCTTGATCAACGGGATACCAGTTCTCTTCTGCCTCTATTCTCTTGAATATACCTCCTCCTTTACTGAGCATATAGGGAGCCGAAGTTCCTGCATAAAGGATCAGTGGGTTTTGCGGATCGATCGCTATCGTCAAGACATCGGAGTTTGAAAAGCCAGTCTTTTCGATTGTCCAGTGTGCTCCGCCATCAGCCGTTTTAAAAATGCTTCCACTAGAAGTTCCCGCATAGAGGATGTCTTGATTGGTCGGATGAACAGCCAAGGCAAATACAGCTTCTTCGGCAAGCCCTGTGCTGAATGCGAGCCAAGTTGCTCCTCTGTCCGTACTTTTTAACACTCCCCCGGATGCCGTGGCTGCATAGAGTGTATTTGGATTCAGTGGGTCAATGACCAGGGCGTTGATGGTCCTTTGTTCAAGACCTGCAGGGTTCCATTCGCTGGAACCAGCATAGGCCTGATCTGTTTGTAGGATACACAAGAAAAAGCATAAAAAGATGATAAGAGTAAAAAAGAATTTAGACGATTTTATCGGTAAGAATATTTTTGGACTAACCACTCCACACCTCCTTTTCCCGTTGTCCCTCATCTTCTCGCTGTGATTCAGCACATGTGTATAGATCATGGTTGAAGTTTGATGAATTAACAATATATAGGACGGGGTTGTATGTCAAGAAAAAGTAGCACCGATGATTACGGATTCAAATCAAGCATGTTTTGAAAAAATGGGAACTTGTAGACTTCAGGAAGAAACATTGCATCTCTGAGCCCCTGGTTGCCTAGAAGATAGGGAGGCAGACCCACCATGGATTAACATGGGATACCCCCCTCCATTGAAATAGCCAATCATCCAGGTTAGATTTAAAAGCAAATCCTATGAACAAAGAAACTTCTCTTTCGAAAGTCCTAAGAGAATTCGAAACGATCACTTCTAAGGGATACCGGGAAGTTTTCTCTTCTTTCCCAAAGTACCGTGTTCCGATCGGTTTTTTCTGTCCCCACATTTCCGAGGAACTCGTCCATGCTTCCGGCGCCTTTCCCTTTCGTCTTATGGGAACGCCCATCAAGATGTCTTATGTCCAGGCACATCTTCCTCCCAACTGTTGCCATCTGGTCAAATCTTCCCTTGAAAGTTTACTCCGAGGGGAACTTGACTTTCTCAAGGGGATTATTTTCAGTCATACGTGCGACACCATGCAGGGCCTTGCTGAAATCTGGGCCCTCCAAAGACGCACCCCTCTTCAATTCAATTTGATGATTCCCTCACACGTTGATTCTGAGCTTTCTCGTCCTTACTTGAAAGCCGAGTTGGAGCGATTTAAGAATTTTCTGGAATCCAATGTGGGAAAGATCACTCCTCAGAGCCTCAAGACCTCTATCCAGCTCTTCAATCATATCAGGGAAAGACTCCAAGAGATTTACAGTCGCAGACCTAAATCCCACAATCAAATCTCCGGAATGGACTTTGCCCGAATCATGCGAGCAGGCTACCTGATGGATCGTCAGCGATACCTCGATCTCCTGGACGAATTACTGGCCGGGCTGCCTGCAAAAACGGAGGAGAGTGAAAATCGGGTTCCTGTTTATCTTGCAGGAAATATGACCCATTCCGATTCCTACTTTTCCATAATCGAAGAGGCCGGTGCCATGATCGTCCAGGACGATCTTTGTAGCGGAATGCGATTTCTCGGTTTTATGGTCCCGGAAGATACCGATCCGATCGACGGCCTCACCAGCCGGTACTTTACCTCCTTTCTTTGCCCCACCCAGCATAGAGGGGCTTATGCCCACATAGAGGCTCTTTCAAGAGAGGTTGAGAAATCCGGGGCGAGAGGGGTCCTCTTCCTCCTTTACAAATACTGTGAAAGCCATTTTTTCGACTATCCGGACTTGAAACAGGCCCTTGAGTCGAAGGGGATTCCGACACTTCTTCTCGAAGTGGAAGACCCGTCCTATTCCATCGGCCAACTTAAGATTCGGGTACAAGCTTTTGTTGAAATGTTAAGTCCTTTATAAACGACGAGCAGGGCGCATCGCGCATGAGGACACAATGTAAGAATGCAAAATCCCAAATCTCAAATTCCAAATTTCAAACAAGCTCCAAATTCCGATTTTAGAATGACCGAAGCAAGTTCATTTGGAATTTTGGTGATCGGGATTTATTTGGGATTGGGTGCTTGGAATTTGGTGTTTTAGGAAGAATAGATGGAAAAGGATCAACCTCAATCCAACGACTACCATAAGATTAATTCAACGGAGGCCTATCGCCGCCTGATGATGGCTTATTACTTTATGGTGAAGCATCCAACCTGGTTTCGCAAAAAGGTGGCGTGGATTACGAGCGGCGGGTCGGTAGAACCTCTCTATGCTATGGGAGTCCTCCCGTTTTATCCCGAAAATTACGGGGCGATGTGTGGAACCTTCCGGGTCTCACCCTCTCTCTGTGAGGCTGCCGAGCATAAAGGTTACTCCCACGATCTCTGCTCTTATGCCCTCACAGATATCGGGTCTCCTCTGGCTAAGAAAGGTCCTCTGGGCAGGCTCCCGAAGCCGGACTTTTTGGTCTGCGGAAACAATATCTGCGGTACGGTCATCAAATGGTATGAGATCCAGGCCCGATCCTTCAATGTGCCCCTCTTTTTCTTTGACACTCCTTTTATCCATGATGAGATGGAAAAGCATACCCTGGAATATGTCGAAAATCAGATGGGGGAATATGTCTCTTTTCTGGAGAACCAGCTTCATCATCCATTTTCAGACGAACGTTTTCAGGAAGTCTGTTCCCGTTCTTTCGAAGCCATCACTTTGTGGAAAGAAATTCTTGAGATGGCGCGTCACCGTCCAGCGCCCCTGGCTGCTTTTGACGCTTTCATCCACATGGCCCCGATTGTCACCTTGAGGGGAACACGCTGGGCAGTCGGTTATTACAGAAAGCTCAAGAGAGAGATGGAAGAAAGGGTTCAAAAGGGAGTCGGGGCATTTGCTCGGGAGGAGATACGGCTCGTCTGGGATAACATTCCCATCTGGTATGATATTCGAAACCTTTCAAGGATGCTCTCCTCTCAGGGAGCGGTGCTGGTCGCGGACACCTATACGTCGGCCTGGGCGCTGCATGAACTTGACCTGGGCCAGTCCCTGCTGAATAGTTTGGCTGGGGCTTATGCCAGCATCCATCTCAATCGCGGCTTAGAGTATAAGATACGGAAAATGGCTAACCTGGTTGACACATACGGAGCCGACGGATTTATCATGCATTCCAATCGAAGCTGTAAACCGTACTCCCTGGGTCAATTGGATCTCAAAAGGGAGGTGACCAGGTTAACCGGAAAACCGGGACTGCTCATTGAGGCGGATCACGCCGATTCTCGGAGCTACGCGCCCAAGCAGGTTGAAAAACAGATTCAAATATTTTTGGATATTGTTAGAACGAAGGGCTGTGGACGGGAGCCATTTTAAAGACCGTGTCGAATCTTTATTTGTGTTCTTTTCCCGCCCCGAGTTGAGATAAGGCATTCCAGGCGGGGCGACGGTCACCTTTTGCATCCGCCAACCCCATCGAACCAAAGTAAGGCTCTTTGCGGTCGCAAAGAAGTGACCAGTAGATCCTTTCCACACCACATTCAAACGCTTGCTGATAAGCCTCCGTAAGCCATTGAGCCTGTTTTTCAGGAGACCCCTTATCCGTGCGACCACCGACGTCTGCGGCAAGGCTCACAAATCCCGTTTCTGTGATCCAGATCGGGAGGTTCCCCGATCCTGATTTTTTCATGACCTCTCGAATATGCTTTAAATAACTACGAAATGTCAGGTCGTTGGCAACGATTTCACTCGGGAAGTAGTAATCGTGGACGCTCACGGCATCAAACTTCTTTGTAGAAAGTACCCGCTCTAACCAGCCATCGTGCCATTTCCACGCCTGCTTATCTTCCGACCCTAATTTAAGACTGCGGCCGATGCCGCACCCCATGGCCGATGGAAGCACTTTGGCCTTCGGATCAGCCTTCTTAATCGCTTCATAACCCTTTTTCAACAGCTCTAAATACTCTTCCGGCGTCCCCTTCCAGGAAGTTGCCTCATTCACCTCGTTTTCAATTTCATAATTGAGACCCTGCCCCTTGTAGCGATCGGCAAGAATCTCAATAAAATGAGCCCACTCCTTCATATTCATTGATGGGGGGTTAATCTGAATCGCACCCCTTCTGGGTGCGATTCGTTTTGGGCGCGTCTGTTGAGGAAAAGTCGTGCGTACGGTAAATAGGACATCGATCTGTCTCGTCTGAGCCGCTTTGAGTAAACGATCAACATCGCTCCAGTCATATTCGCCCGGGCGCATTTTTATAAACTGCCACTGTAAAGGGACACGGATTCCCCCCACGCCCAATTCCTTCAGATACTTTATATCCTCTTCGTAGGTGCGCAGGGTTGTATTGATCCCTAAACGCATCGCCTCCTGTGCCCGAGAAGTCAAAGGCAAAATAGATAACAATAACATGAGGCCGGTGAGTAGAACGCTTATTCTCACCCTCATGGCGCTTCCCTCATTTCTCGTTTCAACCCTTACCTCCGTCAGGATTAGTAGACAAATTCCATCACCTCTTCCACAGGTTTTCTATCCCTCTGCGGCGATTCACCAGGATAACCTACCCCTACAAGGCAGATGAAATTCATATGAGATGGAATTTTTAAAATGACTTCAATTTCTTTTTTGGCCTGAACAGGCGATACCAACCAGACAGCACCCAACCCCATGCCATGGAATACAAGAAGCATCGTCGTTACGGCAGCAGCAGCACTCTGGATCGTCGTCGGCGCCGATCTTCGAAATCCCAGGATCTCCCTGGCCTTTCGGTCGTGGGATTCTCGAGCAACCAGTACCCTATCCATCGGACTCTGATATTCACTGGCAAAAACTCCGATGCAGGCTGGGGCACCCCTGAAGAAGGAAGCGTTCTTTTGATACCGTTTCACATCCTCTTGCCATGACATCGCCTCCGGCCAGGAAGCAATTCGGTCCGCCGCAGACTGAACGGCATCTGCCATTTTCTCAATAATCTCTTTCCTCTTCACTATGATGAAACGCCATCCTTGATAATTCGCTCCGTTGGGAGCCCACGTTGCCAACTCCACCGCCTTCTTCAGCAGTTCGTCCGGAACTTCGTCCTTTTTCCATTGCCTGATCGAGCGCCTTCCCCGAATGAGTCTTTCTAAATTCTCAATGTCCATTGATCTTCCCTTTCTGATCCTAAGTAAAGACCGCTGAGGTTTGAAGATTCAACCTCTTCCAACTAAGCCCAAAAGAACATTTTATTCCCTTCTTACCTACCTCTATTCGACTACGACACAACGTCTAAGGAGGGGGGCAAGGGCGGGGGAATGCAAGTTTACTGCTGGCATTCTTGGTATGAACCGATTCAAAATCTCCGTGCGTAGTTATAGGCGAGGCCAAAATATTTCTGAGCCCTTTTCAGAGCTTCCGCCTTCTGCGCCTTCGGGATATTCGGATCGTCGAGCCGGAAGCTCTCCACCTTCCCGCGGACATAGGCTCGATAACATTTGTAGAAATCCAGCACCTCCATTAATTCATGGTCTCCGGACTCCCCGATAATAGCCCGGATGAGATGCTCGCCGAGGTCCTGCCTGCCGTGATAGTCAAGATCCATGGCTAAAAAGGCAATGTCCGCCGCCACGTCCGTGTAACGAAACCGCTCGTTAAATTCGATGCAGTCGAAAATAGAGATCCCATCTCTCCAGAAGATATGCTCCAACCGGAGATCTCCATGGCAGTCTCGAATTCGATCCGAGGCGATTCTATGACGAAATACTTCCTTTTTCGTTTCGAAGAATTCGTTGGTCCTTCTCTTTACCTCTTCATAGACTTCTCTCGGTATTGTCAGGTCAACATATTTCTGCGTCTGCTCGAAGTTCTCGTCGGTGTCCTGTTTCACCCGTCCCGGTTCCGCAAAGCTCTTAATCAGATTGTTGGTCTCTGCTGTGAAATAGAATTTCGCCAATCTCTCGGAGACGGCCTCAATCATTTTGGGAGTGACCTGTTTTCTCTCGAGCAATTTGTCCATCAGAAATTCTTCGGGGATCTGTCTCATTTTAACGGCGCACTCCACCCACTCTCCTTTCCCGTCCAATAAGATCCGGCTGCCTTCTCGGGTAATCCTCACAACACCCAGATAAATATCCGGAGAGAGCCGTCGATTCAACCTGACCTCTTCCTCGCAAAATAATTTTCTTTTTTCGAGAGAGGTAAAATCCAGGAAGCCAAAATCCACCGGTTTTTTCACCTTATAGACGTGGTTCCCCGTCAGAAAAAGAAGGGAGATATGGGTCTCGATAAACTTTACGACTCGAGGGTGGTCGGGATAAATCTTGGGATCCAGGAGTGCTCTCTGGAGGGATGGGGTGTCAAGAGTCATCTTTTTTCGATTTTTTTAATCTTCCAGTCCGAGGGGGTGTTGTGTTCCGTATCGATCATGAGGGAGATGATCGCAAGCGTCCTAAACTTCTTTTTCAAATCGGCCGTGTCAACGGGTTGAAACAAAGCCTTATTATTTAAGTAAGCCTCCTTGGTTAACGCGTTCGACTCATAATTCTCCCTTGTCCTCTTCGAAATTCGCTCAATAGACTTTTCCTCTGTGCAGACACATTCGGCAATGACGAAAGCCCGACCGGCCTTCTCAGCCAATTCAGCGGCCTTCGATCTCAACTCCTGAGTAAAAAATGTGGCGTCTAAAATCAGCCCATCCTGAGTTTGTTTCAATGCTTTCTCCGCCCGTCTGAACATCTCTTCGTAAACTTTCTTTCTCCTGTCCGGGTCTGAGGCGACCTTATTGTCGAAGATGTCCTCACCCTTCAAGACTTCCACCCGAATCATATCGGATCGAAGAATCTGAAACCCTTTCAATCTTGCAATCTCCTCGGTCACCGGACTTTTCCAACTACCCGGCAGGCCCACCGAAATTAGCACACTGCCCTTCGGGATCTCGGATTCAATGACTTTTGCAAAAGCCTTTTCCATTTGAGATCTCCCCTTATCTGAATAACCAAATTCCAAACACCAATAATCAAATAAATTCCAATTACCAAAATCAAAAGTCTTTGGTCATTCGAATTTGGTTATTGAGGATTATTTGAGATTTGGAATTTGGTTATTGGAATTTTATTTTGTCACATCGCCAATGCCTTTAGGATTGTGTCGTGTAAAATGCCATTACTTGCCAAGATACCGTCGTTCTTTACCATCTTTATTCCACTCGAAAAATCTAACGGGCGTCCCAAAACGTCTGTCACCTTACCTCCCGCCTCTTCGGCGATG
>Ga0187769_10002469_pt1 | contig 10842 bp, 12 predicted proteins | sample 0116_SJ02_MP02_1_FD_133140 | JGI IMG/M metagenome (GOLD analysis project Ga0187769, IMG submission 133140) | Tropical peat soil microbial communities from peatlands in Department of Meta, Colombia - 0116_SJ02_MP02_10_MG | ecosystem: Environmental > Terrestrial > Soil > Wetlands > Peat | place... | reverse complement strand
TTTCGCTCTCGCGCGCTAAGGCGCGAAACAAGGGCAGCGTGGTCTCGATTCCGTCGACGACGAATTCGTCAAGCGCTCGCTTGAGTCGCATCAGGCATTCGCTGCGGGTCTTGCCGTGGACGATAAGCTTGCCGACCAGGGAATCGTAGTACGGCGGAATCGTATAGCCGTGATAAACCGCCGAATCGACGCGCACGCCGAGCCCGCCCGGCGGATGGTAATGCACGATCTTGCCCGGCGAGGGACGAAACGACACCGGATTCTCGGCATTGATGCGGCACTCGATGGCGTGGCCGTGGAACTTGACGTTGCCTTGCGTCAATTCGAGATCGCTGCCGGCGGCGACACGGATCTGCTCGAGTATGAGGTCGATGTCGGTGATCATTTCGGTCACCGGGTGCTCCACCTGAATACGGGTATTCATTTCGATGAAATGGAACTTGCCGTCCTCGTACAAAAATTCGACGGTGCCGGCACCGAGGTATCTTATCTCGCGCATCGCTGCCGCGACCGTTTCGCCGATCTGGTCGCGTGTGTCGGCATTGAGGGCGGGGGAGGGGCCTTCTTCCCAGACTTTCTGATGCCGGCGCTGTAACGAGCAATCGCGCTCGCCGAGATGGATGGCGCGCCCTTTGCCGTCGCCGAGCACCTGGATTTCGATGTGGCGGGGCCGCATCAAGTATTTTTCGAGATACAGCGTATCGTCGCCGAAGGCGGTCTTTGCTTCGGTCCGCGCCGCAATCAGCGCCGTAGCCAACTCCTGCTCGCTATGGACCACGCGCATACCGCGGCCGCCGCCGCCGGCCGCCGCCTTGAACATCAGCGGGTAGCCGATGTCGCGCGCCAATTCCTGCGCCTGCGCCTGTGAACCGACATCGCCGTCGGATCCGGGGACCACGGGAATGCCGAGCTGCCTGGCGGTGCGCTTGGCGGCGATCTTGTCGCCCATGAGACGGATATGTTCGGGGCGGGGACCGATGAAATGCACATTGTGCTCGGCCAGGATTTCGGCAAACCGCGCGTTCTCGGAGAGAAAGCCATAGCCCGGATGTACGGCATCGGCGCCGGTAATTTCACAGGCGGCAAGCAGAGCCGGAATATTGAGGTAGCTGTCCTTGGCGGGCGGCGGACCGATGCAAACACTCTCGTCGGCCAAGCGGACGTGCATCGCGTCCTCGTCCGCGGTCGAGTGCACGGCGACGGTAGCGATGCCGAGTTCCTTGCAGGCCCTTAAGACCCGCAGCGCGATCTCCCCGCGATTGGCGATCAGGATCTTGTCGAACATGGCGCGCCACAGCGATGAAATTTAATCACTCGATGATCAATAGCGGCTCGCCATATTCCACCGGCTGACCGTCTTCGACGAGAATTTGGATGATCGTGCCGGAGCGCGGCGCCGGAATCTGATTCATAGTCTTCATCGCCTCGATGATCATGACAGTTTCGCCCATTTTCACGGCGCTGCCGACTTCCACAAAAGGTCGGGCGCCGGGCGCCGGGCCGAGATAGGCCGTACCGACCATTGGCGAGGCGACGAGGCCCGGATGCTGCGTCTGATCAATGGACACCGGAGCCGCTGTCGGGGCTGGCACGCTCTCAGCGGGGCGCGGCCGCGTGACGGCTGCACCGGCATGGCGCGCGACGCGGATCGATATGCCGTCTCGTTCGTAGTGGATCTCGGTGAGCCCGGTTTCGTCGAGCAGCTTTGCCAGCTCACGGATCGCGTCATGATCCACCGTTGACGCCTTCGGTGGCGGCGGGGTTCCGGGCTTGCGCGCCACGATTACTCCTTGGCGCCGAGCATCGCGGCGAGACCGGTAATGGCCAGCGCGTAGCCGCCGATACCGAAGCCGCAAATCACGGCGCGCGCGGCCTGCGAGACGTAGGAATGCCGGCGAAATTCTTCGCGCGCATGGATGTTGGTAATGTGCACCTCGACGACCGGTGCATCCACGGCGAGCAATGCATCAAGGATGGCGACCGAGGTGGTGGTAAATCCGGCCGGATTGATGACAAGAGCCGCGGCGTCTTTGGCCCGCGCTTCCTGAATCCAATCGATGATTTCGCCCTCGTGATTGGATTGCCGAAACACCACGGCGAGCCCGTGGCTCTGCGCCGTCGTTTGGCACAGCTTTTCGACCTCGGCGAGCGTGGCGCGACCGTAAAGTTGCGGCTCACGCGTGCCGAGCAGGTTGAGATTGGGTCCGTTCAGGACGTAGATGGTCTTTGCCATAACGAAGTGCCAAGCTCACTCATCGCGGCGTGAGGCAACGTCCCGCGCCGGCCCCGTTTATAGGGAAGGCATCCGCAAAGGGGAAGCCGGGACCGCCGGCGGCCGCCATGCCGGGTCAGCAGTGAAGATGGCGCCCGGCTGTCGGGCAATGACGGCGGCTAATTCCGCTGGGCCTTGATCTTGGCCCGCAGCTCGTCGATCCCCACCGCGCCGACCACCACTTCGTCGCCGACCACGTAAGTGGGCGTACCGTTGACGCCAAGCGTATCGGCAAGCTTCATATCCTCGTCGATGGTCGTCTTTACCTCCGGGCTGTCCATGTCCTTCTCGAGGCGCAAAATGTCGAACCCGACGTCCTTGGCGACGGCAAGCGCGTGCGCCTTGTCGGCCGGTCCGTGGCCGCCGAGCAGCTTCTGGTGAAACTCGATATATTTTTTACCGGTCGGATCCTGCATGCGCGCGGCAACCGCGATGTGGGCCGCTTCGACCGAGCCGGGACCGAGAACCGGGAATTCCTTGAGCACGAATTTGAGATCGGAATCGGTCTTCAGCAATGCGAGCATGTCGGGCAGCGCGCGTTTGCAGAAACCGCAGTTGTAATCGAAGAATTCCACCATGGTCACATTGCCCTGCGGATTGCCGAGCACCACTTGGTGCGGCGAACTGAAAATGGTGGCGTTGTTGTCCTTGATCGCCTGACGCGCCTTGTCCGCGTCGGCCTGTTTCTGCTGCTTGTCCAGCGCGTCCATCGCTTCCTGCAGCACTTCAGGATGCGTGACGAGGTAGGTTTTGATGATGTTCTCGATATCGCGGCGCTGGTCGGTCGAAAATGTCGACGGCGTCTGTGCCGCCGGGCTTTGCGCCGGCATGCCCGGCGTGGCTGCCGTCTGCGCTGCCGCGAACGAGGCCAGCAGCACCGTGGCCGCGACCGGAATTGCCAAACGCAGAGTCGAAATCATGGTGTAATTCCTTTGATATTTCATGGGCCGTTGCGCAACGGGCTGGTCTTCTGATTCTTATTGAACACGACGATGTCGTCGGCGCGAACCCAGCCCGGCGAGCCGATCGGAAATCGCTGTTTTGCCCGCTCCGCGAGTTCGCGCGCCGTCTTGTTGTCGCCGCGGGCGAACGCCGCCTGGGCCGAGGCGAGGTCCGCATCGGCCAGATCGTTCTTGCGACCGAAGGCCATCGCGAGCGTGGTGTAGGCGTCGCCGTCCTCGGGCTCCTTGACCAGCGCCGCGCGCAGAATCGGGATCGCCTCATCGGCGGATTTGGGATCGTTCGTGGCAACGAGAGCCTGGCCGAGCAGAACCTGAATGAGAGCGGGCGTGGGCGCGAGCTGCACGGCGCGGCGCAATGGCGCAAGCGCATCCGCGGGATGGCCGCCTTCAAGAAGCGCCTGACCCTTCAGTTCGTAGAAATACGGGTTATTGGGCATCGACTGAATCAGGCCGTCGATCTGCGCCGTGGCGCTGCGCGGATCGCCGTACCGATAGGTGGAGATCGCGCGCGCGTATCGGGCCGGCAAGCTGGTATCCGTCGCCGGGTAGCGGCGCAGCACCGTTTCCGGGCGTTCCATGAAACCGTAGAGCTTGGCCCGCATCATGTCGTGCCGGAATTGGAGCTCGGGGGAGTCCTTCTTGTTCCAGTACGGCGAACTCTTCGCCAATTCTTCGAGCGCGGCCATGCGCTCCTGCGGCGCCGGATGGTTCTGCAGGTAGGGATTGGACCCTTGCGCCGAGAACAGCGATTCGTCGGCGAACCGCTTGAAGGTGTCGTACATGCCTTTCGCCGACTGGCCGCTCATGGTCAGGAAGCGGACACCGGCGCGATCGGCGGATTCTTCCTGAGCCCGCTGGTAGGCCAGCAGGGTGCTCATTCCGAGAGCCTGCGGCGCCAGAATCCCCGCCATGCCGACATTGCCCATCTCGATGTTGTGCGGTGCGGCCGCCAGCGCGCCGGCGCCGAGCAACATGCCGATGATGGTCGCGGTCTCCACATTGGCGAGCTCCTGGCGCATCTTGGACAGATGGCCGCCGACGATGTGGCCGCACTCGTGGGCGAATACGCCGATGAGCTGATTGGGCGTCGTCGATTGCATCAGCGCGCCGACGTTGATGAAGATGCGGTGCGCATCCATGACAAAGGCGTTGAATTGCTTGTCGCTGATGATGACGACCTGGACGTTCTGCGCGGTTAATCCGGCGACCTTGAAGATCGGCGCGGTGTAGTCGCGCAGCAGCTGTTCGATCTCGGCGTCGCGGATCATCGGGATGCCGGCGTTGGATCCGGTCTGGGCGCGGACCGGAGATCCGGACAGCGCGACCGCGGCCGCTGCGGCGGCCGCGACGGCGCGCCAAGCTGGCTTCACCAGCCCCACCTTGCTAGGAGATCGAGCAGCGATCATCTGAATGTGAATTTTCGGTCCGGCGATCCGGGGCGCAAACTATGGATGGAACGGGTCAGGGTCAACACGGGACCGGCGCGTGGCGCATTGCAGCCAAACGCCACAAGACCCGGTGAATACGGCATCAGCGGGGCGGGCCGGCAAGGCTCGGCGGAGCGGTAAAAAGGGCACTGTGATGCTGGAAAAGGCAAAAAAGCCGCTGCAACCCTCGGCGCGCAGCGGCGTGCCGGCGTTCATGGTCATGGACGTGGTCGCCGCGGCGGCGCGCCTGGAGGCCCAGGGCCGCCGCATCGTCCATATGGAGGTCGGTCAGCCTGCGGCAGGAGCGCCGGCCACCGCGATCGCTGCGGTGCGTGCGGCGCTGCCCAACGGGCCGCACGGCTATACCGCGACATTGGGGCTTACTTCGCTGCGGCGGCGGATCGCACGCGCCTATCGCGAATGGCATGGCCTCGACGTCGATCCGGACCGCGTCGCCGTCACCACGGGCTCCTCCGCCGGCTTCATGCTGGCGTTTCTGGCCGCGTTCGAGACCGGGGATCGCGTGGCGGTCGCGCTGCCCGGCTATCCGCCCTATCGCCATATCCTCTCCGCGCTGGGTTGCGAGCCGGTGTGCATCGAAACCAGCGCCGAGACGCGCTGGTCGATCACGGGCGACAACCTGCTGGCGGCGCATCGCATGCGGCCGCTCAAGGGCGTCGTTGTCGGCTCGCCCGCCAATCCGACCGGAACAATGATGACTGCAGCGGCGCTCGCCGATCTTGTCCGCTGCGCCGAGGACGCCGGCATCGCCGTGATCTCCGACGAGATTTATCACGGCCTCGATTACGCGTTTGCCGCCGAGAGCGCCGTCCGACTGTCGCCCGACGCCATCATCATCAACTCATTTTCCAAATATTTTTGCATGACCGGATGGCGGATCGGCTGGATGGTGGTACCGCCGTCGCTGTTGCGGCCGATCGAGCGCTTGCAGCAGAATCTCGCCGTGTCGGTGCCGACGCTGTCCCAGATCGCGGCCGAGGCGGCATTCGAGGGGCGCGCGGAACTGGAACGGATCAAGCAAGGCTACCAGGATAACCGCCGTATTCTGCTCGACGGCTTGCCGCGCGCAGGGCTGGACGCATTTCTGCCGGTCGACGGAGCGTTTTATCTCTATGCCGACATATCGCGCTTCTCGAGCGATAGTTTCCAATTCGCGACCCGCATGTTGGAAGAGGCGGGTGTCGCTACGACGCCCGGCGTCGACTTCGATCCGGTGCACGGCCATAAATTCCTGCGGCTGTGTTACGCCGGCGCGCGCGAGGACATGCACGAGGCGGTCAAGCGGATCGGCGCGTGGCTCAAGGGATAACGGGCGGTGAGTCTGTTGGATAGCGCACTCGTTCTGTTCTCCGGCGGGCAGGATTCGACGGTGTGCCTGGCGTGGGCGCTCGATCGCTTCGCCCGCGTCGAGACGATCGGGTTTGCCTACGGGCAGCGTCACGCCATCGAGCTGGAAGTCCGGCCGCGCATTCGTGCCGCGCTCGCGGCGCAGTCCGAGCAATGGCGGGCGCGGCTTGCCGACGATCACGTGGTCCGCATCGACGCGCTGGCCGAGCTCTCGGAGACCGCGCTGACCCGCGAAGTAGCGATCGAGATTTCCGCGTCCGGCCTGCCCACGACCTTCGTGCCCGGCCGCAACCTGGTATTTTTCACGTTTGCCGGGGCGCTCGCCTACCGGCGCGGCATCAAGCATATCGTCGCCGGCATGTGCGAAACCGATTTTTCCGGATATCCGGACTGCCGCGACGACACCGTCAAGGCAATGCAGCTGGCGCTGACGCTCGGCATGGATCGGCGCTTTGTCATCCATACGCCGCTGATGTGGATCGACAAAGCGGGGACTTTTGCGCTGGCGCATGAAATCGGCGGCGACGCCCTGATCGAGCTGCTTCTCGCCGAGACCCACACCTGTTATCTGGGCGATCGTCAGCATCGGCACGCTTGGGGATTTGGTTGCGGCACTTGCCCGGCCTGCCGCTTGCGTGCCGAGGGTTATGCAAAATGGAAGGCCGCATGATGGTGCCGACACCGGAGCGACAGCGAACACGCGAGGGACTGATATTCCTTGCTTTGTTCACGCTGACGATTCCCGCGGCCAATTGGCTGATCGGTCATGTCGGCGTTGCCTGCGTCGCGCCGCGCGGGCCCTGTCTGGTCCCGGTTGCGCCCGGCCTGATGGCGCCGTCCGGGGTGACGATGGTTGGAATTGCGCTAGTGCTGCGCGACCTCGTGCAACGCCGGCTCGGCATAGCGCTGTCCGCGCTAGCGATCCTGTTCGGCAGTGGCTTGTCGGCGCTGTTGGCGCCGGCCTCGCTCGTCGTCGCGTCGGCCACCGCTTTTCTGCTGTCGGAGTTTGCCGATCTCGCCGTTTATACGCCGCTGGCGCGGCGCCGCTTGGTCGCCGCGGTCGTGGCTTCGAGTTGCGTCGGCCTGGTCGTCGATTCCATCGTGTTCCTCTGGCTCGCCTTCGGCTCGCTTGAGTTCTTGGCAGGACAGGTCGTGGGCAAAGCGTGGATGGTGCTACTGTCGATTCCATTCGTGGCTTGGCTGCGCCGCCGCGACCAGCGGCTCGGCATCATGCCGGCCTGAACCGCCGCAATCCGAGGCTGAGGATGAGCCAGGCTTTTTTCGACATTCTGCGCAAGGTGACGACCGCGACCGTCACCACCATGCTGTTGAAGAAAGGCATCAGACGCTGCTGGATGGCGGGTCCGAAGCCACTCACGCCCGGCGGCGAGCGGCTGGTCGGCCCGGCGTTTACGCTGCGTTTTGTGCCGGTGCGCGAGGATCTGGCGACGCCGGAAAGTTGGGCCAGCCCGATCTCGACCCGGGCCGCGATCGAGGCGATGCCGGAAGGCGTCATCGCCGTCGCCGATGCCATGGGAGTGTCGAGCGCGGGCATTTTCGGCGACATCCTTTGCGCGCGCATGAAAAAGCGCAATGTCGCGGCGCTGGTCACCGACGGCGCGATGCGCGACCTGACCGGCGTGCTCGCGAGCCGGCTGCCGGTGTGGTGCGCCGGCGTCGCCGCGCCTGCCTCCGTCAACGGACTGACCTTCGTCGGCTGGCAGCAACCGATCGCCTGCGGCGGCTGCGCGATCTTTCCCGGCGACGTCATCTCCGTCGACGACGACGGTGCCGTGGTCATTCCTCAGGCCCTGGTGGAATTTGTCGCCCACGAGGGCGCCGAACACGAGCTTTATGAAAGCTGGGTGTTCACCGAGGTCGAGAAGGGCGTCAAACTGCCGGGTTTGTATCCACCGAACGACGAGGCCAAGGCACGGTATGCGGCGTGGCGGAAGACGAAGCAGTGAGAACTTCGTGCCTTCCGGCGCGGCGCACGGGCCGGTGGCGCCGATGCGATGCGTGGTTTCGCAGTTTTCAGTGGCGATGAACTAGGCCGGGGCCATGTTCTTCATCCTGTCCAAAACGCTTGGCTTCTTCGCGCTGCCCTCGAATGTTTTCATGGCGATCGGGCTGATCGGCTTGATCCTGCTGTGCACGCGGTTTCGGCGCCTTGCCAGCTGGCTGATCGTGACCAGCATCGTGCTCATTGCGCTTGTCGGTTACTCGCCGCTCGGCAACATCCTGATGCTGCCGTTGGAGCAGCGCTTCCCGCCCTGGAATCCCTCGCACGGGCCGCCGGACGGCATCGTCGTCCTCGGCGGCGCGATTTCGCCGGGCCTGTCGATGGCGCGCGGCGCCATTGCGCTTAACGATGCGGCCGAACGCATCACGGCCACCGCCGAGCTGGCGCGGCGCTACCCGAACGCCCGCATCGTCTTCACCGGCGGCACCGGTTCGCTCATGCCCAACGCGCCGGTCGAGGCTCCGTTCGCGGTGCAGGAATTCGAGGCGCTCGGTATCGCGCATGACCGCATTACGGCCGAAGAGCAATCCCGCAATACCATCGAAAATGCCGTGTTTTCGCGGCTCATCGCCAATCCGAAGCCGGGCGAGCGCTGGCTTCTGGTGACGTCGGCCTTTCATATGCCGCGCGCGATCGCCGCCTTCCGCGCCGCCGGCTTTGCCGTCGAGGCCTGCCCGGTCGATTGGCGTACGCACGGCTACCGCGATGAATTGCGGCCATTTGCCTCCTTCACGGCTGGACTGAGCATGACGGATCTCGCCGTGCACGAGTGGGTCGGCCTCATCGCCTATAGATGGACTGGACGGACCGTGGAATTTTTTCCGGCGCCGTGATTGGCGCCTAGTGTCCCGATTCCGAAGTTCGCATGATCTGGCGGCACCTTTGATGCGAACTTCGGAATCAAAGGGACACTAGCAAAGTTATGATTCTAGTGTGGTTTTTGGATTTGAAGTTCCTACGTAAGCAAGCCGCTTGATGTTAGGAACTTCAAATCCACCACACTAGCGGTTTTACCGATCGTTCACGATTGCCGCCCGATATTTCGTCCTCCTGCTTCTTGCTTGGGGGACGGACTGCCATGTCGAACCAGACGCCAGCCGCCGCGCAGCAGCCGGCGGACGCCGCAGCCGAGGAGGCGTCGGCCACGCGCCAGTGGGTCGAAACCGCGCTGACCGTGCTGTTCACTGCAACCGCCGTTCTGTTCGTCTCGTTTCTTGCGGTCGTGACCGGAATCGTCTGAATTGCCGGGTCGAACGCCGGGCATGGCTTCGGCGAAGCGGAATTGTCTCGGCCATGACTCTGCACCTGGTCATCGGCAACAAGAACTATTCGTCCTGGTCGTTTCGGCCATGGTTGGCGATGCGCGTTGCCAATATCGATTTTGACGAAACCGTCATCTCGCTCGAGGCCAAGGACTTCAAGACGCGTGTCACCGCGTTGAGCGGCGCCGGGCGGGTGCCGGTCCTCGTCGACGGCGAGGTTCGGGTGTGGGAATCGCTGGCGATCCTCGAATATCTGGCGGAGAAATCCCCGCGCGCCGGGCTGTGGCCGCAACACGCGGCGGCGCGGGCGCATGCCCGTGCTATTGCCTGCGAAATGCATGCCGGATTCCAGGCGCTGCGACGTCATCTGCCGATGAATTTCGCGCGGCCGGTCAAACACCGCACGCTCGACGGCGGCGCGGCTGCGGATGCGGCGCGCATCGATGCGATCTGGCGCCAATGCCTCGACAAGTTCGGCGGTCCGTTTCTGTTGGGGCCGTTCGGCGCCGCGGACGCCATGTACGCGCCGGTCGTGTCGCGATTGCACACTTATGCGGTCGAAGTCAGCGCCGCGGCGCATTCCTACATGGCTGCGGTGATGGCATTGCCGGCGTGGAGCGCATGGCGGGACGCGGCGCGGCGCGAGACGTGGGTGCTGCCGCACGACGAAGTCGATTGGCCGGAAGTGTTACGCGAGTGAAAAGCGCGAGCTGGCCCTAGGACGCTGCGAAACGCTTCTGCAGTTCTTCCAGGAACGGCCGCTGATAGGCGACGATCTTGACCATGGCGGCCGGTATGGCGAAATAGCCGATGCGGTCGATTTCCGGAAAGCGGCGGCGACGGCCCGATCTCGGCGGCCACTCGATTTCAAATTCGTTGCTGGCGAACTGCGTCAGATCGAAATCGGCCTCGAACGCGAAGGCGTGCACGATTTTTCCGCTTTTTTGGTAAACCGGGGCAAGCGCGATCAAATCGCCAATCCAATCGCCGTGTCGGGCCAACTGTGGCGCCAGGCCGGTCTCCTCGGCAAATTCGCGCTGTGCCGTGCCGAGAATATCGCCGCCCGGCTCGACAAGGCCCTTGGGAATCGTCCAAACACCGTCGTCTTTCTTTGCCCAAAAGGGTCCACCCGGATGCGCCAGCAGCACCTCCAATCCGTTCCTGCGGCGGAATGCCAGAAGGCCGGCGCTCATCGGCTTGGTGCGGCGCATCGGCGCAGGTCCCTTCGTGGCTGCGGCTCTCTACCGCAGGCCTTGATAAATCGGCAGGTGTCTGCATGATTTTGTCACGATTACGCCGACAATGCCCGTTCCTCGCCCCGGCCCGTTAAGCGCGCCGGGGGAAGGGGCTCGATCCAATTGCCTGCACGGGAGCCAACCAATGCGATATGGATTTATCGCCGCTCAGCTTGCGTTTCTGACCGCCCTGGCGGTCTTTGTTGCGCCGGTCGCCAAGGCCGACGATACGCCCAAGGACGTCAAAGGGCTCTATCTGATGAGCGATTATCCGGCGGTGACGGTGCGGCCGG
>Ga0187769_10002468_pt1 | contig 10842 bp, 16 predicted proteins | sample 0116_SJ02_MP02_1_FD_133140 | JGI IMG/M metagenome (GOLD analysis project Ga0187769, IMG submission 133140) | Tropical peat soil microbial communities from peatlands in Department of Meta, Colombia - 0116_SJ02_MP02_10_MG | ecosystem: Environmental > Terrestrial > Soil > Wetlands > Peat | place... | reverse complement strand
TGACGAGCCGATCCTGGCCGCGCTGCTGTGGGCAGATCTGCTCACGGCAGCGTACGCGGCATTCCGGGCCGGCCATGCCGCAGGCTGGAGGCATGGCTCAGGACGACAAGAACCCGGTCTTCAGCGAACGCGTGCGGGAGCAGTTGCTGAATCAGCGGATCCTGGTGCTCGACGGAGTGCTCGACGACGACAACGGAACCCTGCTCGCGACCCAGCTGCTCACGCTGGCCGCCGAGGATCCCGCCGCCGATGCCGCCCTGTGGATCAACTCACCCGGCGGATCGGTGCCGTCGATGGGACTACGGCTTCATCGATGAGATCGTCGGCTCGTTCGACCAGGTCAGGCCAGCGAAAAAGCACCGGATCGGCCTGCAGGGCAGCTCATGAGCGGCTACACCATCCCGAACGTCATCGCATCGCATCCCCGGGGCGAGCGGATCATGGACGTGTACTCGCACCTGCTCACCGAGCGCATCGTCTACCTCGGTACCGGGATCGATCCCGGCGTGGCCAACGCGCTCATCGCTCAGCTGCTGCACCTGGAGGCGGAAAGCCCCGAGCAGGAGATCAGCCTGTACATCAACTGCGAGGGCGGCGACCTGCCCTCCATGCTCGCCGTCTACGACACGATGCAGTACATCCAGGCGCCGGTCGCGACCACCTGCGTGGGCCAGGCGATCGGCGTCGGCGCCGTGCTGCTCGCGGCCGGGACGTCCGGCCGGCGCGCGCTGCTGCCGCACGCGCGGGTGGTCCTGCATCAGCCGGCGGCCCGCGGCCAGGGTCCGATTCCCGACCTGATCCTGCAAGCGGACGAGGTGGTGCGCATGCGGGCCGAGATCGAAGCCATCCTGTGCGCGCACACCGGCCGGTCCGTGCAGGCCCTGCGCGCGGACACGGATCGGGACCGGGTCCTCACGGCGCGGGCGGCGCTGGAGTACGGGATCGTCGACCAGGTGCTGGGACAGCGATCGGCGGACGCCCGCCTGGCTGGCTCCCCATCCGGCTGATCCCGCCCCGTCTCGGGCCGTCTCGGGCCGTCTCACGCCGCGAGGCAGAGCATGACCGGGCCGGAGGCCCGGGAGGAGGCGGCGTCCCGCTGACGGCGCAACTCGCCGGCCACCTGCTCGGTCAGCCCGGTGAGCGTGGTCCCGAGCGCTCCCGCCAGGGCCGCGATCATCTCACTCGACGGTTCCTTGCGCCCGCGCTCGATCTCGGACAGGTACTGCGGTGATATCCCGGCCCGGCCCGCCGTCTGGGCCAGCGTCTGCTGCCGACCCAGCCGGACCGCCCGCAGGCGCTGGCCGAGCACCTCGCGCCACAGTGGTTCCGCAGCCGGCGGCTGCCGGGGCTCCGGTTCCGTAGGCAGCGGTCCGGGCGGGAATTCTCGCCGTAGCGGATAGACTCTCGCGCGCTCGGCCATGGTTCAGCGTATGAGGGGAATGCCGCCCGTGCGGACCGGTTTCGCTGTCGGCACACCTCGCATCCGGTGATACGGGAGCCGCCACGGGCACCAAAGCGGTACGCATGACCGGGCCAGACGGGTCATCATGTGAACTGTGTCCGGACCTGATCCTCAAGGTGCGATGGGACGCGGCATCACCTGGTACGACATCCTCGGCGTGCTGCCGGGTACCTCCGCGGAGGAGATCCAGGAGGCGTACGACGCCAAGGCGAGCCTGCTGCGGCCGCCGCTGATGACCGGCGCGCCATCGAAGGTGCCGACGGCGGCGGCGCGGGCACGGGCCGTCCTCGATGCGGCGCGGCGCGCGCTGGCCGATCCGGCGAACCGGGAGCGCTACGACGCGACGGCAGGCGTACGGCGAGACGGCCAGGGCCCGGTTAGCGCTGATCAGGTGCGGCCAGCCACACGGAGATGGAGGCGGGCTCGAACGCGCGATTGACGGCATCGGCCAGGTCAGCCCGCACGGTGTCCATGTCGACGGTCTCCCGCAGGCGGGCAGTGAAGTCAGCCAGGACCATCTCGGCGTCGTAACGCGCCCGGTTGAACCGGCGGTCCACCGCCAGCTGGACCCGCCTGCTCAATGGGTTGAACAGCGCCGCAGCCACAAGGGTGGCGGCCGCCACCGCCACTGGCTCCTTGAACGGGAGCACGTCCGTAGCAACGGCAACCGTCGCCACCCGCGGCGCCAGGACCGTCCTCACGGAGCGGTTTCCCCTCTCAGCCGACCAGACCGGACAGCTCCTACCGTAGGTCTGCGACGTTACATGACCGTTACGGCCCTGAGGTGGTGCCGGCGCCCTGACCGCGGTCCACCGCGGGAGCGTCGTCGGATCGGCCGGACACGATGCGACCGTTTGCGGTCAGACCGCAGGCCGGCGCAGCTCAGGTCGGCGGCGGCCGGGGAGAACCGGGCCAGGGCCGGTGCCACGGCGCCATCCGCCGTCGGGGGCGTTGCCGCCCGGCCCCGGCCCGCGCGGCAACTGCCTGCCAGAGCGTCGCGGCCGCACTGAGGTGGCCACCCCGGACCACAAGATGCACACTCCCGCGATGACGGCGTATTGGGCCAGCAGGAGCATCAGGCCAGCCCAGGGGCGATCGGCGCCGGGGCCGCCCGGATCGAGGACGAGGCTGACCCACACGGCGGCGGCCGCGAGGGCCAGGCAGCCGCCGATGCCCGAGGAGGAAGCACGGGCGATCATCGCTCGCGGCCGGTGAGGGACAACACGCTGGAGATGCGGCAATAGCCGATCCCGCGTTCCCGGACGGCCAGCCCGCCCAGCCGGGCTGACCGTCGGCTGGCGCAGCCGGCGCGACTGGCGGCCAGCTCCTCCAGCGTGGAGAACGCCAACAGCTCCAGCACTGGTGCGAACAGCGCCTGCAATACGGTGCGCTCGCGGCGGCTGGCCCGCTGATCTCATGCCAGGCGGGCCAGGGTGTCGAGGGCGGGCTTCATGCTGGCGAGGAGCCGGTGGAGGGAGGCTTGCATGCGAGGATCGGTAGCGTGGTCGCCGATACCGCGGGCGGGGTTCAGCCGGGACTGGTCCAGCCAGCCTGAGATGTCCGGGGCCGACCATGCGGCCTGTGCTTGCTGGGCGATCAAGGTGGTGCGTATCCAGTCCTCGGCGGCACTCGGCCATGGATTCGCAGGGCACAGGACGTTGCGTTCGGTGTCGTTGGTGCGTGCCGTCTCGGCGAACGCTGCGAGCGCCGCGCTGAAGACCGGCTGGCACGCCCGGATCTGCTGGAGTGTGATGCGCCCTGGTTCGAAGACCGGGCGAGGCGGCGGGGTCGGCAGGCCCGCGGCGGAGCAGTCAACGTGGATCTGGCGGCGCTCGGTGGGTACCGAACCGTCGGCCAGGGTGATGGTGCCGGTACCGAGTCGCCGCACCCGGCCGAGCCGGATGACATGCTCGATGCTTCGCAGGGCGCGCAGTTCGGTATCGCTGACGGTCGCGCAGCGGTACATGGTGGGCGTGACGCGAGGATCGAGGCGCACCAGCTGCCCGCAGTCCTCCAGCCGCCGGAACAGGTCAGGGCGGCTGTCGGCCTCGGCGGCGGCCTCCAGGTACAGCGACACCCCCTCGACCAGCGCTGGCAGCAGCTTGAGGGGCTGCTGGAACCGGCGGTCGAGCAGCCAGGCATCCCGCGGCCGGATCCAGCGGATCGCGTCGGGATCGACGCCGTGCTCGAGCAGCCAGACACACGCATCCATGGCCGTCTTGCCGGCGCCGACGATGGTGAAGCCCGACCCCGATTCGGCCAGGTTGACCAGGTCGTTGACGGGGATGAACCGCACCTGGGGGTCGACCTGGAACGAGGGCGCGTGGGTCGCCGGAATAGAGGCTTCCAGGAACCAGGCATCGACGAGCTTGCGCCGGACGACCACGTCGGCCGGGCGTCCCGTCAGCCGCGAGACGACATGATGCTCGGTGCGCATATCGCCCGCGTAGTCGGTCATCGCGAGGAACCGGACCCGTCCTGATGGCAAGAGGCGCTCGTCCAGGACGCGGCTGAAGTACTCGCAGATCGCCGGGGCCGTGGCTCGCTCGTACAGTCCCGCATTGGGACCCGCGGAATCGATGGCGTCCGAGCCGAGGACCATCGAGTTCACGCCGTAGAAGGCCGACGGCTGGTGCAGGCGCACGAACGGGTAGGCGCTGTTCCAGTGCCCGCCCGGGCGGTGCCGCCGGTCCGCTATCACGACGTCGGCCTCGCATTCGGCGATCAGCGAGTCGGCGAACGCCATCCCCGCCGCGCCGCCGCCTACCACCAGGTAGTCCGTCTCGATAGTTGCCACAATGTGCTCCTTGCTGGACAGTCACCTCCGGCTCGACCGGGAGGCGACGGCTCGATCATGCTCAGGAGGCGGGCATGAGCCCGGCCAGTGCTCTTAGACGAACGATCGTCTAACTAGCCTTTTACACGATCGTTCGTCTAAGATCAAGGGCAACCTGACAGGAGACGAGCGCCCAGTGCCCGATCAGCGCGATCTGCCGACCAGGCGCACCCGGGCACCCGGCGACCGGGCCCGCGCCCGCATCGCCGGGCAAGCCGCCGAGCTCGCCACGGTCGAAGGACTCGACGGCCTGACCATCGGCCGACTCGCCGAGATCACGGGCGTTCCCAAGAGCAGCGTCCACGCCCTGTTCGGATCGAAGGAAGAACTGCAGCTGGCGACCGTCAGCGCGGCCCGGGAGAGCTTCATCCGCGAAGTCGTCGGCCCCGCGCTCGCCGCGGCAGAGCCAGGCCGCGACCGCCTGCTGGCGCTCTGCGAGGGCTACCTCTCCTACGTCCAACGGCGGATCTTCCCCGGGGGCTGCTTCTTCGTGGCCGCCTCCGCCGAGGTCGGAGCCCGGGCCGGACGCGTCCACGACGAGGTGGCCCGGGTGCAACAGCAATGGCGTGACCTACTGGCCCGGGAGGCCCGGGCGGCTGCCGGCCAGGGCCAGCTGGCACAGGACACCGACCCCGCACAACTCGCCTTCGAGCTCGGCGTCATCCTCGCCGGAACCGACATCGTGAGCATCCTTCACGACGACACCGGAGCGATCGCGCGCGGCCGGGCAGCGGTCCGAAGCCGCCTGTCAAGGTAGCTGGCTGGGCGCAGCGTCACCACCTCGCCTGGGGGCTGGTGGCCGTGGCCACGATCCGGCCGAATTCGGCGGTCGCGTCGAGCTGGGACAGGTCCTGCGGCCAGGCCTGGACCTGATCACGGGCCCAGCGGGCCCACCGCAGGACGGTCACGTGGTATTCCCAGAGGAACCGCCACATCAGGCCGCTGAGCGGCAGGCGCTCCTGGAACGGGCCGCGGCCCTCCAGGTAGCTCGCAGCGATCATCTCGCCGAACGCCAGCTTGGCGGTGGTGTCGTCGATCAGCGCGGCCAGGTTGGCCAGCAGGCCGTCGCGGGTTCCCTGGTCCGCCGCGCGTTTCCCGACTTGCGGTTCACCCCCGATGTGGTGGTCTCGGACGGGCAGTTCGTGGCCGGCCGCTGGACCATGACGGGCACCAACACCGGCAGGTTCGACCTGTTCGGGCTGCCGCCCACCGGCCGGCCGGTGACCATGACCGGGCAGGAGATCTTCCGCGCGCGCGACGGCAAGTTCGCCGAGGTCGAGCACCAGGGAAGACGCCCCCGGCATGCTCCGCCAGCTTGGCCTGGAACCCCCGCCAGCCATCATGCGCCTGGCCGCCCGGCGCAGCGCCCGCCGCTACCGGCGGCAGCGGCACGCCGTCAGGTAAGGCGGACCCTCACCGACCCGGGCCGCCGCCCGCCAGGTGCGCGCCTCGCCGGAACCGCTGACGCTCACCGGCATCGCGGCCCGCGCCGGCGTGTCGCGGGCCACCATCTACCGCCACTTCGGATCGGTCACCGATCTGCTCGACGGGGTGGCCGCCGACTTGCTGGCCCGTGCTGGTTACGGCCGGCTGCTGGCCGCCCTGGAGCTCCCCGACCCGGCCGGCGCGCTGCGCCAGGTCATCATCGCCGGGACCGGGATCTGGGCCTCGGACCCGGTCCTGGTGCGAAACCTCACCGCCCTGGGCCGCACTCAGCCCGAGGCCCTGCCGGTCATCGCCCAGCTCGAACGCGGCCGCCTGGCCGCCATGGAACACCTGGCCGGCCGCCTGCACCGGGCCGGCCGCCTGCGCCCTGGCCTGACCCCGGCCCTCGCCGTGGACCTGCTCCTCATCATCACGGCCTTCACCGCCTGGGACGAGCTGGTCACCAGCCGCAACCGTTCCCCGGCCGCCGCCACCGCCGTCATCATCGACCTGGCGATCCAGGCTGTCCTAGGCGCGGGGGACGGCGGGGCTACGGTCCAGGGAAGTAATGCTTGAAGGCGCGCGCGGCGCTGAGGTCGCTGACCGTGATGCCCGGGTGGTCGGCGCTGATCCGGCCCATCACGAACAGCGCGACCGGCGACTCGTCGCCGGCTATCTCGCAGGTCACCGTGGCGCGGCCGTCGTCGGCGCCGACTGACCATGCGTCGCCGGCGTAGCTGGCCAGGTACCGGATGCCGGGGGTGACGAGCCGGAACGAGGTGGGTTCGGCCGGCCTGGCACCGGGGCCGTGGACCGGGCTGCCCGCGGCGAACATCGGCAGCAGGCCCGGCACCGTGCCGAGCAGCGTGGCGGAGATGTCCGGGCTCAGGGCGACCGGATCGCCTAGGGCCCACTCGAGGTCGTTGCGGTGGAACCCGTACTCCAGCGGCACGATCTGCAGGGCGACGACGGCGGGCAGCAGGCCGAACGGAAGCGGCACCGCACCGCCCAGGGCGCTGGGGGGCAGCTCGCGCAGGGCGGACAGGAGCCCGTCCCGCCCGTCCTTGAGCGCCGCCACCAGTGACCTGGGATCACGCTCTGAGGGCGGCGCGAGCCCGGCGAGGTCACCGACTCCGGCGGCGGCCCGGCGCAGGCCTTCCGCCTGGCCGCGGCAGGCGCCGGCCAGGTGGGCGGCGAGGTCGGTCACCTGCCAACCCTGGCATCGCACCGGGGCGTTCCAGTCGGCGTCGGCCAGGCCGTCCAGCCGGCCGATGACGGCGGTCAGGTCACGCTCGGTTGCCTGGGCGGCGGTAGTCAGGTCGAACATCGCGGGTCCCTCCCTGATGGTCTGATTCGGACCAATCTTAGGGTAACGCTATAGTCTGATTCGGACTAGAGATTTTGCGCTAATTGCCACCACGGGAGATTCGCGTGCCCCCGACACCGAGGCTGTCCCCGCGCTCGTACGCCATCCTCGGCCTGCTGGCCATCCGGGACTGGACCACCTACGAGCTGGCCCGTCAGATGGAACGGGGAGTCGGGGACATCTGGTCATCGGCCCGGAGCATGGTCTACTCCGAACCGCAGCGGCTCGCCCGCCTCGGGCTGGTGCAGGCCCGCAACGAGACCTCCGGCCGACGCACCCGGACCCGGTACACCATCACCCCGGCCGGGCTGGCCGTCCTGCGCCGCTGGCTCGCCGAGCCCGGTGCACCGCCCGCGATGCAGTTCGAGGGCCTGCTCAAGGTCCTGCTCGCCGATACGTCCCAGCCGGACACCCTGAACGCCTCCCTGACCGAGGCCATCAAATGGGCGGACGCACTGCAGGACACCGGCCGGGTGGTCGCCACGGAGTACACCGCCGGGCGCGGGCCGTTCCAGGAACGAGCCCGCCTGGTCGCGCTGACCTTCGCGTTCCTGTGGGACTACGCAGAATTCGTCCGGCGCTGGGCCGCCTGGGCCCAGCAGCAGAACGGCGCCCAGCCAGCCGCCGGACAGTACGAGAACATCTTCCGCCAGGCCCTGCTCGGGGGTCCGGTCCTGCCGCCCCCGCAGGAGGCTACTGATCGAGGCGGACCTGCCTAGCCGTTCATCAGGCTCCGCGCCAGGGCGACAGCCTTACCGGCCTCCGGCGCCAGGCCGCCATGCCTGCCGCGGGCTGCATGGTGGCGGTCACGGGTGTCCGGGGGCGGAGGCGAGGGGGGCGAGCTGGGGCCATGGCCGGAGGCGTTCCAGTCCGGCGGCGATGGAGAGGATGACGTTCTCGCCGCCTGCTGGTGCCACGATCTGGACGCCGGCGGGTAGTCCGCTGGCTGGGGCCGGGACGGAGATGGCCGGCAGCCCGGCGAGGTTCCACGGCGTGGTGCACAGCCAGTTGCCGAACCGGGCAGGCACCGGAATCTGCGCGCCGGCCCGGCCGTCCGGGAAACCTCTGCCGTCCCAGCGCTCGAACACCGCGTGCAGCGCCCCGGAAACGCTGCCCGGCAGGCCGAGCCGCCTGCTCAGCCGCTGCGCCGTCTCGCAGTGCGCGGTCGCGACCCGGCGCGGCAGGTCCCGGGACGCCGCCAGGGTCCGGCCGAAGGCAGCCGCACGCCGCACAGGCGGCTCCCCCGCTCCCGAGTGCCGGGCCAGCACGCCCAGCAGTTCCCGGGCCGGCAAATGCGCCGCGAGGTTCAGCTCACCGGCCTGCTCGGTGAGCTCGACGGCGGCCAGGCTCGCGCGCCGGCTCTGGTCTTGCCGCCGGGCTGCCAGTAGGTGGCGATCGCCCACCGGGCCAGCAGCCGTGCCCGCTGCCCGGCCGGGACGTCTGGGCAGTCGCGTGCCCGGTCGAGCAGCGCCACCAGCTTGTGGTCGGCCGCTACCCCGGCGACTGTGTCGCCGACTGCGAGCGCGCTCGCGGCCAACGTCATCGCATCACCGGTGCGGGCCGCTTCCTCGGCGCCAGGTCGATCTCCCTCGACGTCCCTGCTTGGTCTGCCCTGGCTGCGGCCGTACGGTGTTGAACTGCAACCGGAATTGCAACCCGGCACATCGACGGGCACGTGTGTCGCCGTGTGACTATTGCCGACGGTGCTTACTCGCGGGCGGGCTGGAGTTCTGCCATAAGCGACCACCCGTCGGCTGGGAGGTCCGCATGCACGATCTCCGGCGGCCCGGCAAGAAGCTCTGGCAGGCGGGCGATGGCCGCCTTGAAGTGGGCGGAAGAGACGTGGGCTTCGCCTGCCGCCGGATCCCGGAAGGCCTCGACCAGGAAGTACACGCCGGGGTCATCGGTGCTGCGGGACCACTCGAAGCTGATGCATCCCGCCTCGGCCCTGGTGGCGGCGGTGAAGCCCTCCATCAGGCGGGGGAATTCCTCCGCGGATTCCGGCCGTATCGGGTGCCGGACCACGATGAAGATCATGTCAGGCCACGACGGTTATCTCGTAGGTTTCCCTGGCCGGAGGCGCGGCCAGCACGCCGCCGACCTTGGCGATCTGCTGCTGGTAGTTACCGCTGGTCTCGCTGGCGGCCAGCTCGGCCTCGCTGTCCCACATGCTGTACCCGATGCTCGTGTCGTGCTCGCGGTCGATCATCGCCACGAACCCCCGGAACCCGGCCTGCTCCTTGAGCGCGGGCACGATGGAGTCCCTGATGATGCCCAGCCATTCATCGGTCTTGCCTGCCTGCAGCTGGTTACGCACAACGCGCGCATACATGGATTCCCGCCCCTTTTGAAGATCGTCGTGGGAGTACGTTACCGCGCCATGGAACGGATCACTCGCACCTGCCGTCGTTGTCCTCGTCGTGCATGACCTGGCTCCACTTCCGGAGCCGAGTGGTCCACCTGTGTGGTTATCGCTTGCATGGCGGACTGTCGTCACACACACATCCAGCCAGTGATAGCTGGATGTGGCTTTTCGCCGAGATGGCAGCCGGTCATATGGGCTGTATCGGGAGCAGCGTGCCCTCCTGGGTCCGCAGCGGGCCGCTAAGACGATGAAGAGGTGCAGGTAGCGGCTGATCGCTGTCAGCGTTTCGTCGCTGACGTTGCCTAGCCGCCGCCCGGCTCGCTGGTCGGACATGGCGCGGACCTGCTCGGTCATGGCATAGGAGACCTGCTTCAGCCCGGTTTGGCCGTCCGCTGGAACCTCGATGTGATGAGCGAGGCTGCGGTCCCGGCTGGTGAGCGGCACCGCGAGGAACAGCCCGGGAATCACCGAGTACCGGTGGTGCGACACCACCACGACCGGACGGATGCCGCCCTGTTCCCGCCCGGCTACCGGATTAAGGTCGCACAGCAGTACGTCGCCGCTGGTCAAGAGTTGTACTCCGGGTACTCGTCGGCGGCGGTGTAGGCCAGGTCACTGAGGCCTGCCGATGTCCACTCGGCGGCTTCGGCCTGATACGCCGCCATCTCCTCCGGGCTCCCAGCCAGCCTGCGGTAGCCGGCTTCGATGCCCTGCCACATCATCTCGTCCATCATCGCCCGCAGCTCAGCGCCCAGGCTCCGGCCGTTCGCCGCGGCCTGCGCGGCGAGCCGGTCCCGCAGCTCCGTTTCCACGCGTATAGTCGTCATAGCCATGAAAGAAGTATACGTTAACGACGTATATAACCAGCCGTGACAGCAGTCGCCCAGAGGCCCCGGCAGTAGAACCTGCCGTCGTTGCCCGGCCTCCGTCTCGACGGAGCAAGACGGGACAACCTGTGTCGTTATCCTTTGCACGGTGGCGCGAGATCGCACGGGCAGGTGATGCCGCCCCGGTGCCACGGCTCGGTATGGTCCAGGTCACAGCGGGCGGCGGGCCGTCTGCACCCGGGTGCGGTAGGTCCGCGGCAGCCGGCCCGCGACCGCGCAGGCGCAGGCGATCTGCCCGGCCGCGGACTGCCAGGTCAGGCGCAGCTCGGCGGCCAGCTCATCGGCCGCGACCTCACACGCCGGCCCGCCGGGGCCGCCGCCGTCCCGGCCTGCAGGGTTGGCGGGACGGCGGGCGGCGAACTCGGCGACGGCGGCCATCTGGGCCCAGGCGACCCGGGACTCCAGCCGGCGGGTGGCCGCGATGATCCCGGCCAGCTGGTCACCGGACAGCGCGGCCAGGCCCTTGCCGTCCTCACCGGCCAGCGCGTCCACCACGCTGGC
>Ga0187769_10002467_pt1 | contig 10843 bp, 10 predicted proteins | sample 0116_SJ02_MP02_1_FD_133140 | JGI IMG/M metagenome (GOLD analysis project Ga0187769, IMG submission 133140) | Tropical peat soil microbial communities from peatlands in Department of Meta, Colombia - 0116_SJ02_MP02_10_MG | ecosystem: Environmental > Terrestrial > Soil > Wetlands > Peat | place... | reverse complement strand
TGCTCCGTACTTGGATAAAAGCTTGTTCACCGGATCGTAGAAATTGAGGCTGAAATAGGAGGCCGGATTCAGCTCGCGCTCGAGCAGCGATCGGGTCAAGCGGGAGGAATCGCGCACATCAGCTTTAATGATTACGTGGCGCACGACCTTCTCCTCACCGGATTTCTGTTCTTCCGGCAGTAAGAACTCGTAGAGTGTCCCATTCATCGCCGAGAGTTGCCGGATTTTGTCGCTGGCCAGATTGACGCTGTCGATCGCTCCGTTAAGAGCTTCCAGTTGCCTGCGGTCTCGGTGGTAGCGCATGAAGTGACGGAGGAACCGGCCCGCTACTTTTGCCCGCTCTGGCCCACGGCAGCTCGAAACGCGATCGATGGCGGCATGCAGGGTGGCGGGCGACATTTTGCCGTGCTCCGCCATGAGGTTTTCGACGCGCGCACGCTCTTCTCGTGAAATAAGAGCATGCTTCAATTGTTGCGCGTTGATGCGGGGAGAATACTCCGCCAGCAGCGGAACCACTTCGTAGGAAGCAACCACAGGGTCGAGAAGCCGTTCGCGTTCCAACAGACTCACCCAATCGGCCAAGCGAGACTTTTGAGACCGTCCCTCGGGAGTGGAATCGTCCGGAATCCCGCCTCCGGCCAGCTCTTGCGCATTGTCCGGAACGTTGAGCCATCCATCGAGCGTGCGTTGCGCATCTTCGCCTAACTCCGAACCCAGTGATTGCAGAAATTCGCAGGCGATCCTGCGGATATTTGCGAAGCGGTCCGGGTCTGTGTCGAAATTGCCCAGCATGACGTAATGTTCAGCGTTAACATGAGCGTCGTTGCCGTCTTCGGTGAAGAGAAGAGTGTTGAGAAACAATTTGTACTGTTCCTCAGCAGTGTTACCGAAAAACGAGCGCCGCGTGCGAGCCAAGGTTTCCTTCTCGACTTCCCGGAGGGTGCGAAACAGCTCCTCGCCGGTTTTGCGCAGAATGGTCTTCTTCGCCACCTGAAAAGCGGCAACCCGCTCGCGGTATTCCAGGGCCTTCTGATGGCGAAACCCTTCATAGCTCTTTAGCGTCATGCGGCAGCGCTCGAGCACCTGGGCAAATTGCGAATTGAGTTCAAAACGCAGAAATTTAATGATTGCCGCACGGGCGAGCAGGTCGAGAACCGGATTCTCCTCCGTTTTGGCGCTGTTCAGCGCAGCCACGTGCAGCTCGGTGAGCAAGGATTTGAAATCGGCTGGTTCGGCCTGAGGCTTGGTGCTCAATTTCGATTGAATGAACTGATTCCTCGTTTTCGCTGGCGCGGCCGCGCCCAGCGGTCCTTCCAGATCGCCATGGCGAATCAGCAGGCGGCTGATGTGCAGGCGGGTCTGTTCCACAAACTTGGGGCTCAGATAAACATCGTGCCGCAGATTGTCCACGCCAACCTGAAGGCCCTGGAGTGACAGCGAAGGCATATAAGAGGTCAAACGGGGAGGGACTGCTTGCTCCGCCTGGTGACCAAGTCTGAAGATGGGAATGCGTGGCATGGGATTCCGCGCTAGGGGTGCGCCGCCTGACTGAGCAAGGTGGCGCGGAATTGCGGCACCACCAGCGCCTGTTCCACCGTCGGCAGATTTAACGCCGCCAACTTTGCAGCTAGGGCTTGCGCCTGTGCCGTCGCCCCCGTGCTGCTGTACGCACGCCACAGTAAACGCATGGAGAGGGGATCGTTGGAATTTTCCTCAAGATGAGAGATCGCCTCGGCAGGCTCGTCCTGAGCCACTAACACCGCTCCCGCTGCTCCGTGATAGCACAGCTGAACCACCTGACTTCGGCTCTTTTCCGTCATAGCCTGTAGTTGATTCAGCGCCTCGACCGCTGTCTGCACGTCTTTCGCCTCAGCTGCGCGAGTGGCCTGAACCCGCAGAATGCGGGCCTGCTCGTCGCTTCGGTCGCTCTCAGAAAGTTCATGCGGCTCTTGCAGGATCTGTTGGGCCAGTTGCAAATGTTTCAGCGCTGACTTGAAGTCAGGCTCATACATCGCAAGCACCCGCTGTGCTTCCGCTTCATAGAAGGCCAGCCCCGCCGCATGTGCATGTTTTCCCACGTCACTCAAGGCTTTTTCTGCCTGTTTGCGATTGTTCTCTCGAATCCAGGTCACCGCCTTTTGCAGTTCATACTGAATCTTGTCGCTCTGGGTTCCCGCAAACACGATGGCGCGATCGTATTCGTCGCGTGCGTCCTGCTCACGTCCCATCAATGCATAGGTGTCGGCGATGCCCAACTCCGAACCAAAATTCGGATCGATATGGACGCTCATGCGGTATTGCTCCAGGGCGGCGTCGAGTTTTCCGGCCATGCGCAGAATCTCGCCGTAAGAATCGTGCGGGTTGGGCTCATCAGGTTCGAGAGCCACGTAGCGCTCCATGGCTGCGAATGCCTTGTCGAAATCTCCACTAAAGGCGTAGCTATAGGCGAGATCGTTCAGAGCGGCCGGGTAGTCGTGGAATAAGGTCAGCGCATGTTGAAGGACGACTTCCGCCTGCTGGTAGCGCTCCCGGCCGTTCAGCCAGCCTCCCGCCAGGAAGGCCAGGCGATGATCATCCGGATACATCGCAAGCAAATCATTCATGGCGGCGATGGCAGGGATATAATCGTCTTCCTGCGCTCCCGCTAACCAGCGAATCAGCAGTTGTTCCCCCGGGCTGACCTCCGGAGCTAAACTCTTCGCCCGCCGCCGCGCGGCTGCCTGCTCGACCGGGTCTTTGCTAATTTTCGCGATGAGGATGAACGCCTGCGCAAACTTGGGATCGGCTTTGGCCGCCTCGCGCAGGTGTTGAAGCGATTCGTTGAGCCGGTAGTCCTCGAAATTTCGCATGGCATGCTCGAAGCTCCTTCGCGCCTCCGCCGACGAAGTTGTAACTGGGAGGGTTGAAGGATGTGCCTGCTCGGATCGATTCGGCTTGGGCTTGGCGTCGGCAAAAGCGAGCGATGACAACAGCAGGAGCGGACAAATCCACCAGCGGTGAAACATCGAGAAATCCTCGGAACCTACTGATTTTTCTGCTTTCTATGCCGGAGCGTAACACGAGTGTGCCGGGCGGAAAACGTTACCTAAGTGACGCCGGGAACGATCGATTTCCCCTGACTCCCCCTGGTAGCGTTGCAATTGACTTGCATCCGCGCTCCACCTACCATGTCACGAACCATGATTGGACAAAGCATTTTGCATTACGAATCGTCGAGAAGCCGGGCGGCGTCATGTTCAGGGGTTTCCGCTAGTCATCTTAAGAATGGCAAGGAGCCTGGCTCATGTTGGAGATTCAAAGCAAGCACCTGGAACCCGACATCGTTGTTCTGGAACTGGCGGGGAGAATTACGATTGGCCGAGACTGCAAGCAGTTGGAGTGGATAACCGACAGCCTCATAAAAGAAAACCAGAAGAAGATCATTCTCGACCTGAGTGGCGTGACTCATGTCGACAGCACGGGGATTGGAATCATCGTCATGTCCGCCGGGCACGTGAGAAATGCGGGAGGGCAGTTGCGCGTGGTATGTTCTCCCGGCCACGTGGAGCGAGTTTTGAAGATGACCAACGTAGACAAGGTCGTCCAGATGCATCCCACGGCTGCGGAGGCGGCCACTGGATTCTAAGCGGCTTAGATTTTCAAGAAAATTTCCTTCTTATACAGCATCCACATCGCCGCCCAGCATATCAGCACAAAGCTGATCGCGTATAACAAAGAGGCGTGATAGGGGCTGGCCAGGGGTGCGAAGAGTTGTTGGTACAAGATTTCCTGCCAGTTCATGCCGTTTTTAGCTGGCATGCGGTCAATCCAGTGAGCAATGACCTCAGCGAAGACGTAGGCCGCGATGGGGTTCATTCCAAAGACGAGGAAGAACTTCGTCCAGCGGCCGCGCCATCGCTTAACATCTAGAACCCAATAGCAGAGGCCCAGGCAGAGCAGCGCGGCTCCGGCCGTAAAAACCACGAACGAACTTGTCCACAGGTTCTTGTTGATCGGGAACCACAGGTTGAAAATTTCGCCTGCAAGAACGCCGAAGACGCCGAACAAAAGCATTCCAAGAACTTTCCTTCTGGGCGATCGAGTAGAGCGCAGCCAGTCCCCTGTTAGCAGGCCGAGCAAGCTGGTAGCGATAGCAGGGATGGTGCTGATTACGCCTTCCGGGTCGCGTGTGCCATCGTACAAGTGGCCGGCCAGCAGTTTGCGATCGAGCCAGGCCGCCAGATTGCGGTCAGGATCGAGAAATGGAATGTCATGCGTGGGCACGCCAAATCCCGGCACAGGCACATAGCGCATGAGAATCCAGTAGCCGGCCAGACATGAAATGGCCGCGACAAGCCAGCCGCGTGTGCTCGTCCACAGCGCAAGATTTGCCGAAATGACGTAGCAGACCGCAATTCGCTGCAGTACGCCGTAAACTCGCCATGATGCCAGATGATATTCATTCGGAAATCCGTTGAGAAACAAACCGAGCGCAAACAAAATCAGACCTCGCCAAAGCACGTGGCCGAGAAGTTTTTGCCGCGATTCCCCGCGTTTCAATCGAGAGCTCAAAGAATAAGCCGTAGCGACGCCGACGATGAAAAGAAAGAAAGCAAAGACGAGATCGGTCGGCGTCCAGCCGTTCCATTGCGCGTGCTTCAGCGGCCAATAAGTCGTGCGCTCATCACCGGCGTTGTTGACCAGAATCATCCCGGCGATGGTGGCGCCGCGGAAAAGATCTAGGGACATAAGCCGCGAGGCGCGAGCGCGGGTTGGCGCTGCGACCTGGTCTTCGCGGACGACGGTCGTTGAGAGCGTCGAAGACATTAATTCAGTGCGGTGTTAATACGCCAGCGCTTTCCGATTATACGGCCCAAGACTCCGATTACTCCCGTAATCATGCTCGCTCACGGTTGCGAGACTATCATTCGAGTAGAGCACCGTTCATGAAGAAGTTAAGTCTTATACTTTCGCTGACGAATAACGATAACGACTACCAGTTAGAGCAAGCGGCCGCAGCCGAAGAAGCCGCGAAGCGCCTGGGCGTGAACCTGCAGATTCTCTACTCCGAAAATGACGCGATCAGCCAAAGTCAGCAACTGCTCAAGGTGATTCAGTCACGCACAGAGACGGCCGCGGACGGAATCATTTTTGAACCGGTAGGCGGCACGGCGCTGCCTCAGGTAGCGCGCGCGGCTGCAATCGCCGGAATCGGCTGGGTAGTATTGAATCGTGAGGTTGACTACATCCCCGAACTGCGCAGGGCGTATCGCGTACCGGCATTCACCATCACTTCCGATCACGAAGAAGTCGGCCGCATTCAGGGCCGGCAGTTAGCGGCGTTGTTGCCCAACGGCGGCTCGGCGCTTTACATTCAGGGTCCTTCGGAAAGCCTGGCGGCGAAACAACGGAGCGCAGGCATGTACGAGACGAAGCCGGGTGACGTTCAGGTGAAGCTGATGAGGGCGCAATGGACCGAAGCCAGCGCCCATCGAACGGTGAGTTCCTGGCTGCGCCTCTCCACCTCGCATCAAATTCATATCGATGTGATCGCGGCCCAGGATGATTCCATGGCGATGGGAGCGAGGAAAGCGTTCGAGGAGCTGCCGGAGGGTAAGGAGCGCGACCGCTGGTTGAGTCTGCCTTATCTTGGATGCGACGGTCTGCCCAAGAGCGGGCAAGCCTGGGTGCGCCAGGGCTTGCTGACGGCCACCATTTATATTCCAGCCAATGCGGGCAAAGCGGTGGACGTGCTGACGCAAGCCCTGCGAACCGGCTTGATCCCGCCAGAGCAGACTTTGACTGTGCCAGTATCAATTCCTGCTATCGAATCGCTGGCTCCATCGACGGCGGCCAAGAACCAGGCGCTCTCGGCGGGAACAGTGTGAGTTACCCGGCAAGGTCCGTCCCAGGTGCGCGCCTGTGCAGCGCTGAACGGCTCCTAGCGAGGCGGGGTAATGTTGGTCCACGAGGCACCACCGTCGACCGTCGAAAACAGCCCTTCAGAAGTGCTTACCCAGCCATGGGACGCGTCAGCGAATGTCACCTCGGAAACGGCGAACAGGTGGCTAGCGAGCTCAGCGCTGGTGTTTGTGCTGCTGCTGCCACCCTCCCGCGCAGCGACCAGCCCAATAGTCCTCGTTCCTTGAAAATGGCCAACGGCTAGTAATGTCGAGTCCACCACCGCCGAAGGCACTCCGATGCCGGGTGCCGGCTGATCAACGTGAGGGAGAACACGATCCGGTTTCCAAGTGACGCCGCCGTCTGCCGTGGAGAAGAGGGCAAAGGCACCCGGCAGGTCATCGGTACGGTTATAGCTGACGGGCAGAAACCCGTGCTTATCGTCTCTGCAAATAGGCGGCCCGTACGTCGCGGACTGCGTCGGGGCTGCCTCCGGCGGAGCCTTCAACTCTACCTGCTGCCAGTTCTTCGAAGCATCGTGCGTTGCCCACAGCTCCGTCTCGTCCGGCCCACCGGCAAGTATTCCATCCCGCTCGTTGAAGAAGCAAAAAGATCCGCCTCTGCCCGAATCATCGGGCGTGGCCTGCCAGGTCTTGCCGCCGTCCTGGGTAGCCAAAAGTCGCCCGGCGTGGAGCATCCCGTAGACATCCAGGTTTACCCACCCGCGCAGCTGGTCTAGGAAGAAGACGCTTCCGCCGCCGGCGAAATCCTCGGCGTACCGCTTCCAGGGGATCTTTATTGGGGAACTCGACCAGTTCGCGCCTCCGTCGCTCGTAAAAGCAACCCGAAACTGCTGCACATCCTCCTTGTCGGCGCCGCTCAGCAGCACCCAGCCCGTGGAGGTGTCGAGGAAAAACACGCCGCCAATCCCCTCGCCCGCTGACATAGCCGGAGCAACGTCTTTCCAATGGCCGCCTTGATCCGTGGTCCAATACAAATGACTGAGGTTAGCCGCCCAGCCGACCTGTGGGGTCATCAGCTTCATCCATGAAATCTCTTGGCCCGACGCCGTAATGAGCGGGCACAAGGCGAACACATATGCGAGAAGTGAAACACACTTCCCCTGCATGGAATCCTCCCTCCAGAGTTGCTGTGGATTCTATCCCTGCGAGGTGCAACTTCAAGCACGATCCTGGGCGGTGACCTGTGGAAATCGGACCTATGCCGTAGCGTACATTCGTAATCTGTTCAACTTGCGCTTGTCCAAATATTGGAAATGCCGGTGAAACTGTCTCTAATTCGAGGAGCACTCATGCCCACTCTAGTCACGCAACCCGCTCGCATCACTGCGCCAGGAAACAAACCGAAACTGATCGATGAATACATTGGGCGCGTGAACACCGGCACGTCAGGAGTCAGCGTGGCACACATGCACAGTCCTCAGGGCTGGGAGGAGCCGGGACAAAGTCCGGAGTTCGATGAGTTCACGGTGGTGCTGCAAGGAACGCTGCGCGTGCGGCACAGGGATGGCGTGATCGATGTCGCTGCGGGCCAGGCGGTCATTGCGCACCGCGGTGAGTGGATTCAGTATTCCACTCCCGGCGAAGGCGGCGCGGAGTACATTGCAGTATGTCTGCCGGCGTTCTCAATGGAAACAGTTCACCGCGATCGCTAGCGGGGTCATTTCAAACACCATGCGGCGGCATACCGTCATCTTACTTTCAGCCCGTACTTCTGCGTGGTCGGCGGAACGATGTTAACAAGCTAGGCGTATGCGCGGAGACCATCACCGAAAAAGGGCGGCTCGGAATGGGGCTGGTGTGTGAGCGTATATAATATGGTGGGTTTGCAGATCCTCGCGACGCTGGCTGCGAGGCTCATGGAAAAACTCACAGGTGGAAATCGAAGCAACGGCACTAAGACCAGCGAGAGCGACAGAAGTAGCAGCGCCAAATAGCGTCATCAATTCAAAAACTTGCCCTCGGAACGGGCGCGTAGCTCAATTGGCAGAGCAACTGACTCTTAATCAGTAGGTTGAAGGTTCGATTCCTTCCGCGCTCACCATTCTTCCAGAAGTTACCGCACACGCAATCCATTGTGCGATCCGTTAAGGTGTGGCAATGCGAGACGCACAATTTTGCCATGCGCCTTTACCATATCCTCACCGGCCTACCCGCCAAACTGCTGGAGCAGCGGCACCGTGCAAGAATTTCCTTCCTTCATGGTGCGACAGGCAAAGGATACGCAGCAAACCTGGAATACGGTATTGGCTGTCACGACTTTAACAAGTTGTAGCTAATGTACTTAAGGAGACCACCGATCTCAATGGCCGGGTAATTGCTTAGACTCTTATGGCGTGCTCTACGGCGATGCGTGCGCAGTTCGCCGGAAAATGGCTAACTCGTTCTTATACCACCGATCACAAGGAGGCCAAGATGCACAGAGCACATCTCTTACTCTCCATTGGACTGATTCTGTTGTTCCTGGCTGGATGCAGCCAGGCTCCGGTTACCACCACATCGCCCAATCCTACCGGAACGAATAACCCCACTGGGACAAACTCAACTGCCCAAGTCAGCCTGAGCATGACAGACGAGCCGCCGAGTGGCGTGACGGTCTTATTCTTTCAGATTAACCTCACTGCTGCTTACCTGACGCCGGCTTCCGCTTCGAGCAACGTCTCGCTGCTGAGCAATAACACTCCCATCCAGATTGACGTCACCCAACTGCAAGCGATTTCTTCGTTTTTGAGTACTGCTAGCGTGCCGACCGGAGTGTACAACAGCCTGACCCTCACTTTCGCCAATCCGCAACTGGTGATCTTCAACGCTTCGGACCAGGCGATCGCCAGCACTTGCCCGCTCAACACTACTTGCCAACTCACGCCACAGCTTGACAACTCCTCTACGCTGACATTTTCCTCCGCGCCTTTTCCGGTCACCATTGCGCAGAATACGCCCCTCGGCTTTCTGGTGGACTTCCATCTAAACCAGGTCATCCAGTCGGATCTTTCGGTAAATCTCGGAATCTCGAATGGCGTTACCGTCGAGACGCTGCCACCAACGCCTCCTGTTGGTCCTCGCCCGTTCGGTTTCCTGTTCGGGACGGTCCAAAGTGTGAACGCCAGCCAAAGCCAATTCACTCTGCAGACTCGCGATGCAAGGACATTCACCATTGATGTGAACAGCAGCACCACGTATGCGAATTTCCCCAGCAGCGTTTGCACGACCAGCAATTTCTCCTGCCTCGCCCCGGGACAGATTGTTAAGGTGCAGGTCGGGGACGTTCAGGCGGATAGAACCTTACTCGCCGCCGAGGTCTCCTATGTACAAGCCGCTGCCCAACTGGTCGTGGAAGGAGACATCATCGGCCTGAAAACCTCGAACGGCAGCACGGTTATGACGCTGCTTTTACACTGGTGTCCACCAGACAACAGCACATTTGTGTTCGGCGGCATAGCGTCGGTGACCGTTTCTCCCACTGCTACGTTCTCAGTAGATTCGGACAACTTCACGATCCCTGCCGGATTGAGCTTTGCCAGCGCTTCCGACCTGCTGGTGGGCCAGGAGGTACGGGCCGATGTGGTGGCGTCATCGCTCAGCAATGGCCCAACTCCCGCTGCCCCTTGGGCTCCGCCCACTGTTTCTTTTACCACCGACAGCGTGGAACTCGAGCCGAGTCAGGTCACCGGCACTATAACGACGATCAACCCGAGTGCGTCCACCTTCACCATTACAACTTTCCCAAACTTCTTCGTGCCCTGGCTCACTGCGAACTGGGCGAGCTGGACGCCGACTCAAATTACAGTGGAGACCACGTCGCAGACGACGTATCAGGGTCTCAGCACAGACAGCTTCTCGGGGCTGGAGACTAACAGTCTGGTCTCCGTGCGCGGCTGGCTCTTCTCAACGCCGAGCGGCCCAACGCCGTCGACACTGCTGGCAGAAACGGTGCTCGGACGGCCACAGGGATTTTTCTGATCCTTGTAACTGAAGTGGAAGTTGGCTGCAGCGAATGGCGGTGGCCCGGCCTTTTGGCCGGGCCCCACGTTTGCCAAGACCGGGCAACCATGGGGGTACCGCAGCTTGTTCTGGAATGATCCACTCCGGCCCGTTGTGGTCTGGCGCGATCTTACCAGTGAGCGAAGCGACTGCAGCAGCCCCCTGTGAGCTTAGTTGCTCTCATCCTTCTCCGCGGCTCGAATGAGCTGAACGCTTACCTTGTTTCCATCCACTGTAAAGATGAGATAGTGATAAAAGCCCTTCTTTTTCAGGGGCGCTCCCGCGCCACCGGATACCAGGTAATTAGGGTGTTTGCCAGGATCGGTGCGCTCGGGTGGAGGGCCAAACTCATCTGGCCCCTGGGGATTGAAGTACATATGCTGATGACCAGCCAGCACATAGGATAGGTTGGGGTATTTCTTGAATAGCTCCTTCAGGTCGGCCACATTGCTCGCGCAAAGCTGGTCCTCGTCCTTATAGCCTTTAATCGGGCGGTGCATAAAAAGAAATATGTGCGCTTTGTCTTTGTTTGCCTCCAAATCCTGTTCCAGAAGCTTCCTCTGGGTCTCGCCAATGAATCCTGGAGGCTTGGTTCCTGAGGGTTGCGAGCTGCAATCACATTCTTTAGGAGGAGGTCCCTCGCCATCGTCGGAATTGATGGCGATAAACCGTGAATTTCCATAGGTAAATGCCCCGTACGGGTGATCCTAGCCGGCGTCCACCAGATACCGCTTCAACATGACGCCGCTCGGACAATTCTTGTGATCGTTCATCTCGTGATTGCCCGGAGCATTAAAGAGCGCTGTGTTTCCGGTGGCCGCAATTCCTAAGAACTCCTTATACTCCGCATCAATTTGCTTTGGATCTGCCGGATTCTTGCCGTAAATGATGTCGCCGCTCCACAAAACAAAGGCGGGCTTCTTCTTGTCGATCTCACGGAATATCTTGTGGACAACCTCGCC
>Ga0187769_10002466_pt1 | contig 10843 bp, 4 predicted proteins | sample 0116_SJ02_MP02_1_FD_133140 | JGI IMG/M metagenome (GOLD analysis project Ga0187769, IMG submission 133140) | Tropical peat soil microbial communities from peatlands in Department of Meta, Colombia - 0116_SJ02_MP02_10_MG | ecosystem: Environmental > Terrestrial > Soil > Wetlands > Peat | place... | reverse complement strand
TCGAAAAGGTTGGCTTTCAGAAGGCGGTGCTGGGGCCGGTCAAGGTCGACGTGCAAGCGCAGCCTGCTGTAAACGCCAAGCTGCGGGTGGGCAGCGTTAAGGAGACAGTAACAATTACCACCCAAGGGCCGCAGCTTGAGACCGAAACCTCCGAACTCGGGCAGGTGCAGGATAGCCATACCATCGAAACACTTCCCCTTAACGGCAGAAATTACGCTCAATTAGCTTTGCTCGGGGCTGGCGTGGGCCCGGCCGAACCCGGTTCGCGGGTGGAACTGTCGTATGGCTTCAGTTCCAATGGCTCCCGTTCCCTGCAGAACAATTTTCAGCTGGATGGGATCGACAACAACTCCGACCTCGGCGATGTGCTCAATGGGAGCGCATACGTGATCCAACCTTCGGTCGATGCGATCTCGGAATTCAAAGTGGAAACCAATTCTTACAGTGCTGAATTTGGCCGCGGCAACGGCGCGATAATGAACGCCGTAATTAAGTCAGGGACGAACCAGTTTCACGGCGACGCCTACGAATTTTTCAGAAATGACGTGCTCGATGCGCGCAATGCTTTCGACTTCTTCGGACGTCAGCCCTACCAGCAGAACCAGTTTGGCGCCACTTTGGGTGGGCCAATCGTCAAGAACAAAACCTTTTTCTTCGGAGATTATGAGGGCCTTCGAATCCGCCAGGCTCTGCCGCAGTTAGTTCTGGTCCCAACCCCGGCTGAGATCGGCGGCGATTTTTCGTCCTTCTTGACGACCACGCCGGCCATGGCCATCGACATGAATGGCAATCCCACAAATCAAGTCGCGCGCGATTGCAATGGGCACGCAACGTTCGTTGGCGAAATCTTCAATACCTACCAGACACAGGCATCAGCCTTGAATCCAGACGGTGTCTGCGGCGTCCCGATCGGAACGGATGCCCTGGGGAACCCCACCAACAAATTCACCGGCAATGCCGGCATAAACACCCCGCTTGATCCGCTGGCGGCCCGGCTTTCGGCGCTATTTCCCGCTCCCAATACGAACATCAACGGCTCTAACTTCTTGGCGGAACCGAAGAGAAAAGCCACTCAAAACAATTTTGACATCCGCATCGACCACAACATCAGTGGACGGGATTCCCTCTTTGGCCGGTTCAGTTACGAGGATCAACCGAGCTTCATTCCTTCCCCCTTCAACAACGCACTTGATGGCGGCGCGTTCCAGGACGGCAATCAGGACGATTCATACCGCAGCGCGGCGATCAGCGAAACACATACCTTTTCCCAGACCATGGTCAATGAATTCCGCCTTGGCTACAACCGTATCAACTCGCACCGTTTCCAACTGAACTCCAACACGAATGTTGCAGCGCAGCTGGGGTTTCCTGGGGTTCCGTTTGGGCCGAATAACGGTGGCCTGCCGACCATGACCATTGACGACGGCACGGCGGAGATCGGCAGCTTTGGCTACTTGCCATCGATCGAAAAGCAGAATGCCTATGTAATCGATGAGAATCTCTCGAAGATCCACGGCCGGCATTCGCTGAAGTTTGGCACCGAGTTGCGTCTTATTGAGTTCACCATCTTTCAGCCGGCACAATCGCGGGGCTATATGGATTTTGCCAGCGCTTTTACCGACAATGCAGCCGCACCCACCACAGGAGGCGAAGCGTACGCGACTTTCCTGCTGGGTTTAACCGATAGCGCGACGATCACCAACCAGCACAATGTTGATTATCATCGCGGCGACTACTCCTGGTTTGCTGAGGATGACATTCGAGCTACCCGCAAGCTGACCTTGAATTTGGGGCTGCGGTACGAAGTGTTCACGGTCGTCAAAGCGCGCTTTAACGAAGAAGCTAATTTCGACTTCGCCAACGATTCCTTGATTGTTCCGCGTGGCCAGACGGCGACGTTGACGCCGACCATCGCGTCTTACATCCCGATTCTGCGCACCGGCACTCCGGGATTGATTTCGCCGGACCTGCACAATTTCGCACCCCGCGCCGGACTGGCGTACCAGATCACAGATAAGCTGGTCTTTCGCGCCGGCTACGGAATTTTCTACGGCGGCGAGGAGAACGGACCCTATTCGAATCCGAGTCCGGGTTTCAATCCGCCTTTCTTTGTCACGGAAAACTTCACCCAGCCGTGCTTCCTGTCGGCAGCGAACCCCGCAGTTCCAAGCCTGAATTGTGCGGTGGTCGGCCCGGAAAACGTCCCCTTGCTGCATTTATTCCAGGGGTTCCCGGCCAACTCGCTGATCGACCCCAACACGCCCCTTCTGTTTTCAGAGAGTCCGACCTTGCCGACGCCCTACACCCAGCAATGGCATCTGGGATTTGAGTACCAACTACCCAGCCAGATGATGTTGGAAGTTTCTTACGCCGGGTCCCATGGAGCGGATCTCTACGGGATGTACAACGGCAATCAAGCGCAGCCCAATGTCACTTTTTGTACGACCAACGGCAACACTCCGGAAAATTGCCCGACCGCCCCGCGGCGCCCTTTTCCCGCGGTGGACGGCGGCATTGACACGCTTCGCGCCAATGACCTTTCCAATTACGATGCATTGCAAGTGCATCTTGAGAAGAGGCTCTCCAATGGGCTGCAGTTCGGGGCCTCTTATACCTACTCCCACGCACTTGACGATGCTTCCAGCGCCAGCCTCGGTTCGCTAAACAACGGAGATTTCCGTTACCAACAGTTTCCTGGGCTGGAATACGGAAATTCGGATTTTGACGTGCGCCAGCGGTTCGTCATCAACTACGCCTATCAATTGCCGTTCGGACACGGAAAGAAGTTCGGTGGAAATGCCAGCGGCGTTTTGAACCAGATCATCGGGAATTGGCAAGTGGCCGGCATTACCACGGCGCAGACTGGCAACTGGTTCACAGTTACCGATGGCGGCGCGATCAGCAGCGTTTCCACCAGCGACGGAGGTGGGGCGGTCGAAAACGTCCAGCGGCCTAACCTTGTTGGGAATCCGAACGCCAGACCATGTATGCCGGGGACTCTGTTCAACACCTGTGCCTTCGCAACCAACACGACCTTCTTTACTTTCGGTGATGAGGGCAGAAACGTCGTGCGCGGGCCCGGCTTGCAGGATTGGGATTTTTCGATTTTCAAGCTGTTTCCCGTGCGCGAGCGGATGCACTTGGAGTTCCGCGCGGAATTCTTCAACATTTGGAACCATCTCAATCCATTGTTGGGACCTTCTGGGGCGATCAGCGAGGAACCGATCGCAGTCGAGTGGGGTACACCGCAGTTCGGACAAGCGCAAGCAGCACGCGATCCCCGTTTCGTTCAATTTGCCATGAAGTTCTATTTCTAGGTCTTTTACATGTTTGAGCAGATTCTTATTTGATCTGCCCACGCTTCAGTACCCAAAAAGGCGCGTTTCCAGCGGTACTTTCGTAACGGGCATTGTCCGCCGGGATCAACGGCCCAGCCGTCCTCTTGCCAGTAAACTTTAAATTAGTAATTTTGCAGATTGCCGTGCTCCGGCACGGCGTGGGGCCACTTTGCCACTGAAACTGCCGAAGCCATCCCGCGTACCAATTTTGTATGTGATCCTCAGTGTGCTGATTCTGGTCAGCGTTGTCCCCATGTATTTCTATTCGGCACAGGTGGAATCCATCAACCGCGACCGGCTGATCACTAACGAAAGGCTTCTGCAGAACACAGTTACCCGCTCGTTGGCGGATGATATTTCGCAGCATCAGGAATCACTGCGGCTGATGCAGGCCAATCTTTCTTCTGCGCTGCAGGTGGCCAGCGGCGGCGATTTCACTTCGGAGCACGTGCAAGCGCCCGAACTGCGCGCCTTGCTGGAAAACTTCGTTTCCTCCTCGGAAGACCTGGCGTACGCAACATTGCTGAATTCGGAAGCCAAGGGAATCTCGGCCGGTAGAATCGCGGCTGACGCCTTCTTACAGCGTGAATTGGAACGCGCGTATTCTGCTGCCCGCGAAGGACGCGTCTATAACGGCCAGGCGCTGGTTGTGGGTACGGGCAAGTCCGCTCGCACGGTAATGCTGGTGAGCACGCCGGTCATGGCCGATGGCCGTTTCATCGGCATGATTGGCTCGGTCGTCGATCTGCAATTCCTGATCCGCCGCTTGCAGGAAGTAAGCCGCGGTGGCCTGACTCCTTACGTTGTGGACAGCGAGGGCCGCCTGGTCGCTGGCGCATCGTCCGATTACGCCACCGGCCAAGACATGAAATATCTGGAGATCGTGCGCAATTTCGTCGAACTGGGCGGCAAGAACCAGATGGTTGCCGCCACTCGGGAATTCAATGTTAGTGACGGCAAGCGCAGCGTCAAGATGCTGGGAACCTACAGTCCGGTGACCAGCCTGGATTGGGCGGTGGTCGTGCAAAAACCACGCGCTGAAGCTTACCGCGGCGTCTACGAAATGCAGCGCTACGGGCGGATTTTGGCGATCATGGCTATCGCGCTCAGCGTCGCCATCAGCGTCTTCGCCGCGCGGCGCATTACCAATCCGTTAGAGGTGCTGACCCTGTCCAGCCGGGCGATTGCGCGCGGAGATTTCTCGCAGCGTGTGCTTCTCAACAGCCGCACGGAAATTGGCGAGCTCGCCGACACGTTCAACGTGATGTCTGCCGAACTGGAGCAGTTCGTGCTCGACCTGAAGCGGGCTGCGAATGAGAATCGCGAGTTGTTTATGGGATCGATTCAGATGCTGGCCGGCGCGGTTGACGAAAAGGATCCTTACACTCGCGGCCACTCCGATCGTGTCACGCGCTATTCAGTCATGATCGCGCGCGAAATGGGCATCTACGAGGACTTCATCGAAGTCGTGCGTATTTCGGCCCAGTTGCATGACGTCGGCAAAATCGGCATCGAGGACCGAATTCTGAAGAAACCCGGCGCGCTCACGCCGGAAGAGTTCGAGATTATGAAGACCCACACGACCAAGGGCGCGAATATTCTGCGCCCCGTCGCGCAATTGAAAGACATGATTCCCGGAATTGAGCTGCACCACGAATCCTTGGACGGCCGCGGCTATCCTCATGGTCTAAAAGGTGAGGACATTCCGCTGTTGCCGCGAATCATCGCGGTGGCTGATACATTCGATGCGCTGACCACGAACCGGCCGTACCAGCATGCCCACGAGCCCAAAGAAGCGCTGCGAATTATTCATTCGCTCTCCGGGAAACGGCTGGATCCGACCGCAGTGGCAGCGATCACCGCGATCTATGACCGCGGCGAGATTCGCATTCAGCGGCTCGAAGCGCCGGGCCTGCCAGGCACCACGGCAACCGTGGCGGCGAGTGCTGCTTCCACGCCGGTTGCAGCAGTGGCAGCGGTCAGCGACGGCAATGCTCACCAGGACGCGGTGGCTGCCCACGCCACACGCTTTTAGGATCTGATCGAGGTGCTTCCCTTTACGCATTGTCATTCCGAGCCGTTCGTAACCGAGCTTGCGCGGTGAGAACGCGCGAGGGATGACAACTTTACTGGCGCATCTTAGCCATTGAGCAGATCGACGACGCTGCCGATTCCTTGTCGAAAGTCCTCCGGAGGAGTAATCAGGCTCACAACCAGGTATCCGTCGCTCGCGAAATCGTAGAAATGCCCCGGATGGACCAGCACATTGACTTTGCGCAGAATGTCAACGGCAAGCTCTTCGTCGGATTGCGTTACCGGAACTCGCAGCACCGCATACCAACCACCTTCCACCGCCAGACGCTGGCAGCTTTTCTGTTTCGATAGCCTGCGATCAAGCTCTTCCACGTTGGCGCGGACGCGATCAAGCAACAGCGGCTGAATGTTCTTGCGCTGCTCCAGCAGAACTGGCGTAGCCAACTGCAGCGGCGCATTCATCGAGAGATAGGTATCGGCAATCACCTCCAGCCGAGCGGAAGCTGCATTCGCTGGTTCTGGCGGACCGCTGGTAACAATCCAAGCCACTTTCATCTGTGGCAAGGCCGAGATCTTCGATAGCCCGCTGAGGGTGAAGGTCAGGACTGAGTTATTGGTTACGAATGTCGGCCGCATCGCGCCATCGTGCGGATAATCGAGGAAAACTTCATCGACAATCAGCGACAGTTCGTACTCGCGGCAGAAGCTGTTGAGTTCTTCGCGCTCCGTGCCCGAAACATACGATCCCGTGGGATTATTGGGATGCACTACGACCACGGCACGCGTGCGATGACTCGCGGCTTTATATAAGGATGGGAAGTCGATCTGCCAGCCATGGTCGTAAAGCAGCGGATAAGACACGAGCTTCACATCCTGCAACCCCGCGAGAAATTCAAACAGCTGGTAACTCGGCTTCGGCACCAGAATCTCGTCATCGGGATTGCACAGCAGGCGAAAAACATACGAATAACCTTCGCTGGTGCTGGTGGTCAATACGATCGCTTCCGGGTCTACGTCGAATTCTTCATGCTGCTTGCGGTAATAATCGGTGACTGCGTTGCGGGCGCTGAGTATGCCTTTGGGCTGAGGATCGTACTCCAGCGCGTCCGGCTGGATGAGCGCCTGCATAATGCCCTCTTCGTCGTAGTGCAGTTCGGCGCGAGTGGGATTGGAAATTGTCAGGTCGATGATTTCCTGCCCTGCGGCTCGCAGTTCCTGCTGCGCCTGGGTCAAGCGATTAGGAGCGAGCTTCCAATCCGTGCGATGGGAAAACATGTAGCAAGATGATACTGAATTGCAGGACAAAGCCAAAAACGGCCTGGCGCGGATTCGAAGCTGCGTAAGCTCTGCGATAATAAAAGCGAGAGTGGTTTGTGGTTTCCAATTATCGATTTTGATCTTGGCAGGGTGGTGCATTGCTGGTTTTGTGAATCCCAGCCATCCGGCTCAGAATCGGGCGTCTTCTCCCGTTTTCTATCGTGACGTTCTGCCCATCCTCGAGCAGCACTGCCAGAATTGCCATCGACCGGACGAGATTGCGTCTTCGCTGTCTTTTCTGACGTATGCGGAAACCCGGCAATGGGCCGCTGGAATTCGCGACGCTACACGCTCGAAGGCAATGCCGCCATGGTTTGCCGATACCTGTTGCGGACATTTTTCAAATGATCCGTCATTGACAATACAAGAGATCTCCACGTTGGCGGCGTGGGCAGATTCGGGTGCTCCTGCGGGCAATCCCCACGATGCGCCTCCGGCGCCGCATTGGACAGATGGCTGGAACATTCCGCCTCCAGACACAGTTATCAGGATGCCGAAGCCGGTTGCGATTCCCGCGCAGGGAGACGTGGAGTACACCTACGAGATCGTGCCTACGAATTTTGTGGAAGACAAATGGGTGCAGATGTCGGAAGTGCGGCCCTCCACGCGCGAGCACGTGCACCACGCCGTGGTCTATATTCGCGCTCCCAATTCAGATTGGTTGCGAGGCGCCCCGATCGGAGCACCGTTCACGGCTTCCAGTCTCGGCGATGAACATCTGCGGCACGAGGCGCACGAAACGAAAAGCGACATGCTGCTGGTGTACGCGCCCGGAAGCTCGCCGGATCGCTGGCCTGATGGCCTGGCAAAGTTCGTCCCTGCTCACTCCGATCTCGTTTTTCAGATGCACTACACGACCAACGGCCACGCTGCATCGGATCAAACCAGCATCGGCCTGATATTTGCAAAGACTCCGCCTTCCCGGCGGGTGCTTACGCTGCAACTCGCTAATGATCACGACACGATTCCAATTCCTCCGGGAGCGGAGAACTATCGTGTCGAAGTTCACGGCACAATCCCAAACGACTCTACCTTGCTCAGCTTCTTTCCTCACATGCACCTTCGGGGGAAGCGGTTCGAGTACAACATCGTTCACGGCGACAAAAGCGTCGAGACCCTGCTGCGTGTAAACTACGATTTTTATTGGCAGCTCAGCTACAAGCTGGCAGAGCCGCAGCCGCTGAAGGCAGGAACTGAGTTGCAGGCGATCGCCTGGTATGACAATTCACGGAAGAACCGGCATAACCCGGACCCGGACAGTGCAGTTTCGTGGGGAGATCAGACCTATAACGAAATGATGGTGGGATTTTTCGACGTAGCCGTTCCGGCGAACACGGACAAGCTCCAATTTTTCATCCGTCGCCACTAACGGACTGCTCGGTTCACAGGATTCTGCGCGAGGCGACCGCTCATTGGCGATCCGCCGCAACGAATCATGACCGCTCGCCCAGTGACGAGACAAGTGAAAACTTTTTCACCTTCACTTTCAACTTTTCGTAATTTGTAAAATCGGTGAAAATCTCTTGTCAAGAACCGGAGAAAACCGCTAGGATTGCCGCCTCTGGCTAATTGCGCTAGAGCTTGCAGCTCGTCGCTGTTCAGCAGAAATGCGGGCCAATATCTCAAAACTTGTCACTATTCTTAACTTCCGGACGAGACAGCGGAGCCCCGATAGTGTTCCCCTGTTCAGCCCAGACTTTACCTCAACTCCCAGGGGAGGAGTAATGAACAAAAACAAAGCGATTTGTGCCGCCAATCACACCCGAGTGATTTGGCTCTTTAGCGTTGTTCTCGCATTCACCATTTGTGCGACCCTGCCGGTGAGCGCAGCTACCGGACAGGCCATTGCACACAACACACCGCGCTATGTCTCTACCGCCAAAAACCTGGGAGCCGCAGATGCCTCAAAAACCATCGATGTCATCCTCTGGCTCAGTCCTCACAATCGAACTCAACTCGACGCATTAGCCGCACAGCTTTATGACCGCAATTCGGCCAACTATCGCCACTGGCTGAAACCGGCACAGCTGGCGGCCTTCATGCCGACCGCCGCCGAGCTCAAGACAGTGCGGAGCTTTGTTGAGACGCACAACCTGAAGGTGGTTCGAGTCGGCGCTAACAACTTCTATGTGCGGGCACGCGGAACCATCGGTGATGTTCAGAATGCTTTTCAGGTGAAGATGAATAACTATTCGGTTTTGGGGAAGACCGTTCGCTCCAATGATCGCGATCCAGTGATCGACGGAGCGGCGGGCTCGCTGGTGATGGCAGTCTCGGGATTGGATTCGGGCCAATATGAGCATCCCCACATTGCGGCGCCGGTTCTCTCCGGAAAGAGCGGTCCCGCGGTTGCGCAGCCGCGAGTCGGGGCTGACGATATCTTCTCAAACATCTGCTTCCCAGGGGTCGAGACGGAGACCTTTACCACCAACAACAACGGTACCTTGCCCGTTGGCAAATACCGCGGCAACAAGTTGAACATCTTGAGCCAGACCAGTAATGGGTGCGGTTACACGCCAACCATGATCCAGGCGGCCTACAATCTGACCAGCCTGTACAACGAAGGCTATGACGGCACCGGCGAAACCATTGGAATTATCGACTGGTGCGGCGAGTTCACCATCCAGAGCGATGCCAATGCTTTCTCCACCAAGTATGGCCTGCCGCAACTCACGTCTTCGAATTTTGCCATCACCAACATACCGGGGCCGAGTTTCTGCGAGTCCTATGATGACATCGAAATCAACATCGACGTCGAATGGTCCCATACGGTGGCGCCCGGCGCCAGCATCAACCTGATCGTCCCCCCGAGCCCTTTGTTCTCGGACATCAACGAGGCTGAGTACATTGCCATCACTTCCGGCTTCGGCATCGGCACAGACAACGGCAGTGTTCTCTCCGGCAGCTATGGTGCGCCAGAATCCGAAGTTCCTTCCTCGATCCTGGACAACGAAAACCTGATTAACGAGATCGCCTCCATTCTGGGCGTTTCCGCGAACTTCTCCTCGGGAGATGACGGAGATTTCTCAGAATTTGGACTTCCGCCTACGGTCAGCACCCCGGCGGACTCGCCATGGGCAACCGGAGTGGGCGGGATCACTCTGGCATTGAATTCCAACAACTCGATTGCCTGGCAGGCGGGCTGGGGCAACAACTATAGCCTGCTGGCCGAAGACGGAACCGTGTTTGATCCGCCCCTTGCCTTCTCCTTCTATGGGGGAGCAGGTGGTGGCCCGACCAACTGCGCCGTCCAGGATGAATTCGGCGACTGCCTGGCAGGGTTCCCGAAACCCTCGTTCCAGACGGGAGTGCCTGGGCCTTACCGCCAGGTGCCCGACGTTTCCTGGCTGGCGGATCCGTTCACCGGAGTCGCCGTTCTGGTCAGCATTCCGGGAAACACTCCGGAACAGGTCTGGCAGATTTGGGGCGGCACCAGCGTCGCTTGTCCCATGTTCTCCGGCTTGTGGGCAATTGCCAATGAGGAAGCTTTAGCCGGCGGCGGGACTCTTCTCGGCCAAGCCGCTGCCTACATGTATTCGCTGCCGAGCGGGGCGGTTTACGATATCGTTCCCGTCAACATTGGCAATAACGTGTCCGCGACCATTCAGGATACAACCGGAACATTCAAGTACACCCCGGCAGAAGTAATGGGTGGTCCTACAACAACCGATCTCACAGTTCCCTTTGTGAGCGCGATTTGGGATTACCCGTTTATCCAATACACTGCGTATGCGTTCTCGTTCGAAACCGATTGCTCCGCCGTGTCTGGGTTTGGTACCGCGTGCAACAGCCCGACTTCTTTACATACCAGAACGGGCTGGGACAACGTGACCGGTGTGGGAACGCCGAATCCGAAGGCGTTTGCTGATTCCTTCTTCGGAAAGTAAGCCTGATCGTTTCTAGTAAGCCTCCGCCGCCTCGCGCGGTGGAGGCTTTTTTCTTTTGCTTCCGCTCAAAGTTTCCTATCGAAAATTTGTATTGACACGTTTTAATAAGGGGTATACAAGTAGTTTCCGTTCGGCGAATTTTGCCACTTCCGTCTCGGCGTCCCTCCCCGCCCAGCTCTGACACTGAAGGAAAGAACACCATGCAATCCCGCAGATTTTTCCGCTTATTCATTTTTGCCATCGCAACCGTACTGGTACTGGCGTGGC
>Ga0187769_10002465_pt1 | contig 10845 bp, 9 predicted proteins | sample 0116_SJ02_MP02_1_FD_133140 | JGI IMG/M metagenome (GOLD analysis project Ga0187769, IMG submission 133140) | Tropical peat soil microbial communities from peatlands in Department of Meta, Colombia - 0116_SJ02_MP02_10_MG | ecosystem: Environmental > Terrestrial > Soil > Wetlands > Peat | place... | reverse complement strand
TCGCCGCCACAGACTACGGTCACAAGGCCGCGCTTTAGCAAATCTCGGCGGCGCGCGACCATGGCATCGTACTTGTCATTGATTTGCTGCATTTCTTCGACAAGCCCGGCCAGATCGCGATCCTGCCGCGCGACCAGCTCGCGCGCACTGTCCACGTTGCGCTGCAATTCCTCGGGCATCGGGTGCTTTGTCCCGTAGAACTCGGCTTCTTTCTCAAGCCTCGCTAATCGCGCTTTCGAGGCTGCGAGACGCTGCTTTGCAACTCCGATGCGCTGTTCCTGCCCCGCGACTGCAGTGTCGCGCTCCCGCTCGATGTCCTCTACTTTGGGATAACGATCGAGAAAGGCCTCCGCTTGGGCGAGCTCTTTGTGTCGCTTCTTCAAGCATTCTCGCAGCGCACTCTCCTGATCTTCCCGCTTTTGCTTTTGCTGCGGTGTTTCTCGCGGCGACTCGCATTCCTTTTTTCCGTTGGGCCAGATCTCACAGATTTCGCTTGCGCAGCCCTGCGGCGGTTCACCATCCCTGAGTTCCTCGCCCTTTGCATCCTTGCACGTGAAGACGTTTGCGCTCGCGCTGCCAATGACGATAAACGGCAAAATCGCGGCCAAGATACTTCGTCCAACACGCCGCCTCACCGATATGCGTCTGCCCGGTCCATACGGCTTTGCCCGGCGCGTGTCGAGCGTCCAAGTGTGGCGCGGGCGATGCTTCCAGGTTCGTGACCGCGAGTCGCAGGCCTGCCCGCCATGGGGGCAATGGGTTTAGCCAAAAATCTTCAACTCCCCAAGGACACGCCGCGACAACTTCACGGTGTCCGCCCGAAAGGCCCTTTTGCCAGAAACCAAGGCGCGGCCTAAGTTTCGCGTGACAATGACGGATGCCCGTGTGTGCGCACGCGCGCAAGCGTTGCGACCAAGGCCAGAGCGCTCAGTAGCGCGCCGGCAAGAAAGGCCGGACGTGCGCCGAAGTGATCCCACAGCAGGCCCATCAATGCGCTGCCCGCAAAGAGGGCGGCCCCGCTCACGAGGTTAAAGATTCCGAACGCGGTTCCGCGCAGCGGCTGCGGCGCCACATCGGCCACCATCCGCGCAAGCAGCCCCTCGGACATGCCCAAGTGCAGACCCCAGAGGCCGATGCCTGCCCAGAGCCACGGCGCGCGGTCGCTCCAGGACAGGATCAGATCCGCGACCAGCAGCAAGACGATGCCCAGCGCGAGCAGGCCAACGGGATTCAGGCGGTCGGAGAGCTTGCCCGCCGGATACGCCGCAAGGGCGTAGACCGCGTTCATTCCGACCAGAACCATCGGGATGGACGCGAGCGGCAACCCTCCACCTTGCGCACGCAGCACAAGGAACGCTTCGCTAAAGCGCGCCAGGTTCACGGCAGCCCCCACAGCCGTCACCCCCCAGTAGCGGCGACCAAGATGGCGCACGGCCGCGCGCGCGATCGGACTGTGGACCGGCGCGTGCGCCAAACGTTCGGGTTCGCGTACGCCAAACCAGAGCAGGGCCACCGCCAGAAAACCAGGAACGACCGCCACCTGAAACACGCCCCGAAAGTCGTTGGCGAGCAGCAGCATCAGGGCCACGGCAAGCAGCGGGCCAACGAACGCACCGGTGGTATCGAGTGCCTGGCGCAATCCGAAGGCCGCCCCCCGCTGCTCCCGGGGAGCAATATCGGCAAGCAACGAGTCGCGCGGCGCACCGCGGATGCCCTTGCCGGTCCGATCGATGACGCGCGCGGCCAGGACCATGCCGGCGCTTGTGGCCAACGCGAAGACCGCCTTGGATGCCGCACTGAGCAAGTAGCCAAACACGGCCAGCGGTTTGCGCCGCCGCCAGTAGTCCGAGAGCACTCCCGAGAAAACCTTGACCACCATTGCCGTAGCGGCACCGATTCCCTCGATGAGTCCGACCATGAGGGTCGTCGCATGCAGACTGGTCACCAGAAACACGGGAAGCAGGCTGTGGATGAGTTCGGAGGAGACATCCATCAACAGGCTCACGACGCCCAGTACCCAGACCGCGCGCGGCAGAGGCGCGGCTGGGCCATCGTTACCCAAAGACCTTGGCTTCACCGCCGCGCTAATTCGTGCGCACTTCCGCCAGCGCCTGCTCGACCCGATCGACGGCGATGATCTCCAGGCCCTCGATGCGATGGCGCGGCGCGTTGGCCCTGGGTATGAGGGCGCGCGAGAAACCCAGTTTGGCAGCCTCCCGAAGGCGCTCCTGTCCCCGGGGCGCGGGCCGCACCTCGCCAGCGAGCCCGACTTCGCCGAAGGCCACCAAACCGCGCGCCAACGGTCGATTGCGCATCGACGAATGCACGGCAAGCAGCACCGCGAGATCGGCCGCGGGTTCCTCGATGTGCACCCCGCCCACCGCATTGACGAACACGTCCTGATCGAATGTCGTCACGCCCGCATGGCGGCTCAGAACCGCGAGCAACATGGCCAGACGCTGCGCCTCCAGTCCCACGCACAACCGACGCGGATTCGGGACGTGGGCGGCGTCGACCAGGGCCTGGATCTCCACGAGCAACGGACGCGATCCCTCCTGGGTGACGAGCACGCACGATCCGGCAACGAGCCCGCCCTTGCCGTCGGCGCCGTGCTGGGAGAGAAACAGCGCGGAAGGGTTTGCCACCCCCCGCAATCCGCGATCCGTCATCGCAAATACGCCAAGCTCGTTGACTGCGCCGAAGCGGTTCTTAAACGCGCGCACGAGACGAAACGAAGAATGGCTGTCGCCCTCGAAGTACAGCACGGTATCGACCATGTGCTCCAGAACCCGCGGGCCGGCCAGCGCGCCCTCCTTGGTCACATGTCCGACCAATATCACGCTCACGCCGCTTTGCTTGGCCAGTCGCGTAAGGCCCGCGGCGCATTCGCGAACTTGCGAAACCGAGCCGGGCGCCGAGCCCAGCTGCGAGGAAAACAGGGTCTGTATCGAATCGATCACCACCGCGCGCGGCCGCTCGCGCTCGATGGCCGCGATGATTCGGTCCAGATCGATCTCACTGGCGATGCGCAGATCGGGTACCGAGCCCGCGTCGATTCCCAGCCGATGGGCGCGCAAGGCCAGCTGGCCCACGGACTCCTCACCGCTTACGTAGAGCACCCGGCCGTGGCGCGCCATCGCGCACAGCGACTGCAGCAGCAGCGTGGACTTGCCAATTCCCGGATCGCCTCCGATCAGTACGACCCCACCGTCCACGAGGCCGCCACCGAGCACTCGATCGAATTCCTCAATGCCGCTGGAAGTCCGCTCGAGCTCGACGGCGGCGACTTCCCCCAACGCCGTAACCTCCGCGGCGGGCGCCAAGCCCAGAGGGGCGCGCGATCCACCCGCGACCGACACAGCGGCCTCGACAAGCGTGTTCCAGGCCGAGCAGTGCGGGCACTGCCCCTGCCATTTCGCACTGCTGCCCCCGCAGGCGCTGCAAACAAAGCGCGAAGTCGTGCGGCTCACGCTCCAGACCCCGCAGCTTCAGCCCCTGGGGAAGCGTCCAGCGTCTGCTTCGAGATGAGCGCGTTCAGTCGCACGCCACCTCCTCGCGCACGCGAGCCGGCAAGGCGCTCAGGAGTTCATAACCCACCGTCCCGACCCGTTCGGCCAACTCGTCGACCGCGATGTGCCTGCCCCAGAGCTCCACGGTGCTGCCGACTTCGACGTTCACGGTCTCGGTCAGGTCAACGGTCAGCATGTCCATCGACACGCGGCCCACCAGCGGCACGCGCCGTCCGCCGGCCCACACCGGCATGCCTTCCGGGGTCGTTCGGGGGTAGCCATCGGCGTAGCCGCAGGCCACGACACCGATGCGGCTGCGGCGCTTTGCGGTCCACAAACTGCCGTAACCGACACATTGTCCGGGCGCAAGCTCGCGCACCGCCAGCACTTGCGCTTGCAATCGCATCGCGGGCAGCAGCCCCAAACTGGCCGCGCTTACACCCGCCGCGGGCGAGGCGCCGTAGAGCGCGATACCCGGCCGCACCGATTCGGCGCCGCGAGGAGGATGCAGGAACAGCCCCGCCGAATTCGACACGCTCCACCCCCCCGGCCAGTCGGGCGCGAGCGCGCGCAGCGCCGCCTCCTGCGTCTGGACGCTGGGCAACAGCGGCTGTTCACGGTCGGCGTTGGCCAGGTGCGTCATGAGCGCGGCAATCTCGACGTGTGCGAGCGCGCCCAAACGCGCGCGCGCCGCGGCGACCTGTTCGGCGGCAAACCCCAGTCGGTTCATGCCCGTGTCGATTTTGAGGTAAACGCCAATAGGGCGCGGAGCGGCTTCGAGCTCGAGCATCCGAATCTGCTCCATGCTGTGCACGACGACCGTAAGGTCGAGTTCGCGCACGAGCGCGAGATCGCTCGGTGCAAAGACGCCTTCGAGCAACAAGACGGGTTTGCGCCAGCCCGCGGCTCGCGCGCGCTGCGCCTCGTCGGTTTCAAGCAGCGCGAGTCCATCGGCAGCGGCAAATGCGCGCACCGCGTTTTCGATGCCGTGTCCGTAGGCGTTGGCCTTCACGACGGCCCAGATCGGGCGTGTGCCGGCGCGAAGGCGCGCCTGACCCAGGTTGTGCGTCATCGCCGCTACATCCACGAGCGCCTGCAAAGGGCGGGAAGTTTGCAAAGGGCTACGCGTCACCTGGGATAATCCTTGCGCAATAGCGTGCAAGAATAGCGTTTGTTTCCTTTCAGCGCTGGCGCACGCGTGCTATAAAGCGCGCGACCCGCCCGTTCCGACGGCATCCGCGCCACCTCTTTGACTCCCCTCGCCCCATGAACCGCGGCTTTTACATGGTGATGGCCGCGCAGTTCGTTTCCTCGCTGGCCGACAACGCGATGCTGATCGCGGCCATCGAGTTGCTCCAGGAGTTGCACGCAGCCGATGCGATGCGGCCGATGCTCAAGCTGTTTTTCTTCGTCTCCTACGTAGTGCTCGCCGCCTTCGTCGGGCCGTTCGCCGATTCCCTGCCCAAGGGTCGCGTGATGCTTCTCACCAACGGCATCAAGCTCGCGGGCGGCGCGCTCATGCTCCTCGGGGTGCACCCCTTGCTCGCGTACGCCGTGATCGGCTTTGGCGCCGCCGCATACTCCCCGGCCAAATACGGCATCGTCACCGAAATGCTGCCTCCCGAAAAGCTCGTGGCGGCCAACGGCTGGATCGAGGCCCTGACGGTCGCGTCGATCGTACTGGGCTCGTTTGTGGGCGGCGTGCTCGTGTCTTCGCGGGTGAGCGCGCTGCTCGCTTCGGTGGAGGCGCCCTTTCAGAAGGGGGTAGATATCAGCGTGAGCGGCACCGCCATCAGCGTGATTTGCCTGCTCTACGCCATCGCGGCTCTCATCAATCTGGGCATCCCCGACACGGGCGTGCGCTACGCGCCCCAGAAACTCTCGCCAAGAATGCTCTTGAAGCACTTCGGGCGCTGCGTGCGCACCCTGTGGGCGGACAAGCTTGCGCAGATCACGCTCGCGGTAACGACGCTGTTTTGGGGTGCCGGCGCGACGCTCCAATTGCTGGTCATTGCGTGGTCGCAGCAGGCGCTGCGCATGGGCCTGTCGCGCGCGGCCATCTTGCAGTCGGTGACCGCCGTCGGCGTGGCGGCGGGCGCCATCGTGGCTGCGGGACGCGTGCGACTGCGCCAGTCGCTCTCCGTGCTGCCCTACGGCGTTGCCATGGGACTGGTCGTGGTGCTGATCTCGGTGATCGATTTTCGCGCGTTTCCGCACGGCGGCATCGCCATTGGTTCGATCGACATCAGCTGGGCGACGCTCACCGCCGCGGCCCTCATGACCGTCGTCGGCGCCCTTGCCGGCTATTTCATCGTTCCCATGAATGCGCTGCTACAGCATCGAGGCTACGTGTTGCTGTCGGCCGGCAATTCGATCGCGGTGCAAAACTTCAACGAGAACCTGGGGATCCTCGTGATGGCAGGCGTTTACGCCATGCTCATCGTCTCGGGGATCTCGGTACGCACCACGATGGTGTCATTTGGCCTTTTCGTTGCCTGCACCATGTTCCTCGTCATCCTTCGCCACAACAGCAATCAGCGGCAGTTTGACTCGGTCGCGCTGATCGGCGATAGGCACCACGGCGGCGGAGAGCCCCCCGGTTAATTGCCGCTTGCGCCCGTGCGCGGCTGCTCCATAGCCGCATACGTCTGGCGCGCAAAGCACAGATCGTCCCAAGCCCGGGACTTGTCCGCCAGGTTGCGCAGAAGGTAGGCGGGGTGATAGGTCACGATGACCGGGTAGCGCTCGGTGCCGACGGCGATTTCATGCACACGACCGCGCAAACTTGCGATCGAAGCATCCGTGGCCAGCAGGCATTGGACGGCAAATCGGCCCATGACGACAATGAGATGCGGCCGCAGCAGTTCGATCTGACGACGCAGAAACGGCGCGCAGGCGGCAACTTCGGCCGCCTCCGGGTTGCGGTTGCCGGGCGGGCGGCATTTGAGAACGTTGGCGATGTAGACAGCCTGCTCGCCCGAGCGTTCACGCCCCAGGCCGACGGACGCCAGCATGTTATCGAGCAGCCGACCTGCCTGGCCGACAAAGGGTTCGCCGCGCGCATCTTCTTCGGCCCCCGGCGCCTCGCCGATGAACATCCACGGGGCGCTGTGGCTGCCGGTCCCAAAGACGGTTTGCGTGCGGCTGCGGCAAAGGCCGCAGGCGCTGCACGTCGCGACGGCCTGCTCCAAACCTTCCCAATCGAGTTGCGCGGGCGCGCCGGTGCCCGGGCCATCAACCCCTGCGGCAGGCGCGGCCCGCTCGCGCCAGATCGGACCCAGACCGAGGCTGTGCCAAAGCCTTACGCCGGAGGCCGTTATGCTCAAGCCCGCCGCCTCACAGCGCCGTGCGCATTACGATGGCATCCTCGCGCCCGCGGCGCGCCGGATAGTAGCCGCGCCGGATCCCTATGGGTTCGAAGCCGTACTGTCGATACAGTCGCAACGCCTCCGTGTTGCTCGGGCGGACCTCCAGCAACAAGAACCGCGCCCCGTACTCGCGCATGATTCGCGCCATCCAGTCGAGCAACCTCCAGCCGTAGCCGCGACGCTGCAACTGCGGATCCACCGCCAGATTGAGCAGGTGCGCCTCATCTACGGCGAGCATCGCCACGGCATAGGCGATGATGGCGTCGGTCTCCGAGACCAATGTCCAAGCACTGTAGCCGCTGCGCAGCGCATCTTCGAAGTTGCCGCTTGTCCACGGAAAAGGATAAATCGCCTGTTCCAGACGCATGATCTCGGGGATTCGGTCGGGCGCCAGCGGCACAAATCGCTCCGTCGCCGGCTGCGCAAGTGCGCTCACGGTTGCGCGCCGGGCAAGCGGGCGCGGCGCTCGTCGACGGTCAGAGCGACGCGATCGCGCACGTAGGCGGGCAGCGCCTGTTCGGCCGGCAGCAACTCACCGCGAAGGAATTTTTCGCAAGCCAGTTGGGCCATTACCGTGCCCTGGACGGCGGCATCACGCACCGGGATCACCGCATCGTCCAGATGGCGCCGCAGCCAGAGAGCTTCGCCTACGCAACAGTCGGGTTGCCAGATTGACACGAACTGCCCCAATGCACTTGCCTCGCACAGCGAAGGCGCTGCCGTCTCCAACCAGATGCCGTCGGAGCTATCGTACACGCCCCAGTATGCCTGCTGCATACGTGCATCGGCAGCGGCCAGGACGCGGCACCGGCGCACGCCCCGCTGCAGCCGCATGTCGTCGAGCGGCGCGGCCGCCGCCAGCAATAGCAGCTTGCCCAACGCGATCACCGGGCGATCCGTTGCCAATGCGAGGCCCTGCGAAATCGTGCAGGCGACCCGAAGGCCAGTGAAAGACCCCGGCCCGCTACCATATGCAAAGGCGTCGCAATGTTCCGGGCGCAGGCTTGCGGCCGTGAACAACCGCTCGATCATGGGCAGGACCTGCTCCAGGTGCGTGTGTCCGGTTTGCCCCTCGAGCGTATGAACGTGAGCGTCGCAAGACAGCGCTAGGCTGCAGCGCTCCCCGGCCGTGTCAATGGCAAAGATCGTCGGTGTCAAAGGGTGCTCTCAGGGGCGACGCCCCCGGCCGAAGCCCCCGCCCCGGCGCTCGTGCTCTTCTCGAATCTGCTCGCGCAATTGACGGCGCTCCTGCGGCGAGAGTCGCGTTCCAGGAGCCGGCGCCGCGCCTTGACGACCTGCGGCGTGGTTCATGAGCGCCTCGCGTTCCTCCCGACTCAGGCGACGGATGGCCTCGCGCTGCTCCGGCGAGAGGTTGCGCCAGCCGCCGCGCCCAAGGTCTTGCGGGGGCAGACCTTGCCCCGGCCGAGCGGGCTCCGGCGAGTCACGTCCCATCGGCGGCACCGGGCTGGGGGCCTGCACCGGCTCCTGAACAATTCGCGGATAAAACTGCGTTTGTCCCCAAGCTCGATCGACCATAGACCCGCATAAGGCGCCGATGAGCGCAGTCATGGCGGACGCGAAGCATCTGCGTTTCATCAATCGAAAAATCGTCCTTCGTCCGCACACGTTGCCGGCCGCGCGAATCCGAACACAAGCCGCGCGTTTCGCTACCGCTAGCGATTCAATGTTAGGCAAGCCGCCGGTGCATTGCCATGGTCGATCGTCGAAAAACACGCCGCGCTGCGGTAAATTCTGTAACACTTTGTGCCTGCGACCTTTGGCCGGCGGCCGACCTCGTACCATCGCCCAAGAGCCTCGCGCAACCGGGACCGTGGCGCAAAGGCGGCAGATCTGCCGCGGCCGCATCCAGGAGCAATACCCATGAACAAGCCGCCCTCCCACAAGATTCTCGTCGTTGACGACGACCAGCGCCTGCGGGACTTATTGCGCCGCTACCTGAGCGATAACGGATTCACGGTTTTCACGGCTGAGTCTTCTCAGGCAATGAACAAGCTTTGGTTGCGCGAGCGCTTTGACGTACTGATCCTGGATTTGATGATGCCCGGTGAGGACGGGCTGTCGGTTCTCCGGCGCCTGCGCGCGAACAACGATCCGACGCCCGTCATCATGCTCACCGCCAAAGGCGGGGACGTTGACCGCATCGTGGGCCTCGAGATGGGCGCCGACGATTATCTGGCCAAACCGTTTAATCCACGCGAATTGCTCGCGCGGATCAACGCGGTGCTGCGCCGCAAGGCGCCTGCGGAGATTCCGGGTGCGCCCTCCCAGGAGCCCGTGAGCGTGACCTTCGGGGAATTTTCACTGGACCTTGCGACACGCACGCTGACAAAGTCGGGCGAGGCGATGCCGCTCACGACGGGCGAGTTCGCAGTGCTGAAAGTCTTCGCGCGCTATCCAAAGGTGCCGCTGTCGCGCGAAAAGCTCATGGAGATGGCGCGCGGGCGCGAGTATGAGGCCTTTGACCGCAGCCTCGACGTGCAGATATCGCGCCTGCGTAAACTCATCGAGCCGGACCCGAGCAAACCTCGCTACATCCAGACGGTGTGGGGTCTGGGCTATGTATTTGTTCCTGACGGAACGAGTTGAAGCGGCCATCATTGAAGCTGCGTTCCCCCCCACTTTTCTGGCGCACATTTCTGCTGATCGTCTCGCTGGCGGTCGCTAGCCTCGTCGCTTGGGTGCCGAGCGTCCGGGTCTTCGAGCGTGAGCCGCGCGCGCACCAAATCGCCGAGCAAGTTGTCTCCCTTGTCAATGCCACGCGCATCGCCCTGGTGTACTCGGACCCGGAGCGCCGTCGGGCCCTGCTGGCCGACCTGCTCGAAAACGAGAGCCTGCGCGTCGTGCCACTGGAGCCTTCGGATCGTGTCAAACCGATCCGCGACTCCGCCTTGTTGCGACTCGTCGAGCAGCAGGTGCAGCGGCGGCTCGGCGCCGACACCCGCTTGGCCTCCGAAGTCAACGGCATCAAGGGCTTTTGGGTAAGTTTCTCCATCGACGAGGACGCGTACTGGGCCATCATCGACCGGGACATATTGCGACGCGACGTGGGTCACGGATGGATTGCCTGGGCCGCGCTTGCCACCGGCTTCTCGTTGCTGGCAGCCATTGCGATTGCCCGACTGGTGAACCGGCCCCTGGCGGCGCTGTCGCATGCCGCAGCGGACCTGGGAGGCGGGCGCATACCGGCGCCGCTACCCGACAAAGGTCCGATTGAGATTCGCAAGGTCAACGAGAGCTTTAACCGGATGGTCTCGGATTTGGAAAAACTCAACCAGGATCGAGCCATCCTGCTCGCTGGGGTTTCGCACGATCTGCGCACCCCGCTCACGCGGCTGCGACTGGAAGTGGAAATGAACGAACTGCCCGAGGCGAGTCGGGAAGCGATGATCGGGGACCTCGAACAGATGGACTCGGTTGTGAGTCAGTTCCTGGACTACGCGCTGCCGATCCCACGGCGAGAGCCCGAGGAGGTCGATCTGTCCAGTCTTGTCCGCGAGGCTTTGGTGCGCAGTCGCCTGCAGGCACCCGCTGGCGGGTCCTCTGGAGGGGAAGCCGACACCTTGGTGGCGCCGCTCGTCGAACTCGCAATCGATGTCGAGCCCGAAATCATGGTGCTCGGGCATCGGACCGAGCTTGCGCGCGCCTTGGACAATCTGCTTGGCAACGCGCAGCGCTACGGACGCGATGCCGACGGAGCGCTCCACCTCGAGGTATCTTTGCATCGAGACGCGGGCCAAGCGGTTCTGGTCGTTGCCGACCAGGGACGCGGCATTGCGCAGCAGGACATCGCCAGGCTTGTGCGACCGTTTGAGCGCGGCGATCCGTCGCGCTCCGGCGCGCTCGGCGCCGGATTGGGGCTGGCGATCGTGGAGCGCGTGGCGCGGCTGCACGGCGCGCGCCTGCAATTCCGGCCCAATGCGCCCTCGGGGCTGCGCGTGGAACTTCGT
>Ga0187769_10002464_pt1 | contig 10846 bp, 6 predicted proteins | sample 0116_SJ02_MP02_1_FD_133140 | JGI IMG/M metagenome (GOLD analysis project Ga0187769, IMG submission 133140) | Tropical peat soil microbial communities from peatlands in Department of Meta, Colombia - 0116_SJ02_MP02_10_MG | ecosystem: Environmental > Terrestrial > Soil > Wetlands > Peat | place... | reverse complement strand
TTCTATATGTTTTGGTTCTACGCTTCATTGGCTGGTAATGATCCCATAGTTGTGAATTATTCTGGTGCCTCAAATAACGCTGAATCCATGTTCGCAGCATCTTTTGCCGGCACACGCAATACGGTTCCGTTCCTTAACTCCTTAGTAAGTGGCAGTTCGTCTGCGGGAACGTCAGTTACGGACAATCCACCAGCCGGAGAATTGGGCCGGAGCCTAATTCAATGTATAGCTCTGAACAGTGGCGCAACGGTCACGCAACGTGGATCGCAAACCCAGATTGGACAGGTGAACAGTGCGGGGTCATCGATCGAGGTAAACTACGAGGATACCGGTTCATCTGTGGCGATGACAGGGTCATGGACAGGGTCGACTGGTAATGCGTCAGTAGCGTTTGCCTTGCTTCCGCCTAACCAGATAGTTACGAACTCTAACCCCGGGGCCGGAGGAGGCGCAGATGAGGTCGCCGTGGGAAACATAACCAACGGGACATCAGCAACATTGACGATGACTGGTGTTCCAATAAACAGCGTCGTCATAGTGGGCATAGGCATTCTCAATGGCCAATCCCAAACCGTAAGCTCAGTTACGGTTGGGGGCCATCCAGCCTTCCAGCTGGTAACGGTACCCAATGGAACAAATGTCAGCACAGACTTATGGTATTATTATAGTGAATCAAACACGGATACTGTTGTTGTAACCTTATCGCCGAACGCAAATGCCGTTATCGTAGCGGCAACGTTCGCTAGCGCTAAGGGGCTCCAATTATTCGAGGATACAGAGACAGCGACTGGGTATTCAGGCACGGCTTCGGTAAATGTTGCAGCGGGAACGCCTAATCGAAGAATTATCATGATCTCTTCGTTTGGGGCTTCAGGTAATCCAGTCGGCTCGCAGGGTTTTGATCTAGCCTACAAGAACGGCAACGGCATTGGAATTGACCTGAATATCCTTGATAGTTCAGCTCAAAATACTCTGAACACCAGCGGCAATTCGAGTAGCTGGGCAGCAATAGCCACGGGACTACTGCCGAATCCAATTAATCTAGATGCGTCATGTAGTGAAACTGGATTATCGATGAATAATCTCAGCTGCTCTCTAAATCACACGGCGAATGTTCTAATTACGATTTGGGCTGGCATTTATGACGGAAACAATAATGGAAGTGGTTCCGTGACTTCAGTAACGGTAGGAGGGAATGCTGCGACTCCTGAAAATACAGGTTATTGCGATAAGCAGTTGGGGTTTCCCACGCTATGTCTTTCTTTGTTTTACTACTACTCATCCGTGGCGGAAAGCGACCTAATTGCAGCTAACTACAGTAATGCTGGTAACAATCCGGAATCATTGGCCGTCGCAAGCTTCACAGGAATGAGAGCTACGCAACCATTCTTTGATTCCGAGCAGGCAAATAGTACTCCTCAAGACCTTCCGGGAATTCGATGCTTAGGTGCGCCCTTAGATCCCGGCGAAATTAACCGGATGCTTATTAGTGCAACCGAAATCGATCATAACGACGTATTCTCACCGACTATGACTTCAGCGGCGACGAATTTTGATATTACTCAGGATAGCGGAAGCGGAAATTCAATAGATCTCCTAGGTCAAACAACGACACTCAGCTCGAGTGGCATTACCCAAAGTAACTGGCTTACAAGCGGCAACGCTGTTTGTATGACTCTTGCGGTTCTTCCTGCAAACCAAGTTGTTGTCGATGGAGCAGTTTACGCGGGACCAGCCGGAGGGCAAAGAGTGGGCGGGTTTAACATACATGGAAACGGCTCTGTCATAAAGACCAATTTAGAACCTCACGACGCCAACATATTGCTCCTAGTGGGAGTTTCGCTACTCAATACTTCAGGCCAAACGGTGTTATCAGTACAGGTGGGGGCTAAGAAACTCACTGAACTCACTAGACTAGAAACAATATCAAGTGGAGCAGGCCTAAGCACTGATCTCTGGTACGAGTACGACACGTATTACGGATTCGAATCATTAACAGTAACCTTATCAAACGTTGCCGAGTATACAGTAACTTACATCGGGTTAAGCAATACTGCTTGCACACCAACAGTAAGTTGTATTGAGTCAACTAATGCAGCGACGGATAGCGGCTCCGTTGCTTCTATCAACATTTCTGCTGGATCAACTAATCGGGTAATGGTCGCAGTAACAAGCTATGCCGAATACGGAACCATTCAGTTGGTACAGGGTTTCTCACTCTCAGGAACCAAAAATAGCACGGGACTTACATCAGACATGAATGAGTTCGAGCAACCATCAAATCAGGCTTACACACTACAATATACCGCCCCCTCTTCGTCTTGGACTGTTGTCGGAATAGCCGTAACGCCATCTACAGTTTGAGCTCGACGTAGTCTGCGACGGGGCATAAATGGCATCCAAGTTGAGGGTGATAGGAACCTCTTCTCTTCCTGATAACGTTCGTCAACTCTGCTGCTTCTACAGCTTTAGATTAAGAACAAGGTTTTCTCCCTAGCTTGGCTATTTCACAAATCGGCTTTCAAACCTCGTCCCTTCGTCCGCCGCCAACCTGCAAAGAATCGTACACGGCTTTCACCATCCCGTATGCACGCAGCTTCTCCAAGATTTCTTTCTTCGAGTATTGCGACGCGCCTGTCCATAGAGCTCCAATTTTTACGAAGAAATCACCAATTCCTTTTGAGCGGTTGGTCGTTCTTGTAAGAGCCAGGCCGAGATTGGTGAGCCTGAGGCCAAGCGGGCTTGGACCGATAAATTTCGGAGAAATAATTGAGTCAAGATTCGTCACAGGTTTTCCGTCGAGCAAAACCGACTCTGGGTCCATTGTTCCGACCGATTTCGCGGCGGCCCGGCTGATGTGTGGAATCCGCCTTGGATCGAAGCCCATTATCCTTGCAGAGACGCTATCGGCAGCAACAGGATCATGTGATGCCAATAGCAAATCTAGTTCGCGAGGTCGGACGTCTCTTCCTATAATGCCATCGACCAATGACCAGTCGGGTCGCATGAGCAAGTTCAAACTTGGCAGGATATCATTAAGATACGCATGGTATCTCCCCTTGAACCTTCGAGGAATGCACCCGAACTGATTTTTCAAAATCCCTGAGATCACAGTGTGATGGGTTCGAAGTTTCGCTACAGAAATGAAGAGGTTGGCGTCCAAAAACAACCGGGGAATCCGAATTACGTCATAAAACGATGGGATCGGTAATTCCACGTTGATTCCGGACGTTTTCGTGAGGTTAACTAACTTCACGTTCTTCTGAGCCGACGCGATTTCCGTGTATCCCAACTGCTCGAATGCTTCGCCTGCGAGTCTGTTCCACGAATCCGATTCGACAATGTATATCTGATCTGGATGAGAATGAGCGTTAATATATTTGACAAGAGCGTCGACGACACGCACATCGGTGGTAAAGCCGGAGTAAGGACCACTGAGGTCGTTCAGATTCGGTTTTATTACGATGCGTAAGTTGTCCCGCAGCAAAAAAGCCGTGTCTTCTGCTAACAGAGTTACTGCCCGGGCTATGCTTTCATCATCTGAACAGCGCCTGAGTGCTACTGTATGAGAATGGTCCATGAGCTGTGCTCACTTCATTTGAAGAAGCGGCTGTACGCCTCTTCAATGAGTTCTTGTGGCTTAAGCGCTTGCTCACCCGTGGCCAACAAGTTGCTCCTTCTCTCATCCCTCACGCTTCTAACGAATTCCCATACCTCCGCCCAGAGAGGGTCCATTCTTTCTTGAAAGTGCAGGGTAACCCGATCCATCGTGCGTCCAAGCACGATATCATTTTGCTTCAGCTCTATAGTGGAGCGAACAATGTCAGCAAGCATGTAGCCCTTCGCGCCCTGGAGCCTCATCTGCACTTCAGAGTTAGTTTTGGCTTTCCAATCTACTTCGATGCTGGCCTTCAAGTCGTCTCCGTAATCTAAATCAAGGTTCGCCATTTCATCTATCCCCGCGCTGCCTACGGTAGCAAAGGAAGCAGAAGACAATCGTGCTCCATCAAAGTTGTGAAGAACCATGTCCAACGGATGCTGACCAATATCGAAAAGTGCTCCCCCGCCTCCTCTACTCCTATCGTAATACCAAGTCGCCTTAGATGGCGCATTGCTTGAGCATTTCACATATATCGATGAGATCTTTCCGATAAATCCTGACCGGTATAATCGCATCGTCTCACTCATTGTGGCTGAAAATCTTGATTGGAAACCGGCGTATAGCTGCACATGATAATTCTGAGCAGCTTCGTTCATTTTTTCTGCCTGCGAGACACTTAGAGCGAACGGTTTCTCACATAAGATATGCTTTCCTTGTTTCGCTGCCTCGAGGACAATATCATGGTGAAGAACGGGGGGAACACACACGCTGAGCAAGTCAATATCGCGTCTCTTCAGAAGGTCGTTGTAATCTGTGAAGGTGTCTGCCACGCGAAATTTGTTTGACATTTGACTCAAACGCTTACGGTCAACGTCCGATATTCCTTTGAGTTGAACGCCCGGACAGCTCAGATATGCCGGCAGATGTCCTATCTCTGCAATCTTGCCACATCCGATTACGCCTACACCTAAATTGCGCAAGTGAGTCTCAGACGCTATATCTTTCGTGGCTCCTTTAAGTTTAATTTCTCGATCAGAGAGTGGAGCCAACATGTCTAATCAACGAGTACTTGTTGTGGGTTTCGACGGGGCGCCTTACTCACTGTTGAAATCGTTGATGAACGAGGGTAGAATGCCTCACTTAGAAGAAATCGCCAAAACAGGCGTGAGCGGTCCCCTTAGATCAACATTGCCGCCGCAATCCCTCCCTGCGTGGCCTTCATTCGCCACAGGCATGAACCCGGGTAAGCATGGAGTTTATAGCTTCTTCACGATCGAACCGAGCACCCATGTGGCCCGTCCTTTCAGCTCGGAAGACATCAGAGGATTAACGATTTGGGATTACTTGAGCTCCAAGGGTAGCCAATGTATTCTAGTCAACATGCCCCTGACGTATCCCCCATACCCAATAAGCGGCATAATGGTTTCTGGATTTCCTGCTCCACCAGGACCAATCAAATCTGCCGAGATCACATGCTTCCCAGAATCACTGGGCGACGAACTGAAATCTGTTGCGCCCGGCTATAAGATAGAGCCCCCGATTACTCGTGATTATCAAACAGTAATAGGGGATGAATCTACAATTCTCAAAATGATATACGATACTATGAAGGAAAGAACAAGGCTTGCACTCTACCTGATAAAAGAGAAACCATGGGATGTTTTCTGTGTGATCTTCACATGCTCTGATAGAGTGGAGCATATCTTTTGGCGACATTTCGAACCCAAGCATCCTGCTTCAACAGCAAAGGGTCTGCACGAATATTCATCCGTGATTCCCGAGTTTTTCCATGCGTTAGACGACGCCTTGGGGCTCATAAGGGCAAAAATCGACAACTCGACTACAACAATCGTCGTGTCGGATCACGGTCATTCAGCGCAAGTGGCCCAAGTAGGCGTGAATCAACTCTTAGCGGACGTTGGCATGCTGAAGTATCATGGTGCCTATCGGGTCGGTCTAACTAGAGACAGGTTGACGAGGTTGGCGGCATCTCTAGGTTTAAGCGTGTTTCTTGTGAAGAGATTAGTGCCCAAGAGGTTCCTTGATAAGATTTCCAGCGGAGTAGAGTATTCTCAGTCGACGGCTTACTGCTACAGGTTCGGTGCGATAAACCTCAACATAAAAGGACGTGATGGTGATGGCGTAGTGGAAAAGGAAAAGTTCGACCTAATGAGGGATAAGATCGCTGCGTTGCTACTAGGCTACACGGACTCTCAAACAGGCGAGCGAATAGTCGAAAAAGTTCTCAAACCTGAGGAGATATACTGGGGAGAACGGCTAAGCGCAGCTCCGGATCTGCTCGCTATTTTTCGCGACGGATATGGCCCGGAGAGTTGGAATCCAAACGGAAAAACAATTCAGAGAATAGACAGCAGCGAATTTGATGTGACCAAACCAATCATAGAATGTGGGGGACACCACTGGTTCTCGACTATGAATGGAATACTCTTCGCATGCGGACCATCCATAAGCAGAGGGGAACCCGTCAACGGCGCGGAAATCATAGATATCGCGCCCACCATTATCCACCTCTTATCACTTCCCATTCCCAAAAACATAGATGGAAAAGTCCTGCCGATCTTCCGCCACGATTCCGAAGCAGCATTAAGACCCATTCAGTATGCGTCAGATCTACAGATCCATGGTCAACCGGCCAGCACGTGGACCGAACAGGAAGAAGCTGAGGTCACGAAGAGGCTCGCGGACCTAGGATATTTGGGATGAGTGTCGCCTCCGACGTCCACTCATCGCATTTGGTAGGTTGCCGTACGTTCTACGAGGACGTACACACAAAAATCCTTGAAGATGAACGAAAATGACAGTGCCTTAGGAGCGTCGGACTTGACGTCGCCCCTCAGGTGCTCCTCGATGGGTCTTCATAGCTCATGGTAACCCAGACCTCTAAGCTTACTGTAGCCACTACCACAACACTGACTAACCTACCTAACCGGTTCAATGAGTAACTTCGTAAAATTGACGTTCCCTGCTGTAGAGGAACCCGATGTTCACTGTTGATGAGAGGGAGACAAGATAGACAAGACGTCAAGGTAAAGCAAGTTAGAGCTCAGCCATGCTTCCTCTAGCAAATAGCAGCCGAGTATGAATGTGGGTGTAGCATCAGCCGACTCGTCTTTTGCGTCTACGTGCAGCCAAAATCAAACCTAATGCTGCCAAAAACACTAAGGGTGCGAATTGGAATTCTGGAACGGGCGCGCTAGATGTGGTAGTGTTAGTTGCGCCAATGCTAGTTACGCTGGTGCTCGATGCGGTAGTGCCAGGCGCGCTCGTGCTAGTTGCGCTAGTGGTCGACGTGCTAGTGCTAGTTGTGCTAATGCTAGATGCAGTAGTGCTAGTTGTGCTAATGCTAGATGCAGTAGTGCTAGTTGTGCTAATGCTAGATGCAGTAGATGCATCGAAGAAACCCGATAGCTGAGAGCCGAGAAGCATCATCCCAGCAGTAGTAGCATGGCAATTGCTTGGGGGTAGCGTCTGGCTACTGGTTAAGGGACCGAGGATGGGGCCCTGTAATGCCAAACCACTAGAAACTGCCTCGTTTGCAAGGTTTGTTGCGTCTTGGACGCCGTTGGGTCCAGTAATTTGGCATAGGTTGCTTGGTGAGAAACTGTTGAGAGGACTAATGTAGTACTGAGCTGAAGGCACATACTGACGTAGCATGGTTATCGTTTCCTGAACCATACTAAAGGTTAGTATCGCGGTTTCTGGATTCTCGCATATTTGAATCCAGACCTTGAGTGGTTGTCCGTACTTCTGCAATTCCTGCTGGAAGTTGGCCCAGAAGTTCGTTACAAATCCATTGTTGGGATTTGCCCACCGGTCCAATGTTCCTCCAGCAGTGTCGTATACTTTCCAAAACAGATCCGCGGTCGACACAAGATAGTATCCGCCTACGGCATCTTCCGTGTTAGAGCAACCTATGTATCCTATCGAATACTGCGCGTACTGCGCAACCGACATGGCCACAGCTCCAGCCGTAGTTGTCGCACCTAAGCAGAGAATTATCACGGCTGCAACGGAGGCGCTTTGAGCTCTGTCCATCACCAATCTGCTTGTCTCTCTGATTGAGTTTCTATACTGACTCGAGTCTTCCTCGCCAATTTCGACCTGTCCAATAATGGTCGAATATTCATCGAGATAAGAAGAGTGTGGATGATTCATCCATATTCCCGTGCCGTCGTCAGGAACTAAGACGCAAAGACGATAAAACGAGCACTATCAGGTCTCAAGAAGGATGGTGTGGTTCAGCAGTCATTAGTTTGTCCTATGCTACCAGTTCCTTGTTCGGTCAACGATTGAGTTAAATTCTTGCAGTTTCGCCCGCTGTGTCTACTCGTCTCGGCCTCGAAGTCCGGCTTCTCTAGCAGCTCAGAATTCAGCTCAGTCACACACTCTGTTAGGTGGACTACGATATAGACGGACTGCCCAGGCAGGACACCGTATGACATAGCCTTCATGAAGTCGCACGCAAGCTCCATTTCCAAGTTTACCTTTTGATTGTTGAATTCTCTACCATGCCCTAGTGACGCTTCGCATGGTGCGTAGTTTGATCGATGAATATAATGGCAGGCAAGACGAAAAGAAGACGCATGCGTTCTTACGTAGACTGGTTTAGTGCTTATTTTATAAGCTTTCGAGAATTAACTATTGGACTTGCAGGGTTTTAGACATGGAATTCTCGTTGAGCGAAGAGCAACTAGCGTTGAAAGCCTCCGCCGCTACGTTCGCTAGTCAGGAGCTGAACGACAAATTGCGTCAACGCGAGAGAGCCGGAGAATTTCCGCTGGATTCCTGGCGCGCGTGCGCCCGTTTCGGAATCCAGGGAATGCCGATACCCAAAGAGTTTGGCGGCAGCGAAGCAGACATCCTGACGACAGTTCTAGTAATGGAAGGGTTAGGCTACGGTTGCCGCGATAACGGACTAATATTCTCCCTTAATGCGCAAATGTGGAGCCTCGAACTGCCTCTGCTCAAGTTTGGTACTCCTGAACAGAAACGAAGATACCTGCCAGGCCTCGTCTCTGGCGAGTTGGTTGGCGTACATGCTATGACGGAAGCAGGTTCCGGATCAGACGCTTTCAGCATGCGTACGCGAGCCGAACACCGCGGTGATGGTTATATTCTGAACGGCTCCAAGCTCTATATCACTAACGCACCTGTAGCTGATGTGGTTATTGTTTTTGCAAATATCGGGGAGAGTAGCGGCTTTTCTGGAGCCTCCTCATTTCTAGTACCGAAAGGGACGCCCGGCTTTAGCGTAGGACGTGGCTTAGACAAGATGGGCCTTCGAACTTCTCCGATGGGAGAGATTGTCCTAACCGACTGTGAATTGCCCGCAGAAAGCCTTCTTGGAAAAGAAGGCGCAGGCATGGCAATATTTAGCTCATCCATGGAGTGGGAACGCAGCTGCATTCTCGCCAGCGCGGTCGGAACCATGCAGCGCCAGTTGGAGACCTGCGTGAGTTACGCTAGGAGTCGCCGACAGTTTGGACAACCAATTGGGAAGTTTCAGAGCATCTCCAACAAGATTGCTGACATGTATCTACGACTTGAAGCCGCAAGGCTTTTGACCTACAGAATCGCGTGGCTAAAACAACAAGATAAACCGGCGATGGCTGAGGCAGCCGCGGCAAAAATCTTCACGAGCGAAGCGTGGGTACAGTCTAGCTTGGACGCGATCCAGATCCATGGCGCATACGGCTATATGACCGAATCTGAGATTGAACGGGACCTACGCGATTCAGTCGCTGGAACGATTTACTCAGGCACATCGGAGATTCAGCGTATGATTATCGCTAGCGCTCTTGGACTTTGAATGAGTGCGATCCTTTAGCCACTTTGATCTGATGAAAGATGACGATCCCTTACTTGTTGCATCAATTCTTGACAGCGACAGCCCAGCGTTCTCCGGACAAAACCAGCGTGGTCTTTGGTGAGCGGAGCATTTCGTATGGTGTCCTTGATTCTCTAACGAATCAGTGTGCAAGAGTACTGAAAGCACGAGGCGTGGGCAGAGGAGATCGTGTGGGGATTTACGTATCCAAGTCCATCGCATCCGTAATCAGCGTGTTTGCGATTCTGAAGACGGGCGCATGTTACGTGCCACTCGACCCAAGGGCACCAGCACAGCGTCTGGCGTATATTGTTCGAGATAGTGGAGTGACGACTCTCCTCGCAACTAGTACGAAGGCGTCGGAAATACAGGCAATGTTTCCTAAGGACTGTCCGCTCAGTACGGTAGTGCTCGTAGATTTTGACTCGCCACCCGAAAATCGGTCCATTCTAAATCAAATGCCAGTCGGAGTAACGTTGGTGCCATGGAATGGGGTCATTGAACAGCCCACAACGCCGCTAACAGACAATCTCTCTGTGGAAACAGACACAGCATATATTCTCTACACCTCCGGTTCGACCGGAACGCCGAAGGGAGTAATGATCTCACATCGAAATTCGTTGAGCTTCGTGAACTGGGCAGCAGAATGTGTACGCCTAACGGCATCAGACCGAGTTTCAAACCATGCTCCTCTGCACTTTGACCTATCAACGTTTGATATCTTCTCTTCTTGCCGAGTCGGTGCGACGATTATCCTCGTCCCAGAAGAGGCTTCAACATTTCCGGTCCAGCTGGTCAAATTGATCGAACATGAACGCATTACCGTCTGGTACTCGGTACCTACTGTGCTAACCCTTATGGTGCTCTATGGCAATTTGGCTGAGCATAACCTCTCCGCCCTGCGAACGATCGTTTTTGCAGGGGAGGTCTTTCCGACGAAATATCTGCGATCGTTGATGGCAGCGCTGCCGCATGTGCGATATATGAATTGGTATGGTCCGAGTGAGACTAATGTCGTCACATATTATGAGGTTCAGTCGCTTGACCCTGAACGGACAACGCCTATTCCCATCGGCAAGGCCTGCGCCAACACGGAAGTTTTCGTAGTAAATAGTGAAGGAAAGTTGGTCACGAAGCCGGGCGAATCAGGCGAGTTGTACGTGCGCGGGCCATCGCTGATGCAGGGCTACTTGGGTCAGCCCGAAAAGACGGCCAACGTGCTCGTACGTAATCCGTTTAACCGTCTGTTCGAAGAAATAGTGTATAGAACAGGCGATATCGTTACTCCAGATGTGGACGGAAATTATGCATTTTTGGGTCGTGAGGATGGCATGATTAAGACTCGGGGTTATCGTGTGGAGCTGGGCGAGATCGAAACGACTCTGTATGGACATCCA
>Ga0187769_10002462_pt1 | contig 10853 bp, 7 predicted proteins | sample 0116_SJ02_MP02_1_FD_133140 | JGI IMG/M metagenome (GOLD analysis project Ga0187769, IMG submission 133140) | Tropical peat soil microbial communities from peatlands in Department of Meta, Colombia - 0116_SJ02_MP02_10_MG | ecosystem: Environmental > Terrestrial > Soil > Wetlands > Peat | place... | reverse complement strand
TTCTGTGCTTCTTTCCCTTCGACTTCTTTGGCAAGAAGACTAGCCTCTGGCAAGAATAGATGGCCTTTAACTAAAAATCACTTTCCGTTCTTGCTTGCATTCTGGATCAGCGTGAGCCACTTGTTCTCTCCCACTACTTGAATGCCTGCTACTTCGCTTGGGGTCTTTCCGTCTAACGCCTCATGCGGTCGCACATAGTTATGATAAGTTTGCATACCCGTTAAGATTGGAGTATCGGGCTTCTCTAAGGTTCTCATAACGCGCTCGCGATCTCGCAACTCACCATTCATTCTCTCCATCTTATTGTTATGAACTTCGAAAGAGAAAGAGAGAGGGGCATCGCTCGGAGCGAGGTGTAGTACTACGTCTCTTTATCGGTTTTCCGGAGGTACCCTGAGTAGCAAGTTGCACGATCAGTTCTCTATCACCAGAGCACTCGCCTGAGGCGCACAACGTAGAGCTGAACTTAGGCTTAGGATGGAAAAGCGAACCAAGCCGAGATATCTATAGATCAGTGTAAACCCAGACCAAAAAACGAGGAGACTTAATCAGTCGCATTCTCCCAGTAGACGCCACTACAGATCTGATTTCGGCCCGTGCTCAGTCATGAAGATTCTCTTCGTAACCAATGGCTTTCCGCCCCACGAACTGGGCGGTACGGAGATCTTGGCAAGGAACATTGCCAAACACCTCCTCCGAAAAGGAAACGAGGTAACAGTGTTCGCTCCCACATCTGCAGACCACCACGAGGGAAATAGTCTAGTAGAAGGCGTTAGGGTTCATCGAGTTGGCGCAATCTCGAGGAATCGCTTCTTTTACACATACTCCGATGATGCGATCGACCTGCGGTTTGCGAATTTCCTGTTTGAACTTCATCCTGATGTTGCCATAGTTTGGCACACAGTCAGATTGTCAGCGGGCATACTCGATGTTCTCTCCAAGATGCATGTCCCGACTGTACTGTTTCTGACTGATTTTTACTATCTCTGCCATCAAATTCATCTGTTTACCGCTGAGCTTCAGGCTTGTGATGGCCCCAGTGATGGAACGAAATGCAAGGATTGCATAGCTGCCACAATTCAACGTGACCTTAGAGAGAGGGAAACCGGGGACCCGGCCCAACTGGGTCGTCGTCGAACTGCATTCATGAGAAAGTTGGTTGATCTTCCTACATTAATCATCGCACCGTCGGAGTTCGTTAAAGCAAAGTTCGTAGAGTTCGGAGTGGACTCCTCGAGAATTCTTGTGATTCCGGAAGGCGTTGACGTGAAAACCATCAAGGACCACTATTATCCGCCTCCCTCAGGTAAGCTGAGATTCGGGTACTTTGGCGGCAACTCAGAACTCAGAGGCATTTCTATCATACTCGACGCTTTTCGATCAATGCAAGACGAGTCAGTTGAGCTCGTTCTGGCAGGGCAAGGGTTGGGTCAACCGCTGACGGACATCTCTCTTCCTCCAAATGTGCGTTTCCTGGGAAGGTATATGCCTGAAGATGCGGGAAGGGTTCTATCAGACATAGACGTGCTCGTGGTTCCAAGCAGATGCCACGAAAGCTACAACCTCCTCGCCAGAGAGGCATTCGCTGTAGGGCTACCAGTCATAGTATCAGATCTGCCCGCGCAGAGCGATGCAGTGCGAGAAGGCGTCGATGGACTTCACTTCCGAGCCTCAGATGCTTCCGACCTAGCCTCAAAGATGCTTTCACTCAAGAAGGATCGAAAACTCCTAGAGAAGCTAAAACAAGGCATAAGTGATGTTCCGGACGTTGCATGGCAAGCCGAACAGCTTGAGGAAGTTTTCAGGAAGCTTACACACGACGAACAATCGTCACAAGAGTTCGACACGCTCTACCATCAACTGCTCCTCGAACAGATTAACTCCGCGCAGGCGGCTAGGCGGTCAATCGAAAATGAACTGGTTGAGACTGCGGCCGATCCGTTGAGTGGCCTTATGCTTCTCTACCGGTCGCGGCCTGATTTGCGTTCGGCGTTTCCCGAGGTCGCTCATGGAGAATATCTTCGGTTCCTGACTTGGGCAAGAGACTCCCCGGGTGCAGAGAAAGATGATTCTTCGAAGCCACTGGCTAAATACCTAGCCTGGTATCGGGATAATCCCTTACTCATTCTCCAAGATGATAAGGTCAGGCTGGAATCGGACCTTACCGCTAGGAATGAAAACATCGCCAAGCTTCAGTCGAATAAGCTAGCGCTTGAGTCAGACCTTACTGCTAGGAATGAAACCATCGCCAAGCTTGAGTCAGACCTCACCGCTAGGAATGAAACCATCGCCAAGCTTCAGTCGGACAATGAAGCTGGCTTGTCTGTGCTTCGCTCTGAACTCACTTCCAGAGAGATAGAGCTCGCATCGATCCGCAGTAGTGTGGGCTACAAGATAATCAGGCTCTACGCAAGGCAAATTGATAAGCGTCTGCCAGACGAGACGCGACGTGGTGAATTTAGAAGAATAGTTACAGCGAGCCTTAGACTGATTGCGAATCAAGGCGTCAAGAGTTTCCTAATTCAATCGATGAGCAAGATTAGGAAGAGAGAGTTTAGGATACTTGAGCCTCAAATCATTCACCGTGACGCTTTGTACGACGAGTATCTATCTAGAACTGCGTTAAGCCCGGGTGCCGTATCTGAACTGCAGGATGAGATTAGTGAATTCAAGTACCTGCCGACGATAAGCGTGATTATGCCCGTTTTCAAGACTGAACCAAGATTGCTAAAGGAGGCAGTAGAATCGGTGAGAGGTCAGATCTACGATCGCTGGGAACTGTGTATCGTCGATGATGCTTCTGGAAGCGAAGCATTGAGAAAGATGCTGAAGGCGGATTCCGAGCAAGACAGTCGCATTAAAGTCAGCTTCTTGAGAGAGCACAAGGGAATATCGGCGGCCTCTAATGAAGCGATCTCATTAGCCACGGGTGAATTTGTCGTTTTCCTCGACCACGATGACAGGATTACCCCAGACGCACTGTTCGAAATAGTGAAAATGCTCAACGCTAATCCCGACTTGGATTTCATTTACACTGACGAAGACAAGATTGACGAGAGAGGCATCCGAACTGAGCCTTTCTTCAAACCTGATTGGTCGCCGGATTTGCTATTGTCCTTCAATTACGTTCCACATTTCGCTGTATACAGAAGAGAAATGGTCATCCGTCTCGGCGGTTTGAGACCAGCATTTGACGGAAGCCAAGATTATGACTTGACCCTCCGTGTCACTGAGACAACGAACAAGATTGGGCATGTCCCGAAGGTATTGTATAGCTGGCGGAAAATCTCCACGTCAACCGCGCTTTCGGTTAGCGCCAAGCCGTATGCTCGCGATGCGGCCAAAAGAGCGCTCAAGGAAGCGATGGAACGAAGAGGAATTCGAGCAGAGGTTACGGACGGTCATAACCTCTGGTACCGCGTACGCTATGATCTGGATCAGTATCCCCTTGTCAGCATAGTAGTTATCACCCGCAATCGGCGGGACTTGCTCCAAGCATGTCTTCAGAGCGTTGAAGCGAAGACAGAGTATCCGAACTACGAGATAATTGTAGTCGACCAAGGAAGCACCGAACCAGACACACTCACTTACCTAGGGTCTCTTCACCACAAAATTGTTAGATATGACGGACCTTTCAACTTTGCAAAAATCAATAATCAAGCAATTCGTCAAGCAAATGGTGAATACATTCTTCTTTTGAACAATGATACGGAAGTACTGGAGCCTGACTGGCTTCGTGAGATGGTTAGCATAGCACACAATCGAAGAGAAGTGGGTTTTGTAGGCGCGAAACTGCTGTACAAGGACCAACGAGTGCAGCATGCTGGAGTCGTATTGGGTTCGGGCGGAGCATCTGACCATCCCTTCAGAGGGAAACCTGATTCACATTCCGGCTATTCTGGCTTTATTCATGTGATTCGGAACTGCATTGCAGTTACAGCCGCATGTATACTCATCAAGAAGAGCGTGTTCGAGGAGCTGGGAGGGTTCGACGAAAGGTTTGCTGTGGGTGGAAATGACGTGGACCTCTGCTTACGAGGTTATCTGGCGGGTTATCTGACCGTCTACACGCCTTACGCGGTTCTGTATCACCATGAAGGGTCGACCCGTGTCGGTTCATTTCCGAACGAGGAATATGATTACTTCCGTGAGAAATGGGCGAACTGGCTAGAACGAGATCCCTACTACAACAAGAATCTGTCTCTCAAATCGCAGGATGAGCTGTTCAAAATAGACCCAGACCGGATCAGTCGTTAGGATTTCTCCTAATTGCCCGGGTAGCAAGCAATGTACCTCTTCTTTCGGATAAGCATGCAAATCTCTGTGCGACTGCTGGAATCCTAGAAATCCATCGATCTATTACCTCAACAGCGGCTCATCCAGCAGCAATCTTATTGTGCGCCATTCCTCAGTCGTGTGACAGTGGAATCTTTGTCAAGCCTCAAACACTACGCGGATGTTGTCACAGTCTTGGCTCAGAAGGATTTCAAAATCCGCTATCGCAACTCTGCACTGGGATTCTTGTGGTCACTAATTAATCCCCTTGCTTACATGACGATACTGACCTTTGTATTCGCATTCTTGTTCCATGTCTCCAATCTTCAGTATTATGCTGGATGGCTTCTGATCGGTCTCCTGATCTATCGTTTCTTCTCAGTTGGAACTAGCCAGGGGCTTACCTGTATCGTAGCAAATCCTTCTCTTGTGGGGAAAGTCTACCTGCCACGTTATCTGATTGTGCTATCAAATAATCTTGCGAACTTCATCGGAGCAACACTTGAATTCGTTGCTCTCTTTCCACTATTATTGTTCTTCGGCGTCAATCTATCATATCATATCCTTCTTCTTCCGATCGTGTTGTTAATTGAATTTTGGCTAGTGTTCTCACTCTCCCTCGCACTTTCGTCGCTAAATTTGAAGTATCGTGACTTCTATCAACTGTGGGACATAGCCCTTCAACTAGGATTTTATCTTTCTCCGGTAGTATATGATTCGAGTCTGATTCCAGCTCGCTACAAGCTCGTATACTCACTTAACCCTGTCACCGTCTTGATAGATTCGACGCGAGAAATTCTGTTACACAACCAGGCTCCAACGTTCTTACAGGGACTGGGACTGCTTGCTAGTATCGGCACGATGTTCGTTATTGGTTTCATGATCTTCAGACGTATCGAAAGAAGTTTCGCTGAGGAGCTGTAAATATTGTCCGTCATTACGGTCGACAACGTATGGAAAAAGTTCAGAATACCTCATGAAAAGAAGACAACCGTCTTCGACGTTGTGGCAAGCGCCTTGTCGTTACTCGAGGGGGAGCGCTTCACGTATGAGGAATTCTGGGCCTTGAAGGAGGTTTCTTTCGAGCTTAGGCAAGGTGAATCGATGGGCATTATTGGACCCAACGGGAGCGGGAAGAGCACTTTGCTGAAGATACTCGCTAATGTTATGCGATCAGATCAAGGCAAGGCACAAGTTCACGGTTCAATCACTCCTATCCTCGAGCTGGGAATTGGCTTTCACGGAGACCTGACCGTGAGCGAGAATATCTTAATTTACGGAACAATCATGGGGATACCGCGTTCTGCGATAAGGAAACAGTCCGAACTAATCTTGAATTTTGCTGGCCTTGAGAACTTCAAGGATGCTAGACTCAAACACCTCTCGTCTGGAATGCAAGTGAGGTTGGCATTCGCGATCGCTATGCAGACCAGTGCGGATGTCTTTCTTGTAGACGAATCACTTGCGGTTGGGGATCTGGAGTTTCAGCAGAAATGCCTTGACAAATTTCGCGAGTTCCAGAAGCAGGGAAGATCGATAGTGCTTGTCTCTCACAGCCCTGATCTGGTCAAGGAGTTCTGTGAAAAGACGCTCTATCTCAACCACGGAGAGATGCGAAGGTTCGGACCTACCGAGGACTCAGTCAGCCAATATCTGTCTGACATCAAAGCATAAGAAATCCTGCAAGTCTATGACCATCCACTGTGTTCTTTCGCAACGAGTTTTGTATCAAGCTCGATCTTGCCGACATACTTTCCGGATTTCAAAGCGAAGGCTTATGAAAGCACGTGTTCCTGATGAACTTCCTCGTCTCGATTGCCGTGTGGTTACAGATTGTATGCGAAATATTGGATAAACGCCTTGGTCCAAGGAGAAGATCTTGGCTGAGTACCACGATGGCACGCAGGATCTAGATGAAAGAGCGCGCGAGGGGTCGGAATGGCGTATATCGCACAAGAATTCCTACGTCGATACAGAGTAAGGAAGTTGGTTGGTTTGGACCTCTCAGCGAATACAATCAAGAAGGCAGCAGAACGCTTTAGTGACCTTTAGTCGCTCGAATACAAGTCATATGATGGCTACTCGATGCCTTTCGAAAACAACACGTTCGATGCGATATACAGCTGTTCGACTATCCAGCATATTGAAGAACATGCGATGTTCCATTTGTTTTCTGAATTGGTAAGAGTTATGAAACCGGATGCACGCGCATTCCTTCACGTTACCGCGTGGAAAGACGCTTTTCTTGAGAAAGACTACTTGGAGTTATGTCGAAAAGTTGTGCGGGGGGATGCAACCCATTGGCATGTTTTCTACGCAAGAGAGGAGTTGGAGATGAAAATGGGTTGGCTTGATGTGAGAGACCTGAGGATTGATCCGTTTTGGGAGGACGGTCTTAGCTACCGTGTTACTTTTACAAAGTAGTTTGTCACGTATGACGTTTGCATGAGCATAAATCATTGTCCACGCATGTTCTATTTGTGACGACCCCAAATTACGTGATGGTTACCGACGAGTCAACTAGGTCCCCTTCAGGATAGTTGAACGATTTCGTATGGCTTGGACGAAATTGGAAGATTTGCCGCACGCAGTTCGAGCCGTTGAATAAAACTGTGCTGCTTCTAAGCTTTCCAAGATCGGGAAATTCACATTTTCGTCGAGATTGTTATTTGGCATCCGAATTCGCCATTTCGAGGAAGAAGCCTAGGTGAAGACGGCAATGCCTGACCAAATGTTCCGGTTCGAAGTCATCTTCCGACGATGAAACTGCGAATCTTCTCGAACTGAGGCTCCCACGAGGTAGCTTTCGCAGTCTTAATTCCGTTCCTCGCAAGAGTCTTTCTTAGGTTGAAATCCTCGAGTGCCCGTTGAATGGTTTCGACCAGCCGAGTAACCGTCGGATCAGATAACAAGCAGTTGTAGTCGTCCACCGTTAGGCTTTCATGGTACTTGCTCTTGTTGCTGACAACCGTGCATCCACTTGCCATGAGTTCAAGCGGAATCACCCCAGGATGTCTTGAGAACATTATGAAAAGGCCAAGGTCGCACGTCCTGTAAAGGCTTGCTGTCTGCTCAATAGTGAGATACCCCAGGTTTTCTACTTTAAACGGAAAATGACCTGTCAGGTTCTCGCCGGCTGTGACAATTTCAAGATCTGGATACTTTCCTTTTATTTTTCCCAGGGCTAGCATTCCCAGATCAAAACCGTTGCGTGGCATATTCGGTCTGGCGTAGAAGAAGACTCGTTTGACACGTTCTCGAGGTACATCATGATCAGGCCTAAAGAGACTAGTATCTACAGCGATAGAGAAGCTCGCGGCGTCGCTCTGAAATTCCTCTTGATACATTCTCTTCAGGGATTCGGCGGATGCTATGCCTAGGAAACCGAAACGGTACGTTTCCTCCACAAGAGCACTCCATGTACCGGACTCGAAGAACATTCTTTCGTCATCTTGAATGAAATAGTACTTACCACCGGTTTTGTTAAATTTCATCAAGAGATATGCTGTGGTCCAGTAAGTGGCAACGCTTACGTCAGCGTATGGAATAGCCGAGAAAGGTTCGCAATCATATACTTTAACTGAAGAAAGCGACGGGAATCTGTCCTTCAGCACACCGTCGATTAGATACCGTGTCTGCCGTGATCCGCCTTCAACTACGACTCGGTTCTCGACTCCAATTCTTTCAAAGTAGTCGATAAATCTGAATATGTTGACAACACCAGCATATACATCCTGAAAGTTAACGACGAACCAATTCATTGTCGATAACGGCCTAGGTCTAGGAAGATTCCCCCAGCGCTCTATCGTCTGTCTGTTACTTTGCAGATCTTGTGAAGAGAAATCATACCAATTCAACCGAGCGTCAAGAGATCGAACGCTTTCTACGGTTCCTAAAGCATACCGATCCACTTCGCCTACATCGACTCCTCGCGAAAGGCGCCGACTGGCGTACATTAAAGATGCGGCCAAGGTTCTCCTCGCCCCAAACTTCCTATAATAGTCATACAGACCTGTGACCAAATCACCCACGAGCCATCAGCGACAATAACGAATCAGAAAGGAACATCAAAAAGAACCTTTCAAAACATTTCGGCGCCCAGTCCTTCAGGAGGTCTGACATTTGGCGGATTCGAAGGCGACCCGGAAGGCGTAAGCGAAGGTGGCTCTGGGCCTGACAGGGATCCGGTTGTCGTTGTCAGAGAATTCTCGCGATCTTCGGGGATCCGTCTTTGTGTGTGAATGAAACCTAAATCGTCACTGTCGGAGACAGTGAAGACTCCACAAGACCTGCGCTCAACATTTTCATTTAAACTGTCTCGCCTTTGCGCTGAAACACATTATGTTATGAGAGAAAACATTCGCTTCAATCTTAAACGCGGCTTCGATTTGACTGAATCCAAATCGTTTACTGCGATGATCACGTCCCAATGGAAACGGAACTGACCATCACACGCACAGCTAGTTGAGGAAATGAACGGGAGTCTAGCTTGCCGCGAGTCGCTTGCCGCTCTGCTGTTTGATTTCTTTGCGTAGTGCGTCGTTCTCGGCTTCGAGCCTTTCGAGCTTTTCTGCTAGTTCCTTGATTGCGTTGACCATTGCGAAGTGCATGTCGTTGACGTTCACGCCGTACGCTTCGCTTAGCTCCTTGTCGGTTTTCTTAATCTTCGCCCTCGTCGAGTAGACTAGTTCATCGTGCACGCCGTCCAGTAGATCTTGAGCGATGAAGTTCACGTTCTTCTCCTCAGGGTTGGCACCTATGCCGTTATCCTTCGCGTAACGGAACCGGACCGGTGTGGGTAGGCTTCTGACCCATTCTAGGCCTGGGGTGAACGGTTGCATGGAAGCCTCATCCTTCCAACGCCTATCGCAGAAGACCCCCCAACTGGTCCCGCCCGAGGATTTGTCAGCGTTACCCATCACGGACAACGCCTGATCAGGTGCAGTTGTGCCGATGCCAAGGCTGGTGCTGGTCAAAGCAGCCACAATTCCCCCCGAGCTGTTCAGGAAAAGAATCTTTCCAGTCGGAGAAAACGCCTGATAGTTCACGTTATTCTGATTCGTGTACAATTTGCCTATCGTTGAACCACCCTGAACAAACACAAAACCTGCATAATCGCCCACCGTATTTGTGCCAGTCTCTGGTTGAACGATGGTAGCACCAGATCCTTGATAGAGATGCAGGAGTTGACTCGGGGTTGTTGTGCCGATGCCAACATTACCCGTAGGGCCGAGGGTCATTCTCCAAGCCCCGGCGGTGTTATCGTAGAATCCTAACTCCCCCGGACCCTCAAAGGTGGGTTCCCCAGTTGACGAGATGATCCAAAAGTGGCCAGAACTGCCCGAATTATTCAACCCAATTCCGACTTCCCCCGCACTGCTTTCAACTCGTAGGTTTTCAGCGAGACTGGTGTGGGGGTTGGTAGTGTTGCCTACGATGTGAAGCAGTTGGCTGGGGCTTGATGTGCCGATTCCCAATCTGTGGTTTGTGTCGTCCCAGAAGAATTCTGAGTTGTCACCGGTTATGCTGCCGCTTGAATAGAACGCAACGGACCCATTGGTCGTGTCCGCACTAACCGTAGGCAGCGGACCTATCTCCCGCTGTGAGAGCAGGGCGCCTGTGATGCCTAACCCAGCTAGGGTGGCGAGCGTACGCAGAAGCCGCCTACGGTCTGGAACAGGTTGAGGGGTTACAATTTCGGAAACAACTTTCTCATCATCATCTAAGCTTTCATTACTCAAGAGAAATCTAAGAGAATAGTATGCGGTTAGTGTACGTTTAAGATTTTCGATAAAAGCGCTTGGTTTCCGATCTTTTTTGGAGGCGTTTTGAATCAGTGTCAACCACTTAATCTCTCCCTACCTTGATTCCCGCCTCTATGAGTCAACTAAAGACATACTCTCCCTTCAAAAACAGATAGGCTACAGTAGCCTATCGAAGACGGTTACGTATAGGAGGATGGTTAATTTCGATCCTAGAGATGAATTCGTAAGTATCCTTGCTAGGACCCGTTAAGGAAGCCCCACAGCTAGTGGAATCAGGATTCAAGTTGCAGGGCATTAGAAGATGAATTTTGTTCCGACGAACTTGATTCAATCTCAACTAACTGAGAGATGTGAAAACGCGGTTGATTAACAATGGACGGTTATGTTTCTGTCCATGTTTCATTTAAAGAAATGGAGATCAGCACATGTTCGCCGTCGAATAGTGGGTGTCCTTGATGAGACGAGATGAAGACGAAATAATATTGTCCATTGTAATCTGGATTATGAAGAGCAAACTCTGTAGGGTCACCCGGAATTGGAGACATTCTTACTAGGGCGTAAGCGCTCGGAGGGGGCGCGTTAGGGTTTTGGAGTATGGCTGATTCCGTTTGGTTCACAACCCACATTCCTAGCGTAGGGCACGTCTCGTTTGAGAGAACTTGACAAGCTGCCAACGTGACATGCCCTTGAGCTTTGTAGTTTAGTCTACCAACAGGATTCAAAGTCGCATTAATCATGCCTCCTTCAGAGAGGTTAAAGAGATGATTGGTCCAGACTATGTTTGAGCCGCCCGATGGTGTTGGTGTCGAAACC
>Ga0187769_10002461_pt1 | contig 10859 bp, 8 predicted proteins | sample 0116_SJ02_MP02_1_FD_133140 | JGI IMG/M metagenome (GOLD analysis project Ga0187769, IMG submission 133140) | Tropical peat soil microbial communities from peatlands in Department of Meta, Colombia - 0116_SJ02_MP02_10_MG | ecosystem: Environmental > Terrestrial > Soil > Wetlands > Peat | place... | reverse complement strand
TCTGTCTGCGGTATGGATCAGCGTCTTCGAGGGTACACAACCATAATTCACGCAAGTTCCCCCGACATTGCCCTTATCGATGAGCGCAACCCTCAGTCCCGCCGAAGCGGCCTTAAAAGCAACACCCAAACCGACATCGCCCGCTCCGATGACAATAACATCATAATTTTTCAAGGCCGGCTCCTTTCCGGATTCCCCCGAGCGAGGTCAATTGGGGACTGAAGATTTCGAAAACATGTCGTTGGTATCCAAATACGCTGTTCCTATTAGGTGTCCTTCGCCCTGAATTCTCCGCGATGAAGCTGGGCACCTTCCGTGTTCGCGACGGCCTTGCGGGGACTTGGGGTAGTGAGTTACACCGGGCTTCTGAGAGTTGAAAAATTCAGCGTCCTATCCTTTGAAGGGTACAAGTAGTAGTCGAAAAAGGGAATGGGCGGATTGCTGTATTTTGGCGGGAGTAAGACAGTATTTTACGGACGCAGCATGAAATCACTTAGGGACTGGAGATGATGAGGGATGAAGTTCCAAGTATCGGGACAGTAATTGGCGCATCATGGCAGAGGAATCATACTCAAGAGCAAATACCTCCCGTGCTGCATCCAGAGGGTTCATCTTGCCACCATACATTTCCAGCGCCAGGCGGACGCGCTTGGCAATAAATCTCCCCACCTCATGGGATTGTATCCTCTGTTGAAATCACGGAAGAGATATTCGAGCGCCACCATGCCTCCCCATGAATGGTCCAAAAGATGGACGCGGTCCAGCCCCAATGCTGTTCTCACGGAATCAGTCTGATCCATACAGCTTTGGATTGTCCAAAGCGACAGATCGCGCGGACGATTCGACCTTCCACAGCAAAGCTGGTCGAACCGGATGACAGTCCTCCCTTGCTCTGCAAGGGTTTCCAGCGGTTCGAGATAGTCACTGCCTAAGCCAGGCCCACCGTGCAAGAGCAGTATTGGCGCATTGGAATCTGAAGTGATGGATGATTCAGCCTTCCGATACCAAATCCTGTGACTATTGAAATATGCGAAACCCTCGGTGATCATGCGTCGGACTTCCACTCAAGAGTCTTGTCATTTTTCCCACGATGATTGACGATATTCATATATTCTTCATTTTCAGCAGGGCTTCGGCCGCAAAAATGCCGGACATCGCTGCGGGAGCTACGCCGAACCCTGGGTGTGTGGTCTGGCCTGCTTGATATAGCCCAGGGATTTGGGAAGCATGGGGAAACTGGGCTCTGAAATCAGCTGCGGAGGACAGTCCATAAACTGCGCCCTTGTAAAGATGCATACTAGTCTGAAAATCTTTTGGACTCAGGACTCTTTTTGCGACGATATTGATATTATGCAAGCGGGATAGTGCCTGGAGTGCTGATTCAACTATCTTACCTGTTTTGAGTTCATCCCAACCGCCAGCGGGTCTGTCCTGTCTTATAGCGGGAAACATTTCAATGATGCTCCCACCCTTTCGGGCTAATTCCGGCATAGTCACGGTTGGCACGAAGTAAACGAACCATTTCACTTCCTCTCCTCTCGGAATGAAGAACTTTGACTGCTCTTTCAGCATCGGGAGAATGCTATTGGTGTGACCGCATCCGTCGATCACGTTCGACAATCCGAGTTGGATTGATACTGCTTTGTGGGACAACGGAGTCTGCCGCACCTTTCGGCTCATTCCCCCGGGCAGATCCGCAGCATTTAGGAGTGAAGCGAATGTCACCATACCGCTGACGGTCGATATGACAGCATCCACTTCGGCCAGACCTTGCCCGTCAATTTCCAACCCGTTAACACATCTGTTTTTTAAGATTATTTTATTAACCTTTGAGTTGAGGAATATTTCGCCGCCATTTCTTATTAAGTACTGACCCAGTACTTCAGGTATCTTTCCCATGCCGCCCTCAGGCAGATAAAATCCCTCCGTTAGGAGGGCGACGGGTGCCAGTAACATTTGAACCGGGGTCTTCTGGGGCGGTGTGCCCGTAATATACAGTAGCGCACCTGCCATTGCGGCGCGTACTGCCCTGTCTCTGAATAGTTTTTCTATTTCTGATGCAACTGTTCCTTGAATCTTGTGCATATGAGGCCACATTTTTAACATAAGGCGGGAAAGTGAGAATGGGTGAATAAGCAAATCATCCTCATAAACCCGGAGAATAGGCTCCCATTTATGCAGCATTTTCTTAAGTTCTCTTTGTAGCCGGGTGGTGTCTACCTCTCCGGCCCTTTCCTTGACCTTCACCTTGGGCTTGCCTCCCATAAGAACAACTGTACCGTCCGGTAATGTTGCCTGATGGGCCGTTACTTTCCGCCATGGCAGGATTGAAGGACGGTCGAGGTTCAATTTTTCGAATACCTGATCGAGGACTCCTGGAAAACATAAGTAGACAGCTCCATCATTAAATGTGTATCCACTTATCTCAGTGGTTGCACAGCAGCCGCCAAGCTTATCATTCACTTCAAACAGTTTCACCCTCACACCTTGCCGAGAGAGCAGGGCGCCTGCTGAAAGTCCCGACACCCCCCCTCCTATAACTCCCACCGTTCTAATCTTACTCACTGAAGACTTCCTGGTTTCCTTGTTCTGTTACATTATTGGCAATAAGGTTTGATTTCTAAAAACATGCTCGCCATCGGAGAATCTGCTTACACCTGTTTCCAGGCTCTGAAAGCGTCCACCAAGCCTGCTCCAGTGGCACCATCTTCACCGAGCCCGGCGGCTGGGAGAGGGGTTCTACCGTCATCACTACTATCCTTATTTGAGTGGCCACGCTTTACACTTTTGGCTGTACGCCGAAGGACCGCTTTTGTGTCAGAGGGTGTAAGACCTGGGTTTTGCGCCTTTAGAAGGGCGCAAACGCCCGCTACTTGGGGTGCAGCTGCAGAAGTCCCGCTGAAAGCTGCCCAACCATCGTCGGATTTTGTCTGATCTCCTGCACTTACAAGCAAATCCATTATGCATCCGGGCTGGACCGGAAGCATGATGTATCTGTCCCTCTTCAACCCTACGAGTCCACAAACATCGGGCACGTGCCTGCCCGGGTAAATTTTACTCTCAAAGGCACTGGCCCAGTCTGAGGCCTGCATTTTGTCTTTTTGGGCCACATATACGCCCCCAACGGAGATAACATCCGGCATCATGCCTGGGAAACCGAACTGACCGTTGCCAGCCGCAGCTACTACTGTGATGCCTGAACCAACTGCATGCAAAATTTCGGCCTGAACGGCTATCAGATCCTCTCGGAGTTGGGAACATTGTTCCGTTGACTTTGGATCGCGCAAGTCAGACGCAATGCTGATGGAGATGATGTGGGGGTTTTGGTTGCGGGCCGTTATAAATCCATCTAACATGCTTGCAGGGGATGCATTCAACATCTCCGCGAGATCATCACTTGCGATCTTAATGCCTATGAAATCGGCGTGAGGAGCAATAGAGAAAAAATTCGCCGATTCCCCAGTTCCATGACCAAGGAGGTCTTTCGTTTTATCAACTGCGTCTCCTGCAAGAAATACTGTTGACTTATACCCATTCGCGGCGAAAAAAGGGTGGCTCTCGTGCGCGAACCCAGAGTCTATCATGGCCACGCGGATATCTTTACCCGTCACTCCCTTCGCATGCAATTGTGTGGCATTTAGGCGGTCAACTACGCCTTTGGGCACATTGAGGTGGTAGTAATTTACTTTAGGTGGCTTCACAGAGGGTACCGGTGCCATGTAGATGTGAGGCCACTGAATGTGCGCACCATCGATTAACCCTTGGAGGATGGGTAATGGTCTCCAGGGTGCACGCTTGGCCGGGAGGTAGAAAGAATAAAAGGAATAGTTCTCTTTGGTATCAAGCCGGAATTGTTTCAATTCAGTGTTAAACGCCCTTTCAAAGGCTTCTTTTGTGCATTTCATCGAAGCCGTGAGTTTGCCCTGGCTGCTGAGTATGAACCCGAGCTTCCTGAGCTCGTCTATGCCCTGATCCATCTTCTGTTTCTCAGGCACAAAATCATTCACATTCCTAAGAGTGAGAGGAATACCGGACCTGATTGGTCCGGGTAAGCCGCCTGGCCTGGGGAAGGTTACTGCGATGCGTAGCTCTTTGAAGAGAACGGCACGATGTATTTTTTCGACGAGTGGCCCCCATGAGTACATGATTCCCTCCTTTCGTGATTAGAAGTAGCTCTTCGACGTTTCATCGGAGCAGTTTCTGCGTTGCCTTTACGGTCTGATTTAGGGAATTTTAGTAATGCAATCCTACAACTTTTTGTGCGATTAATAGGTTAATTTACCGTTTGAGTATTCCTTCTATTTCACAAACAAGGAGAAAAGCTCATTCCTCACGAAACTGCCAGATGGTTTTTGCAAATCCATTTAAAGAGAAAGTATTCAATGGATTGTTCACCGAGAATGACCTTCAGCCCCAAGTCTTCACAGGTCTGGATGAATTTAAAAAGTCTCATTGTGGCACCGGTATCCAGCTTTTTTCTTTGATTACCGAAGTCGGAAGCCGGGGTTCGCATGAACGGGTATACATTAACAATATCAAAGTACCGCCTGTGATCTGCCAGGAATAGAATCGTTTCGTCAAAATCTGCTTCTTCCTCTCCTGGGGCGCCGATGATAACGGAAGGGGCAGGGAAAATTCCGTTTGCATGCAGCCTTTTTATGAAATCTGACATCTGCTTTGAGGTGATGCCTTTGTTCATTAAACGGAGTGTCCTGTCACTTCCAGACTCCAATCCAAAGAAAATCCCTCTGCAGCCTGCCCTGGCCAGAGCCTCGATCTTTTTCCCGGACATATCCGGTCTGGATTGCCCGCACCACGGCTTTTCAAGCTTCTCAAAATAACCGCAGAACTCAATTAGATTGCGGCCATTGAGTGAATGGTCACGGCAGACAAGCACTGCAGGGTCATATTGATCAATGGTCACCTCCAACTCCTTGATGGCGGTCTTGGGTGACCTCTCAAGGCACCCTTTATTCCAGCCTTTAGAAAGTGAGCAAAACCTGCATCGTCCCCAAGGGCACCCATGCTTCAACATGAACGGGAGGAGGTCAAACAGGTATTTATCCCGGTTCTCATAAATTGGGTTCGGCAGCCTATCATACCTGACAGGTTTTGCCGTCCCGTTCGTCGCAAAAAGATCATTCAGGTGTAGCGTTCTTATCCCATGCTTCTTCAACTCCCCTTCGTTCGTCCACGAACCCAGGGAGTTGCCAAAGAAGAACACCTTCGTATTGGGAGATACCCGTGTGATGGCACGAGAAAGTCTCAAAACGGACTCCGCGGGGACCATAGGAAACCAGGAGGGAGCGGTCACATAAACTAAAGGATATTCCTTCCAAGAAACTGCTGCGTAATGCCTGTCAATGTGGTTTTCAATCGCTTTGAATAGGGGGTTGAGCGATACATCGGAGGCAACTGGTGTTTTATCCATGGCGTCCAATGTTTGTCTGAGTTTCTCGCGGTATCTGAAATAGAATTCAGCATTCAGATCCATGACGTCTAGATCATATCGTCCTGACAAGACCGCGGCTCCGTAACCCAAAAAACAGCCGGGATGAAAGGGAAGATGAGGGAGCCATGGGGTTACAAGAGCAACCTTCGTTTTGATGGAATCCTCCACGGAACAACAAGTTGTTCAAGACCGCGGGATCCCTGGAACCCACTGAACTAATGCCGGATATAACACCATGGCTTCGGCATACAATGGAAGCCCGACCTGTCTGCGCCTAAAGAGGTTCGGCAGGCAAGCATGGTTTCGCTGTACCAAGCCTGAATCAAAAGTGCACGGGGGTTAGTTCAGAGTTCAGGCCAAAGCACAGAAAACCATGGCAGCTAGTGTATAGATTCACTGCCTCGAGCTGTGAAAACACACCACTGGCGGACAACCCTATGCACCTCAGCAGGCCGGGATTTCCCACTAAAACTTGCCCTAGTTATTCTTCATGGGCCTATACAACGATAATCTTTCCGTACCGTTCTAGTAAACCCAATCCGGTTGCCTCAGGCCGGTCAATATTGTGTTACATTCCCCGAGGCTTACGTCATAGTAACCCAAAGCGTGAAACTCCTTTAGGAGCCTCTCAGGCTTCCATCCTTTACCTTTCCTTTCAATTACATAGTCCATTTTCTTCTTCAACACGGGGTTCGTAGCGGCATCTTGGAGAAACTTCCAAACATCTCCTTTCGATTTCCCTTTCATTTCCTCTCCTCCTTCTCTCAAGAATTTTGAGTAATCCCGCTTATTCCTGGATTTCAGTGCTGCACGCAAGTGTCTTCTCACATTTTATGTAAGCCCATTACTACACTCCCGGGCGTGATGTTTCAGGAGCCTGTACTGCAGACTCCGACCGCACGACTTTACCCATACGAAGAGGCCTTGGCCAGTACCCTCTGGCAATAGGGGACCTGGGGGAACATGTCCCTGTACCATTCTGAGGGCCTTAACATGCCATAGTTACCACAGAGGCCCGAATAAACGCAATTTTTACAAATTATTCGATCCTGCGACACCGCAGAGGAGTAGCCATCCGAGCTGATAATTTTCGGAAGAATACCGGGCTTATAAACGCCGAAGTGATCTGTTGTCGTGTGAGCAAGTGTAATATGCTGATCTGCAGTGATCATGAGGCTTCCAGGCCTGTACAATGGAGGAGAGGGAGGCACCCCGGGCATCTTGAGAACTTTGGAGGCCACAACAGCCAGGGGATTGTTCAAAAAGTCCACCTTCAGACCGTAGAGGTTTAGTAGCGAAACCATCCGGACGAGTCTAAGAAAGTCATCAGGGCTCAGAACCTCTTTTGATAGATCAAATACATCTTCCGGCACCCGGATAAGTTGTATAAAGGTTAACCGTTCAATATCTGGAAAAGTCATGAGAAGCGTTTCTGAGAAGCAGCGCAGGTCTGGAATCAGGCTTTTTCCAACGGTGGTGAATATGCAAACGGGGAGACCGGCACTTATTGCATTGTTGATGCCTCTAAGTGCCCGGTCGTATGATCCTTTCCCCCGTATGCAATCATGAAGTCGTCTCGGTCCCTGAAGGCTTACTGAAACGTGAAGACCAACGTAGCCTGCAAGCTTCCGGCTCATTTTAGCTGTTAGCAAGGTCCCATTTGTGTTAAAAAGGGCCGTCTCATATCCCAGGGAAAAGACATAATCTAAAGTGCTTAGCAGCCCATCCCATAGGAGGGGTTCCCCTCCTGTAATGTGAAGACACCTGTAACCTGCCGCGTACCCCTCGCGAACCATTGTCCGGACTAGATCAGGGGCAAGGCTTGATTTCTTCCGTCCACGCGCGCGCACGAAACAGTGCGAGCAAGAGCTGTTGCACCGGGTGGTTACTTCGATGCTGAGACGATCACATTTTGGCCAGAGAGATCCCCAATTTTCCATTGCCTTCTTCCTACGTCCTGTCCCTATTCCTGAGAGGACGGGTAAGATATCGAAATTCCCGTGCAAGACCTGTGAGGTCGTGAGCCTCGACAAGAGATGCCGCCGTTTCTAATTCAGCGCATATTCTCTCCTTCATTTTGTCAATGAGACTGTTTTCTAGGATATAGCTAACGATAGCCTTTTTTGAATGTTTGGACTCTGTTCGGGCTCTAATGGTGTTATTGTTCCAGTAAGTTCGAATTTTTCTAGGGAGACAAAGATATATTGCAGAGCGTGACCCTTTCTCGATATCGTGGCTAATGTCCCTGATGTCATCGAGAAGCCTCCAGGCAATACCGAAAGAACCATAAGCAATCTGAAGGTCCCTCGTGAAATCTGACATTCCGGTCATCTTTAGGGAGAGGAGAATGGGAGCAACCATGCCGATGCCCATCTGCCTTCTGAATAGATCACAATAGCTATCGAGTGATTTTAGTGCTTTTGGATTTTGGATGCTCGAATAGTAGTCATCAATGAAACGTCGAATCGTTCCCCAGCCCGCTGGAACGCCGTCAGCCAGACTGCGAAGGGCACGATCCATGATTGCCCAACCCTGGGTTCTCAGAAGGAGGGTCAGAGGGGAAACAGGGACTTGACCGTCGGCGAGATGATCATCCAGTGAATGAAGAAACATCGCCATGGATTGGGCTGCAACCGCACTCGCAACATCCCCCTTCTTCAATTGTCTGCCGGGGAGAGTGTTATTGCGGCAGAGCCAGTAAAGGATGGACCATGAAGGTGGATAATAATTGACAAAGAAGTCAAGCTCGTTGCCTAATTTTAACCCTGAATATAGCGTAAGGAAAAGTTTCGCATCGGTTCGAGCGGACTCGGGCAAGGATTTGCAAAGTGAGACGATTTCTTTGCTGAACCGCCGGTAAAAGGTGTTTTCCATTTTCGAAAGCTGAACTTTACCGAAGTCTATAGTTTCACAATAAAGCAAGAAGTCCCTAGTTCTAGCTTTCATTTCATAATACTCTCTTTTTCCTGTCTTTCCGCCAAAAGCCTTCAGAACTCGAATTTCCAAGACCCATTCGGCTAATCACCGAATTCAGATCCTCCAGATCGTGGTGGAGGCCCAATTCATGGAACATCTTTTTCGCCTTTTCGAGAGGCTCTTTGGCCCTGCTCATATCGGGCCCCGCGGATTCACCCCTGACACCACAAAAGCACGTTCCCATTTCAACATAGGTCCTCGAGAGCTGAGGACGTGCGTCAAGGCGTTCTCCTTCGGTGATTGCCTTCTGCCACCACTCGATAGCGCTTTTCTGATGGTGGGTTAACCATTTGTAGATACCCATGAGTTTGTAGCCTTCCGTTCGATATAACGCTGCCTTCTGACACGTCTTGATCAGATTCTTTCCTGCCTTGAAGGCGTTCCTACGATATTCAGAAAATTCTTGCCTGCGTCCGTCCCTGAGAGAATCCTCCAGACAACGGAGGTAATATTCGAACTGACTTCGATAAAAGTACGACAACTGTATTGGAGCCCATTTCACTTCAGATCTGATGTGACTGGCTTTGTCCAGCGATTTTCCAGCCTGCTCCGTTTCCTTCATCAACAGGAGTATGGAGGCCTTTAGAGAATGCATATTTAATGTTGATAAAGCCCAGCCCTTCCTCTGGACCAATTCAATGCCTCGATCCACTTCGTCAGTCGCTTCTTTGATATGGCGGCATTCAATAAGCAGACTAATATTCAGCAAATATTTCAGCAGGAGGTAAATGTCGTTTTCATAAGCCTCGGCGATTTCCTTCAATTTTGTCACCATCAGTCCTGCTGCGTCAAAATGCCCCTGGTAGATCTTTGGAAGTCCGTGCCAGTAACAGTGCTGGGAGGCGCAAAACATTTCCCCAATTTTCAGATTCCTGTTCACCAACTCTTCGTCGTACTCAGTGATCTTATTCCACTGGCCTTTCAGAAAATGGTACTGCGTATCCATGAGATCGTATACGATCCATTGCTTCGCATCATCCGGGGCCAGCTTAGGTTTTGCATAATCCAGGATTCTTCTGCCAATACTATGGGAAAGGCCAGTGTAGGAGAACAGGGAACTGGCACCAACAAAGGTGTCAATCCCGAATTCAAATTTTGTGAGATCGAAATGGACGATTGTGCCACAGGAGAAGAAGGATTCGATGAAAAACCGCTTAGGGTTGATGACAACCAGGGCCTCGGCTCTCTTGTAAAACAGGCCTACGGCTTCGGTATCCTGCTGTGTAGGGAGTCTCTTGAACCAGCGGGATGGAAAGTATAAGGCCAGGATAAATGTCATGAAACTTGACAGGAACCGTAGAGTCTCTGATAAGGCATTTTTGGGTAACTCGCCCCAATAGTAGCCCAGGGCCTTGTCGAAATGACTTACAGCCTCTGCGTAGTGGCCTCGGTTAAAGAGAGCGGACCCGATGTTCTTCTCAAGCATGGCAACTTTTTCGGGATCGGCTTCCTTACCGGACTTTTTCAGATATAGCTGTAACGCTTCTGCATAGTAATGGAGGGCTTCATCCGACGCTGCCGAGCGCAGGGCCTCCTCGCCTGCTTTGATCAGATACTCCTCCACCTTTTCCAGGTCCTCTGCCCTGCTATAGTGGTAGGCCAGCATACCGTAAAACTCATGGAGTCTTTCATTGAAGATCTTTTCAATGGAATGTGCAACCCTCAGATGGAGTTCTCTTCTCTTGGGAGGAAGAATGGACTCGTATGCGGCCTCCTGGGCTAGGGCATGCTTGAAGATATATTCCACCTCACCCATCCGCTCCTGGGGCTGGAGAAGTTGGATCTCGCTCAAGAAGGACAATTTGCCTGGGATATCCTCGACTTCACTCACCACATCGGAGATGATGCGGTAGAAGAAGTTCCTGCCGATGACCGATGCCACCTTCACCAGATGCCGGATTTTCTCCTCCAGTCGGTCGATTCGGGCCATCAGGACATCATTGATGGTATTCGGAATAAGAATCTCGCTGATCTTTTCCGTCACTTCGAATCTCCCCTCTTTCCGGATGATCGCCCCCTGATCGATGAGCGACCTCACCACCTCCTCGATGAAGAAAGGATTGCCACCAGCTCGCTGGATGATTTCTTCCATAATGGCATGAGGAAGTGTTGTAGTCTTCAACATATGCCCAACATATTGCTAATGAGCGCTTCGCTCATTTGCCTATCCAATGGCTCCAACACCATCTCCAAATGGTACACGGGGAACCGCTCTTTCAGGGTCTTGAGGATCCGTTCCCCTGTCTCCGGGAAGCCGGGACGAAATAGATTGACAAAGAGGATCCTCTGAGTCTCCGTCAAGCGGAAGAGCGACTCCATCAGTTCAATGGAACTGGTATCCGCCCAGTGCAGATCTTCTGTTACAATCACTACGGGAGTCCGTTCAGTTGCCCTGATTAAGAGCTCCCGCACATTCTTCAGAATCAGTTTC
>Ga0187769_10002460_pt1 | contig 10859 bp, 10 predicted proteins | sample 0116_SJ02_MP02_1_FD_133140 | JGI IMG/M metagenome (GOLD analysis project Ga0187769, IMG submission 133140) | Tropical peat soil microbial communities from peatlands in Department of Meta, Colombia - 0116_SJ02_MP02_10_MG | ecosystem: Environmental > Terrestrial > Soil > Wetlands > Peat | place... | reverse complement strand
CGAGCCAAAGCAGAAACGCCGCTCCAAGCCAGTTGAGCGCCTGCAGAATTGCGGGGTGGCCAAGGACCAGAAATCCGATCCCCATGGCCACGCTGAAGATCAAGAGGCCCATCCCCGCGGCGACGCCGAAGAGGCAGGGAAGGCCGCGCGCCACCCCGGCAATGGCACCCGTCGCGGTCAGCATGATGTTGCTCGGCCCCGGTGTTACCGCCGCGACGACGGAGAAGACCAGGAACGCGGCGCTTTGTTCCAGCGTCACGAGCCACCGAATGATTGGCGAAATCCGTCCCCCACGATATGCAGCTCGATCAGCCGCGTCTTGAACGATTGTGCAAGCCGCCCGCTATCCCGCGCGGGGACGGCGCGCGCATCACGGCCGCGCGAGCTCTGCCGCCGCGATGCGGCGATCGACCTCGGCCGCGAGCGTCCGGAGCGCCGGTGCTACACTGACGGGGTAGCTCGAGGGGCGGAGCTCTTTGAGCGCCTTGGGCAGGCGGGCCAGTTCGGCCGCGGCGTGGCGGCGCGCGTCCGCGAGCGTGGGCAGGCCCGGCACGCGCTCGCCGCCCCGCATGGCCGGGCAGAGGAGAGGCTCGCCGGGCTGGGCGTCGCCTGCGAGCGTCAAGATGTCGCCCGCCATCGCTCCGTCATTTCCTGTTTGACGATAGACCTGCTTGCGCCCGGGCCAGGTGGCCTTGCCCTCGGAATGCTTGCGTCTTGCCAGGCCCGCATATTCCTGCAGCTTGTAAGCGCAATCGAGCGCCGGCGCGTCCGAGGAGGTGGTGAGCGCGGTGCCGATGCCGTAGCCGTCGATGGCTGCCGCCTCGCGCGCGTGGCGCTGGAGAATTTCCTCGTCGAGGCCGCCGCTGGCAAAGATGATCACCTCGCCGAGCCCGCCCGCATCGAGAATGCGGCGCACCTTGCGCGCGTGCGCGGCGAGATCCCCGCTGTCGATGCGTACGCCGCGCACGCGGATGCCGTCCTTGGCGAGCCTCGGCGCGAGCGAGACCACCTTCTCGGCCGCTTTCTCGGTGTCGTAGGTGTCGATGAGCAGAACGAGATTCGCGGGCCGCGCGCGCGCGAAGGCCTCGAAGGCGGCCTCCTCGCTCTCGTGCGCCTGGACGAAGGAATGGGCCATGGTTCCGGAGACGGGGATGTCGAAGAGCGCCCCCGCCAGGGTCGTGGCGGACGCCTCGAAGCCGGCGAGGTAGCTCGCGCGCGCGGCCAGCACGCCAGCCTCGGCCCCATGCGCGCGCCTGAGCCCGAAGTCGACGAGCTGCTTGCCTGGGGCCGCGAGCACCATGCGCGCCGCCTTGGACGCGACCACGGTCTCGAAGTGCGCGAGATTGATGATGCGCGTCTCGACCAGCTGCGCCTCGGGCAGCGGCGCCGTCACGCGAAGGAGCGGCTCATCGGGGAAGAACACCGTGCCTTCGGGCAGCGCGTCGAGGTCGCCCGTGAAGCTGAGACCGGCGAGCCGGTCGAGAAACGAGTCCTCGAAACGCCGGGTGGAGGCGAGCCAGTCGAGCTCGGCCGCACTCACCCGCAGGCTCTCGAGGAACTCGACCACTTGCGCGAGCCCGGCGGCCATGAGAAAGCCGCGCTTCTCTGGGAGCTTGCGCACGAAGAGCTCGAAGGCGGCCGTTTGTGTGAGCCCATGGGCGAAATAGGCCTGCAGCATCGTCAATTGGTAGAGGTCCGTGAGCAGAATGCCGGTCGGAGGCAGGTCTGGCCTTCTCATCGGATGTGCGCCTCGCGCGCTCGCGATACCGCCGGGGAGGGAGGGAGACGCTCGAGCGGCCGTCAAGCCCGCTCGGCAGTCTTGGACCGTGTCCAGGACGGCCATTCGAGGAGGGCACGGCACTCCGCTTCGCGCCCGCGCACGACGCGCAGGCCCAAAAGGGGCCCGTGGGTTTCGGTCACGATGGTGCGCTGCCCTTCGGCCTGATTGTCCCGATAGAAATAGATCACCACCCAATCGCGCGTCTTGTTCAGCTCGTGGGCGCGCGCGGTGTTGGAGTAAAGGGCGGTGAAATGCCACTCGCCGCGCTCGGCGTGGAGGATGGGGAGCCAGGCCTCGGCGGCAGGATTGAAGCGCTTGGGCGCGATCTTGGGCAGGCGGTCCGCGGCGGCGAGCTCACGGTATTCGCGGTCGACGTCGAGGAGGAGAGCCGCCTCCGGCTCCACGAGCGGCTTCGGTGGTATGGTGCGAACGCGCTGCAACATGCTCGACAGCAGGCTGCGAATCGCGGCCACCCGACGGGCACCCATGCCCGGGACGCTTTCGAGCCGTCCATCATGCGCGGCGAGCTCGAGTGCCTCGAGCGTGTCGATGTGGAGGCGCTCGTGAATGCGGCGGGCGAGCTCCGGGCCGATTCCTGCTACGGTCTGAAAGAGATGCTCGGGATCGGAGGCGCCGCGCAGGCGCTCGAGCTGAACCCAGCGGCCGCTGCGCAGGATCTCCTCGATCGCCGAGGCGAGCGACACGCCGATGCCGGGAATCGCCAGCAGCCCGCGGCGTCCCTCCGCTTCGGCGATCGCGCGAACGTCGCGCCCGAGCCGCTTCAGCGACTGGCCGGCGCGGCGGTAGGCGCCGACGCGAAACGGCGAGGCGCCTTGCTGGGCAAGCAGCGTTGCCGCCTGCTCGAAGAGCTCGGCGATCTGCGCGTTGGTGACGGCCGGCGCGGCGGAGGCGCTGCCGGCGGCCGGTAACGTCGGCGCGGGCTCTCCCGGGCTCACGGCGTCTGCCCCTCGAGCTCGATCTTGAGCGAGAGCAGGGCGAGCAGGTCCTTGAGCGCCAAGATGCCGACCAGCCGGCCGCGCTCGGTCACCAGGAGCCGGCTGCGGCCGGAGCGGGTCATGAGCGAGAGCGCCTTGGCGGCATCGGTCTCGGCATCGACCGTGTTGTCGTCAGAAGAGGGCTCGGCGATCTCGGCTACGGTGCGATGCGGCCAGCTCTCGCGCGGCGTCGCCTTGAGCTGGCGCACGCCGACGCTGCCGATCAGCCTGTCGCCGTCGACGACGGGAAACTGCTCGTGATGGTGGGCGTAGACGTAGTCCTCTACGAGCGCTTGCAGGGTGATGCCGGAGGGCACGGTAACCGGATCGCGGGTCATGAAGCGGCGCACGGGTGCGCCCGCCAACATCCCCCGCGTGAGGATATCCATGTACGAGCGCTCTGCGGCGCTGCGCAGGAACATGCCGATGAGAAAGAACCATATGCCGCCCACGAAATTCCCCGTCACGACCTGGAGCACGCCCATCCCCATGAGGAGGAGCGCGAAGGCGCTGCCGGCGCGGGCGGCGGAGCGGGTGGCCGCCACGATATCGCCCCTGCGCCACCAAAGCGCCGCCCGCAGCACTCTGCCGCCGTCGAGCGGAAAGGCCGGAACGAGGTTGAAGACGGCCAAGACCGCATTGATCAGCGCAAGGTAGCCCACCACCGCCGTCACCGGCTCCGGCACGCCGGCCTCAGCCCCCAGGCCGGAGAGCGCCCAGGCCGAGAGCGCCAGGAGGATGCTGGCCGCGGGTCCGGCGAGCGCCATCCAGAATTCGGCCTTGGCGCTCGGCGGCTCGTCGCTCATCTCGGCAACGCCGCCGAAGATGAAGAGCGTGATGCCGCGGATGGGCAGGCCGTAACGGCGCGCCACCAACGAATGGCTGAGCTCGTGGAAAATCAGCGAGAAGAACAGCCCGATCGTTCCGGCAACCCCCATCCACCAGTAGGTGGCGTGATCGAGTCCGGGAAGCTGCCGCGGGAAGACGGCGCTCGCGAGCGACCATGTCACCAGGAGGGCGAGAAAAAGCAGGCTGATGTCGACCCGGACCTTGAAGCCGAAGAGGCTGAAAAGCGTGAAGCGGTGCCCGCGCCAGGCGTCCTTAGCCGATGCGTCGTCGCGTGCGGTGCCTGCGCGCGCCATAGGGCACTACCGGTGGACTTGAATGCGGTTGATCACCTTGTCGACCCCGAAGACGGACCAGGCGTCGAGCTCCGCCATGTGGCACTCCGACTCGCTCGGGACCAGCCCGGAGAGCATGACGGAGGTCATATGCGAGCGGACGCGGATTTGCGCGTCGTTGACGAAGGGATCCTTCTCGAGCACGACGCGTACGGCGTCCGTAAGACCGGCCTCGCTTTCGGCCTCGGGCGGGTCCACGGCAAGCCCGTTCACCACATCGCGCACGCCGGGCACCCACCAGACGAGCGCGCCCGCAAGGCGCTTCTCGACGAGCCCGGGTACGCTGCCGGTGAGCGTCACGACGCCCTCGTGGACCTCGCTGGTGATCTCGGCGCTGACACCGGGCGGCTCGCGCACCGTCCGCCGCTTTTCCCGGTCGACCTCGCCGATCGCCATATCGGCAAAGGCGGGCTCGCCGAGAAGGGCTTCGCGCACGTGGTCGCGGATCTCACGATCGCCCATGTGCGTTGCGGGACGCACGCGGAGCCGGTCCACGATCCCCTCGACACCGGGCACGCTTGCCGCCGCTTCCAGGCAAAGCTTTTTCTTCGCGATGTCCGCGACCTCGCCCTCGATCGTCAAGGCTCCATCCACATAGGCTAGCTTGATCGGATGGCCGTGCAACTCGATCGCCGGCACGCTTTTGATGGCGGCACGCACGCGTTCGAGAATGTGCTGCTGTTCCGACATTTTAATAGTCAAGCACGAATGCGGCCCCGCCGCATTGACGTAGCTCAACCTGCCGCGAGCGCCCCCTTGGACGTGCGGGCCTCTCGGCAAAACAGAAACCCGCCGCCGCCGACACCTCCACCCTTAGGATCTCCCCCGGGGGCGCTCGGAGCCGACGGCTCGCGGGTCCTGTCGCGGCGGATCGCTGGGCCGAAGGCAGCTTACCGTGCGAGATCAACGCCCTTCCGGCCGCTTCTCTCGACGGCGTTGCCTTGCGTCGTCCCCGCCGCGGCAGCTCAGGCTAGCAGGAGGGCGGCTTTCGTCCTTGATCCAGATCAATTCCGCGCCGGCGAGGCATCGAGCTACAGGCGGTTCATCTCGTAGTCCGCGCAGGAATGGCCGAGTGCCGCGAGCCCTTCCTCGAGGTAGTCCCCGAGGGCCGGCATGCCGATGAGGTAGTCGGCGGAATGGCGCCGGTGGCGCTCGTCGGCAAGCCCGCGCGCGTCGCGCCACTCCGATCTTTCGAAGTCGCCGCGCCCGACCCAGGCCAGCGCGATCAGGTCGAGAACCTCGTCCTCATTGAGATCCTCGATTGCCTCGCGCAGCTCGGCGAGCGTAGGATCGTCCGCGTAATCCTCGAGGATCTCGGATTCGCCGCTGTCGGAGGGGTTCGAGCCCGGGTCCGGCTCGACCGGCTCCACCTTTGCATCGAACTCCCGCGCCTTCAGGATGATGTAGCAGACCTTCTCGGCACTGATGTTGAGCTCGACCGGGGGTTGATCGTTCTCGGCCATGGCGCGTTCCTCCTCCTGACTGCCGCCCGAGACCCCTCGCGGGGTGCTCCCGGCCCTAATATCCACGAGCAGCTGCCAAGCACCTTGATCCAAATCAGGCCGAAAGGCATCCTTCCGCTTGGCCGGAACGAGCATATCATGCCCTACAAGACGAATGCCGATCTTCCGCCGGCGGTCCGCGCGCATTTGCCGGCCGAGGCGCAGCTCATCTATCGGGAAGCGTTCAATCACGCTTGGCAGCAATACGCCGCCGAGGGCGGCCGCCGCGAGGAGATCGCGCACCGCGTCGCCTGGGCCGCGGTCAAGCGCCGGTACGTCAAGTCAGGCGGCACGTGGGTGCCGAAATAGGGCGCCCGCGAGCTGCGCTCTATGCCGGAGCTGCGTTCTCGAGCGGCCAGCGGTCGAAGGCAATGCGGCCCGCCAGCATGTCCTCGGCGAGCGTCGCCGTGCGCGCGAGAGAGGCCGCGGCAACCTCGCGCACGAGAGGCGCCATGCTCACGAGCGGGCGGCCCTCCTCGCTCGCTATGCGAATGTCGACGAAGGCCGGCTCGGCGACCGGCTGGCCGATGCGGCTCACGAGATAGACCTCGCTCGCTGAGGCCCCGGGCACGTTGCGCACGATCGCCTCTGCCATCAGGCCGGCCGTGATGTTGTAGATTTTGCCCACATGGGTCACGGCGTTCTTGCCGGCGACCGATTCCATCGTCATCGGCCGGTAGGGTGCGATGAGGCCGTTGACACGGTTGCCCCGGCCGGCCTGGCCGTCGTCGCCGGCCTCGGCGGAGGTGCCCGTCACCGTCAAATAAACGCTGCCCTTGGCGATGTCGTCGGCGGTATTGAGCCGCAGCGTCGCCTCGGCTGCGCCTTCGCCCGAGGCCGCCTCGCGCGTCGTGACCAGAGCCGCGTCCTTCTTCGCGGCGTAGTCCTCGAGGTCGCGGACGTGGCGGCCGACGAAGGCGCAGGCGATCGTCAAATCAATGAGCGCGCCGTGGCGCAGCCCCATCACCTTGACGTCCTCGCCGATCCAGGGCTGCGCCTCCTTGACCGCGGGCGAGTTGAGCCGGCGCTCGGTCGCAAGAACGGCCCGCTCGAGGCGACTCAAGGGCGCATAGCCGACGCCGCAGGAGGTGTCGTTGGCGAGTGGGCGCCCTTCCTTTGCCGCGCGCAGGTAGAGCTCGACAAGATCGCGCGAGCCGGGGCGGAGTAGGGGATGGATCGCGACATGCCGCTCCGGGTCGAGCGTGCGCAAGTGCCGGCGCAGCCAGTCGCGACTGCCCTCCACCGCAAGCTCGTCGACGGGGACCTCGACCCCGCGGAACTCTCGCGTGGCGCGGCCCGAAAGATAGACCTCGATCGGCGCCACGATTTCTCCGCCGCCGAATTCCGCACGCGCCCGGCCGGCGTGGAGCAGGACCTTGTCGACATTGTGGTGCAGGATGAGACCGAAGCGCTCGCGATAGAAGCGGCTGAGCGAGAGGCTGAGCGCCTCGGCGAGCATGTCGCAGAGCGTGTCCGGGTGCCCCACCCCCTTGCGCTCGACGACCTCGACGGAGTCGGGCTCTTCGCGCGCAAGCGCAAGAGGCCGCAGCGTCAGTTCCATGCCGCGATCTCCCCCTCGCTCGGCGGGCGCATGGGCGTGGCACCGGCGACTTCGGCGAGGCGGCCGCACCCCAGGGCGGAGGAGCGGCTGAGAGCCCGGTTGCGGCAAGATTTACGGCGCCATGCCCGCCATCTCGCCCATACCCGGCGGTGCCCTTTGCCGTTGCGGTCGCTCGACGATCAGCACCCGGGTCGCGATGAGCGCGCGGCCGCGCGGCCCACAGGCCCTACCAAATCCGCTCGGCGTAACCCGTTTCCTCATCGAGACGGGCATGCTCCACGCCGCGGAAGTCGCCGCGCGATACGACCCCCACGACGCGTCCCTTGTCCACGATCGGGATGTGGCGGAAGCCGCCGTCCTGCATCAACAGGAGGGCCTCCATCGCCGGCCTGCCCGGCGACATCGTCGCGGGATTCTTGGTCATCGCCTCGGCAAGGGTCGCCGTGGCGGGATCGAGCGCCTTGGCAAGCACGCGGCACACGGCGTCCCGGCCCGTGAAGATGCCCAACAGCCGGCGCTCTTTGTCCGCCACGAGCACGGCGCCCACGCGCCGCTTGCACATCTGCCGGCACGCATCCCTGATCAGCGTCTCGGGATTGAGCACGAGCGGCTGCTGGTCGCGGACGATATCGCCCATCACCCTTTGCGGCATGACACCCTCCTCTAGGCGACGCCTGCTTGACCGATCAGCATCTCCGAATCGTCGCGCAAAAGCATTGATCTAGGTCACTCGACCCATCGGCCTGCCGAAGCCGGTTTGACGTGAATCAATGCCGTCGGCTGCGGATCGTGCATGCTTCAACTTGCGGCGGAGCGCAAGGCCGAGCCGGGCGGGCACGGCGCCGGAAAGGGAGAGGCCGCCTCGAACTCCGGCGCGAGCCCAAGGCATGGAGTGACCATGGCGAGCAACCTCCTCATCGCGTACGACGTCGGTCGGCTGCGCGCCGACGAAACGCCGATTACCGGGACCATCAATGCCCTCGGCGAGGCGCTCCAATTGCTCGACCGGGTATGGTACGTGGCTTCCTCCTATTCGGCAGCGGATGCGGCCGATCTCGTTCGCGCGGCGATGGAAGGCCACGACCGCCTCCTCGTCGTCGATGCCGGCAGCGACGACGTCGCCTGGTTCAATCTCGCGAGCCCGGGCGCCGACAGTCTGAATGGATTCTGGGACAAAGGGCGCGCGGTCTAGCTCAAGGACGGTGCCGGGGCGTCGCGCCGTCGGCCGGCACGCGGGGCTGGGGTGCGAAGGGGCGCCTCGAGAGGGGTGCCAACGCTCGCCAGAGCTGACCGGGAGCGGCTCGATGCCCAAACGCTCTATCGCCCAATTCACCGTCGACTACACGCAATACCTTGCTCCTGACGGCCGCGCGCTCGGCCCGCTGCCGAGTTTCGCCGAAGATGCGGCCAATCTCGTCCCGCTCTACCGCGGCATGGTGCTGACCCGCGCCTTCGACGCCAAGGCGATAGCGCTCCAGCGCACCGGCCGGCTCGGCACCTTCGCCTCCTCACTCGGTCAGGAAGCGGTGGGCATCGGGGCTGCCAGCGCCATGCTTAGGGACGACGTTCTGCTGCCCTCTTTTCGCGACCAGGCGGCGCAGCTTTGGCGCGGCGTCAGCGCGCTCGAGCTCTTGCTCTACTGGGGCGGCGACGAGCGGGGGAGCGATTTCGCCGGGCCGCGCGAGGACTTTCCGATCGCGGTCCCGGTCGCGAGTCACGCGCCCCACGCGGCGGGCGCGGCCCTCGCCCTCAAGCTTCGCCGCGAGCGCCGCGCGGTCCTCTGCATCCTCGGAGACGGGGCGACCTCCAAGGGCGATTTCTACGAGGCGCTCAACCTCGCCGGCGCCTGGCATCTCCCGCTGGTCATCCTGATCAACAACAACCAGTGGGCCATCTCGGTGCCCCGCGCGGCGCAGAGTGCCGCCGAGACGCTCGCCCAGAAGGCGATCGCCGCCGGCGTTCCGGGCGAGCAGCTCGACGGCAACGACGTCTTGGCCGTGCGCGAGCGCGTGGCGGCGGCTCTCTCTCGCGCGCGCGAGGGAGGCGGCGCCTCGCTCGTCGAGGCGGTCACCTACCGCCTCGACGACCACACGACGGCGGATGACGCGCGGCGCTACCGCGATGACGCCGAGGTGAGCAGGCACTGGGAGAACGATCCCGTCGCCCGCCTGCGCGCGCATTTGGTCGCGCGCGGCGTGTGGAGCCGGGCGGAGGAGGAGCACGTGCTCGCGGAGACGGCGGCCGAAGTGGAGAAGGCGGCCCAAGCCTATCTCGCGACGGCGCCCCAGCCGATCGAGGCCATGTTCGACTACCTCTTCGCAAAGCTGCCCCCGGCAATGCTGGCAGAGCGCGAGGAGGCGGTCGCGGAAGGAAAGCGCCGTGGCTGAGCGCAATCTCGTGGAGGCGATCAATCTGGCCCTCGCCCGCGCGATGGCGGAGGACCCCCGCGTCGTGATCCTCGGTGAGGACGTGGGCAGGGACGGCGGCGTCTTCAGGGTGACCGACGGGCTCCTCGAGCGCTTCGGCAGCGAGCGCGTGCTGGATACGCCGCTTGCTGAGGCCGCGATCGCTGGCGTGTCGGTGGGCCTGGCGGCGCAGGGCTTCCGCCCGGTTGCGGAAATCCAGTTCATGGGCTTCGCCTACAGCACGATCGACCAGCTCCTGAACCACGCCTCGCGTTTGCGCACGCGCACGCGTGGCCGTATGTCCTGCCCGATGGTTCTGCGCACGCCTTGCGGCGGCGGCATCCACGCGCCCGAGCATCATTCCGAGAGCGGCGAGGCGTGCTTCACCAATATTCCGGGCCTGCGCGTGGTCATACCGTCCTCGCCCAAGCGCGCCTACGGCCTGCTGCTTGCCGCCATCCGCGATCCCGATCCGGTGGTCTTTCTCGAGCCGACGCGCCTCTACCGCTCGCTCCGCGAGGAGGTGGCGGACAGCGGCGAGGCGATGCCGCTCGATAGCACCTTCACCTTGCGCGAAGGCCGCGACGTGACGCTCGTCGGCTGGGGTGCGGTTACGCTCGACTTATTGACGGCGGCCGAGCGGCTCACCGCCGACGGGATCGAGGCGGAAGTGCTCGATGTCGCCACGCTCGTCCCGCTCGATGCCGCGCCCATCCTCGCCTCGGTCGAGAAGACGGGGCGCTGCGTGATCTGCCACGAGGCGCCGCTCTCTGCCGGCTTCGGCGCCGAGATCGCGGCGCGGCTGGCAGGGCCCGGTCTCTACTCGCTCCTCGCTCCCGTCGAGCGGATTGCGGGCTACGACACGGTGATGCCCTTGCCCCGGCTCGAGCGGAGCTATCTGCCGAGCGTGGAGCGCATCCTCGCGGGTGCGCGGCGCGCGCTGAGCCACGCCTAGGGAGGCCCGGGATGAGCGCAGAAAGCCCCCTGATCTTCGCCCTTCCCGATCTCGGCGAGGGCCTCGAGGAGGCCGAGATCATCGCCTGGCATGTCTCGCCGGGCGATCACGTCGTCGCCGACCAGCCCATCGTCTCGGTCGAGACCGACAAGGCGGTGGTCGACATTCCCTCGCCCTATTCCGGCCGCATCGCCCGCTTGCTCGCAAAAGAGGGCGAGCACCTCAAGACCGGGGCACCGCTCATCGAATTCGCGGGCGCCGAGGCGGGGGACGTGGGAGCGGTGGTGGGAGAGCTCGAGGTAGCGGCCGCGGGCCCGGTCCGGGCCGCTGCTGCGCCCTCGCCCGCTCGCGCCGCCGAGGGCGCGCCTCTGCGCATAAAGGCCGCGCCCGCCGTACGCGCGCTTGCCGGCACGCTCGCGGTCGAGCTTGCGGGCATTTCGGGGAGCGGGCCCGGCGGCGAGATCACCAAGGCGGACGTCG
>Ga0187769_10002459_pt1 | contig 10861 bp, 14 predicted proteins | sample 0116_SJ02_MP02_1_FD_133140 | JGI IMG/M metagenome (GOLD analysis project Ga0187769, IMG submission 133140) | Tropical peat soil microbial communities from peatlands in Department of Meta, Colombia - 0116_SJ02_MP02_10_MG | ecosystem: Environmental > Terrestrial > Soil > Wetlands > Peat | place... | reverse complement strand
TAGCCCATCATGCGGGTGATGACGCGCGTCCACTCGTCGGAATCGTGGGTCGAGCGCACGATGCGTTCCAGCGTGTGGCAGCCGGTGCAGTTGAGCAGCATCGCCTTCTGCTCTTCGGTGCCGGGGATGCTCATCATCCATTCGGCGTTGGTGAGCTGGCCGGGCAGATTCTTGGTCTTGCCGAGCTTGAGGTCGAGGCTCGCGGTCTTCTCGCCGACCACCTCGGTCGCCGCGGGCGCTCCCAGTTCGTAGCCGACGGCGCGGATGGCGAGCGTGTAATGGCCGGGCTCCAGGCGGTTTTCCGGGAACGCGTAACGGCCTTGCGCGTCGGTGATGACGCTTACGGTGACGATCGAGCCATCTTTGTGCGCGGTGACGACCACGCCCTCCATGGCGCCTTCGGCATCGGAGCTGATCGTTCCGGTCAGCGCGAGCGGCGTCTTGTCGTCGGCGCGCGGCGAGGTCGTTTGTTGCGACAGCACAACCGCGAGCGCGGTCGCGCCGAGGATGGAAAGGGCTTTCATCGATCGCTCCTTGGGCATTCGCTGGGCAATAAATTTTCTTGTTATGATTGTGGGTTACGATTCTTGACATTTTGCGCTTGGCGAGGCGCGTGCGCAAGGAGGGTGCGGCGAGTGTCGCGATCCGCTCGTCCCCGCGAAAGCGGCGACCCAGTCGGCCGTTCGTGCGTTCGTGTTGGATTCCCGCCTTCGCGGGAATGAGCGGGGTCGTCAGCCCAAGCGCGGCAGCGCGGCGTCGAGCGCCAAACCGGCGAACAGGATCAGCCCGGCGTCGCGGTCGGATTTGAACACGGCGAGGCAGTTGTCGGGGTCCGCAATATCGAGGCGGACGATCTGCCACGACAGATGGCCGGCAAAGGCCAAGAGCCCGAGCGCAAAGAGGAGGCCGGCGCCGGCGGTTAAGCCTGCGGCGCCGATCAGAATGACGGCTGCGCCATAGAATAAAGCCAGCATCGGCTTGGTGCGCTTGCCGAACAACAGCGCGGTCGATTTGATGCCGATCAGCGCGTCGTCCTCGCGGTCCTGATGGGCGTAAACGGTGTCATAGCCGATCACCCAGGAGATCGAGCCGGCGTAAAGCAGGAGCGCCGGAGCATCGAGCCGGCCGAAGGCACCGGCCCAACCCATCAACGCGCCCCAGGAGAAGGCGAGCCCCAGCACGATCTGCGGCCAATAGGTGATCCGCTTCATGAACGGATAAACCGCGACGATGAGCAGCGAGGCAATGCCGAGCGCTATGGTGAAGCGGTTGAAGGCGATCAGCACGGCAAAGCCGAGAAGCGCCTGCAGGACGAGAAAACCGGCCGCCTGCGCCACGGTGACCTGGCCGGACGGAATCGGCCGCGAGGCGGTGCGTTCGACTGCGGCGTCGAGATCGCGGTCGACGATGTCGTTATAGGTGCAGCCGGCCCCGCGCATGGCAAAGGCGCCGACGAAAAACAAGACGATGTGGGCGAGGTTCGGCGCCTTGGCGCCGGCCGCGACCGCGGCGAGCGCCGCCGACCACCAGCACGGCAGCAAAAGCAGCCACGAGCCGATCGGACGGTCGAGCCGAGCCAGCCGCAGATAAGGGCGCGCCCAAACCGGCGCGATGGTGTCGACCCAATTGCCGGTGGCGTCCTTGACCGAATTTTGCTTGAGCATGATCTTTTCCGAAAACCGGTTTCCACTTTTCGGGATCATGCTCCAGTGCCCGGTTTTCGAAGTTCGTGATCCATCGCGGCACTTTCTAACTCGAACTTCGAAAACCAAAGGACACTAGCAACTTATTGATCTAGTGCGGCTTTGGTTCAGAAGTCCGCATGGCGAGCAAGACGAAAGAATGAGGCGGACTTCTGAACCGCCACACTAGCAAGGCATTGCCGCGCGGCTCATCGGCGCGACCGCCTCAGCGCTGCAGCGGATTGCCGGTCAGCGTGTCGAAGGTGCCGCCGGTGCCGGCCCTGGTGTTTCTCGACGTGTCGACCGGAGTGCTCTTGATGGCGTCGCTCAGCGTCGGCACTCTCGGCTTGGCTTGCTCGGTGCAGGCCACCTCGCGGAACTTCAGCGACTTTTCGTGCGAGGCTTTGACATTGGTGATCGCCTGGTCGGGTATCTGGCACCAGGTCTTGTTGTCGACCAAAAACTTGAGGACCTCGGTCTCCGACGCCACGAAAGCCGTCATCAGCCGGCAAACCTCTTTGCGCTCCACCTTGGCCTTGAGCGCCGTCTGCACGGCGTTGGCCCGCTTTTGCGCTTCGTCGTTAAGCGCCGGAAACTTGGCGCACGCCGCCGGAGACTGCGCCGCGGCGGCGCCGATCGTCGCCTGCAGAGCCAGGAACGCCACTATCACGGCCAAGCCGCGCTTCATCGAAGACCTCGCCCGGTTCGGTTTTTGAGTCTGCCCGATCTTGCGGCGGCATTAAAGACTAGGTGAATTCGGCGACAACGCGGCAGAACCGCCGTTTTCTGCGCGTGCGGCGCTGGCGCCGGCCGCGCGACGGGGCTAAAGCCAGCCCGTCACGGCGCCCCTAAAGCGGCATTTTGCTCGAGTTTCGCATGGCTTCTTACGATTTTCGCAGCCCCCGGCTCTACGTCGATGCGCCGCTCTCTGCGGGCGCCGCGCTCGCGCTCGAGGCCGGCCAGGCCCACTATCTCGGCCATGTGCTGCGCCTCAAACCCGGCGACCGCGTGCTCGTCTTCAACGGCCGCGATGGCGAGTGGAGCGCGGCCATCGCGGCCGGCCGGCGCGCCTTGACGCTACGCGTCGGCGAGCAGACCCGCGCCCAGACCGCCCCGGCCGACCTGCATTATCTGTTTGCCCCGCTGAAAGCGGCGCGGCTCGATTACATGGTGCAGAAGGCCGTCGAAATGGGTGTGTCGCGGCTGCAGCCGGTGCTGACCCGCCACGTCCAGGTGACGCGCGTCAATCTCGAGCGCATGCGCGGCAACGCCATCGAGGCGGCGGAGCAATGCGGCATTCTCGCGCTGCCCGAGGTGGCGGCGCCGGTTGCGCTCGACCGCTGCCTCGCCGAGCGCGACCCGGCGCGCTGGCTTGTCTTTTGCGACGAGGACGCCGCAAGCGCTTCTCCCGCCGCGACGCTCGGCAAGCTGCCGCCGCGCAGCCCGCTTGCGGTCCTGGTCGGGCCGGAGGGCGGTTTTGCGCAAGACGAGCGCGCGGCGCTGCTGCGGGCGGACAATGTCGTGCGGCTTGCGCTCGGCCCACGCATTCTGCGCGCCGACACCGCCGCGGTCGCGGCGCTGGCGCTCGTTCAGGCCGTCGCCGGAGATTGGCGCTGACCGCTCTCTAGTGGATTATCGGCGGGCGGTCGTAACAAACGAAGCTGACATAATCGCCATAGACGCGATGGATGCTGGTGACCTTGGCAAGCCGACCGTAACGGGCGCAATGAGCTTCGGCGATCTCGTTGTAACTGCCTTCGACATCGGGCGAATAGGGGAAAATGCCGCCGGTATTATTGCCGGTGACCCCGGGCCCGGGCCCGGTGAATTCCGCCTCGCGCGAGAGTGCCGTGTTCGCTGCGGCTAGCGCGCCGCACAACGCGATGACAGCCGCCAGGAAAAGCTTGCGATCCATCGTCCAAAGCCTCCGCGCTCAGGCAAAGCCAAGCTTAGAGGGACAAAGCGCAAAATGAAAGCTTAAGTCACGGCGCGCCGGGCGGATCCTCACGCCATCGAGTAAGCGCTCGCCACCATGCCGACCGGTCGCCGGTCGGCGGCATTGAGCAGCATGACGCGGCCGAAACTGGTATTACGGCCGATGCGCACGACGCGGGCGTCGGCGATGACGTCGAAATTCACCGGACGCAGGAAATGCGTGGTCTGGTCGATCGTCGACATCGGCCGATAGCCGTTCCAGGCGGCCGAACAGGCGATAACCATGGCGGTATCGGCCAACGCCATCAGCGCCTGGCTGCACACAGCCCCGCCGTCGCTGCAGGTTTTCTTGGAATAGGGCAGCCGGACAGTCGCGCCGGGCTGCCAGTCGGGCAACGCGCCGGGCGGGCGCACCGCTTCGACGCTTTCGACCAGCAGCGCCAAATCCTGCACCCATGACGCGAACACCTCGGTCATCAGGCGCCCCGCCGCCTGCAAACCGAACGAAGCCTCAGGCTTCAGGAGCCGATGCACCTCGCCCATCGACCGTCTCCCCCGATCTGTGCCCTCTTACTCCTCCCATTCCGCCGCACTCATCGGCCGGATCAGTGCCCAAATCCCCCACCGATACGTCCACTGCCGCGGATCGGACAAAACGCACCACAGCCCGTGCGGCATTGCTCGCACCGCAGGCTGACGCACGAATCAGATACAGGAAGCGCATGAGTGGTATCACAGTTGCGACCGTGCGCACGCCAATTGTGAGGCCGATGGCGCGGTGACAGGTGTCGACTTGCTGTTGCAAACGCCGCCCGGCTTGCGCCCTTGACCCGGCGGCGCGGGCGCGGCACGCTTGTTGCGTTCAGCGGGGGACACGGGGACAGACCGATGGTGCGACCAAGGTGCGGCCGACTAGTCTGCGCGGCGCTGGGTGCTGTGCTCGGCCTCGCATTGTTAGCGCCGGCGCGAGCCGCGACGTGGCTCGAGAAGAATTTCTGGCTGTCCGGGCCGAATTACGACCGCGCCATTCCGAGCTGCGATTATCATCCGGCGCTCGATCGCATCGTCGCCGATTTCCGCAGCAAGGAATTCCGCTTCTGGAATTCTGAATTGCGCATCGTCGGCTTCGAGGATATCAGCGAGATCGACGCCCTGCCGTGGGCGGCGCAATCGATTCCGCGCCGCTTCTGCCACGGCACCGCGGTGATCAACGACGGCGTCAAACGTCCGATCTTTTATTCGATCGCCGAGGATACCGGCATGATCGGCATGGATTGGGGCGTCAATTTCTGCGTCGTCGGGCTCGACCGCAATTCCGCCTATAATCCGGCCTGCCGCTCGGCCAAGCCGTAAAGCTAAGCATTCGAGGCCGACCGCCACACTAACGTGTGCCCTGCCACGGGTCGTAGGGCTTGTCCGGCAGGCGCTTGAGCGCGTCACGATAGGCTTTGTCGTCGGCCTTTACCGGCGGCAGCGCGCGTTTGTCCGGGTCCTTGTGCCGCTCGGACATCGGCTGCCGGTAGCCGCCTTGTTGCCCGCTGCCCATCGCACCGGCTTGGGCATGTGCCGTCGCAGGCGCGAGCGCAAGGATCACGAGTGCAAGCCAGATGCGCATCAGCCGGTCCCTCCAGGGCCGAAAGGCAACGATAATTTGGCAAGTTGCGCTCGGCAATGGCGGGACGGCACGAAGTCCGGCGGTGCGGCAGTCGTCCCGGGGTGGGGCGCAAAACCGCCCGGCGCGGCTTCGCTTTGCGGCCCAGGCGCCGAGTTTTTGCACAGACGCCCTAGAGTCGTCCAAACAATGTTCTTGATTTGTTCCTCAAGCTGCGCTAGCGTAGTTTTATTGGTTGATCGCGTGAGGGGGGTGTCATGTTCAAGCTCGTCGTTCGCGTGGCGTTGGTTGCGTCGGTGCTCACCCCCCTGGCGGCGGTCGCGCAGGAGTTGATCCCAAGCGCGCCGCAGCGCGCGCAGACCAGCGAAACCGCCGGTCGGCAAAACGCGCCCGGACAATTCGACTTCTATGTGCTCGCGCTGTCGTGGTCGCCGTCGTTTTGCGCGGCCGCGACCGAGCGGCCGTCCGCGCGCGGGCCCGGCGCCGAATGCAGCGCGCGGCCCTACGCGTTCGTGGTGCACGGGCTATGGCCGCAATACGACGCGGGCTTTCCGGAATATTGTCAGATGCCGTCGCCCCGGCTTGATCGTGGCATCGTGTCCTCGATGCTCGATCTGATGCCCGCGCCGCACTTGATTTTCAGCGAATGGGACCGTCACGGCACCTGCTCGGGGCTCGCCCCGCACGCCTATTTCGAAGCCGTGCGCCGCGCGCGCGGCGATAAAAATCCCGTCGGACTATGTCGACCTCGACGCCCCGCTCAACATCGCACCTGCGGCGGTGGCCGACGCCTTCATCAAAGCCAACCCCGGCCTCGCGTTAAGCGACATCGCCATCGGCTGCAACGGCACGCGGCTCACCGAGGTCAGGCTGTGTCTGGCCAAGGATTTGTCCAAGGCGGTGGAGTTTCACGACTGCGCCGAGATCGCCAAGCGCAGCTGCCGGCGCGATCAGGTGGTGATGCCGCCGGTGCGCGGCAACGGTTGAACGGGGCTTCGCGGCCTAGATTTTTCGGTTGAGCATGATCTTATCCGGAAACCGGTATCCACTTTTCGGGATCATGCTCTAATTGGACGGGTGTAACTCGCCGTCGAGCCGTTTCATGGCCACCTCGACGTAGCGCATGGTGCGAGCGTCATTGAGCACGGCGAGCGCGCGGCCGCTTTCGTGCGCGGCGACGTTGATGCCGTCATGGAAGCTTTGCAGCGGCTTATCGAGCGCGGCCGGACGATGCCCGTCGAAACAGGGGTAGCCGTAGGCATAGACTGCGGCGGCCGCGAGCAAAGTCCGAAACATGGCGCGTGCGATCCGATATCGAGGCTACATCCGCAATGGATTTGCCGGGCAGGCCAAACCCCGGTCGCGGCGACGGGATACTTTTGCTTTAGCGCATAGTTTTCACTATTTCGAAAAGCATGCCGCTAAAATTTTATTAAAGCGCGCCGCGCCATGAATTACCGGCACGCATTCCATGCCGGCGGTTTTGCCGACGTGCACAAGCATGTGGTGCTCGTTCGCATCATCGAGCACTTGCGCCTTAAAGCGGCTCCGTTCCGGGTGATCGACAGCCATGCCGGCGCCGGCCGTTACGATCTGCGCGGGCCGGAGGCGACGCGTTCGGGCGAGTGGCGCGGCGGCATCGAACGCGTATTGGCCGCTTGGCGGCAACATCAACTCGGCGGCGCGGCGCTTGGCCTCATCAAGCCGTACCTCGACCTCATCGCGGCGCTCAATCCCGACGGCGAACTGCGCCACTATCCCGGCTCGCCGCTGATCGCGCAAAGCCTGTTGCGGCAGCGCGACCGCTTGATCGCCTGCGAGCTCGAGCCGAGCGCCGCCAACTCGCTTAAAAGCGCGCTGCGCGGCGACGCGCGCGCCACGGTGCTGGCGATCGACGGCTGGATGGCGGTCAACGCCAACGTGCCGCCCAAGGAGCGCCGCGGTCTCGTTTTGATCGATCCGCCTTACGAGGAAGCGGACGATTTCAAACGCCTTTCGGCCGCGCTCGCCGAGGCCCACGGCAAGTGGCCGACCGGTCTCTATATGGCGTGGTATCCTATCAAGGAGCGCGCGGCGCCGGATGCGCTGGCGCGACGGTTGCGCCGGTTGGACATCGCCAAAATTCTGCGCTGCGAGATCGCAGTGGCGCCGCCGCAGCCGGATGCCGGCCTGGTCGGCTCAGGCCTGATCCTGATCAACCCGCCCTATCACTTGCAGCAGGACTTGCAGGTTTTGCTGCCGGCGCTGGGGCGGCTTTTTGCAGCCGGAGCCGTCCACCGGCTCGATTGGCTTGCCGGAGAGGCCGCGCCCGGGCCGCGCGGGCAGGGGGCAAAAAGATAGCAAAACCGTAGCCGACGCCCGCTGCCCACTTTTCCACACCTGCAATTTGGTCTAATTGACTCATGCTGGCTTAGGCGTTCCGCCTCCTTGGGGGAGGCCGGCGGGGTGAGTGAGACCGTCTGGGGCTCAAGCTCTTTGACCGTACGAATGTCGGCCTAGCCGTCGCACGCGTGGGGGCGACTGCGAAAGAACTACGGGGGAAGGAGTTACTCGAATGGCAATGACCGGTACGGTCAAATTTTTCAACGGGGAACGCGGCTACGGCTTTATCAAGCCCGACGACGGAGGCCGCGACGTATTCGTCCACATTACCGCCGTTGAACGCGCCGGGCTGAAATCGCTTGTTGAGGGACAGCGCATCAGCTTCGACGTCGAACCCGACAAGAAGGGTAAGGGCCCAAAGGCCGTCAATCTCGTCGTCACCAGCTAGGACGACGTCGCCGCGTCGCGGCTTTTCGTGACGCAGGACCGGGCACGCGGATGGTGCCGCCGCCCGCGGGCCTACGGCGTGGTTTGGGCGCGCGGCTTTGCCGGCCGAATTTTCGCCAAGGAATGATCTTTGGATCGCGGCAGCAGAGGACACAATGCGGACCGCGTCGTCCGAGAGGCACGCCATGACGAAACGGTCCGCCGCGCCGCTTTTCACGCTCGACGAGCTTGCCGCCGCCATGGCCGTCGTTCGCTCCGTCGTGCCGCCGACGCCGGCCTATGCCTGGCCGTTGCTGGCGGACCGCGTCGGCGCCGAGGTCGTTGTTAAACACGAGAACCACACGCCGATCGGCGCCTTCAAGGTCCGCGGCGGGCTCGTCTATGTCGATGCCTTGTGCCGCGCCGGTCCGCGGCCGAACGGGCTCGTGACCGCGACGCGCGGCAATCATGGCCAATCGATCGCGCTTGCCGCCGCGCGTCACGGCCTGCCGTTGGCGATCGTGGTGCCGGAGGGCAATTCGCGCGAGAAGAACGCGGCGATGGCCGCATTCGGCGGCGAACTGATCACCGCAGGCGCGGACTTCGACGAGAGTCGCGCCGTGGCCGAGGATATTCAACGGCGCCGCGGCTATCATTACGTTCCGGCCTTTCACCGCGATCTGGTCAGAGGCGTCGCGGCCTATGCGCAGGAATTCTTCGCAAGTCATCCCGACCTCGCTGTGGTCTATGTGCCGATCGGGCTGGGCTCGGGCATTTGCGGCCTGATCACGGTGCGCGATCTGCTCGGGCTTAAAACCGAAATCGTCGGCGTGGTCGCCGACAATGCGCCGGCTTACGCGCTGTCATTCGCAAGCGGCCATGTCGTGCAGACCAATGCAGCACGCACCTTTGCCGACGGAGTAGCGTGCCGCGTTCCCTCCGATCAGGCGCTCGCCGTCATCCTAAAAGGCGCCGCCCGCATCGTGCGCGTCAATGACGACGAGATCGCCGAAGCGATCCGCATCTATTACCGCACGACGCATAATCTCGCCGAAGGCGCCGGCGCGGCGGCGCTCGCGGCGCTGATGAAGGAAAAGGCGCGCTACGCCAAAAAGCGCGTCGGCCTGATCTTGAGCGGCGGCAATATCGACATGCCGGTACTGGCGCAGATTTTGGCCGGACAGACGCCGGTCGTCTAACCAAAACCCCGGGGCGCGAACCCCGGGGTTTTGCACCGCCATTCTTGATTCTTGCGCCGTCACCAGAACTTATAGTCGACGCCGGCGCGCAGAATGTTGGTCGAGAACGACACCTTGTCGGTGGCAAGCCCGGCGCCGCAACTGAACCCGCAGTTGAAGCTGCCGAGATCGACATAAAGATATTCGACCCTCGCCGTCCAGTTAGTGGCAAAAGCCGCCTCGATGCCGGCGCCCAGGGTCCACCCGGCTTTGTCGGCGGAGGCCGCCGGGAAGCCGGGCGTGGAGGCGCGGATGTCGCCGAACGCGCCGCCGCCGGTGATGTAGGGCATGAAGCGGTCTGCCGCATAGCCGACGCGGCCGCGCACCGTCGACAGCCAAGTATCGCTGGTCTTGCAACCGGCCGGGCAGAACGTCGTCGAGCTGCCGTAGATGTCGCTCACGTCGATGTCGCCTTCCACGCCGAACACCGCCGCACCGACCTGATAATTGTAGCCGAGCGTGGCGCCGATCAGCCCGCCGCTGATGTCGCGGCTGCCGGCCGAATTCCACGATGAATTGCCGAGGGCGCCGCCGCCATTGATGCCGAAATAAAAGCCGGTCCAGCTGAACGGCGGCGGCACGAAAGCCGGCGCCTTCGGGTAATAGGGCTGCGGTGCGGGTTGTCCCAAATCGGCCGCCGCGGCTATTCCGGCGAATGCCACCAGACCGATCAAACCAAGGCACAGGCGCTTCATCTTACTCTCCGTTACGCTTCGTGCTCGCATAGTATTCGCGATGTACTTTTCAGCTAGTGTAGAAAAGATACAGTCATTTTTTATCTTGTGTCAGTATTGCGGCGTATTTATTCTCGGAATGCCAAGGTTATAGTTAAGCAAATATTAAAGACTTGGTAACTGAAATACTAAGGCTCGGCGTTGTCGGGAAAGTCGGCGGCGCGGGCGCCTAGCATGGCGCCTAGCATGGCGCCTGGCATGGCGCCGGGCATGGCGCCGGTGACGGCCGTGGCGGCGATCGCCAGCGCCAAACCTCCGCCGGGAACCGTTTTCATGATGGCCTCCCCAATTGAAATCCGGGCGGAGCGGGCAACGCCACCGGCGAAAGCGTCCGCAGCGTCAAGGAATACGTCGCAGGCCGTAGGTCCGATCGATAAAATTTATCGCCATGTTGAGGTTAAGCAGTGCTGAAGGCCAAGCCGTTCCACGTTGATATCGTTAAACGAATCTATATCTGACGATCAGGAACGGTCATTGCAGAGCCGCCGCGCCGGCGGCAAATCGCGCGGCTGACGACGGGCGCCGCGACCAAGCAATAAAGGCTAGCATGCGCCGGCTGCCGGATTGCCTCTGGCGCCCGTGTCTCGCAATGACAATGACAAGATGAACGCACCCAAGCCAGAGATCGCCCCCGAGCCCGAAATCGTGGAGGACGACGACGAGCCGTCGCTGCCGGCGCCCGACGAGGTTGAGACAGCAAAGCTGTCCTACGACCAGGAATCCGGCTCGCTCGCCGCCGGGCGCGCCGCAATCGTGCAAAATGCCAAGCTCGCGCCGTCGCGTCCGGGCGTCTATCGCATGATCGATGCGCGCGGCGACGTGCTCTATGTCGGCAAGGCCAAGAACCTCAAAAAGCGCATCGCCGCCTATGCGCGGCCGACCGGGCTCGATACCCGCATCGAGCGCATGGTC
>Ga0187769_10002458_pt1 | contig 10862 bp, 11 predicted proteins | sample 0116_SJ02_MP02_1_FD_133140 | JGI IMG/M metagenome (GOLD analysis project Ga0187769, IMG submission 133140) | Tropical peat soil microbial communities from peatlands in Department of Meta, Colombia - 0116_SJ02_MP02_10_MG | ecosystem: Environmental > Terrestrial > Soil > Wetlands > Peat | place... | reverse complement strand
TGAGCGTGGCGCGCTCATAATCGGGCGGCATGAGGGTGGAAAGGCCATACAGTTGCTTGACTTGGGCAACGCGCTCGATGCGCTCGTCGGCGCGCCCGACGTGATACAGCGCGTCGATCATCAGACGCTCGGCCACCGCGGGACCGCCTTCGATCTGCCGACGCAGCTGCTGGTTTAAGCGCGCCAAAAAGCGCTTCAGATCCTCATCGACGGGCAATTGGGAGGATGCAAGCGCCTCGAACAGACCGCGAACCACCCACCAAAAGTTGCGCGCCAGGCCACGCTGGGGTATCGCTTCGAGGTCGGCGATCGCATCGCGCATACGCGCGCGCGCCTGAACATTTTCGGGATCGCGCAAAAAGCGCAACAGTCCTTCTTCGTAGTGCACCCTACGAATGCGCAGATCATCGGCACTGAAAGCGCGCACCGGCATCTGATGAAACGGTGGGCGCCGGTGTAAATCGGGAAATATGAGGTCGGCGGGATGCACGCGCGGCGCGCGCAACAAGACCAGAATCTCGCGGTAGTACGGAAACAGGCGAATGGGTGGAATCGCGGAGCCGGCGAGCAGTCCTTCGAGATAGTTGCGAACCGCGCCTACCGTCGCATCGACAACCCGCACCGCGGCGGGAAGACACTCCCCTGGTTCGGATTCCCAGCGCCGCAAAAGCTGCTCAATGGCCTCGGTAACCAGAGTCGGACCGCGCAAATCGAGCAACTGCAACGCGCCACTGACTTGATGGATTTGTCCGCCGGCGCTACGCAACCGATCGACGTCCGCCTTATTGCCAAGAAATCCCTTGATTGAGGAAAGCGCTTCGGAAAGCGATGTGCGAATCTCGTCAATGACCCAAGCAAGCGGCGCCACGTCGGTCGTGCTAGGCGCGGGCACGACGCTGTCCGCGGACTCGTTAGGTTCTTTCATCGCCGGTACTCGTTGGGCAGGCGTTGCGCTCGCCCCGTTAGGCGGCGACGCGGAAGCGTGCGACCGAAGCCTTGAGCTCACGTGCTAGTGCTGCCAGCTGGCCGATCGACAGCGCGGTCTGCCGCGTGCCTTCGGAGGTCTGTTCAGTAACGGCAAGAATGTGTCCGATGGATTTGGATACGTCACCTGCGGAGCGGGCCTGCACCGATGTGGCCTGGGCAATGCGTTCAATCAGTTCTGTTAACTGGCGTGAAACGCGGCCGATTTCTGCCAGTGCAGTGCCAGCGGCGTCCGACAGCCGCGTGCCTTCGACCACACCTTGCGTACTTTTTTCCATCGCCACGACGGCGTCTTGCGTGTCGGTTTGAATTGCGCGCACCAGTGCGCCAATTTGTTTGGCTGCCTCACCTGAGCGATCGGCTAGTCGCTGCACTTCCTCGGCGACCACGGCAAAACCGCGGCCGGATTCGCCGGCGGAGGCCGCCTGAATGGCCGCGTTCAGGGCCAACACGTTGGTTTGCTCGGTAATGTCCGAAATGAGCTCAACGATCTCACCGATCTCCTGCGAGGATTCGCCCAAGCGCTTGATGCGTTTGGACGTCTCCTGAATTTGTTCGCGAATCTCGTTCATGCTGGAGATCTGGTTGTACACCGCGCGCTGGCCCCGCTCGGCCGCTTCCAAAGAAGCCCGCGCCACCTTAGCCGACTCCCCCGCGCCGCTGGACACATCGCCAATCTGGTTGGCCATTCCCAGCACGCGCTCGCCGGTATCGCGGATTTCGCGACTTTGGGCGTCCGATGCCGCGAGCAGCCGCGTGGCGATGTCGCGCGACTGTGAGGCCGCGTTCGTAACCAACTCGGAAGTCTGGTTAATCCGCCCGACCAGGGCACGCAATTCTTCCACCGTATAGTTGATCGAATCGGCGATGGCGCCGGTAATGTCCTCGGTAACGGTTGCGGCCACGGTGAGGTTGCCGTCGGCGACTTCTTGCAGTTCGTTCATCAGCCGCAAGATCGCCGCCTGGTTTTGGTCGTTGCGCCGCTTGGCCTGTTCCTCCAGCCGCTGGGCCTCTGAGCGCCCGCTTTCAGCCTCAAGTGCCCGGCGTCGAGAATCGACCAGCAACAATCGCACCACCGCGACAGCGGCACCCAGCGCCAGCAGCGCAAATCCGCTCATCAACGCGTAGTAGACCCAATGCGAGCGCTGCTGCGCTGCGAAGCGCTTGCCCAAGTCCACGCTCTGGAACCGCAATGGCTCGGCCTCGGCAACGATCGTGATCTGGGCATTACGCGCCTCTGCAAGCGCTTGCGGACTCACGTTTGCGTTCGTAACCGAGACCGCGATCTCGCGGTAGTAACGCAGCAGTTCCGCCAGTTTGGCGCGCGTTTCGCCATCGCTGGAGGCGAGCAGCGATTGTGCCAACTCCGGGAAGGCCAGAACGTCGCGTCCGAGTATGGTCGCATCCTCGGCGTGGGCCGCCTGGCTCGATGCGATCACGTTGGCGTTTTTGGAGATGCGCTGGTTCAGGGAAACGAGTTGTTCAGCGGTTGCCACCTCTCGAGTGGAGGCGCTGTGGCGCAACTTCTCGGCAGCAATCGCCTCGGTCAACTCGGCCAGGCGCGGGCCGTTCTCATTGATCTTGCGCGCGATCTCGCCAAAATCGACCAGGGCTTTGCGTGCCGATGCAATCACCGTTGCCGCTTCGTAGGTTGTCTGCCAGCGGTCTTTTAAGGTGCGCAAAAAAGGCGCAAGAGCGGGGGAGGTCGGCGCCATGTAGTCGTTGCTGTCGCCGTCTTGTAGCAGCTTCACGTCGGCGTTGACCTGGTCGCGGCTCTCGAGCATCTGGTCCATATCGTCGGGAGCGCCCTGAACGGCGCCGGGTGCCGCCTTGGCAAGCCGTTGGGTGTGCATGAGGATGTCGCCGATCAACGCGATTTGTCGCTCTTCCGACCCGGCGTTGCGCGCGCTCAGCCAGACAAATAGCGCCGCGATGAGGAAAAACAGCAAACCGATCGCGGCGATCGATTGGACCAGCTTCTGGTTTTTCTCCTGACTGGAGGGCTCACCGATCGGGGTGACAGTGCTCTTGAGCGCACCTTCTTCGCCAGGCAGATCGACCGAAAAAGGCGAGTCGATCTTCTGCGTTGGGGGCACGTCGGTAAAGCGCGGACGAACACGGCGCTCGGGCGAGCGGTCGCTGCGCTTGGTTTTGCTGCGAAATACACCAAAATCGAGAGCCATCCTAACTCCGGCTAATTACTTATGCGCAAACGCTGCGCATTGCAGCGCCAATCTCGCCACAGCGTCACACGCCGATACTCGTGAACTCCTCATAGGAGGTCAGACCCTTTAGGTCGAGTTCCACCAAGCGGGTGCCGTCGACGTCGCGAAAAGCCTTCGACTCCCAGGGGCGTGCGCGTTCGTGTACCGGCCCCAGGGATTCAAGGTCTTTGATGTTGCGTAATCCGAACGCGCGCGTGATGAGCAGGCCGACGTTGAACTTCAGAGCCTCATTGAAAACCACCAGTTGCTGCGCGTCTTCCGGGGCGATTGGTTCGCTGCCTGCAAGGCGCAATAAGTCAATCACACCGATCAAACGCCCTCGCACGTTGGCTAGACCTAAAAACCAGGGTTTGGTCCACGGCACCGGGGTTACGGGGGGCGCAGCCACGATTTCCCCGGTGTTGTTCATGTCAAGCAAGAAAGCCGAGTTGCCAATACGAATGGCCAGGCGTGCGGGCTCGGCCGCGGGGCTGGGCGCAGCCTGCAAGCGTGCCGCAAGTTGCGCGGAAAAGTCGCGCAGCTTCCCCGATTTCCTGGCGTCGTCCAATTCGCTGCCTCCTACGCGGTCGTCGCGAGTTTCCATGGATCGGTCAGCGCGAATCGGGCGGCACAAGCGAGCGGTCGTTCGCGCATCTCTTCTCCGTGGCGTTGATCCGGGCCTGGCGGCTGCTTTAGCCTAACGCTGCAATCTTGCCCAACAATTCTTCGGGCTTGACGGGCTTGGTGACGTAATCGCGGGCGCCTTGGCGCAATCCCCAGATACGGTCGGTCTGCTGGTTCTTGCTGGTGCACATGATCACGGGAATGTTTTGCGTGACCGGATCCTTCGATAGGTGGCGCGTGAACTGAAAACCGTTAAGACCCGGCATGACGACGTCCATCAGGATCAAATCGGGCAGCTGGTCCTTCAGACTGCTCATCGCTTGCTCGGCACTTTCCGCTGCGGTGACCATAAAACCGTTTCGGGACAACAACTCGTTGAGAAAATAGCGCTCGGTTGGCGAGTCGTCGACGATCAGGATTTTGCGTATCGGCATGGCTGCGTTCTCCGGCCCGGCCGCAGTTACGCGCCGAGCATGGCGTGGTTGATGGGCTCAGTTCATGGAGTGCTGGCGTACGACGGTGAGCAGGCTATCTTTTGTAAAAGGTTTGGTCAGGTACTCCACGGAACCGACCATGCGCCCACGCGCGCGATCAAATAGCCCGTCCTTGGAAGAAAGCATCACGATCGGCGTGTCATGAAAGCGCGGGCTGCGCTTGATCAGGGCGCAAGTCTGATAGCCGTCCAGGCGCGGCATGAGGATGTCGCAAAAAATGATGTTGGGCTGGTGATCGTTGACCTTGGAGAGTGCTTCAAAGCCGTTTTGTGCCAGGATGACCTGGCAGCCGGCCTGCGTGAGAAAAATTTCGGCACTGCGGCGGATGGTGTTTGAATCGTCGATGACCATCACCTTCTTGCCGCGGATATCAACGGCGTCCAACGCAGCTGTCATTCAGCGACCTCCCCCTGAAAAATCCTAAGGAAAACGATGCGCACGTCTTGCCTCACACCTCGATCAGTTCAAAGTCTTCCTTGCGTGCACCGCACTCCGGGCACACCCAGTTCGGCGGAATTTCCTCCCAGCGCGTGCCGGCGGCAATTCCCTCCTCCGGGACACCCGCGGCCTCATCGTAGATCCACCCACATATCAAGCACATCCAAGTGCGCGTCGCCACGGCAGTCGTCATTTTCAATGGGCCCGTAAGGATTTCGCTACCATATTAAGTTCGCGATCATAGCCCGTGAGAGCCCAGTGAGTCCGCTTTGCCGGGGGCGAATTCGGTAGCGAATCAAGGCTTTGGAAAGCGATCGCGGGAGCTTTCCCCAGCCCGACAGTCAACAGGACAAGATGATGAGTAAAACGGCCAAGGCCGATGCCAGTGCGGCGCTCTTTGCCCGCGCTCAGATTTGCATACCCGGGGGGGTCAATTCGCCCGTGCGCGCCTTCCGGTCGGTCGGGGGCACGCCCCGGTTCATTTCTAAGGGGCAAGGCCCCTATATTTGGGATGCGGACGATCGGCGCTACATCGACCTTGTCGGATCCTGGGGCCCGATGATCGTCGGTCACGCTCACCCGATGGTGCTGGATGCGGTGACTCGCGTGGCACGCGAGGGCCTGTCTTTCGGCGCGCCAACAGCCGCCGAGGTCGAGTTTGCCGAGCGACTCGTGCGCCTGCTGCCGTCCATGGAGCAGGTGCGCCTGGTCTCCTCCGGGACCGAGGCAACAATGAGCGCGATTCGTCTGGCGCGTGGCTTCACGGGTCGCGCCAAGCTAATCAAGTTCGAAGGTTGCTACCACGGCCACGCCGATAGCCTGCTTGTGAAGGCGGGCTCTGGTGCGTTGACCTTTGGCAATCCGAGCTCCGCGGGTGTACCCGCCGAGACGGCGCAGCACACGATCGTGCTCGACTACAACGACTGCCAGCAGCTCGAGGACGCGTTCGATCGCATGGGATCGCAAATTGCGTGCGTGATTGTCGAGCCGATCGCCGGCAACATGAATCTGGTGCGCTCCAGCGCACAATTTCTGCAAACCATGCGACGGCTGTGTTCCCAGTACGGCAGCATCTTGATCTTCGATGAGGTCATGACCGGTTTTCGCGTTGCCTTAGGCGGCGCGCAGTCGCTCTACGGCATCGTGCCCGATATCACGACGCTGGGAAAGGTGATTGGCGGGGGAATGCCTCTGGCCGCTTTCGGTGGTCGCCGCGACATCATGGCGCAACTTGCGCCACTGGGGCCCGTCTACCAGGCCGGCACGCTCTCGGGCAATCCGGTGGCGGTCGCTTGCGGTCGGGCGACGCTGGAGCTTATCGAGCAGCCAGGCTTTTACCAGGTGCTTGCCACACGCACCCGGATGCTTGCCGATGGCCTGCAGGCTGCCGCGAAGGCGCGCGGCCAGGACTTTTGCGCTGATGCGGCCGGGTCGATGTTTGGTTTGTACGGCGCTTCGCGCGTGCCAAACAGTTTTGCCGAGGTGATGGCCTGCGACAAAGAGCGCTTTAACCGCTTTTTTCACGCGATGCTCGACCGAGGCGTGTACCTGGCCCCTTCGGCGTACGAGGCCGGATTCGTATCGAGCGCGCACGATGAAGCGGTCGTGCAAGAAGTGCTGCAGGCGGCACAGGATGCTTTTGACACTACGTCGGGCTAATCCTTGCGCCAAGCGGCAACGCGGCGAAGCAGGGCGCCGCTAGCCTTCGCGCCAGATCCAATCGAGCAGTTCGTCGTGTGCGGCTTGGGCGGCCTGCGCATGCGCGTCGTTGATTAGCGCCACGACGGCGTAATGGCGGCCGCTAGCGGCAAAGACGTAACCGGCGAGTGCGCGCACATCGGCCAAGTACCCGGTTTTGACGTACGCCGCGCCAGCCGCGGCAGGGCGCTTTTTCATTGTCCCATCGACGCCCGCCAGTGGAAGCGAGGCCAGAAAATTGGGCATCTGGTTGCTCTTCCAGGCGTGTACCAGCAACTGCGCCAGGCTCGCAGCCGAAATGCGCTCCTGGCGCGACAGGCCCGAGCCGTTTTGCAACACAAGTTCGGGCATGCGAAGTCCCTGTTGATCGAGCCAGGTGCGTACTGCGCGAATCGAGCGCGCGGTGTCCGCGGCCTCCGGTTCGGCTTGATTTGCCTCGTTCCGAGGGGCCAGAGGCGAGCTTGCATCCTCGGAGGCAGCCGCGACTTGTTGTTGCATCGAAATGCCCAGTGAAAGAAATAGCTGTCGGGCCATTACGTTATTGCTGTTCTTGTTGATGTCGCGAATGACCTCCGATAAGGGCGGGGATTCGTGTTCGATAAGGGGTATAGCGTTGGCCTCAACCAGTCCCTCGCGTACGCTCCCACCAAGCGTTCCGCCCGCCGCCTTCCACAGGGCACGGAAGGTCGCAAGCGCGTACTCATTGGGCGTTAACAAGCTTACGTGCCATGTTTTGATGCCACAGGCGCGCGCGAAGCTGCCGCCAAAGCGCGGCGAGCGCGGTTGCGAAAAATCGGCCTTTAATTGCTCTTTCCAATCCACACAAGCACCGTCGACGAGCGGTACCTGCGTCGGGATATGAACGCCATCGAGCTGCGGCGTGGCAATGATGTGCGCGATGGCTGCGGCCGGGTCGGGAACGAAATCCAGGCTCAGGGTCTTAAAGTTGATGAGCAACGCATCGGGAGCCACGTTGTATGGGCGCAATTCATTGCCGTCGAGCGAGGGGCCAAGGAGTTGCGCCTGCGCGTAGGCAGAACGATCGAGCACTAGATCCCCTTGGATGTCGCGTACCCCAAGCGCGCGCAAGCGCTGCAATAGCAGCCACCATCGCTCAATGACAAAGGAGGGGTCACCGCTGCCGCGCACGATGAGGTCCCCGTCGATTCGTCCAGCAACCGGGCGACGGCTGGCAAAGATCTGGGTGCGCCAACGGTAGTCGGGGCCCAAGGTTGCCAGCGCGGCATACGTGGTGAGCAGCTTCATTGTCGAAGCCGGATTCATCGGGACATCTTCGTTACGCGCCAATTGCAGCGGCCCGCCATCGAGCGGGACGATGACAATTGCGCTATTGGCCGCGGCCACGCGCGCGCGTTCGAACGCAGCCTGCACTGTTGGCGAAAGCTCGGCCGGGGCTGCCGAACACGGCGCGAGCATGAATCCAGCTAGCACCAAAAAAAACAGCAGTGCAACGCGCAACGTGTCGATCAAGACTGCAACTTCATCATACCTAGACCCAGGCGCCGGTGCGAACCAAAGCCGCGCAGCAACTTGCGCATCAGCGACTCGGTATCGGTGACTTCGAGGGCTCCCTCGAGGAACGCGTAGTCGACCCGAAAGGCTACGCCTTCGTGTCGAAATCGCAGCGTTCGCAGGGAAACGCTAAACATCATGGGACGGATGCCGAAATCATTGCCGTTTTCCTGGAGCCAAGCCTCGAATTCTCTTGCCGACCGGTAGGGTCGAATGTGCTTGCGTCCGTCTGTTACTGTCGCCTCTCCTTCGCATACCGGCAAGGAAAAGTGATACATCAAGCCTGGGGCCAACTGCGTGACGATACGCTGGGGCGCTAAAGCGCTGATGGCACTGGCCGGCTGCGACTTCCAGGGTACGACCGAGCGAACCCAGTAGCGTCCCGCCACCGCGCTATCAGCGCAAAACAAGAACCGGCCACTGCCGGCCTTTTGCCCGAAGACAAGCACCAGTTCATCGTGGGCCGTGAGGGGGTCGCAGTCCGGGGCGAAAGTCACCGCCGTCTCGAAAATATCCAGCTTGGGCAGGTCCAGTTTTGTGAAGCCGATCGTGGAGTGAACGCCGCTGCGGATTTGAGCAAGGCGGACTCGATCCTGGACGGTTTCTTTCATATCCGTACGCCATCGGCAAAACTTCGCCGCTCCCGATCGCCTATTCGTGGCCCTCTGGCATCAGCCGATCGCATTAGCCAAAGCGCGCGAACATTTTTTTCACGCGACCCCCTAGGGCCCGGACCAAGGCAATGTCCGGCGCCACGCAAAAAACCCATCCCTGCCCGCCGAGGCCGGAGGTCCGCCACGCAGGCCCGTAAGCATAAGAGTGTCGTGCGCGAGCGCTTTTCGCCCAACGGCCGTCGGCAAGGAACAATTGCAAATCGCAGTCATGTTCCCCGAAGCACCTCGAACCCACCTGCGGTGCGCACCTTCCCATTGATTAGCTAAGCAGCACTTACCGGCCAATCGGCAGGCAAGATAAGAGCACTTGTAATAGTACGCGGCAGCCCCGTGTGCTGCTGCGCTTGCATCGGCCAATTTTGCCTGGATTGCCCCTTTATTTCCGGGTTACAAGGCGCGTTTGGTTCGTTAGGCTGCGCCGCGACTGTGGGGTCTCACCGCAGGCGTCGTCGAAGACTCGCCTATCGACGCCTGATCAAACGGCCCAACGCCCAGGACACCTACGCACACACGCGTTTGCAAAAAGGGGACGGAAAACATGAACGACAAGAGATTTTTTGCCCGACTGCTTGCTACAGTTGCGCTCGGCGCAATTCCGACCATCTGTCTTGCGGACGACACAGCTTTGGTAGGCGTTGCGCTCACCGGCGGTCTGTCTGGCGTCGGCGCCGACGTGGCCTTGCACGTTACAGATTTTGTTGGGGTGCGCGCGACGGCCGCAGGTTTTTCCATAAGCAAAAACGGCAATTACGGCACCGACGTTGACTGGAACGGCAATCTCAAACTCTTTCAAGCCGGAGCGCTGCTTGACGTGTTTCCATTTGCCGGAGCGTTTCATCTGACTGCGGGAGTTGTCCAGGACGGCAACAAATTCACACTTACGGGCCAACCATCGAGCGGAAACTTCACCTTCAATGGCAACACTTACCCATCGGCAGATATCTCCTCGGCAGTGGGCACCGTGCAGTGGAACAAAGCCGTACCCTATGTGGGACTTGGTTGGGGCAACCTGGCCGGCTCGCGCGGCTTTCATTTGACTTCGGACATTGGCGCTCTAATTACGGGGAGCCCGAACGCCACCGTAAATGTGGTCTGTTCCCCCGCGGGGCAAACTGCCGGCGTTTGTGCGGCGCTGGCAAATGATGTGGCCGTCGAGCAGACCAAATTGCAAAACGATGTGCACAAGCTGACTTTCTGGCCGGTGCTTCGCGTCGGGGTGGGCTTCTCGTTCTGACCCTTTAGCGCGCGCAGCTTGCGGGCATGGCAGCTGCGTAAAATCCCGCCTGTTGGCCCCATCTGGCCGGGAGTAGGCATGAGCTTGCATTTCAAATGGCTGTCGAACTCGGTGGCGGCGGCCGGGCAGATCATGCCGGCCGACGTTGCCGCGATTGCCGCACACGGCTTTAAAACCATTATCAACAACCGCCCTGACGGAGAAGGCGGAGCGGGCCAGCCTCCCAGCACACAGATACAGCAGGTCGCGGAGGAGTTGGGTCTGCGTTACATTTATCTTCCGGTGATCAGCGGCCAGCTCACGACCAAAGACGCCGAGGACATGGCAAGGTGCCTGGAAACGGCGGCCAAGCCGGTTTTTGCCTTTTGCCGCTCCGGTGCGCGCACCGAACACCTGTACCGCCTGGCCACCCAGGCCCATTGAAAGCCGGACGCACAGTTCCTATAATCAGCACTCTTTCCTGTTGAGTGCTAACAAATTTTGCCGGCCTGCCGGCGCACAGTCTCGGCAAGGGAATCAATCCACCATCTCGGATACGCCCGGGCGCCTGCTGGCCCCGGGGAACTTTGTCAGGAGAAGCTATGAAGATTCGTCCATTGCACGATCGAGTGATCGTCAAGCGCTTGGATAACGAGCGCAAAACGGCCTCGGGAATCGTGATCCCCGATAACGTGGCAGAAAAACCCGATCAAGGCGAAGTCGTCGCCGTCGGTCCGGGCAAGCGCGACGACCACGGAAAGCTGATTGCCGTTGAATTGAAGGTTGGCGATCGCGTTTTGTTCGGCAAGTACGCCGGCCAAACCGTCAAGGTCGAAGGCGAAGAGCTGCTCGTGATGCGCGAAGAAGACATCATGGGAGTCATCAGCTAAGACGTTCTATTTCCGGGCGCGATCCCGGCCGCTGGTTGCTGCGTGCTACAAGAGTGCGCGGGGTGGCAGCGGACGAGGGCCTCGGGCCCCTGAGAGTCGATACCGACGGA
>Ga0187769_10002457_pt1 | contig 10863 bp, 10 predicted proteins | sample 0116_SJ02_MP02_1_FD_133140 | JGI IMG/M metagenome (GOLD analysis project Ga0187769, IMG submission 133140) | Tropical peat soil microbial communities from peatlands in Department of Meta, Colombia - 0116_SJ02_MP02_10_MG | ecosystem: Environmental > Terrestrial > Soil > Wetlands > Peat | place... | reverse complement strand
GACTCAGCAACCGATCGTTCGCGGATCTGCCTTTTCAGCTCCACTTCAATGGGAGGCGGGACCGATTGCCCCATTCTCATCCGCTGCAGGCGTTCGAGCTGGAGGACCGAGTCACCACCGAACCCTTCGCCGGGCCTCAACAGGATGAATTGTCGGCTTCTCGTAGAACTGCAATCCGCGATGGCTGGAAAGCGTGGAACAAACAATTCAGGAGCCGGGATCGATTGCTGAAGTGCTCTTTTTTCTCTTCGGTGGGTGGCGCCGCTCCCATTCTGCCGTGGCTTCCACATATTGTGTCAGGAACCACTCGTCAGGGTGCTCACCGGCATGTGCAGCCGGGGAAGCGAAGAACTGTGCCGCTCGGACGAACTTTCGCAGCGTCGCATCGTCGAGCCTGCTCAAGTGTTCCCGTAATGAGGGGAGAGCTCCTTAGCAGTCATCAAGACGCGCTATTCGCCGGATTAGGGATGGACAAGTTAAATTACGATGAGCGTCCCTGGGTGGCAGCTTCGAGTCAGTCTAATCCGTGGCTCGCTCGATTACATAGGTCGAGATGCCACTTCGTTTTTTGCTCAGAACCAACGCCATCGCTGCTTTGGGGGGAAACCATTGGACTTTTGACAATATAGGGCGCAGTATTTCGTGAAACTGCCGAACCGTTTCTCGCCATCGGCAGTCCGACGAATCGAGTCAGGCATGCGGTCATGAGTGCAAACAACGCGGCGACAATGGCCCAGTGTTCTCGCGTACAGCAGCGCGTCGAGCAATTCTACGGCGTGAAGGTGGTCACCAGGGACATCCCAGACCCGCTGACCGGAGATTTGGACGGTTTGGAGATCCACATCGATTTCGCAGTTACTCCCGAACAGCGGCTGTTCCTTCTCGCTCACCTCTTCGGGCACACCGTGCAGTGGAATTCGGATCCGAGCGCGTTCGAAATCGGCAGGCAGTACCAGCCTCCTGTCGATGAACGCCTGTTCCCAAAGATCATCGAGTACGAGCGAGAAGCCGCGCGTTACGGGCTCGCGCTTTGCCACCAGGCAGGAGTCTGCGAGATCGAGCAATGGTTTTCCAATTACACCGAGTGCGATCAGAAATATCTACTGCATTACTACCGGACCGGGCAGAAAGGCGATTTTTATAGTTTCTGGTCGGAAAATGTACCCCTCGTTCAGCCCAAAGCGATTCCGCCGTTCGAGCCGGTCCGCAGAGCGTTTCGCATGGATGGAATTGTGATCTGATTCTGGCACCCTGGGAGAATTCGCGCCGGCAATCTACTCCGACATGGGCTGGCGGGACGCAAGGTGAAGCTCATTGACCTGGCGAATCAACTCGCTTCTTTGGATGTCCCGGTACTTCTGGGGTAGCAGGCTCCTGCTGGTACATTCCAGCACTGCTACTAGATTCTGCAGTTCAATCTCTGTAGGATAGTACGGCGGGATAAAATCCTCAAGCGCGGCTTTCAAATCCTCGGTGTCGACTGCTACCTTTTTCAGCAAACGGCTGCGCATTTCGCTGCGAATTAGGACTGCTTCGATATCTGCCCCGGAGAGACTCCCAGAACGCTCGAGAAAAAAGTTTTCGATTTCACTGGATAGTAGGGGCATGCCGATTTTCTTCTGCATGGCGCGCAAAAGCGCCAGCCGCTCCTCTCTGGTATCGGGATAAAAGAGCGCGATGTGCTCCTCGGCCCGGCCCTGGCGCTTCAGGTCGACGGGCAAGAGGTCCGGGCGGCAGGTGAGGAGAAACCAGATGACCTTTCCGCGAAGTTCAGTGTTGCCCATGAATTGTGCAATTTGCGCGAACACCCGATTGCTTACCCCGCTGTCGCCGGAACTCGAACGGTCGCCCAGTTGAGCGTCGGCTTCGTCGACGATCACGGCGATCGGGCTCATGGCGCGCAACAATGTCAGTACGCGCTCCAGGTTGCCCTCGGTAACCCCCTGCCACATGCTCCGAAAATTTTTCAGCGTCACTGCGGGGATGCCCACCTCGCCGGCGAAGCAAGTGGTGATAAATGTCTTGCCAGTGCCCACCGGGCCGCAGATCACGTAACCCATGGGCAATACATCGGTGTTTCCGCCACGGATGGCCGAAGCGGCATCCTGAAGCTTGCGCTTGGCTTGATCATTTCCGGCAACCAACGATAAGTCAAAACGGCTTTGCACGAACTCCAGCAGGCCGCCGGATTCCGATTCGATCAGCTCCTTTTTCCGCTGCGCGAGGACTTTCATCGTAAGCGGCTGGCGATTTTGTGTGGCGTGCGCAATGACGCTGGCCAGTTGCACCCGCTTGAGGCCTGCTCCAAGCTTTGCCAGGTTCTCATCGGAAACGTCGGATCCTGGAGGCAGCTCAATATTCTTCAGTTGGGAACGGATAAACTGCAGCCTTTCTGAACAATCCGGTAGCGGGATTTCAATGGAAGAAACGCCGGGATTCTGCACGATTCCCTGATTTAGTTCCACCTCGTTTTCGGCGACCAAGCAGATCGTCAGGTCCGCTTTTAGAAACGTGGGATTACGCGCCCAGCGCTTCAGAATTACCAGGGAATTGCGGTCTTCGGCAGACATCCCGGAAACGTCGCCCGCGGGAGCGATGGTTTCGGCGAAGTCCAGGATGAGCGCAATTTTTTTGTTGTCAGCGATACGCAGCCGCAAATAGTTGTCTAGGATATTAAGCACTGCGTCTGGGTTACGGGGCAGGCCCTGCGCAAAATTAGTTCCGTGGAAACTGTCATACCCCTCCAGCGCGCGGCGAAAATCGGCCTGACTTTCCGCCGATCCAAAGCTTAGACCGCCTCGGTCGTAGTGCAGCACCAAGTCCCGCTGACCGAAAAGCCCCGTCGTGAGAAACTGCTCCAGCGGCACAAACTCCGTTCCCTCTTTTTGACCGAGCGGAACAAGGTCGCGGACGTTCCCGTGCAACACAAACATGCTGAACGAGCGCGAATAATATTTCTCCGATAGGTCTTTGACCCATCCCGGGAGACCCTCGAGAAAGCCATTCCGAATAGCAGGCCGTTCGACCATCAGTTTGTTACCCTCGTGCGCCGCGCGGGATCAGACGCCGGCGAGTTGCTGGCAGCCAATGAGGCATCATCAGCGGAGAGCACGCCTTCCAGTTCCGGAGCCATGCCTCCGAAAATGGTTTCAACCTGCTGCACGGTCTGTTCGGTCTGCTCCACGTCGCGGACCAAATTGTCGAGTTGATCGCTAACTTGCTGGGGGTCGCGCATGGTTACGGACTGGTCGCGAACCAAATGCAGAACGTCTTCCACCGCGGAGCACTGGGCGTTGACCACATCCTGGTTTTCGCAAATCTTCTGGTGCTTCTCCAGTCGCTTGTTCAGGATCTCGACACGCTTCTTATTGATATCCTGAACCCGTGGCGCATCATTGTTCATACGCTTTTGTAGCTCGGCGATTTCCCGCTTGATTTCGTTCGGATCGGTGCTCTTCAGATACTGCTGCTGCTGCGAGCTGACCAGGAGCAAGCGCGCATATCCTCGTAGCAGGCCATCCAAGCGCGATTCCATTTGCTGTAAGAACATCTGCGACGTCGAGGAAAGCTGTAGGAAATTGCCGCGCACCGATGCGCAAACCTGTGCCAGGTTGTAGTAGCGGGATTTGGCTTCCGGTGAAAGGCTGTTGAGCATCTCCGCGAATTGCACTTGGCGCTGCTTCTGTGCTTCGCCTAACTTCCACGAACGTACCAGACGCTGAAAGCGCCAATTCTGGGAGACCACGGCCAGATACATGAGCTCCACGCCTCCCGCCAAAATGACCGGCAAAAGGCTCCCGCTTATAATGCCGAACAGGCAGGCGCCGGCCAGCGCGATCCAGTTGTACTGCAGATTGAAGGCTTCCTTTACGAAGTTGATGTCTTCGTGTTCGGGCGGCGGGGTGGTTGGGTCCTGGGAACCATCAAAGGGCATTAGATACTCACTCGCACCTGACCATTTCCCGGAGCGCGGCGCAAACGCCCCAGTACGTAATTCTGCAATTCGTGAAACTCATTGCGCTGTTTTAGCTCCAGACTGCGGGGGCGGTCGAACGGCACCTGCACATCTTCGACGATCGTACCAGGATGCGCACTCATAATGAAAATTCGATCCGCGAGGTAAATGGCTTCTTCCACGTCGTGCGTGACGAACAGAATGGTGCTCGCCGTTTCGTCCCATACTTTCAACAGCAGCTGCTGCATCTCGCTACGCGTCTGCGCGTCCAGGGCACCAAATGGCTCGTCCATTAAAATCACCGCCGGCCGCAGCGCGAGGGTGCGGGCAATAGCCACGCGTTGCTGCATCCCACCAGACAGCGTTTCCGGATAGGCGCTCTCAAACCCGCTCAAGCCGATGTCCTGAATCAACTGCGCTACGATTTCCTTGCGCTTCCCTTCCGGCACTGCGTTGATCTTCAGCCCGTAGGCGATGTTATCAGCGACAGTGAGCCAAGGAAACGAGGTGTATTTCTGAAAGACCATCCCGCGGTCCTTGCCCGGGCCATGCACCGGATGCTCGTTGACCAGCACTTCACCGCTGTCCGGTTGATCCAAGCCGGCAATCAGCCGCAGTAGCGTAGACTTCCCACAGCCAGATGGTCCCAACAAGACGCGAAACTCACCGATATCCCGGCCCTCCCGGGAGTAGGCATTCTCAATTTCAAAGTTGATGTTCTGCAGTGCATCGACTTGCTTGCCGTCGGCCAAACGGAAGATTTTGGCGACATTGCGCACGGCGATTTTGTCTTTCCTAGCTTCCATGCTTCACCACTGCTTTCAGATGGGATGTGGCTGTGGAAACCGCCACCCCCGTGCCAGAAAAAGTGGAGGCAGCCTGGCGCCAAGGAAAGAGCCGCTTTTCGAGAAAGGTGAGCAGGAATCGAAACAAAAACGCCGCGATACCAATGGCAAAAATTCCTGCGTACACGCGCTCGAAGTCCAGCACTTTGCGCGCTGCCTCGACCATGTAGCCCACCCCTCTGCGCGCGTTCACCATTTCGGCCAAAATCACGTATGTCCAGCCGATATCGTACAAAATGCGAAAAGAGGAGAAAATTGCTGGCAACGAGGCACGAAACATTAGCCACAGCACGTGACGATTTTTCGCGCCCAGGGTGTAAGCGGTTTCCAGCAACGAGTTGTCCACTTTGTTCGCTTCCTCGACTACCACGGCCAACAGGTAGAAAAACATCCCGAACCACAGGAACGCGACTTTCATGGTCTCGTCCATGCCAAATAGTGCAATGAACGCGGGCAAAAAGGCGGTAATCGGCATCGCGCGCATAGGAGCGGCGACAGGATTCACCAGCTCAAACACCCAGCGGAAGCTGGCCATCAGAATTCCCAGTGGCACCGCTATGATCGTGCACCAGAAAAATGCCTGTGCGATCCGCCACCAGCTCTGCATCACGTTGCCAAGCAGGTCGTATTCGGTCCAGAGCTTTCCGAAGGCCCGCACCACACCCATCGGTTTGGGCAGAGAAAATGGAGGCAGGATTTCCCAGTGCGTTAGCGCGATCCACAGCAGCAGGATGATTCCCCAACTGCAGAAACCCAGCGCCAAGCGGACCCGGGGAGAGATTTCTTTCCGGATGGCAAAGAGCTCGCTCACTTTTGCGCGCCCCCGTCAGCTTGGATTGGCGTAAACCTTAATATCGGTGCGCCGGTTCTTTTCCCGGCCCTCCGGAGTGGCATTGGTATCGATGGGCCTGTCCGGGCCGTTCCCCGCCGTATGTAATCGCGCCAAAGGAAAACCATACTTCTCGACAAGATAGTTCTTTACCTCGTCTGCGCGTGCGTGAGACAGCTGAACGTTGTAGGGACGCGAACCGGTTGAATCTGTATTGCCTTCAATATCTACGACGGTGTTTTCATAGGCGCGCATAGTGCCTGCGAGTTCGTCGACGACGGCGCGGGAGTCCAGGCTCATGTGCGAGGAGTTCGGCTCAAAGTAGATGGAGCGATGTTGCGTCGCGAGCGGCGTACTTCCTGGCGCCACTTCCTTGTACTGGATCGGAACCTCACTCGAAGCCATGGAGAAACTGCCCGACAGTTTCTCCACGAAACGCCGGTCGACGCTTTCCTCCGGATTGTTGGTATGTTTGATGATCAGCAGTTCGCGGTACATATCCTGAGCCATCTCGAAAATGTTGTCATAGTCGGACTTAGAGCCCGCCGAACCAAGGAAAGCACGATTGTCTGCGTAGTCCGCCAGCTTGACGCCGCCGAGCATGGTTTTGGCCAAGTCTGTCGGGATGTTGAAATCCTTCACCGCGCCGATCAGGTTGTAGGCACGCGCCGGTTCGGTCTTGATGAACTCCACGCCTTCGAGCCAGCCCTGCGTAAACTTCAGGAGAGTGTCCGGGTGTTGCGCGGCGAAGTGGTCGCTGACCACCAAGATGTCTGCGATCAGGCGGTTGGCTATCTTGGTGTCGTAGATTTTCTTGGATCCGGGGCGCTTGGCCACGGCGTCGCTCATGTCTGGATCCCAGGCCACCGCGGCATCGACCTTTTCTTGCGCGAAGAGCGTGGCCGGCTCAATACCATCTTTGGTGTGAATGGCTTTATTGAAAATCTCATTGCGTTGCGCACTGCTCAGGCCCGAAGTTTTCAGCCCGTTCCACAACAGGAAGTGCGACGGGGTGTAGGGGGCAAAAGCAACCGTTTTGCCGGCAAGGTCTTCGATGCTGTTGATCCCCTGCTTGCCAATCACGCCATCCGCACCGCGCGACCAATCGACCATCAAGAACGTGTGCGAGCCGAATCCCTTCTCCTTGAACTGTGCGTAATCCTTCGCATAGACGTCCGCTGTGGTCAACATTACGTCTACGTTTCCCGTAGCCAGTGCCGCCGCGCCTTCGGTCCAGTCGTCGATGATCTTAAAAGACACCTTGAGCCCCTTTTTTCCAAAAATGGAGTCAGGTGCTGTGTCCAGTCCACCATTGGCCACCAAGCCGCCGGCGCAACCTACCCAGATGTTCACGCGCACACGAACTTCCGCGTCGGATCCACTGGAGGAAGACACGGGCAGCACCAGGGGCTTCGACGTGTCAACCACTTGGCCACTGGCCGACGCACTAGATGACTTCTTACCCATCAGCTCCTGCACATCAATTACGTTGTAGCGATTCAGGGCGTAAGCCACCAGGGCTAGCCCCACGAGGAAAATCAGAATCCAACCACCTTTTTCGATTCTTACGGCCATGGCCGCCTCCCGGCTCGCTTGCAGAGCCACGCACAAATCTCAGAGTTCGTTTCTGACTCCAACAACTCCCACACGGGCAGTGTCACAAATCCTGCTAAGTCATGAAGTTCGTTGTGGTTCCTTGCTGCCGATCGTCTTTTCAGCCGGCGTGCCTGCCGCTGCGGCGTCAGGAGTCGCAAGTCCCATTTCAATCTTGAACTGCTTCACCAATTCGCTGGCCTGCAGTTTTTCGGCTTCGTCTTCGATCTTTACTTTTTGCTGGTCCACGTTGCTCAAGGCCATGTCCATGCGCGCTTCGTTGACCGCGGTCATTTCCTCGATCTTGCGAACCATTTCCTCGTGTGTCTGGCTAATGCCCGCCACCTCGAATTGCTCCATGGCATCGGCCACCTTCTTTTGCCATTGCGCGCGGCGGTAGTCCGCGATAGCGTTGAGCGCCTCTTGCGTCTTGCGTTCTTTCTCGCGCATAAAGGCCTGCTTGACGGTCATGGCCTTGTCAAAGGCCGCGCGTGCGGTAGTCAGTTGGCCTTGATTACGAGCCAGCGCGCTCTTGGTCTGCTCGAGCTGGGCTGCAAAGCTGCCAGCCAGGTCATCCCGGTTCGCTTGAATGGCGGCTTTGACTTTGGCGGTCAAGTTGGCCATGTCGGTCTTGTATTTGGCCTCTTCCTTCTCCAATAGCGTCACGTTGGCTTTGACCATGGCGATGCTCTCGTTCATGCGCGGCACCTGGTCGTTCATGTCGCGAATGTTCTGCTGCAAAATCAACTCGGGATCTTCGGCCACGGAGATGAAGAACCCAACGAATGAGCGAATCATGCGTGTTAACCGTTGCCACATAATCGTCCTCCTGCTCAGGACCTCTGACTTGCCTTGGAACTCGTGGGTGCCGCGTTCTGCTCGCCCGTGGTGATCGGATTTTCCGTCACGAAATACCCGACGGTATCCGCGATCTTCTTTTCCTCTTGTTGCTTTTTCAGTCGCCAGCCGGTGAAGCGTTCCTTTTCGCGGGAAATGGCATCGCTGTTGATCTGCATCCTGGAGCGCTGCTCCGTAACGTACTTGTCGATGTCCGCCTGAATCTGGTTGTTTTCCTTCGTTTTGGCAGTCTCCAATTCGTTCAAGGCTCTCTCCTGTACGCGTTCATAGCCGTCCAGCGCGCGGTCCCGCTGCACCGCGTCCTGAATCACGTCCTTGATATTCACTCCCGCCGCGTCCAGGGCCAGCAGGATGGAGGATTTCTTCACATCCGAGGGCAGACTGCGGATGCGATCGCTTTCGAGCATCTGCGCCACCTTTAATATGGAATACCCCTGAGGGGCCGCCGGAATTACAGCCGCACGATAAATATCTTCAAAAGAACTGGGATCGGCGATCGGATTGGTGAATTTGGGCTCAGCGGCTACGCTGGCAGCGATCTCAGCTACGCTTTGCGAGGCGCTCTTTTGGATGCTGGCCTTAGGTGCGCTCGCAGTATTGGGTGCATCAGCAGGGGTTTCGTCAATGGAAATGATGTAGTTGTACCATTTCTTGGTCATGGTAACTCCGATAGAGCGCACAACCGGGGCGCCGCTCCCCAGGTTTTTTCGAAGACGGCGATTCTGAAGGAATTAGATTGGGCCCGGTCCTTACTCGCAAGGTACTTCTCGCCCTTGCATTTGTCAATTCTTATCATGGACTTCGGAGCCATCTCGCTCCGCTACGTACGGACGTTTTCAAGCACTTGAGTCAGCGCTATTGCACAAGATGGTTGTCGCACACGCAATTCAACCAGAAAGCGCGTTCTGTGGTTCAAAATGAATGCGTTTTTGAACAGGTATATCATGGGAATCCGAGGACTTAGCCCGTGGATGATCTTTCTGCTGTTCTTAGCCGCAGTATCGAAGCGAAGGCTGAATACGACCTGCGATTACTCGCCCAACAGCTGGGCACGAACTATCGCTCCTTAATGTATTGGCTGCGCGGCGAGCGACATATCCCCGCCTACTTACTGCCACAGATTTGCCTGCTGCTGAAAGATTTCGAGGCCCTGGACTTCCTGGAGAGACAGGCGGGCCGCGTGGCCTTCAGACTTCCGGAATCGAAACTGGTGTCCGAGAAAGAAATTGTGGCGGTCTCGAGACTCCTGAAGGAGGTAGGCGACGCTGTCGAGAGCATCGCGGCCACGCTTGCTGATGGTGTCGTCGAGGAGAGCGAACTAAAGGTAACCGTACCCAAACTGGAGCGAGTTATCCAAGAATGTGCTTCTTTGAAATATCTTTTAGAGGACCTCTGCAAAAAAAGCAAAAAGAAAGCCACGCGATGACGTGAGGCCGAAAATGTGCTAAGGAAGAACGCCAGAGATACAAGAACCACCGCTGCCGCAACCGCGATGTAAATAGGCTTGTTTTTCAACGCGTCAGCATCGCCTATTGAAGATCCCGGTAAGTCCGGACAGCCACACTCACCAGACAAACGGCAAAAGGCGAAATCGAGTTTGCGAACAATATTCGGTGTAGCCAGCCAATTCCTGACGAAGAACTCTTTCTTCGTTAAGCAGGCGGAGGACGACCAAGGGGATGAGCAAAGCGAAGGCAGGCAGGCTGAAATACGAGCCGAGCGCCAAAGGGGTGAATAAGCACATGACGCATATGCCCAAATACATGGGGTGTCGAACGACGCCATACGGCCCGTTGGAAATGACCTGTTGCCCGGGTTCGACCTGAATTGTTCGAGCAGCGAAACGGTTTTTCTTCACCACCCAGAAGATTGTCAGGTATCCACCTAAGACAATGACCTGCGACAGGATCGTCAACCACAGAGGCAGGCGCGACCAGCCGTAACGGTGATCCAAGCCGGGCATCAGCAGCGCACCCAGCCACGTAACGTAAAGCACGCCCATGATCCGCTTTTGTTCGGGCACCTTCTCCTTAAGCAACGATCTTCTTTCGAGCACTTGTGGATCGCGTCTGTAGAAGTAGAGGAAAACCAACAGACCGGGCAGGAAAACAACCACGATGTACACCCACGCCTGCCAAAACCGGAACGAGCCCGCCGGGAGGAACAGCAAACTTCCGAACAGGGCAAGCCCAATAGGGAAACGAACAGCCAATTTTAATTTCAGGCTCATCGCAGGGGGTCGTCCACAGTCAGCTTCGCCCGATGTGGTGGTGGATGTCTGTGTCTTATGTCAACGGTGTTTGTATTGCGCAGCACCGGACGCGCCTTCAACTCCGGATAAGCTAGGAGGCAAGGAAGGCGAGTTGTCTACCGCTTCGGGTCGTTCGAGACGATCATCCCAACCCTCGTACACCGTCCCCATTGCCCTTCGCCGATTACGGCTGAAATCTTTGTTGAACCTCCGGACATATGCTCCAATTGCTGGTCTGCCAAATGGCGCCTGATTCCTGCCGAAGTCGACAAACTCGCAGAAAAGTTTGCCAATTCGAAGAAGAAATGCAAGCCGCCGGAGTTCAAAGAACTGTCCAGAAAAGAGGCAGTCGCCAAACTGCAAGTGCTCGATTTTCTAAGCTGAATCACAAATGCGGGTGTCGGAGGGCCTCGGGATCGAGGCAATACAACAACGACCTCACCCATTAGGATGGGTGAATTCAATGGGTGGACGCAACATCAGCTCGACGGTCGTGTCCGGTGAGGGAAGGTTCGTCTACATTTAAGAGTTT
>Ga0187769_10002456_pt1 | contig 10865 bp, 11 predicted proteins | sample 0116_SJ02_MP02_1_FD_133140 | JGI IMG/M metagenome (GOLD analysis project Ga0187769, IMG submission 133140) | Tropical peat soil microbial communities from peatlands in Department of Meta, Colombia - 0116_SJ02_MP02_10_MG | ecosystem: Environmental > Terrestrial > Soil > Wetlands > Peat | place... | reverse complement strand
CGTAGTCGCCTGAACCTTTATATTTGGTTTCGGCGGAGAGCGCCGGATGCGCGAGGAATCCGAGAAAGCCCAAGCGATAGTTGAGCGTCACGACGACCACGTCTTCGTTCTCCACAAGCTTAGTCGGGTCATAGTCGTCACTCTCGCCGAGGAAGCCCGCGCCGCCGTGGATTCACACCATTACCGGGTAACCATGATGGTCCTCGGGATACCCACCTTTATCGCCTGCTGGAGTGTACACATTCAGGTACAGGCAATCTTCCGTCGTGCTCGCCACACCGAAAAAGCTGGCCGGCTGCGGACAGTGGTTGGCGAATTGGGTCGCATCGCGCAGCCCGCGCCAGGGCGCCGGCGGCTGCGGTGGCTGCCAGCGCAGATCTTTGACCGGCGGAGCCGCGTACGGGATGCCGAGGAACTTGTTCATCGTGTCCGTCCGCACACCCACGACAGAGCCTGTATTGGTGGCAGCGACGACGTGATCGGAACCGGCATTGGCGGTTGGACCCATCACTGCGCCCAGCACGGTGACAAGCCCGACAACCAATCCCAAAAATGAAATGGATAAAACCAATCTGCGGGAACTTATTGTTTTCTCCTCCTTTCCATTTTTATTATGACTGATATGAACTTTTTCATTTACCCCCTTCAAGGTTCAAGATTTCTAGACTTGCACTTCTGAGAAAGGAAGAAGTGCCATCCTTTCCCAATTCATTTTCCTCCTCCTTTCTTACTCTGCTGATGAAACACTGAAAGCAAGACCGCCTAAAAACCTTTCCCCCCCAAATGCTAATCACTCACCATTACCCTAACGCCTCTGCGACACATTGCTGACAACTGCCACCCCCTTTCCCCCTTGTAGCCCTCCTAAGAATCCTCCTTTCATCCATAAAAAGGTACACAAGAGAGATTAAAATCTCTCAGAGCCTTTCATCAACAGCTTATGGATTCCGTGTATCATCCTCTACAAAAGGTTTCGAGCGGTTGGATTAGTTTTACGAAGGGATTTAGTGTGAAGCATCCACAATTCCCCATTTTTAAACAGGCAATTTTAATGGCAGTTCTTGCCATCACCGTAAATCCTCGGAGCTACGTAGTTTCTATAAAACATAAGCTTTTTAGTAAAAGCCAAAAGTGGAAGAACTTTTCACAAAAGTCCCGAATGGCTTCCTTAAGAGTGCGAAAAATATCTCCCACCGCCCTAACCTTCCTCCCTTGAGGGGGACGGTGTACGGACTGGGGACATTTTTTCAAATCGGATCAACCGTTTCCGAAACCGATTCAACCATGAATGCGGCCGTTCGGTCGCCCCTCCGCGAGCACGGTATCGGGGGCTCTTTCTCTTAGTTTCCAACGGCTCGTCAGATACTGTCCATGATTGCATGATGCTCGTCGGTTACCTTTATCATGAAGAATTCTTTGTTGTCAATGATTACCTACGATAGGCTCTAAGTCTGAGTTATAGGAATCTTTACGAGAGAAAAAAAATGATAGAGGTATATTTGAAGCAGGTCACTTATTTCACGACTTCCACTTTAATGAGATTGGTGGTTCCCCGAATGCTGATGGGAATCCCAGCGATGACGATGATCTTCTCTCCTTTTGAGGCCATTCCTAACTCCTTCGGCATCCTCTTCGACCTTTCTAACATCTCATCCGTATCTTTCCAGGCAGGGCCAAGAACAGGATAGACCCCCCAAGAGAGATTGAGTTCCCTGACGGTTGAGAGGTGTTGGCTCAAGGCAACAATGGGCTGACGAGGTCGAAGCTTTGAAACCCAGCGTGCGGTGCTTCCCGATTCCGTTGGTGTGACGATCACCTTTGCCCCCACTTCCTCAGCCAGTAATGACGCCGCGTAGGTGATTGCTTGCTGGAGATTCATCCCCTCATCTTTTTCCCCTCGCAGAAATTGAGGGTGAGGAAATTCTTCTTCTGCTGATTGAGCAATCCTGGCCATCATCTGGAAAGCTTCGACGGGAAATTGTCCGCTGGCCGTCTCCTCCGAAAGCATGACCGCATCTGTCCCGTCATAGATGGCGTTGACCACATCCGTAACCTCTGCCCGGGTGGGCTGAGTATGGTCAAGCATCGATCGAAGCATCTGGGTGGCAGTGATCACCGGTTTCGCTGAATCATTGGCCTTCCGTATCAGCGCCTTCTGAATGTTTGGGATCTTTTCAATCGGAGTCTCCAAACCTAAATCTCCCCGAGCCACCATGACGCCGTCTGAAGCCAGGAGAATCTCGTCGATGTTTTCCAAGGCCTCTTTTCTTTCAATTTTGGCAATGACAGGGATATCGACCGACTCCTTCTTCAAGATTCTCTTAACTCCCTCGACGTCAGCGGCTCTTTGGATATACGAGAGGCTGACCCAATCCACTCCATGTTGAATGCCGAAGAGGAGATCCTTCTGATCTTTCTCTGTGAAAGCCGAAGCAAGGGGGGTTCGCGTTGGAAAGTTCAACCCTTTGTGGGAGGTTAAGATTCCTCCCACGATTACCCGACATCGAATAGTCTTCCCATCGCTTTCTACGACTTGAAGTTCAATGGTTCCGTCAGCGAGAAGAATTCTATCCCCCGATCTCACTTCGCCGGGAAGAGCGGTATAAGTCACCGTGGCTTGGGTCTCGTCGCCGATAAGCACCTGGTTGGTCAGGCAAAATCCTTTCCCCTTTCTCAATTCCGCTCCACCCTCTTTCATCATGCCAATCCGAATTTTAGGACCGCCAAGATCTTGAAGGATCGCCACGGGCTGTCTCAATCGATCGGCGATTTGACGGATGGTGGTCATCTTCCTGAAATGCTCCTCGTGAGTCCCATGAGAAAAATTGAGCCGCGCGACGTTCATCCCGCCCCGGATCAGGGCCTCCAAGACCTGAGGCGACTCACTCGCCGGGCCAATCGTGCACACGATCTTTGTCTTCCGTCGCTTTTCTTCAGTCACGGTCTCACCCCTCGTCTTTCTCTCATCAAACAGAAAAATGGTACCTCATTGCTCTTTCTCTGTCCATTCATTTGTTTCTATCAGCCGTAAGAGAAGAACCATGGCTTCATAGAATGGCTTGTATGAATGGAATGAGAATGTTAAAATTAATTTTGGCTGTGAGAAGAGGGATAGGATGAAGAGGAAGATTCAAAGAATACTGGTTGCAAATCGCGGGGTTCCTGCTGTCAGGATCATACACACCTGCCGTGACAGGAAGATCAATACCGCTGTTGTCTATAGCACTCCGGATCGACTCGGCCACCACGTGTTTATGGCGGACTCGGCCATCCATATCGGAGAGGCTCCGCCCACCGAATCCTATTTGAATATCGACAAGATCATCGATGCCGCCCTGAAGAGCAAAGCGGATGCCATTCATCCGGGATGGGGATTTCTCGCAGAGAATCATCTATTTGCGCAAAAGGTCATCGATGCCGGACTGATATGGATCGGCCCTTCCCCAGAAATCATCCGATTGATGGGAGACAAGATCAAAGCGAAAGAGCTCGCCCAGAAGGCCAATGTGCCGACCATCCCCGGTATCAGCGAAGTGAGCGATGTGAAACAAATCCAAAATTGGATGAAGGATGAAAACATAAATTTCCCTATTATGATCAAAGCGGCCGCAGGCGGCGGCGGCAAGGGCATGGTCAAGATCGAGAATGCAAAGCAGCTTGCCCAGGGATTTTCCCAAGCCCGTTCGGAGGCGGAAAAGTCTTTCGACAATGGCAGCCTCCTTGCGGAAAGATACATCGAAAGGGGCAGGCATATCGAGGTCCAAATCGTTGCCGATGAAAGTGGGAACGTGGTTCATCTATTTGAGAGGGAGTGCACCCTGCAGCGGCGCAATCAGAAGATCATCGAGGAGGCGCCTGCGCCGACGGTCAATGACACCCTCCGCCAGGAGATCTGTTTTACGGCCACCCGCTTGATGCGGGAATTGGGCTATACCTCGGCGGGAACGGTGGAATTCATCCTGGATACTCGGACAAAGAAGTACTATTTTCTGGAAGTCAATACGCGCCTTCAGGTGGAACATAGCATCACCGAGTTGATCACAGGGTTGGATATCGTGGGCATCATGATCGATGTCGCCATGGGGAAGAAACTCCCCTTCAACCAATCCGACATCCATCCTAACCGGTGGGCACTGGAAGTGCGCCTGAACGCAGAAGACCCAAAAAATTTCAGCCCTTCCTTCGGCACGGTCACCCGGTTTCAGGTGCCCCATGGACCCGGAGTCCGAATATTGACGGGTATCTATGAAGGAGCGGACATTCCGCCTTACTACGATTCTCTCTTCATGCTCCTCGTGACAGCCGGTGTGGACAGGGAAGATGCCATCCGGGTGATGGACCGGGCTCTCAGCAGAAATCTGCGGATCGAGGGTGTCAAAACGCTGGCCCCCTTGCTTTTGAGTATCATCCGACATCCGGTTTTTATCGCCGGCGATTTCTCAACCCATTTTATCGAAGAGCATATGGATGAACTGATCTCCACGTTCAAGGAGAAAAACAGCGAGGATGAAGTCCTCAAAGTGGCAAAGTATGTGGCCGAGATTTCGGCCTTAGGACCGCAGAAATGGATGTAAGAACGAGGATGGAAAAGATACCCTTGATCAAGCCCGGGATGTCCCCCGGAGAAATTGTCAAAACAGTGCGTTCCACTCCTGGTGTTTTTTTCGCCTCCACTGGAATGCGTGATGCAGGGCAGTCCGATTATAAGAACCGCCTCCGATTGTACGATCTCAAGACCCTCGCGCCCTATTACAACAAGATGGGCCTCTTCAGCGCAGAATGCCATGGCGGCGCACGATGGCATGTGGGAATCCTGAATCGAAAGGAAAGTCCTTTTGAGGAGATCGAAACACTTCGGGAGCTGATGCCCAATGTGCTGCTCCAAACCCTGGTTCGTGAAACCAACCTATGGGGATATCGACCCTATCCGAAAAACATCATCGAATACGTTGTCTCAAAGGTCGATGTCGATGTCTGGAGATGTTTCTCCTTCCTCAACGACATAAGAAATATGCGCGCGGTCGCAGAGGTGGTCATGAAAAGGGGAAGGCTCTTCCAGCCCGCAATCGCTTTTACCCAGGCGGACTGGACAACAAACGATTATTATTTAGAGATTGTCTCCCAAGTGGTGTACCTCTGCGGTGGGACAAATGAGATCGTCCTCTGTATCAAGGACATGTCCGGAGTGGGCAGCCCCAAACGCCTCAAGGTTCTGGTGGATGCCATCCAGCAGAAGTTCCCTGATCTGGTCATCCAATACCACCGTCACATCACAGACGGACTTGCCATACCTGCCCTTCTGGCGGCCGTACAGGCCGGGGCTAAGATTCTCGACGTTGAGGAAGATTCCCTGACACGATTCTACGGCCAGGCACCGATACTCGCTTTGCACGCATACCTTGAGGAATCAGGGTTCCCCGTCAATATCGAGAGAATCGAGGCAGAACATGCCGTTCAAAAAGTGCGCGAATGGATCGGTCAATACGAATGGGCGGAGTCCCCATTCAAAGGATATGACCATAACGTCCTCAATCATCGAATGCCAGGGGGGGCTTTCCCCAGCTCCTTTGAGCAGGCGGACAACGGCGGGTTTCTTCATCTGATGCCGTCGATCTTGAAGATGATGTCTCTTTACAACAGGATAATCCACTATTTCGACGTGACGCCCGGCTCCCAGATTACCTGGGTGACTTGTAGCGGTATTGTCAACCGATATGCAAAAGAGAAGGGAGAGGGAGGCGTCCGGCACATCCTTAAACTTCTTACAAAATTCATTGAAGAAAAATCACAGAGTTTTGAATCCATGGACCCCAACGAGCAGGAAGAACTCCTCGGTCTTTTCCAGAATGCACCCGGGGATTTTAAAAATCTCCTCTTAGGAGACTATGGAAAGCTTCCCATGGGGTGGCCTGCGGAATGGATTTACCGAAGCGCCTTTGGCGATGAGTGGGAATCCAGGATCAAAGAGCGAAAGGACTTATCTCCTTTGGATGCGTTGGATGATGAGGATCTTTCGAGGCTCAGGAAAACTCTTTCAGAGGCCATCGGGCGAAAGCCTTCCGAAGAGGAATTCATCCTCTACCTCATGCACCCCAAGAATGCCCTCGAAATGGTCGAGTTCATTGAAAAATATGGAGAAGCACCTCTGGTGCTTCCGACCTCTGTCTGGAGGAACGGGTTGAAAAAACCAGGGGATAAGGTGGAATTTGAATTCTGGGGAAAACCTTATACCCTCGAACTGGTATCGATCGGGGCAGAACACGAGGGACTCATTCATGTGGTCATGCGGGTGAATAACAATACCAGGGTTTATACGGTAGAGACACCGAGGGCTAAAAAGGTTGCGATCAGGATGGCGAAAGGGCTCGGAGATGTCGGCGCGCCCATCAACGGCAATGTTTGGAGAATCGGGAACCCGGAAAGAGGATCTCTCAAGATAGGGGACATCGTCCACAAAGGAGAGGAGATTGGAAATCTCGAGGCGATGAAGATGGAGAATGCGATTATCGCTCCCTTTGATGGACAGGTCATGGAGGTCTGCGTGAAACTGAATGAGACGGTTCAGGAAGGTCAGCTTCTCTTCATCCTCGAAAAATCCTAAGCTCACCTCACATTCAAAGTTTTCTGCTCCGAGAAGGCCGATTTCAGGGTCCAGGGGAGCAAAAGATTGCGGAACTCAGTCAACACACCGCCATTTTAATCTTTTAAAATTTCATCTCGTTTGAGCCATTGAATCCTCGACCCCTTGAACCTTTTCTGATTCAATGCATTCGTTTTCTTTTCTAAGATAAAGGCGACCTCTCCTCCCAGGAGAAGGATAACTGAGGAATAGTAAATCCAGAGAAAAAAAATGACCAGGGCGCTCAAAGAGCCGTAGATCATAGAAAATCTTCCCAGATGAAGAACATACCATCCGAACAATTGCTTGGCAGTTTCCCAGAAGAGGCTGGTGAAAAAGGACGCTCGAAGGGCAGTCTTGAAATGGATTTTCTTGTCGGGGATGATCTTGTAAATCAAAAAACACATCCAAAAAGTGAAGAAGAAGGGGATGAAGTATTTCAAAATGAATCGAATGATCGGTCTCAACTCTAAGAAAGGACTAAAACGGTACTCCTGGACAAAGGTAATCACAGAGGTAAAGGCCATGCTGGTAAGGAGAAAGGTCCCTGCTAAAAGGATCATCAGAAGATCAATCCCCTTCCCACGAAGGATGCCTCGCCCCTCCTCGACCTGAAAGATGATATCCAGGGCTGTCCTCAAGGAGCTGAACACCCACGTGGAGGCCCATATCAACCCTCCTATTCCCAACACCCCAACGATCTTACGGTCCCGAACCATTCTCAGGATGTTATCCATAATCCTTGTGTCGAGGAAAGGAAAGGCATCCTCCAGATAATGTCGTATATGGTTTAACACTTCCCGATAGCTATAAAGATACGTGCCCAGCAGGGCCAAAAGCAGCAAGATCAGAGGAATCAAACAGATGAGAAGGTTGAAGGTAATCCCAGAGGAGAGAAAAAAACCGTGATCCTTACCAAACTTTCTTAAGGCATCCCAGAGGATACGAAATCTCTTGGTGAATCCCTTTTTCCAATCTTTCGATTTCATTTCCGCCCCTTCTCACAACCTTGCGATCACTTCGCCAAATCTGTTGCCCCTTGACGCACCCTTCCAAAACTTAATGCTGAACTCCTTAAGGGGTTGAAGGAAGCCCCTGGTTTGACTTTTTTGACCGTAACGATGCCCGCAAGGTCCTTGGAATCCAAAGGAGAAGGGTGAACAGCATCCCTAAACCGATTGATCCCAAGATGGTATAGACCAGAGATGTCTCAAATCTCCAAAAGAGAAATTTTATTGTGATGATGGGAGCGTCTGAATTTTGAACTGCGAAAATCGCTACGGCGATGAGGATTAAAAAAGCTATCCACAAAAAGACTTTCATGAGTTCCACCTCCACTTGGCATTCATTTTTTCTCCCTCCCTCTTGCGAGACTGTCTCGTAATGGGAATAAACGGCAAGGATTCTTAAAAACGGGACAGACAGATGGGTGACAAAGCTTTAGACCTGCCTGCGCGAAGCCGCTTCGGCGAATGCAGCGCGCAACCTTCTAACCGTGAACCTCAGGGGCTGCAAGGTCATGAAGGAATTGACTATCTTGTGACGAGGACAATTCCCTTTAACATTAAACGTGCGCATTCTAAAGCTTTGGAATCCGGCTGTTTGTTCCGTTTTCCCCGCCTCCATTCGATTATGACACAGTCTCTGACGGGAGAACCGTTTCTTAGTACGGATCGGAAAAATAAGAATCAAACATTTCGGTCAACATTTGGTTCATCATGGTTTCCACCCTCTCGGGTGTAGACCGGGGAACCGTCATCTCCTTCTCGACTTCCACGTTTCGGGTGAAAATCTTGCCTTCCTTTTTCACCCCCAAATGGATGACGAATTGAATTACGGTCTTGACTTTTGTCCCGAATAGAGATGCCTTGCCTTCGGTCCAGAATCTCTTGATTTCAATCATCAGAATAGAATCGGCCTCCATATTTCTGAGGGATTCGGGTTTGTCGTCCCACCGGGTGACGGGAATTGTTTTTATCCCATTACGAGAAAGGACATCGGACAGAGACTCCCCGATCGCTTTTTCCAATGGAAAGGGATTACTTTTAAAATACGTGGAATCTCCTTCAAGGTTAGTGTGGCGACCGATATATAGCGTCTCCGGCCTTTCATCCTTAAAAAGGGCCATCTCCAGGGTGGATCCAATCTTCGCTTGAAGAGAGGAGACGTCTTTCAAGGGTTGATATCGAAGGTTGAGAGGATACGTCCCTGCCTCAGCGCTCCCCAAAACAAAAGAGCTCAGACAAATAATCAACAAACAAAGAAAGCATTTCATGGGTCATCCTCCTGTTCTAAAATCTTATCCAAACATGTCTGAAATTTCCATTCAATTAAGAAATGCCGGACCATACCTCCTAAAAATTCACAATTCCAAAACTTCCGAAGCTGGTCGCCTGTCTCCTCACTGCGATTACAACATAGCCTGCATTCTAAAATATCTTCTCCCCCTCAATCCATATGGATCGAACCACCAGCTCCTTTTGATACTCGAAAAGGACTAAATCAGCCGAATGTCCTGGGACGATGTCCCCTCCTACTTCTGGAAATAGTTTTTGAGCATTCTTCGCGGCCATGTGAATCGCCGAAGGGAGACTAATCCCTGCAAACCGCATGACATTCGTGATGGCACGATCCATGGTGAGCGCAGAACCTGCCAGACGAGAAGTGCCAGCTAATCGCGCTGCCCCATCCGAGCCTACCTCCACTTCCAAATCTCCCAATGTGTATTTTCCCGGAGAGGCTCCTGCTCCGGCCATGCTGTCGGTTGTCAGGACGATTCGATCTATCCCTTTTGCGTGAACATAGTTATTCACTACGGCAGGAGGGAGGTGAATCCCGTCGACGATGATGCTTGCCATCAATTGATCCATGGACAATTGTTTCCGGATGGGATTCTGACCGAGAGACGAAGGTCTTGGGGATGCATTTCCAAGGTGACAGGAAAGACGGGCACCTGCCTGAACAGCCTTATCGAGAACTTCCTCAGGGGCATTGGTATGTCCGATCCCAATAACTATTCCATGGGTCACTGCTTTTCTGATGAAAGGAATCGTTCCTTTTACCTCCGGAGCTAAAGTTACACACTTGATCTGGCCTTCACAGGCTTCCTGAAACCTCTCCACTTCTTCCCATCGGGGAAGCCGGACGAACTCTCGAAGGTGAACCCCTCTGGGCCCATCCTCAGGAGAAATGTAAGGCCCTTCGAGGTGAATTCCGGGACACATCTTCCGGAGGAGAGGATCGCTCCCTAAAGCGCCACCAATGATTTTTAACTGGTGAACCATCCTGTCATGAGAGGAAGTGATGAGAGTAGGAAGAAAGTGAGTGACACCAGTGGAGGCCAAAGAAAGGGCTGCCCGATGAAGACTCTCCTGGGAAAGAGAAGGGCAATTAAAATCTACGCCGGCAAACCCGTTCACTTGGGGATCAAAAAAGCCAGAGCATAAATACAGATCACCGCCACCAAAATCATACGAAGACCCTTTTTGATAAGGATCAACGTGGACGACCTTTCCATGCTTAACGACGATGTCTACCGGAGACTCTGTTCCCGGAATCCTCCCTCGAATGATCATATTAACCTGGATTTCTCAATCCTTAACGATAGTCATTCGGTCAGGGTGATTATAGCACGGTTAATGCCTTGAACAAATGATTGATTTGAAGGAAGAAATTGTCATTTTTCCGAAATCCCGCCGATCAAAAAAGCCATGTTAAAGCTTTCACTTACTAATCCTCAGTAGTAATAAAGACAAATATTTGAAGATTACGAAATGAAAGTTGGATAAAGATAAAATTTATGTCCCTTCTTATGCAACAAGGTGGAACTAATCTGTCCGTAGGCTGCGGGATGCCCGTAGCCTATACTGGCATCAATTCGATAGCGAGAAGAAGCCTCCAAGGCTTACTGATCCAGTGGCTTAAGAGGTTCTTTCCCTTCTTATTGATTTTTAATCCAAATTTGGTAAACTCATAATAAAGTAAGGCACTCCAACAAGAGATTCTTATAATCTTTCCTTCTTAAGAAGAGAACAATGCCTAAAAGAACCACCATCACTGAAAAACGGTTTGGAGAATCACTGTCAAGAGAGGGGACAAACTTTATTATCGAGCAAAGTAAGATAAAACAGGTAATGCACATAACAACCTTGGAATTGTGTATACCTATCAGGACATACAGCATGATTACTGCATACGTTGTCAAAAAATTTTCAAGATAACATTATTTTTATACTGCTGCGATTAT
>Ga0187769_10002454_pt1 | contig 10867 bp, 9 predicted proteins | sample 0116_SJ02_MP02_1_FD_133140 | JGI IMG/M metagenome (GOLD analysis project Ga0187769, IMG submission 133140) | Tropical peat soil microbial communities from peatlands in Department of Meta, Colombia - 0116_SJ02_MP02_10_MG | ecosystem: Environmental > Terrestrial > Soil > Wetlands > Peat | place... | reverse complement strand
CTCCAGCGCGCCCCATGCGGCCTCGCCGAACTTCTGCTTCCACTCCCGATAATACCCGGCGTTCCGGAGCACGTCCCGGAACGGGGCCGTATCGGGGGTGTTGAAGACCATCCCGTGCGACACGAGCTCCTTCGCGATACTGTCGTTGAGGCCCTCCACATCGGCACGCTGCTTCACCGCCCCCTCGTTGAACCGTCGGATGACGATGTCCTGGAGGTCTTTGGGCAGCTTGCGCCAGGCGTCTCCGTTGGCCAGGATCCAGAAGCCGTCCCACATGTGGTTCGTCAGTGAGACGTACTTCTGGACCTCGTAAAGCTTGAAGAGCTCGATGAGTCCCAGCGCGTTCTCCTGGCCCTCGGCGAGCTTCGTCTGTAGCGCCGAGTAGGTCTCGTTCCAGTTGATGCTTGTGGGGGCCGCGCCCAAGGCGTTGAACATCGACGTCCACATCGGGCTGACCGGCACGCGGATCTTGAAGCCTTTCAAGTCGGCCGGAGTGACGATGGGATGGGTGCTGGTGGTGATCTGCCGGAAGCCGTTGTCCCAAATCTTCTCGAAGGTGAAGAGGTTGGCCTTGGCGATGTCGCCCCGGATGTGCTTGCCCAAGTCCCCGTCCATGGCAGGCCAGACCTCCTTGTAGCTCTTCCAGGCGAACCCGACTCCGTTGATGGACGCGACGGGGACGAGGGTCGCCAGGATCAGGCCGGACAGATGGAAGAACTGGACCGCGCCGGCGCGCAGCTGCGAGAGCACGTCCGTGTCGCCACCCAGCTGGCTGTTGGGGAAGACCTGGATCTCCAGGCGCCCGTTGGAGTCTTTCTTGATCGCCTCGATGGCCTCGGCCATTCTGATGTTCATCGGGTGCGTCATCACCATGTTGTTGCAGTACTTGTAGGTGAATTCGGCCGCCCGCGCCCTGCCGCGCAGGATCCCGACGCTGGCAACCGTTGCTCCCGCCCCGACCACGAATTGCCTGCGAGTGATGGTGCCCATAACTTGATCCTCCTTTGAAGTGTCTCCGATCACGCAATCGAATCCGCCGGCCCTATCACGACTCTGTGACGTCCCCATAATGTCGAGAACGCTCACAGCAACCCCGTTGATGTGCCAGGTTGCCCGACATGCCGCCCGTCCCATTTGCCGGCATCCCGCCAAACCACCCGCCCATCGGAGTCAGCAAGAGAGTCCCAGCGGGCGATGAGAATGTATTTTGGGTCCACCCGGACCAGCGGGCAGTACAACACCAGTGCGGGCAGCGAAGAATACCGCCGCCCCGGGGCCGGGTGTCAAGCGGAAACTCCCTCGCACGATGGAGATTCGGCCGGGCGCCGTCAACGGTTTCACGGCACTAGGATCACCTTGCCCCCCTTTCCAGCCTCCAGCAGGGCCAAGGCTTCTTCCGCCTGCTCGAGCGGCATCTCGTGGGTGATCACCGGTTCCACGACGAGGAGGCCGCACGTCAGAAGTTCCAACATCCGCGTCCAGGTGCGGAACATCTCCCGCCCGTGGATCCCGATGATCGTAGCTTCCTTGAAGACCACATCCGGTCCCAGGTTCAAGCGGACGGGATCAGAGGGGAGTCCTACCAGGGCGCACCTCCCACCCTTCCGCAGGTACTGGAAGGCGCTCTCCAGTGCCACCGCACTCCCCGACGCCTCGACGATCGCATCCACACCCACCCCACCCGTGGCATCCAAGATGCGGTCCGCAGTAGCAGGCTGCCGCGGGTCGAGCACGATATCGCAGCCTGCTCGCTTCGCCAGGACGAGTCGCTCGTCTCGAACGTCCAGACCGATGACGCGCGACGCCCCCATGGCCTTGGCGGACGCCACGGCGAACAGACCGATGGGGCCGCAGCCGACCACTACGACAGAGCTGCCGCCCACGTTCAGCTCCAGGACGGCCCGCAACGAGGTGCCCAGCGGCTCCAGCATGGCCGCTACCCGTGGCGGGATCGTCGCCGGCAGCCGGTAGGCGCACAGCTCGGGAATCGTCGCGTACTCCGCAAAACAGCCGTCTCGGTGAATACCGAAGAGCTTCAGGTTCTTGCAGATGTGTTGGAGGCCGTTTCGGCATTGGTAGCACGCCCCACAGGGCAGGTGGGTCTCCCCCGCCACATAGTCCCCGACCCGAAGCGCCCGGACCCGGCTCCCGACGCCCACCACCTCGCCGCAGAACTCATGGCCCATCACCAGGGGCAGCCGGATCCCGGCGCCCTGGGCCCATGTGTTCCACTGAGCGATGTGCAGGTCAGTCCCACACACGGCGGAGGCCTTGACGCGCACGAGGACCTCCTCCGGCCCCGGGTCGGGAACGGGGACGCACCTCCGTGTGACCCCGGGACCCTCGCTGGCCTTCAGGACGGCCTTCATGTCCACGATGCATTGCCTCCAATGCTGGCGGCGGGTCACTCGTCAACGCCGTCCGGATCTATTCGCAGGAATCCCGCTCGCTACCTCACGCAAACGGTCAGCCCCCCGTCTACCGTCAACGTCGTCCCAGTGATGTACTTGGCCTCATCCGAGGCCAGGAAGAGCGCCGCATGGGCCGTATCCCAGCCCTCCCCTTGCCTTCCCATGGGGCACATCCCCGCCCGCCAGGTGAGCATCTTCTCCACGTCGCCGCCGTAGGCGCCGGTCAACTGCGCCTTCACCATGGGCGTATCCATCAGGCCTGGAAGAACGGCGTTCGCACGAACGCCCTTCGCCGCGTACTGGATCGCGATTTCACGGGTCATCGCAATGACCGCGGCCTTGGAGGCCGCATAGGCGACGGCGATGGCTGGCATGCTCCGGATGGCATTGGTGGAGGCAATGTTGACGATCGCCCCCCGGGTCTGTCGCTCCATGTGGGGGAGGACGTGTTTGCAGGTGAGAAACATGCTCTTCACGTTGATCCGCATGATCCGATCCCAGTCCTCCTCGGAAAGCTCCACCGGGCCGCCCGGAATGGTGATGCCGACGTTGTTATGGAGGACGTCGATGCTGCCGAAAGTTTCCAAACACGCATCTGCCATGCGCCGGCAGTCGGCCGATGATGTCACGTCGCAGGCCAAGGCGACGGCATCGCCGCCCTCACTGACAATGAGCCGCCGCGTCTCTTCCGCGGCGGCCAAGTCTCGGTCGACCAAGAGCACCCGGCCAGCCTCGCGCGCGTACAGGATGCTGGACGCTTTGCCATTCCCTATTCCGGGGCCGATCGAGCCGGCTCCCGTCACGATGATCGCTTTCCCCCGCATCCGCTCGCCCATCGCCTGCCCCTTTGCATTCCTGAAACCCGCCCGCGCCGTCCCTCGATTCATCGGCACAGCCGGCGGCACCGCCTAGGCCTTTCCAAAAAGCCTCCGGACCTCCGCCACCACCCATTCCCGGCCGGGCATCACGAAATCTTCCATGGGTGAGCTGAAAGGATCGGGAACGTTCCTGGCGCCGATCCGCATGACGGGGGCGTCCAGCGAATCAAAGGCCTCTTCCTGAACCACCGCGGCGACCTCGGCGCCCCAGCCCGCTCGCCGCCAGGTCTCGTGCACCGTGATCAGCCGCGCCGTTTTCCGTACGGAGGCAAGAATCGCCTCTTTGTCCCACGGCACCAGGGTGCGCAGGTCGAGGACCTCACACTCGATGCCATCCTCGGCCGCCAGCGTCGCGGCGGCTCGTAGGCTCTCGTGCACCATGCGGCTCGTTGCCACGAGCGTGACATCCTTGCCGGCCCGCCGCACCTCCGCCCGGCCGAACGGGATATACACCTCCTCGTCGGGAACCATCCCCTTGAGCCCGTAGAGCATCTTGTGCTCGAAGACGATGACGGGGTCCCGACCGGTGAGGGCCGTTTTCAGGAGGCCGTAGACGTCGGCCGGCGTCGAGGGAATTGCCACCTTGATCCCCGGGATGTGCATGAAGAGCGTCTCCACGCTCTGGGAATGGTGCGCGGCCGCCGAGCGTGCCCGGCCGTCCGGACCGCGCAGGACGATGGGCAGCGCCCCCTGCCCCCCCGACATGTACCGGATCTTCATGATCTGGTTGACGAGGGCGCTCATGCCGGTGAAGAGGAAATCGGCGAAGTGAAACTCCACGACCGGGCGGCAGCCTGCCAGGGCGGCGCCAACGGCGGAGCCATAGATCACCTCTTCCGAGATCGGCGTGTCAATGATCCGGTCTTGAAACGATCCGAGCAGGCCCTTGTATTGCCCGAAGATTCCGCCCTGTTTGGCGATGTCCTCGCCGTAGGTGAAGATGGTGGGATCCCGCTCCATTTCTTCTTTGAGCGCCCGGCAGATAGCATTGGCATACGTCATCTCGATCGCCATGGCCGCACCCCCTCAGTAATCGTAGCCCGCGTCACTCACGAAAAGGTCGCTCAGGGCCTCGGAGGGGTCGGGATAGGGGCTCTCCTCGGCAAACCGGACCGCCTCGTCCGTTTCGACCTCGTAGCGCCGCCAGATGGCGCATCGCTCTTCCTCGCTGAGCATCTGCTGCTCCACGAGGAACCGCTCAAACCGGCCAATGGGTTCCTCTCGCCAGCGCGCATCGACGTCTTGCGGGTCGCGATACTTCTGCGGGTCCCCGACAAAGTGTCCCTTGAGGCGGTACGTCTTGGCCTCGATGAGTGTGGGTCCGTCCCCTCGTCGCGCCTTCTCGATGGCCGTGCGCGCAGCCCGGTGGACCTGCAGGACATCGTTGCCGTCCACGCACAGGCCTTCCATGCTGTACGACTGCGCCCGAGTGGAAATGTCCTTCACGGATGTGGACTCGACGGTGGGCATGGTCGAGGCATAGCAGTTATGCTCGACCACGAAAACGATCGGCAGTCGATAGATCGCTGCCCAGTTCAGCCCTTCGTGGAACGCCCCGCGATTCGACGCTCCGTCGCCGAAGAAGCAGGCGACCACCTGATCGGTCTTCTTCACCAGTTGGATAGCCATGCCGGCGCCTGCTGCAATCGGAATCCCTCCGGCAACCTCCCCGTTTGCCCCCAGGACACCGAGGGAGAAGTCCATGATATGCATGGACCCGCCCTTTCCCTTGCAGTAGCCCGTGGCTTTCCCGAAGAGTTCCGCCATCATCCGCTTGCTGTCGGCGCCTTTGGCCAGCATGTGGCCATGGCCGCGATGCGTGCTGGTGATATAGTCGTCCGTCCGCAGTTGGGTGATCACCCCCGCCGCAATCGCTTCCTCGCCGATATAGAGATGGATGAACCCCGGGATCTTCTTGTCCAGAAATAACTGTTCCGCGCGCTGCTCGAAGACACGGATGCGAACCATGGTCTCGTAGAGCCGCGTCAACTCCCTCCTCTCGATGGCCATACCGTTCCTCCCGTCATGCTTTGCGGCAGGGCGAGCGCCGTGATTGAGAGCCTCCCTCTCGGGCCGGGCCGCCGCGGGCGGACCATCTTCAGGGATCTTCCTGAGTGGTCGGGATGCCGGGCGGGAGCGGACGCGGGATGCGAGAGGCCTGCCCCGGAGCCGGGGCTCCGGGCGCCCGTGCGCTGGGCCGCAGGGATCCCGCGACCGGTCAGGTCAGCGGGATCCGGGTGCTGGATTCTCAGAGAACCGGGAAGCCGCGCGCGACAGGACGGTTCCGGCAAGAGGCGAGGTGAGACACGGGCCGGGTCTGATCGGCTGCAGGGAAGGGGAGACGATCGAAGGGAAGCGGCACACTGCGGGAACGTGAAGCGGTACACCGTCCGGCCTACTGCCGACGAAAAGAACGTCTGGCCGGGACGAAAAGGCGCTTTCGCGTTTTCCCGCATTGCCACGGCCTTTCCACTGAGAGGCGGACGGACTCCTCAGACGATAGATTTGATCATGTGCGCCCTGCCCGTGTCAAGCTATCCGCCGGTGCCCTAATCTCCGGCTAAGCCGGGGAGAGCGCGGCGATCCGCTGCCGCACCGCGACCAGAAGGGCGTGGTGAGCTGCCGCACTGAGCCGGAGAAGAGTCCGCCGGGCATGGGACACGACTTTCCCGACGGTGTTGAAGAGCAGGAAGCGGAGGCGCTTCGGCCGCGCGGTTGCGAAATCCCCGGGTAGGGTGGGCCGCTTGAGCGCGCTGAGCAGGTTGTAGGTCAACGCGTTGAGGCGGAACCAGGCCGCGTTCGCCCCGAACTTGCCGCTGGGGAGGGCGGCCGCCGCCGCGAGCTCGTTCTTGAGGATGTGATGGGTGTGCTCCACGGTGCCCGCTTTCTCCCGGTGCCACCGGAGGAGCGCGAGACCATCCCCCTCGCGGTTGGTGACACCCGCGACGTGCTGGACCTGGCGCCCGTCGGCAAAGAGCTCCTGTACTCCACTACTACTGTCCGGTTGTTGCGTCAGAGCATTGCCGTAACTGCTGGACGCTTCGTGGGTTAGGACCCATCATGTACAGAATCGATTGCAACTTCCGGATACACTGGGCGCCCCCTCTCACCGAAGGAGCGGCCCGTGCATACCGGACGCCTCGTCTTTGCGCAGTTGATGGACTTCCTGCCGCTCTCCAACTTCCGTCGCTGCGTCGCTCGCGACCAGGGCGAGTACTAAGGTCAGCGGCTTCTCATGTCTGGATCAGTTCCTCTGTTTGGCCTTCGCCCAACTGACGTACCGCGAGAGCATGCCCGAGATCGAGACCTGTCTCCGGGCGATGCAGCCCAAGCTGTACCCCCTGGGCATCCGGGGCCGCGTCGCGCGGAGCACCTTGGCCGATGCAAAGGAGACGCGCGACTGGCGGATCGCCGCCGACTTTGCCCAGGTCCTCATTGGGATCACCAAGCCGGTCTATGCGACGGAGCCGCTCGGGGTGGACCTCGTCGCGATCGTGTACGCCTTCGACGCGACGACCGCCGATCTCTGCTTGGCCCTCTTCCCCTGGGCTCGATTCCGCCAGACCAAGGGGGCCATCAAGCTTCACACCCTGCTCAACCTGCGCGGGAGCATCCCAGAGTTCCTCTATATCTCCGAGGGCAAGCTCTCCGATGTCAAGGCCCTCGATGTGCTGATCCCCCTGCCGGGGACCTACTACGTGCTCGACCGCGGCTACGTGGACTTCGCGCGGCTGGCCCGGCTCCAGCAAGCGGGCACGTTCTTCGTGACCCGCGCCAAGGTCAATCTCCAGTACGCGTGCCGGTACTCGCACCCGGTCGACAAAGCCACGGGGGTGCGGTGCGACCAGACTATCGTCCTCACCGGGCCGAAGACCGCCACGCTCTACCCGGTGCCGCTCCGGGGCATCCGGTACACCGATCCCGAGACCGGCAAACGCCTGGTTTTCCTCACCGACAACTTCACCTTGTCCGCGCTGACCATCGCCCAGCTGTAGAAAGCTCGGGAGCAGGTCGAGCTGTTCTTCAAGTGGATCCAGCCGCACCTGCGCATCCAGGCCTTCTACGGGACCTTCGCGAACGCGGTGAAGACCCAAGTCTGGATCGCCGTCAGCGTCTACGTCCTCGTGGCCATCCTCAAGAAGCGGCTCGGGCTCCCGCAGAGCCTCTACACAATTCTCCAGGCCCTGAGCGTGACCTTGTTCGAGAAAGTGCCCATCCAGCCAGCCCCGGCGCTGATGCCCGACACGACTTCGGAGGTCGAGGACTGTAACCAATTATCATTGTTCGATCGATAACCGGACACTACTGATTTCGGGATCTATGGCAACGGCCCGAGCTTGAGACAATTCCACCGCGCGGCAACGCGGATACTCTTCAAGTGCCTGAATCGGCGAAGCCAGCCTCGGAGTTACACCTGCCCTGGCTTTCTTGACCTGATTCGGCACTTCGGAGTCCCGCAGCCCCGCGACCTATGCACCGAGAAGGCGTCTCGTTGACTCTTGATGCAGAAACGAGAGCCTCTGAAGAGCCCGGTGCGGGAAATCTGCACGCCGGGATCTGTGCGGGGGTCGTCGGGTAACCGGCGGCCTTGCCGCGATGCTTCTACGAGGATCAGGCCCTGAAGCTGCTGGGAGAATAGTGAGGCTGGCGTTCCGGGTTTGGGGAACAACCGGATGTTCCTTAAACCCGGAGCTGTAACCTTGTGATTTTAGACGGGGTGTCCCCAGCGGGATTTGAAGCCTATTGTACGTTGGCACTCGCCTTTTTTTACGTTTATCACGTCTCAGGTCTGGGAAGCAATACAATTCCTTTGGCCATATTGCAGAGGGATGAGGCTTGCGGTAAAAGCGAGAGGTAATGTTACGGGGTGCCCTCGATTGTTGGAGATCGTCGGATGATGATCCCGAGGGAACCATGAGATAATCGAACGCCGATCCTCTTCGGGGATTCGGCGTTTTCTGTTTCGTGGGCCTGGCGGGAGGCCTGTAATCCATGATAACTCCTTCCGATCTTGTGGTATCATCTCCGGACATTCCTGAGGAACCAACACCGCGTCACGAGATCCAACCGGTCCCAAGATCGACTCTGGCCATATAACCATCCTCTGGAAAGGAGGAGTGCGATGGTTGAGGCGCGACAGGCAAACAAGAAGGTCGTTGGTGTTTCGGAGGAGGGCCTGCTTGAAAAGTTCGGTCTTTGGCTCGCCGAATGGAGCGAGAAATGGTTCCCCGATGCCTTGGTATTTGCCCTGGTGGGAATTGTCGTTGTTTTTTGTTTCGGCCTGTTCATTGGTGAACGCCCGATGAAGCTGGCCATCGAGGGGGGGAAATCCTTCTGGGTCCTGGTTCCGTTTACGATGCAGATGGCCATGATCATTATCGGCGGGTACGTCGTCGCCTCCTCACCCCCTGTGTATCGGCTCATTCAAGCGTTGGCGACGATTCCCAAGACTGGTCGCGGAGCCATCGGGTGCGTGGCCGTCTTTTCGATGCTGTCTTCCCTGATCTCATGGGGATTCAGCCTGATCTTCAGCGGTCTTCTCGTCCGCGAGTTGTCTCGGCGCGTGAGGGGCATGGATTACCGCGCGGCCGGAGCGGCAGGATATCTTGGCTTGGGTGCCGTCTGGGCCCTCGGGCTCTCCTCTTCAGCCGCGCTCATGATGGCCACCAAGGGCGCCATCCCTCCGAAGCTCTATGATATCAGTGGCCTCATCCCTCTCACGCAGACCCTTTTCATCTGGCCCAACTTCTGGGTGGCTTTTTTGCTCATTCTTCTTTCAACCGCAATCGCCTACTGGTCGGCGCCCTCTCCAGAGAGGGCAAAGACCGCCGAGGATTTTGGGCTGAAATTCGAGCCGGTAGACATGAGCATCGAACCCAGGAAAAAGCCGGGTGAATGGCTGGAATACAGTCCCCTCCTGACGATTCTGATTGCGGCACTACTTGGCTGGTACCTGGTAGACGTATTCGAAACCTCACCGACGGGTGCTCTGGCCGCCCTTGACCTGAACACCTACAACCTGATTTTCATCACACTGGGGATGATTCTCCACTGGCGTCCCAAGCGATTCCTCCGTGCGGTGTCACAGTCTGTGCCGGCGACAGGCGGCGTGTTGATCCAGTTCCCGTTCTATGCGGTGATCTTCGGTATGATCGTTGGAACGGGGATCAGCAAGTGGTTGGCCGATCTCTTCACGGCCGTGACAACCCACGGGACGTATCCCCTCCTGGTGGCGCTGTATTCGGCGATTCTCGGAGTATTCATTCCTTCTGGCGGAAGCAAATGGGTCATCGAGGCACCCTACGTCCTCCAGGCGGCCGTGCAGCATCAGGTCAACCTGGGATGGGTGGTGCAGATCTACAATGCCGCCGAGGCGTTACCGAATCTCCTGAACCCATTCTGGATGCTGCCGCTTCTCGGCATGCTGCATGTTAAGGCGCGGGACCTGGTGGGGTATTCGGCGCTGCAAATGATTCTCCACATCCCGCTCGTCTTTTTCTTGTGCTGGTTGTTCGCCCAGTACATACCCTTCGTCCCCCCGATGAAGTGACCCGAGGGAATTCGTCTCGGGCAGGGATTCATCGAGCGTTTGAAAGGAGAGAGCCTTGAGGCAGCCCATCTACATCGCCGCATACCATCAATCCAAGTTCGGCAAGCTCATGGGCATGACGGTGCCGGACATCATCAAGCAGGCAGTCGAGGGGGTCTGCCGGGAGATCAAGGTCGAGCCCTCGGCCATCGACGTCGGGTCCATCGGCGCCGCCTGCAATTTTTCCCTCAATAAACAAGGGTTGCTGGCGGGCCTGGTGGCGATGGTGCCGGGGCTGGCGGCCAAGCCCATCGAGGCGGTGGAAAACGCCTGCGCCTCGGGCGGCCAGGCCATCCTCTCGGTGATCCACAAGCTGCTGGTGGGAGACGGGGACGTGGGCATCGCCATCGGTTACGAGAAGATGCGCGATGCCGAGGGAAAGATGGACGGCAAGCTGATCGGGGAGGTGCTGGGCTACTTCTCGCACCCCGACGATCGTCCCGGTAAGCTATTCATCTTCCCGCACCTGTTCGCCGAGGTCATGGACCTGTACCTGAAGACCCACGGGGTCAAGGAACAGGACCTGGCCCGCATTGCGGTCATCGAATACGGCAACGCCAAGTACAACCCGTATGCCCAGATGCAGAAGGTGCAGATCACGCTCGAGCAGGCCATGAAGATCGAAGGGATCAACCGCTACGTGGTCGAAGGCCTGCCGCTGAAGACCTACGACTGCTCCCAGATCACTGACGGCTATGCGGCCATGATCATCGCGACGGGAGAGGGACTGAGGAAGCTTGGCGTCGCCAAGGCCGGGACCGTGGAGATCGCGGGCTACGCCCAGGCCACCGACCCCCTGACGAAAGAGGGGCGCGACGTTCTGAGGCCGCGTGGTGCCTACACCGCGATGAACAGGGCCTACAGCATGGCCGGCGTCACCCCCGCCGACGTCACGGTGGCCGAAGTGCACGATTGCTTCACGGTTATGGGGGCCATCGGCGCCGAGGTGCTTGGCAAGGCAGGCTACGGCAGAGGCGCATGGTATTGGG
>Ga0187769_10002453_pt1 | contig 10872 bp, 13 predicted proteins | sample 0116_SJ02_MP02_1_FD_133140 | JGI IMG/M metagenome (GOLD analysis project Ga0187769, IMG submission 133140) | Tropical peat soil microbial communities from peatlands in Department of Meta, Colombia - 0116_SJ02_MP02_10_MG | ecosystem: Environmental > Terrestrial > Soil > Wetlands > Peat | place... | reverse complement strand
TTATGCGAACCTTGCGAGCACCTCGAAAGTTTAACTCAGGCAGGCGTGAGAGACGGGTTTCTTCATCGCGGCGGCCTGCGCGGAGACATTATCAAAGGGGGAACGATCAGAGTAGGCGACCGCATCGCACCCGCGTGATGCTTCCTGTAACTCCGTGGCACTCCTTGGAACTTTAGTCCATAATCGCTCACATGCTCCTAATCCTCAGCTACGCGTACTTCAAAATCAAATCATTCAAACTACGCGTAGTTGAATGAGGCGCGGCGGAAAAATCCGTCCGTTCTTGTTAAATGCGACTACAGGCGGTAGTCGCTGATGCGGTAACTACAGGTCGTAGTACCGAGGAGGTGGAACGCCTAATTTTGAAGACGCGCGATGCGACAATGCTAGGGCTGGCTCTCATTCTTGCTCTGGGCGTGATAGCACTAAGTGGCGGGCCGGTCTCTGCGCAATACAACCCGTGTCCCCCCAGTTATTCGGGGTGGAATGGCAGTTGCTACCCGAGCAATGGCAACGGCTACAACAACCCTTACAACTCTTACAGTAACTGCCAATCATACTACTACCAAAGCTACGGCTGCGGTTATCCTGGCTATTATTCCAACAATCCGTACGGCTACTGTCGGTATGGGTATTACCACATGAGCGGCTGCTATTATCCCGGCTTCAACCCGTACTACCGGCCTTACAATCCATACAGCTATTGTCAATCAGGATATTACAACCCATGGAACAACTGTTACTATTCAGGGTATAACAACGGGTACGGTTACCCATACAATCCGTACGGCAACTGCATGAACGGATACTACTATGGCAGCTGTTACAATTCAGGCAATTACTACGGAAACCCCTACTATCAGTGGCATAGGTAGAACAACATTACTGTGAAAGACACGAGCTCCGCCACTCTTTCCCTTTTTTTGAAATTGTCAACCGAGGCCGAGATGCTGCCATAGAACCCGGGCAAAATCGAGCTTAAGGGGATCTGAGCTTAGGATAGATTGCATTTCTCTGTGGATCGATTAGTTTACTCGTTTGCATTGCAATTCCTTGGAAGAAGCAGTGGTTGTGAAGCTTGAGCAGCTCTATGAGAAGTTCCGCGGGCGAATTTGCGACTACGCGTTTCGCGTCGTAGCAACAAATTGATGTCGTTAGTAAAGAACAGAATCTGTGCACCTTGCGCTCGTTTTCCATAATCTCATGAGGCGTGCTATTCTGTTGAGTGAGCGAGCCATGAATATGGATGAAGCGAGCTCGAGGGGAGTCGTGGTTTAGCCCGGTACTGTTGGTATCGTTAGCATTTCCAGAGTCATTCCACGCTGATTGTTCCGTTGTGCTGTAGAGATCATCAGTCGAGAGGTTGCGAAGGTATCCGCAGTTCTCCAGCTCTGCCACGCTAATTCCGACTTGCTCGAACAGGGCACTACACCGTTTTGATTCTAAGCCTGTGAAACAGGTAACCTCTTGTCGTCTAATGCCTTCTTCGAGAAAGGCGCAAAAGTACTCTGTTGCGGCAACTAGGTTATCGTAGAATAACACAGCGTGATCTTGGGATGCGAGATTAGCTGCGTAGTTAAGCGCGTAGGGAAGGTTTTCGACGATCGTTGTCCTGCAGAGGGTTTTAGGGGCTTGGGTATCATGCTCGTAGGTGTCGTTCCAGGATAGCCTGCCGGACGGCGGTTGAGGGCTATTCGACATCGTGGCCACTGTGATACATCGATGTACTAGATTCGGTATATTAGTGTTTCATAAACTTTGGTGAGCAAAAACTTTCAACTAAACATTCAGCGCATTCGCTGTTTTACGATACTCTGTTTCTGCCATACTCTCAGACAGCCAACGGGACTTACTGAGACAGCGCTTGTATAGCGTGCTAGCCGGTTTTCTACGCGCACGATTTATCTTACCGGCCGCGTTTTCGTATACTGAGTGCTGTTGTACAAGACCACGCTCAACGAAACTCCCGACGCTACTGTGACCGAGGAAGGTGCGAAAGGCGTGAAGATAAAGTGGCTAATCAACAAGGAGAACGGGGCACCAACTTTCCTGATGCGTCACTTCACGGTAGACGCTGGCGGTTTCACTCCGTTCCACAGCCACGACTGGGAACATGAAGTCTATGTTCTGGAAGGGAGCGGGAAGGTTAGGTACGAGGATCGAGAGGAGAAGATCGCGCCCGGCGATGCAATCCTCATTCCACCTAATAAGAGACATCAATTTCAAGCAAGCGCAGACAAAAGCCTCAAGTTTCTTTGCATGGTTCCGAAATAGACTATAACCAGCCGCCAGCGCCGGACAGGTTGTAGCCACAATCGATCGAAAATTTGACTAATGTTTCCGTCAAGGAAGTTTGGAATAGGGTCTTGCCGGTGAGCAAATCAAGTGGCTGGCGGTAGGCCTCCTGCGGCTTTCCGTTGTAGACTTTCCAACCAGTTTTGGTGCTGCTCGCTCATGTTTCGTGGTCTGAGCATGTTGTTCAGATTAGCCAGCCAGCCGTTTTGAGTCTCCTCGGTGAGAACATAGCACCCAGATGGGCGAGTTTCAATCAGCCAGGCATGGTAGGCGTTGATTCCGGTTGCACGGGCGCTCCATGCTATGCGCTCGCCGGGCACGAATTCCTCCACCCTCGAATTGAGCCTGACGCCGAAGGTTGTCCACTGGAACGTCGACCCCGAGCGCAAATCGGGGCCCCCACCATCGATTACCACCTGCTTTGAGTTCTTGTACCATGTCGGCCAGAGCTCCGCACGGATGAGCCATGCCCAGACAACCTCTGAAGACGCCGGCATCTCCAATTCATTGCGCACGTGGACCTTCGTCCGATCGGGGCTGTACTCCTCTGGCCAGCGAATCAATTCAAATCGTCTCAAGTGAGAATTTCGTTTACTGTTCTCACATATTAGGACTTAATCTTCAGTGAATGAGTTCAGTCAAAGAGGGAGGCTCAGTGTGTGGGCCAAACCGCGCAGCAAATTCCGGAAACTGTTGGGTCATCCAGATCCGAAAGGTTCAGATGAGCCAAGCCAGCTAAAGTCGCTGACGCAACATGCTGGACTCTCCGCCGAAAGTCAAGGTTGCTGTAGTGCAAGCGTCCTCACGGTTGTTCGATCGTGCGGCTTGTGTCGAGAAGACCTGCCATTTGATCGCTGATGCGGCAGGCCAGGGCGCCAAACTGATTCTTTTTCCAGAGTCCTTCATTCCCGCCTATCCGCGAGGGTTTACGTTTGGGACTGTCGTGGGCAACAGAAGTGGATCCGGGAGGAAAATGTGGGAGGTATACTGGCGCAACTCGGTGGAAATCCCTAGTGAAGCGAGCGATGCAATCGGAGAGGCAGCTCGCAGAGCTCAGGCGTATGTCGCAGTCGGAGTAATCGAACGAGACACTGAATCCAGCCAAGGAACACTGTACGATACTCTCCTTTACTTTGACCCGGATGGAAAGGTCTTGGGCAAGCACCGCAAACTCAAACCGACTGCTTTGGAGCGAGTAATTTGGGGAGAGGGGGATGGCAGTACGCTCACTGTCGTCAACACAACCTCAGGCCGAATTGGTGGTTTGATCTGTTGGGAAAACTACATGCCGCTTGCGCGCATGGCGCTATATCAAAAGGGGGTCGAGATTTACCTCGCGGCGACGGCTGACGCACGCGAAAGATGGCAAGCAACTCTGAGGCACATCGCACTTGAGGGGCGATGTTTTGTGCTAGGCTGCAACCAGTTCATGACCAAATCAATGTACCCACCCGATTTGATAGAAGCAGAAGGGCTCTCAAATCAACCCGAGATACTTTCCCGAGGCGGAAGCGCCATCGTGTCCCCCGCTGGCGAATATCTCGCTGGCCCATTGTTGGACAAGGAAGGGATCCTACTAGCGGAGCTCGATCTAGCCGATGTTGTACGAAGCAAGTTTGACTTCGACGTCGTCGGACACTATGCTAGACCCGACGTGTTTCGTTTGACCGTCAATGAACGCCCAATGCACAGCGTCGATCAGGATTAATGGCGCTGACCGGAATCGCGTGCGATGTGATTTGGTGTGAAAATCTACGCGCGATCAAGTAGTGTACCATACTTTTCTTGCTGCATCAATGAAGTCGAATAACGAGTGTTCGTGTATTCGCGTACTGATTATGGTGGAATCACTCTCTTACCAGTTCTTTTGTCGAACATAACGGTCCACTCGCCCCTTGGAGAAACGCCTCTGATAACATAGAAATCCGCGTCTTCATATTTCTCAGTAATCGCCGCCTGATGCCATGTGTCTCTTGCAAATGCCTCTGCGCGCCTAGTGGCTTCATCCAAGTCCGAAATTCCTTCAGGTTCCATTCTTCTTCTGCTGGTCATCCTTCTGTAACGCCCCCTCGGCCTTCCACGGCTACTCAAGACAATCTCCAGCTTTGGATCGAATGGTGTGGGTGAATAGAATCTTTCCTGTTTGTGCGTGATCAAGACATTTTGCCACAAACATGTGCTCGGAGGGTTTCCGGTATGAGTCTCAAATCAAGCTTAGAAGCTTGGCCATAATTGGTTCTCGGTTGTTGACAATTTAGGAGCCACTTTTTCTATGTTTGCCACTGTCACTCCCAAGTGGATTAATTATGGAAGCGGAGATTGGTCAGACAGTTGTTGAACGTTTCCAGCGATACGTAAGATTTGACACTCAATCCGCCAATAACTCTGAGACCTATCCGAGCACTGAAAAGCAGAAGGACCTCGGTAGACAACTAGTAAATGAACTGAAGGAATTCGGGCTTGAGAGCGCTGGCATGGATCAGTATGGCTACGTTACGGCCACGATGAACGCGAACATTGGGCGGATCATCCCGACGATAGGTTTGATTGCCCACATGGATACGTCCCCAGATGTCTCCGGGAAGAATGTTCAACCGCATGTTCACAAGAGGTATTCGGGGCAAGACATCGTCCTTCCAGGCGACAGCACGCAAGTAATTCGATTATCTGAAACCCCTGGGCTGAAGAAACAATTCGGAAATGACATAATCACTTCCGATGGGACCACGCTCCTAGGCGCAGACGATAAGTCAGGAGTGGCTGAAATCATGGACGCTCTCCACTACCTCACCAAGCATCCCGAAATTGAGCATGGCATGATCAAGGCCGCATTCACCCCAGACGAAGAAGTAGCTGCAGGCGTAGAGCATTTTGACGTCGGAAAGTTCGGGGCACAGTTTGCTTACACACTGGACGGAGGAGACATTAATGAGATTGATAACGAAACCTTCTGCGCAGATTCAGCGCAAGTCACATTCCACGGAGTCTCGATGCACCCTGGATTTGCCAAAGGGAAACTCGTAAACTCTCTCAAGTTAGCATCCGAGTTCCTAGAAAAACTTCCTAAGAACACCGACTCCCCTGAGACGACTGAGAGGGCGGAAGGTTATGTTCACCCAAATAGAATTCAGGGTGGCATCGAAGAGACGGTCGTGAAATTCACCATTAGAGACTTTGAGCTCGAAGGCCTAAAGAAAAGAGAGAACTCTCTACGAGCTCTCGCAGAGGAGACAGCCAGAAATCATCCCCAATCGGGCCTAAATTTCGAAGTCAAAGAATCCTACCGGAACATGAAGTACGTGTTAGACAAGTATCCAAAAGTTGTGGAGAAGGCAATGAGGGCTTCGCGGATGGCAGGACTGCAGCCTAAACTCCACAGCGTTCGCGGAGGAACGGACGGCGCAACGTTATGCTACATGGGCCTCCCAACGCCCAATCTAGGAACTGGAATGCAAAATCCTCACTCGAAGTTGGAATGGGTATCCGTTCAAGATATGAGGAAAGCAGTGGAAGTGGCCGTAAATCTAGTCAAGGTTTGGGCAGAGGGAACTTAGGTCAACGTCTCGTTGCTAGCACCTATGGAGGCATTGCCACCATCGACTTTCTATCACAACTGATAATTCCTTGTCGCTGCAGGGGATGAGCCAGGGTTGAGGCATATCAGTGCGTTCCTGATCTTTGCGTTGCTCATTTCAGCAGCGAGTGCTACTCTAATCCTCGTTCAAGCTCAACCTGTGATCTCGTTAAGCGGGTCGGGTCATGAGGTCTCATTTACCGGTTCAGGTTTCCTGCCAACCGACACAACTTGCTCTGTCTCGAGCCCTTCATCAGCCAGCGTCATCTTCTCTTCAGCCTGCGTCGTCCAGATGGGAACGGGGGATCCTAATGGTGGCTTCGTTATTGGAAGCGTTCTACCGGGAGATTATGTGATTCAGGTGACAGGGGATCAAGGGGATTTCGCGCAGGCGATCGTCCAGGTGAATGGGGGCGCATCACAATATGGCCTAGGTCAAGCAGCGGGCTATAACGTGGGCTCCAGAGTTTCAGTCCAAGCCACTGGTTTACTCCCAACCGATACCACCTGCCAACTATCCAGCCCCTCCGCCTACAACCCTATCCTGCCGGGTACAGCTGCGTGCGTCATTCAAGCCGGGACCGGTGATGCCTACGGTGGTTTCATCGTTGGCAATGTTCCGCCCGGTTCGTACGTGATTCAGGTTACGGGGAATGAAGGCGACTTTGCCCAGGCCGTGTTGGCCGTGGGTTACTACTCAGGCGGTAACTTCAGGCGGTAACTTCTCGAAAATCCCGTTTCTCTGCAGAGGGCTTAGGCGTAGTGGGAGACCAGCCCTAGTACACCGCCGAGTAGGACGAGAAGGGCTCCGATTCCTTGCAGGTCAATGACTCCGATAATTATGAGAACGATGGCCCAGACGGGTTGGGTGGCGCGTTTAGCGATGATAATTGCCACTATGCCCAGTACGATGCCTAGGATCTCGTACCCGGGAAAGAGTCGTGGCATTCCAAACATCATACCACCCATCGCGAAACCCGCAAGCCCGAGAAGTCGAAGCACAACCATCAAAATGCCGCCGATCAGCGCCAGCAAGTATGCGGCTCGTCCCAGCGAACTCTTAGCCATGCGTTCCTACAATCCCTAGGCCGGAAGTGATACTTGGATGGTTTATAGCGTTTGGGTTTACTGCGTAACCATTCGAAGCGTCAAGGCTTGTTATCGAGCTAGTATCTTCGGCGCTAGGGTCACGGATTCGTTCTTGGTTTGGTCGCGGTTCAGTTGCGGTAACCATTTGGCGCCCCAGTTGCCGAAAGCCTCTAACGCTCCTTTCAGATCCAACCCCGCAGGCGTCAGCGAGTACTGAACTAGAAATGGGCGCGTACTGACTATCTTCCTATCCACTATTCCATAATCTTCTAGGAATTTCAATGTCGCCGACAACGTTTTCGAGTTGATTCCCGACGCTCGTAGTAATTCGTTGAATCCTTTCGGCCCTGTGAATAGATGCCTGACGACGAGCAATCGTGATTCGGTTACGACTGACTTAATGGCCCCAACGACAGGGCATTTGTCGTCGGCTGGGTCCTTCACTTTCACTTTGACGTGGTCTATCATCTGCATGTAACCTGATTACGTTAGGGTTAGCGGACGTTTATATGCTTACCTATATCCACTAGCTAGCTAAAGTAAAGTTGAGGTACATTGTCAATGCCGCAAATCGAAATCAAGGCCATGGAAAACGGACCGAACGTAGTTTTCGTAGATGGGAAGATGTTCACTGCGATGTGCAGGTGCGGAGCTTCCGCAAACAAACCATACTGTGATGGGTCACACGGAAAAGTTGGATTCAAGGCAAGCCCAGCTGAACTGCGGCTCTCCCCATCACAGGAACCGCGAAACGAGCAGAGTTGAGGTGCGCAGAATGAACCCAGTAAACCAAGCCATCGAAACTAGAAGGACCGTCGTAAGGCCGATTAAGATACTTGGTCTCGCTGGCAGCCTTAGAGAAGGGTCATACAACAAGCGTCTACTCCGAGCTGCCTCCAGACTTCTTCCTCTATCCGCACAGCTGCAGATCTTCGACCTTGACGGAATTCCCCTATACAATCAGGATATGGAAACGGTAGCCTTCCCGGAGACTGTGAACGCGCTCAAGCGGAAGATTGAGGAAGCCGACGCGCTCCTGATCTCCATCCCCGAATACAACCACTCCTATCCCGGCGTATTGAAGAACGCCATTGACTGGGCCTCTCGGCCATACGGAAAGAATTCGTTCGACGGGAAACCCACGGCAGTCATGAGCGCCTCTCCAACGCTGTTCGGCGGAGTAGCCGCTCAAGATCATCTGAAACAAGTGCTCTTGGCCTTGAACACTCGCCTTGTAACGCAACCTGCCGTAATCGTAAGCATGGCCCACGAGAAATTCGACGAAAATGGCAACCTACTCGATTCAAATACTCAGCTGTTCCTGAGGCAACTAATCACAAACCTCGTCAACACGGCAAGGCAGTTCTCGCGAGTCGAACAAACCTTCATTGCCCCGGCTCTACGTCCGATAATCACGAACAGACAATAGAGCCAGAGATGAACAGTCTAAGGCAATGTTGCGATGCTTGAACGCGTTCATAGAGACTCTTGCCATGCTACCGATATTAATCGGCCTTCGTGGTTTTGGTAGATCTTCAAGGTGCCTTTGGATGCGGTAATCCATGGTTGCCAGAGGATTCCGTTTGCTCATGAACGGCGCGCAAATCTTTGCAAGACTGACCTCAAGCCGCCTTGAGCGATTAGAGATGTCTACTTCTAGAAAGTGCCCGAATTGCGGAAGCGAAGTAGGTGGATACCTGACTCCTCCTCACAAGTGCTTCAATTGCGGAGAGCTAGTCTGAATTGGCATAGGTTACTTTTGTAAGATGCCAGGATTAACGAATACTCAGTCCGTGTGTGTCGGAGACCTCACGTCCAGTCGATCACTTCAGCTTTCCCACGGCTTTCTCAACCGCTTCGAGGGCTTCCCGTGATTCTACGACCTGCGCCATTTTGGTTATGTCGGGGTACAGTGGTCTATCCTCGTCGAGGTGTTTCACGTACTTCCTAACTACATCGTAAGCGGCCTGCGTTCCCTTTCCCGGATTCATGGGTTTCCTGAAATCCAAAGCCTGAGCCCCAGCCATCAGTTCAATTGCAAATATCGCGGCCGAGTTCTTCAGAATCTGCTTTGTTTTCATCGCTGTTGTATTAGCCATGCTCACAAAGTCTTCTTGGTCTGCGGCTGTTGGTATGGAGCCTGTCGCGGCTGGCGTGGATAAGACCCTGTTCTCGCATACAAGGGACGCCGCCGTGTACTGGGCGAGCATCATTCCAGAAAACATTCCAGCGCCCTTCGTCAGAAAGGCGGGCAGACCCATACTCAATGCTGGGTTCACGAGTCTGTTCATTCTCCTCTCGGATAAGGTGCCAATTGTCGTGAGGGCGATTCCCAAGTACTCCAGAGCGAAGGCTAACGGGGTGCCTTGGAAGTTTGCTCCGGTCAAGCATGTTCCACCGTTATCCGTGAAAAACAGTGGGTTGTCACCAACACCGTTTATCTCGATCTCGAACATCTTCCTTGAAAACTTCAGAGTGTCCTTTGCTGCTCCGACAACTTGGGGTGTGCTGCGCAGGCTGTAGGATTCCTGTACCTTCTGAGGTTTCTGTTTCAAAATCTCACTGCCCTCAACTATCCTCCGCACATTCTCAGCGCATTCAATCGCGCCCTCATAGCCACGTGCGCGGTGGAGTCTATCGTCATAGGCTAGCATGTTCGGGGTCAAGGCTTCGAGGGTCATGGCCGCGGCGATCTCAGACGTCTTGATCAGCATGTCGGCATCAAAGAGTTGCAGGCATCCCATGCCCGCCACCAAATTCGATCCGTTAATCGTCGCCAAACCATCTCTCGCTTCGTAGGTGACTGTCTTGATCCCAGCCTTGTCCATCGCGTCTTTCCCGCTCATCCTCTTCCCTTGATAGAATGCCTCTCCCTCTCCCATCGGAACTAAGGCACCTTGGCCCAGTGGGGAGAGGTCGCCGCTTGCTCCGACTGATCCTTTCTGACACATTACTGGCGTTACGCCTTTGTTCAGCATCTCGATCAGCGTAGTCACAATCAAGAGTCTCAATCCGGAATGTCCTCTGGATAGGATGTTCACTCTAGTCAACCAGGCGGCTCTTGCGTCGTCTATTGCTACCGGGTCGCCCCATCCTGCGGCGTGGCTGTAGATGACATATCTCTGGAATTCTTTCACTTGATCTGGAGTTAGGAATACGTTTGAGAGTTCCCCGATGCCTGTGGAAACTCCATAAATCTTCTCTCTCCTAGCGATCAGCTTCTCAACAACTTCCCTACACTCCACTATCTTCGCAGCAGCTTCCTGCGCCAGCTCTATTGATTCATTTTCCCTTGCAACCCTCACGACATCCTCGATCTTCAGGGACTGTCCGTCGATGCTTAGTGTCACGTCTATCATCGCCTCAAGCCAAATGCAATCGAGGAATAAACGTAGTGCGCTCGTTTTCATTCGAGAAAATTGTGTCTCCAGTTGCAGGTGGATTACTAGATCTGGGCTGGCGTGATGCAAGTTTCGATGCTTGCGACAGTTGAATCCGACATCCTGATCCAGACCATCTCACTTGTTTTGTCTTGAAGCTACTGTCAACCTCCGCGTGGAGCTTCAGGAACTAAATCGAGTACCGTATGTATGCACGGTTTCGGTCCGGTCTGTATATTAACTACGGCGTGTCGTGGTTTGGAGCCAATATTTGTGCTAGCGTGGGGCAATCGCAATGTTTTCGGCTAAGAGAATGAAACTATCCTTTGCTCTCCTAGCGCAACTGACCTTACTGATTGCCTGCATACTATTCTCTGGCGTTGTCAGTGCGCTACCCCTGAATGCCGTTCAATCCGCCCGTCCGACGGCCGACGGTTTCCAAGTCCCCGTTTCGATTCAGACCTATGGGAATGCGTGGGACGGGTATCTCGCTTTTGGATTATGGAACTTTCCAATAATCCCAACCGGTTTCTC
>Ga0187769_10002452_pt1 | contig 10879 bp, 10 predicted proteins | sample 0116_SJ02_MP02_1_FD_133140 | JGI IMG/M metagenome (GOLD analysis project Ga0187769, IMG submission 133140) | Tropical peat soil microbial communities from peatlands in Department of Meta, Colombia - 0116_SJ02_MP02_10_MG | ecosystem: Environmental > Terrestrial > Soil > Wetlands > Peat | place... | reverse complement strand
GCAATTGTACACTCACCAAAGGTCCTGCTCCTTGACGAGCCTCTGAACTATCTGGACATACCCACCCAAGAGAAAGTGATCTCCATGCTAGACAGACTGGAAGGGACGCACCTCGTCTCGACCCACATCATGTCCATCGCGAACAGGCTTACCGACAGCGTCGTCATGATATCGAAGGGTCAGTTCCTTTGGGAGGGGACCATAGAAGAGCTGAGGAAGAAGGGGTCCCCAGACGAACCAATCGAGAAGGTCGTGGCGAGGATGATGACTGGTGCTGCGTAAGCTCCTTCAGTTTGTTCTCAGAACTCGATTCTCCAGGCCGTTCCTGATACTCGTCGCCATAATGGTCACCTACTCCCTGATCATCTCGGCGACAATCCCTCCATCGGGAGCCACCACCATCCTCGGATACTACGCATCGGGGATCATAGCAATTTTCCTAGCAATGGCGCTTGCAACAGGCGGGGTCATGGTGATGAAATCTGACAGAGACTACCTGTTCACACTCCCATTAACCACCCGGGACCTGTCACTGTCAATCTTCTTCGCCCAGTTCATCGCCTACGGGACAACGGTCCTCTTCATGTTCGTCTACCTCGCGGGGGCCTTCTCCTCCCCGCTTCTCGTTGTGGACATGGTCGCACTGGCACTCACCTTCACATCCCTCGGGGTCATCGGCCCTCTGATCAGGACTCGCGGCCGTATCATAATCGCAGTGGCCCTTGCTCTCTGGACGCTCCTCTCTTTCACCAACTTCCAGTTCACCCCCGCATCTGCGTTCACCGGAAACCTGTACGGAGGAACTGTCACTCTCTTGGTGCTGGCGTCGGCTACCGTCACCCTCGCATTCAGGAGCCTCGGGAGGATCGAGCTCGACATGATGAAGAGCTTGGTCAGAACTACCGCTTCAGACATCAAGTCTCCCAACAGCTACGTGGGTAAGAGCCCCCTGGGCGCCATTTATTCGATGAACCTCTCCAACATGTCCCTAGCCGGAAGGATGAACATGGGAGGAACGTCGAGGTATGTTTCTAGGCGGGTAAAGACACGCTGGGTCGCGCTAGCATCGACAGCAGCAGCAATGGCGTTCTTCATCTTCGCCTTGTCGCTGGGACCCTTAAACATGACAAACGACGTACCTAACGGCGACGCGGCTAACGTCATACTCGCAATCGGCCTCTCCTTCATCGGTTTCTTCTTCTCTCAGTCAGCGATTAGCAACGAGCGGCTCTGGCTCTCTCTGACCTCGCTTCCAGCCGCGACTTACTTCAAGCACCTCATCTCATCCAAGGCTATTTCACTTCTGATCATCTTGGCGCCCTTTGCGGTGGTCGACGGTGTACTTTGGGTGCTCGGGGACCCGGAGGCTTTGGGAGGGCTGCTGATGACCCTGCTGGTCATCCCAGGGGCGTTCGTCCTCGAGATATGCTGGGCTGCGTACATAGCTCCCATCCAGGTCAAAGGGGACGACATGATGATGCCTGCTCAGTTCAGTCTCAGGCAGCTTGCCGTTGCACTGCCGATGGGCGGGGTGGTGATAGTCGCCACAATCGGGGTCCTAATTGCACCATTCGCAGCGGTGGCAGGCCTGATTCTCTGCCTTCTCTCGGCCGCGCTGACCCTGAGTGGCGGGTTCTGGAGCAGGGTTGTGACCAAGCTCACGGAGAATGGGTTCGTCTAGGGTGGCACAGAGAGCACGATCTGAGAGTTCTTCAGCCGCTCTCAGATGCCGTTCCTCACGAGCTCGCAGGCTTCCACGACCCTATAATTGGTGATGCTGTAGTGGATAGTCGAGCCGCCCGCTCCACCTCACTACGCAAGGCGTTACCCTTAAGAACGCTCAGCGCGCCTCGCCTAATCACATGAGCAAGAAGGATAATGCCCCGATGCCCGCGTCGAGTGCAGGCCTCCTGACCTTCTTCAACGAAGAGACCCAGGGAGTAAAGATTAGGCCGGAAATAGTCCTCATCGGGTCGATTGCACTGATTACCGTCTCAATTGTCATCAACCTCATCTAGAGACAGGAGTTCAAAGACACGTTCGGCTACCGAAGCCCTTGCAAGCCGCTATAGGCACCTCTTTGTCCTGCCGTCGGCCCCCCAACTGATTCTTTACGGGGGCGTTGCATGCCTCCTCCTCTCTCTCCTCTCCAAGGGAACCGGCGGAATCCCCACATTCGCACTTTCTCTGCTCGTCTTCCTGCTATCGGCATCTGCGATTTCAAGCGCCCTCCTGATGATTGAAAGAAGGACCATCGCCACATTCCGCCGGGTCCTGGCCCTGTTGATGACAGCGGAGTTGCTCTGGCTCCTGATCGCGGTGATCGGGGGTGCCTGCTCCTGGGCGTCAGACTCATCATACCCGCTCACTAATGCCATCCTCTTCGGCGCCTTCGTTTCTGTGGGGTTCGAATTCCTAGTTATCCACGGGGTATTCCAGAGAAGTGCATCGGTTTCATTCGCGCTCGCCCTCATCCATCCCGTGTCGACTGTCCTGATAGTCAGGGCTCCCGAACTAACAGAGCACTTGGACCCCGTCGTTGCTTTGTGCGGGGCTGTGGCTGCGGCGCTGTTGGTCGCCTTTCCGCTGCTCCTCCGAAGGAAGAGGACGAGTCTGGGGGATGACGCGCTAAGCCTATTCCAAGCTTTCATGAAAACATGGGCAGCGGAGGATTCCGACCAGCTCGAAGAGGTCATCGCCGAGCATTCCGAAGAGATTGAAGTGACTACGAAAATCCTTAGACTCAGGACCAAGATCGGAGACACCTACCTAGTCCTGCCGGGAGTGCACCCAGGTCCATTCCATCCAGTGGGGAGCTTTGATCTGCCGGGCGTCATCACCAGAGCCTTCAAGGAACTCGGGCCTGTTATGACGTTGCACAGGCCAGGGGGCCATGAGCGGAATCTGGCCACCCGGGCTGACACCGCGAAGTATGTGCAGAGCGTGACCGAACTTGCCAAGACCATCACTTCGCGTAAGGACCAGGCATTCCTGCGGGGGCCCCTCCCTGCCCACATCGGAAAGGCGACGGTCAGCTCGTCTGCCTTCGCCGACGACTTGATCGTGACCATTTCGTTCGCCCCTCTCGGTTCGGACGACATAGACACCCACTACGAGGACGAGCTCGCCAAGATTGCCTCCGAGTCAGCCTTCGATCTGTCAATGGTGGACGCTCACAACTCCATCGACCCTGACCTGCAGTCACCGACGATCGACGATCGGGCGTGGAGGCGTCTGTTCGAAGACACTAGAATGGCCGAGGCGAACAGACCAAACATTGCGTACGCACATTCGAACGAAATTGGCTTCGCCGGCAAGGGCGACCTGACCGCGAACGGCCTTGGGCTCCTCATGATCGAAGCGGAAGGTGCCAAGTCGGTCTTGATTCTGGCCGATGCGAACAACTCTGTCTCCGACCTCCGGGTCCAAGTAGCCACTGCCCTCGACTCAGCTGGCTACGGCCTTATCGAGTTCTGCACTTCGGACAGCCACAACCTCGCCGCGAGGGGACTCACGGCTGAAAGAGGATACGAGGCTCTGGGCGAAGCCACACCACCGGCGTCGGTAGCCGACGCAGCGGTGAAAATGGCAGACCTGGCGGCATCAAGACTCGCACCAGCCGAATATGGCTCTGCCAAGATGAAGAGCAGGGTCAGGGTCTTCGGGGCCAAGGCTCTCGGCGAGTTTGCATCCCTGACCCAGGCAAGCTCGGAGTTCTCCAAGACCTACTTCCAGTTCACAATCATCGCTGAGATTGCTCTCCTGTTGGTGTCCGTCTTCTTCTAGGAAACGGATTTAGACACTCGACCTGCGGCTGACAACCATGAGCCGGCCGAAAGGGATTTTCATCGCCATCGAAGGGATAGATGCAGCAGGGAAGAGGACCCAGACCTCCATCCTTCGGGCTTGGTTCAACTCGAAGGGCTTGACGACCCACACGCTCTCTTTTCCGGCCTACGAGACCACCATCGGAAAGGAGATCAGGAAGTTCCTAGACGGGAACGTCAATTATCCTCAACAGGTGAGGGCCATGCTCTACGCCGCCAATAGGTGGGAGACGAAGGCGGAGCTCGAAGCCATCCTCTCCAAGACCGACGTCACCATCGTGGACAGGTACAGTGGGTCCAACCTGGCCTATGGAGTCAGCAATGGGCTTGAGCTCGAATGGCTCTTGCATTTAGAGGAGGGGTTACCGGAGCCTGACCTTGTCGTCCTACTTGACGCCTCACCCACGAAACTCGCCCCGAGGAGGGGCGACCGGAAGGACTCCTACGAACTGAACATCAGCCTTCAGGAGAAGGCACGAGACGCATACCTTAGGCTGGCGAAGCGGTTCGGGTGGAGCATCGTCGACGCAGACGAAGGTATCGAAGAGACCAGCCGGGGCATGATTTCCGCGGTCTCCCAGTCACTGGGAGTGAGGCTACCGACCAAGAAGTAGTCGTCGTCGGGCGCAAAACCGTTTAAGACACGCTGGCTGCGCTTGGAGCAGACGTGACGCTAACCCCCGTTGCCGAAATCAGGGACCCAGTCCACGGCTACATCAAGATAACCGAAGCAGAGAGGGATGTAATCGATACACCATTCATGCAGAGGCTCAGGAGAATCCACCAGCTGGCAGGCGCCTATCTGGTTTACCCTGGAGCCGTCCACACCCGCTTCGATCACGTGACCGGGGCAATGCACGTCGCAGGGGAGATAGCGGATGCGCTCTCCCTGTGGATTGACCTCACTCCCGACGCCATCCAGGAAATTAGGCTTGCCGCCCTACTCCACGACGTCGGCCACGGTCCGTTTTCGCACACCTTCGAGGAAGTCCTTGCAGACAAGACGACGACCACCCACGAGGACATTTCGCAGCGAATCATCACGGAGACTCCGATTCACGATGTGCTGAACAGCCACGGTTTCTCGCCAAGGAGGATGTCCGCCTTCGCCGTCGGAAGGCAGTCGGCCAAGCCGCCCTTCATGAACGAGATCATAGCGGGGGGACTCAGTGCCGATATAATGGACTATCTTCTGCGAGACTCCTACTTCACCGGGGTGGAGTATGGCAAAGTGGACGTGCAGCGGGTGATAGACTCGCTCAGGGTCGCCGACAGGCACCTCGCCCTGGACAACGCGGCACTCTACGCCTTCGAGGCGCTGCTTCTTGCGAGGTATGAGATGTTCAAAGCCGTCTATTTTCACAGGACCGTCAGGGCCGCCGAGCTGATGCTTGTTAACTCAATGAAGCTGGCGGAGGAGGCGTTGCACCTGACGGATCTCTCGAACATCGACGATTATCTCGAGATGACCGACGAAAGGATTCTTCACGACCTGGTCTCCCTCAATCCAGCCAGCCCAGAGCAGAAAGAGGCCAAGCGGCTCGCGGTCGATTTCAGAGACAGGCATCTGGTGAAGTGTGTCTTCGAGCAACTCGTCCAGAGGAGAGACAGGGTTGTGGAGCAGCTTTTCGAGCGAAGCCGCATGAGGGACCAGGTGATTCTCGACATAGCCGAGAAGGCGAAGGTCGACAAGAAGCACATTTACCTCGACGTCCCCACAACTCCCTCAGTACCGTACACGTCGACAAGGCAGGCGCTCACATCAATCAAGGTTATCTACGGAGAAGGAAAGAACACCACGCATAGGAACGTGCCCCTCAGCGATCTTCCACTCGTCGGTTCTATCGCAGGTTTCATGGACATCCTAAGAATTTACACGACGGCAGAATACAGGACGGCCGTTGAAAGGGCGACCTCTCACCTCTTCTCCGATGACGGTTACATGACAAAGATATCGGTCTGACAGACGCAGGCGGCCGAAAGAAGCTGGTCGTAAAATACTACTCCCACCTCCAGATTCATGGCAGTAGACGAGAGGTTCGCCTACGAAACTTTTCGACCTGGGCAGAGGGAACTGGCCCAGCGGGTCCGCGAGGCGTGCCTCGACGGTGGAACTCTGATTGCCGAGGCCATGAGCGGATTCGGGAAAACTGCGGCCGTCCTGGCGGGCGCGCTTTCCGCTGCGGAGGAGATGGGCTGCAAAGTGGTCTACACCTGCAGGACGAAACGACAGATATCTAGGGTCGTAGAGGAGGTGTCCAGGCTCCAGAAGAAGCACTCATTCAAGGCCGCTTCAATGCTTTCAAAGTTCGACTACTGCCTTCTGAGGCGCCAGAGGGCGGTCCCACAGGAGTCGTTCGGGTGGTACTGCACCTTCAACGTGAGCAACAACCTCTGTTCATATTTCCTCAACGTTTCCCTAACAGAGGAGTTCGACCACCTCGTCAGGGACGTACTCATCAAGACTCCCCACCATGCTGAGCTCATCAGGAAATCTGAGACTGCTTACGTGTGCCCCTATGAGGTGGCTAGGCTCGCTATGGTGCAGGCGGCCGTGGCGATTGTCCCCTACCAATACGCCTTCGACCCAAGAGCGGCGCCGGTACTTTTCGACCGCAACTCGGTAGAAAGAACAAACACGATACTCGTAGCCGACGAGGCTCACAACCTAAGAGACTTCTTCAGGGGGCTCAACTCCGCAACCCTCACCCTAGACCAAGTGAAAGGGGCAGTTCGGGAGGCCGAGGCACTGCTGATGGACGAGGCGGCCTCGTCTCTTGCCGCTCTCCTTCGCACCTTAGAGGAATTGATGGCGGAGCGCAAAGGATGGCTGCTCGACAGGGCATCGGTTGTTGACAGGTTCCGCGACGACCATGGCACCACCTGGCTCCAGAACCTCGCATTCGAGCTAAACGCCAGCTCCGGCGCGGCCTAGGGGTCCGTGATGTACGAGCGGAAGCTTTCGTCCCTGATACTGAGGGTAGGCGAGTTCCTTGTCAGGCTGTCGTCTTCGAGCAGTTCCGTCCTTGTTAGGTGGGAGGACACACTCGGCCTCGTGGACCCCGACCCGGTCAGAGGAGTGGCGGAATACCTAAGCCAGTTCAGGAGCTCCGTGCTACTTTCCGCCACCATCAACCCATCTGCCGTCTTTGCTAGGTCGTTGGGCTTGGCGCCGGAGACGGTCAGGACCTACGAAGCGGCAGCCGAGCCGCTCGTCGTGATCAGAACGGCGGTGGACACAGGGACCTCCACTCGATACAAAATGAGAACCCCTACGATGTACTCCAAGATTGCGGAGAGAATCACAGCAATAATCAACTCAACCAGTTCTGGCGTCGGAGTCTTCGCCCGTCATACTCCGTCTTGGGGGCACTTTACGAGATGGTCTCGAAGCAAGTTACTGACAGGAACATGGTGTCAGAGGAGCCGGGCCTTTCGAGCGAACAGGCCGAGGTAATCTTCGATTCATTCAGGTCAACGGATGACTCGATTCTATCCGCCGTCCAGGGAGGACGCTTCTCCGAGGGTGAGGACTTCGACGGAGGAGCAATGGGGTCGGTCGCAGTGGTGGGGCTGGCCCTCCCGCCCCCGTCCCCCATGATGTACGCCGAGTATGCATGTCTCAAGAGGGCGGGTGAGCAGGACTCGTACTTGATGCTGTCCCGTCTCCCTGCGCTCCGTCGGGCGTTCCAAGCGGCAGGGAGGCACGTCAGGCGCCCCGGAAAGAGAGGGACCGTGTTCTTCCTCGACGAAAGATTCGGCTCACAAGCGGCGAGAGAGTTGATGCCTTCATGGCTCAAAAGCAACCTTACCGTGGGCGACATGACGCCCAGGCTTATCGAGGAATTCAGCCGTGAGTTTTGGTCGTCTCAGGGCTGACCACCTCACCCTTCCGGAAGGCGATCTTGGCGGCAGCAACCTGGTCCCGCTGCACCCCCTTCATTTTCGAGCTTCCGACAGAGGTTCCCGACTCATCCACCACTTCGATCGTCGCGGCGGGCACTTCTTTCCGAAGCCCGTCAACAAGTTTGGAGGCTAAGGGTTTGTTTCCGTTCCCTACTCTCACGAGTAAGCGATTGTACGGAACCCCTCTCGCGAAAGCACCGACCCTAGAGCAGACGGCCGCAGCCGAATCGAAGGTGTTGAAGGCAAGTTTCGTCTGTCCGTAGAAGACTGCGAGGCCGGTCCTCTTCCCAGGGTCGACTCCTACAAGGATCATGTCCCTGTCCCCAGACAGCCGGGACACGACCTGCCCCTTGAAGATCCCCGGGTTTTCGTCAAGCTCTTCGAGGGCCACGGCCTTGGAACCGAACTGCTCTGCCTCGTCGGCCGTGGTAAGGATGAGGTCGCAGTCACCAAAGTCGGAGTCGGGGAGGGCGCTCGAGAAAGGAAGGCCTGCCCTCCTCAGCCTTGAGACGAGGGCGTAGTAGGCCCTGGCCTTCGCCGTGACCACACAGATACGGTTCACTTGAGATAGCAGGGCGAGCACCTCGGCTAGCCTAATGAGCTTTGGCCATACCGGTTTGCTACGGAAACGCGAACTCTACCGGAATAGGACGACGCTCGCGAAGGCTCCAAGTCCTCCGTATTGTGCTGCTTGTCAAGTTTCATGTGCTCACAACGCTATGCGCCGGAGCAACCAATGAAACCCCCGTTTCATCCTTGTTAGAATCCGCATGGAAAGGCCACAATCTGGTTTGGCAGTTGCTTAACCTTATCTGGCAGTTATTCGATGCCTTGGTCAACATGACTCTGGATGAGAAAGTCCGGTATGGGATGGTCGCCCTAGCAGGAGCGAGCGTCATCTTCGCAACACTGGGCGTACACATCAACCCACTGGATGTCATCGGTGGGGCTGGCGGAACTTAGACAAGCTAGAGCTGGAATCCCCAGACTCAGCTTGTCGCCCCTTTTATCTCCAACACAAGTCTATCGAATTTGTCCAACAATTCGTCATAATCGAATTTCCACCTTTTAACCTCCTGATCATAAAGGCCAGGCACCAATGAGAATCTGAGAGCATTAGCCTGATCCATGAAGTACCAAGACGATTTGCCGCGAACGGGAGCGATTGCTTCTTTGATGAAGCCGAGCGCTTCTGTCATGGTTTCCATTGGAAAAGCAATCTGGGCGAAATAGTTCTGCCCACCTGCCTCAAGCCAGACAAACGGTAAACGATTGATACTTCCCATCAATTCCATCCTTTCGCTCTCCGTTATGTCACTGACAAGTAGTTCGACCCACATGTACTTGTGCCTCCTATGGAGCGCTTTCTCTATTCTTGGATCATATCGGGTTCCTGCCCAATTTACCAAGTAACCTTTCAACAAATTGTTCCCTATCAAATGCACGCGATAGTGCCAGTCCAAGGTTTTGTAATTCACCCCGATTTTCTTTTGGATTTGCATTAGGGGAACATTAGGATCTATCTGAAACTGCTTAATGAGATCGAGATCGATACGATCGAATTTTCCTTTTGGCAAAGGAACGAAACTGAATGACGCTTGTTCCATCCTAGGTTTAGATGTCCAATCATATTGCCAAGAATCAGTCCCGAAGTCGTACATCTCGGATTGAAAAGGAACCACTCTAACCCACTGAAATGGAGCAATCCGAATCGATTTGAACAGACCTCTCTCCTTTAGCGCTTGCATAAATCGAATCCAATCACTTGCAGACTCCTTTGGTACACTAGCTTGAATTGAGTAGTAATCATCTGGCAGGGTCTTCATGAAGCTGCCCAAGTAACACAATTCACTCATGGCCATCAGAATCGCATCTGCGTAGGGCTTAAACCTCTCTGAGAATTCGGCGAAGGCAACTATTCTCTTCAGGCCTAGTACCTCGTGATTGGGGATCGCCTGTAGGGTGTAGCCTCTTTTCAGCAGCCTCTTGTACCAGTATCTTGTTGTTTCCTTGTGCAGGCCGAGTTCCCTTGCTATTCGGTTGATTTGTGGACCATACTCACCAAGGAGCTTCACCATGGCTGCTATCTTAGAATTCGTGTCATCAAGCTTCGGCTTTCGAGTTCTGGCGCCGGCCTCTAAGACCAACTTTTCTCGCCCGCTTCCACTAGAGAACTATCTATTATTACAGATGAATCGATTCCCAAGGCCAAGATGACTGGTTCCGCCACTTTCGGACATCAGCACCCATTTCGGAATACACATAAATATCTATCCCATCGATTATGTATGATACGATGAATACTGGTAACGCATTCGTGACCTCCATGTATAATATTGGGAATATTCTAACTTTCTAGTACAATTCATAAATACTTTGCATACTCCCTTCCTAAAGACACGCGACGGTTGAACTTGTGGCATTTGTTCGGCTCATCCCGGATAGTGGTAAGAGCCGAGTCAATCGACGACTCTGGCGCTGGGCTCAGAACCGCTTTAGCGATCGGGCCAAAAGTGAGAACAATCTGGCTCCTGTTCGACCCTACAAGTGCCGAAGTCACACCATGGTTGGAGTCAGCGAAAGCCGCCAGTCCCGAAACCAGAGGACTGATGGTTCAAAGTTTCTTTGCTCGAATACTAAGCAAAGCCGGCTACGACATTGTCGTTGGGAGGGAGCTAGACATTTTTGCGCGATGTCGGCTCAGGTCGCTTTTCATCGAGGTGAAATCATCATTGGCAGGAGGAAAGTTCGGTTCGCAGGCGGACATAAGTCAGCTTGATGGTTACTTAGTCGCCTGCCAAAGGAATGGAGCCGAGAGATGGCTGGGAACAATGGGAATAATCAAGCCCATGAATTTGCACGATACTTTCAGAACCGCTATGCGGCGCAGGAACGTCGGTCTTATCGATATCAGATGGGTATCAGCGAAGGACACGTTGCTACCGCATCTCCCATCAGTACCTTAGCGTGACTCCGCCGGAAGATTCGAAGAACCTGGCAGTGTCATCCATGGAGTCAGGGTCATCAAAATCAGCGCTCACGGTTCCGACATCCTCTCTTTCAACCACAGGAAGGAACCACTCTTTGTCAACCTGTTGAACATATGAACTAGCATCCCGGGGGGCGATTCCCTTCCTGATTTTCTG
>Ga0187769_10002451_pt1 | contig 10879 bp, 8 predicted proteins | sample 0116_SJ02_MP02_1_FD_133140 | JGI IMG/M metagenome (GOLD analysis project Ga0187769, IMG submission 133140) | Tropical peat soil microbial communities from peatlands in Department of Meta, Colombia - 0116_SJ02_MP02_10_MG | ecosystem: Environmental > Terrestrial > Soil > Wetlands > Peat | place... | reverse complement strand
GCCGTTGCGCAAATTTTGCGCCTGGGAGGTCTCTACTGCAAGATCTTGGCAGCGGATTGCAGCGTGATCCAGACACCCCAGCCGAGCGGAACGCCGACAAACGCCCAGAACACTGCGGCCTTCCAGTCGAGGCCGCCCTTGCCGATGCCGAACGAACCGGAGGTAGGTGCGCCGGCCGCGCCTGCGGCTTGCAATTTGGCGACCTCTTCCTGGCTCATGTACCATTTGGGATTAACCGGCTTGACCAGGAAGTTGCAGATCAGGCCGATGACCAGCATCCCGCACAGGATATACATGGTGAAGTCGTAGAGGTGGTCGCGCGGCACGCCGGCGGCGAGCTGCGCCTCGCGGATATAGTTGACCACCACCGGGCCGATGATGCCGGCGGTCGACCAGGCCGTGAGTAGGCGTCCGTGAATGGCGCCGACGAACTGGGTGCCGAACATGTCGGCGAGATAAGCCGGCACGGTGGCGAAGCCGCCGCCATACATCGACAGGATGATGCAGAAGGCGCCGACGAACAGCGCCTTGCTGCCGATCTGGGCGAAGAACGGCGCCGAGGCGTAGAGCGCGATGCCGAGGAGGAAGAACGCGTAGTAGGTGTTCTTACGCCCGATGTAGTCGGACAGTGACGCCCAAAACACCCGGCCGAAAATGTTGAACAGCGAAAGCAGGCCGGCGAACCCGGCCGCGATCGCCGCGATCGCGGCCTTCTGATCGGCGTTCAGCGCGCTGAAGCCGAGCTCCGGATGGCCGATCAGCTTGCCGCCGAAGATTTCCTGCAGCATCGGCGAAGCCATGCCGATGACGCCGATGCCGGCGGAGACGTTGAGACACAGCACCCACCAGATCAGCCAGAACTGCGGCGTCTTGTGCGCGTCTTTCAGATGCACGTTGTGCTGGGTGATCATGGACTTGGTCTCGCTCGGCGGCGTCCAGCCCTCCGGCTGCCAGCCGGCCGGCGGCAAGCGGTAGCGGAACGCGCCGACCATCATGAAGAAAAAGTAGATCGCGCCCATGGTGAGGAAGGTCTGCCAGGCGCCGACCGAAGTCGAAGTCTTGAAATAGTTCATCAAAATGTTGGCGAGCGGGGCACCGATCATGGCACCGCCGCCGAAACCGGCGATGGCAAAGCCCGTTGCCATACCCCGGTGATCGGGAAACCATTTGATCAGTGTAGACACCGGCGAGATGTAGCCGAGGCCGAGGCCGACGCCGCCGATCACACCGGCGCCAAGCCACATCAGCCACAATTGGTGGATATAGACGCCGACCGCCCCAAGGCACAGACCGCCGGCCCAGCAGCACGCCGCGACGACGCCGGCCTTGCGCGGGCCGACGCGCTCGAGCCAGCCGCCCCAGATGGCGGCGGAGACTCCGAGCAGAACAAAGAAAAGTGTGAACATCCAGCCCATGCTGGCGACGCGCCAGTCGCAGGTGGTCGTGAAAGCCTCCTGCAGCAGCGTCATGTCCGGGCAGGCTTTGGCCGCCGTGATCCCGATCGCGCGCGACAGCGGCAGCCAGAACACGGAAAAGCCGTAGGCCATGCCGATGCACAGGTGAATGCAGAGCGCGGCAGGCGGCACCAGCCAGCGGTTGAACCCGGCCTTGGCTATGATCCGCTCGCGGTCCAACAGCCCCGCGCCTGAGCCGACGAGACCTTCTGCTCGTTCGACGGTCGTCATATTGATCCTCCCGGTCGCAGCACCCATCCTGGCGCTTTAATTCTTGCCCTCTTTATTCCAGATTCTCAGTTTCTCAGTCCTTCTCAGCGCTTCGGCTTCTCAGCGCTTCGGCTTCTCAGCTCTTCGGCCTCTCCGCTCTTCGGCCTTTAACCCTTCGGTTTCTGTTTTTCTGTTTTTGTTTCCGCTTCCATTAATCGCTCGATCGCCTGCCGCACGTCCGGATCGAGACCGGCGCCGCCGGCTTCCAGATGCGCGAAGATCTGCGCCCGCATGCGCGGATCCCAGAATTTTTTGATGTGGTCCGCCGTCCCGGAAGACGCGCTGTCGTGCCCCTGACTCGCGAAAAACTTGCCAATTTGATTGGCCATATAGACGAGCTTGTCAAGCGACATTGGGGACAGTTTCTTTGTTAGCTTCCTCGGTGATGCGGCGCGGGTGCGTGAAGATCTCAAAACCGTCGCTGCGGGCAATGGCGACGACGGTGATGCCGGCGGTGTCCGCCGTGCGCAACGCGAGCGCGGTGGGCGCCGACACCGCGACGAGAAGCGGCGCGCCGATAGCTGCGGTCTTCTGCACCATTTCCACGGAGACGCGGCTGGTCAGCACGACCATGCCGTCGTGCGCGGACGCATTGTCGCGGGCCAGCGCGCCGGCAAGCTTGTCGAGCGCGTTATGGCGGCCGACATCTTCGCGCACGGCGATCAGGCCGGCGCCTGGACGCCAAAATGCCGCGGCGTGGATCGCCCGGGTCTGGCGATTGAGTTCCTGGCGCGGCGGCAGCGCTTCGAGCGCGCGCATGATCTCGGCTGGCGTGAAGGCGCCGCCGTCGCGCACGCGCCGCGGTGCGCGCACCGCTTCCTCGAGACTGTCGATGCCGCAAAGGCCGCATCCGGTCGGCCCGGCGAGATGACGTCGCCGCTCGGTCAGCGCGGCGGCGCGCGGCTCGGCGAGCCACATCCGCAGCTCGATGCCCGTCTCGTGCTCGACGATGTCGAGCTGACGGATATCGGCCGGCGAGGCGATGAGGCCTTCGGTGAGGCTGAAGCCGAGCGCAAAGTCCTCGAGATTCTGCGGCGTCGCCATCATCACCGCGTAGGTGCCGCCGTCATAGCTGAACGCGACCGCGGCTTCCTCGGGGATGATGCGCTCGCCGGCGGCGGTGCCGTGCGCACGCCAGACCGATGCGGCGACGGCGACCGTCGGCTCGCGCATCCGCTACTCCGCTGCCTCGACCGTCGCGGTGACGCGCCGGCTCTTGCGCGCCAGCTCGTTGTATTGCTCCTGCCATTCGGTCGGGCCGTTCGACGGCGAGACCTGGACCGCGGTGACCTTGTATTCCGGGCAGTTGGTCGCCCAGTCGGAGTACTCGGTGGTGACCACGTTGGCCTGCGTTTCCGGGTGGTGGAACGTGGTGTAGACGACGCCCGGCGCCACGCGTTCGGTAATCAGCGCACGCAGCGTCGTCTCGCCGGCGCGGCTCGCGAGCTTCACCCAGTCGCCGTCGCCGATGCCGCGTTGCTCGGCGTCGTGTGGATGAATCTCCAGGCGGTCCTCGTGATGCCAGACGACATTGGCGGTGCGGCGGGTCTGCGCCCCGACATTGTATTGGCTCAGGATACGGCCGGTGGTGAGCAGGAGCGGGAAGCGCGGGCCGGTCTTTTCGTCGGTCGGGATGTATTCGGTGACGATGAATTTGCCTTTGCCGCGCACGAAGCCGTTGATGTGCATCACCGGCGTGCCTTCGGGCGCCTTTTCATTGCACGGCCACTGGATCGAGCCGAGCTCCTCGATGCGCTTGAACGACACGCCGGCGAAGGTCGGCGTCAGTTGCGCGATCTCGTCCATGATCTCGGACGGATGGTCGTAGTGCATCGGATAGCCCATAGCCTCGCTGATCAGGCAGGTGATTTCCCAGTCCTCGTAGCCGTTCTTCGGCGCCATGACCTTGCGCACCAGCTGGATGCGGCGCTCGGCATTGATGAACGTCCCGTCTTTTTCCAGGAACGTCGAGCCGGGCAGGAACACGTGCGCGTAATTCGCGGTCTCGTTCAGGAACAGATCCTGGACGACGACGCACTCCATCGCCGCGAGGCCGGCGGCGACGTGGTGAGTGTCGGGATCGGACTGCAGGATGTCTTCGCCCTGGATGTAGACGCCCTTGAAGCTGCCATCGACCGAGGCGTCGAGCATGTTGGGGATGCGCAGCCCCGGCTCGCGGTCGAGCGGCCTGTGCCAGAGCGCTTCGAACATCGCGCGCGTGGCGTCGTCGGCGATGTGGCGGTAGCCGGAGAGCTCGTGCGGGAACGAGCCCATGTCGCAGGACCCCTGCACGTTGTTCTGGCCGCGCAGCGGATTTACCCCGACGCCGGGCCGGCCGATATTGCCGGTCGCCATCGCCAGATTGGCGAGCGCCATCACCGCGGTCGAGCCCTGGCTGTGCTCGGTGATGCCAAGCCCGTAATAGATCGCGCCGTTGCCGCCGGTGGCGTAGAGCCGCGCGGCGCCGCGGATCGTCTCTGCGGGAACGCCGCAGATTCTGCCGACGGCCTCGGGGCTGTTGCTCTCATGGGCGACGAAGGCTGCCCAATCCTGGAACGCGTCCCAGTCGCAGCGCTCGCGCACGAACTTCTCGTCGACGAGACCTTCGGTAACGATGACATGAGCGAGCGCGGAGAGGATCGCGACATTGGTGCCGGGCAGGATCGGCAGATGATAGGCCGCTTCGACGTGCGGCATGCGCACCAGATCGATTCGCCGCGGATCGATAATGATGAGCTTGGCGCCGGCCCGCAGCCGCTTTTTCAGGCGCGAGGCGAACACCGGATGGGCGTCGGTTGGATTGGCGCCGATGATGATGCCGACGTCCATCTCCTCGACCGAGTCGAAATCCTGCGTTCCGGCCGAGGTGCCGAAAGTGGTCTTCAAGCCGTAGCCGGTCGGCGAGTGGCAGACGCGGGCACAGGTGTCGACGTTGTTGTTGCCGAATGCCGCGCGCACCAGCTTCTGCACCAGGAAAGTCTCCTCGTCGGTGCAGCGCGAGGAGGTGATGCCGCCGATCGAGTCGCGGCCGTATTTCGCCTGAATGCGCTTGAACTCGGAGGCGACGCGATCGATCGCTTCTTGCCACGACACCTCGCGCCACGGCTCGGTGATCTTCTCGCGCAGCATCGGCTTGAGGATGCGCTCCTTATGATTGGCGTAGCCCCAGGCGAAGCGTCCCTTGACGCAGGAATGGCCGCGGTTGGCCTTGCCGTCCTTGTACGGCACCATGCGCACCACGTCCTCGCCGCGCATTTCCGCCTTGAAGGCGCAGCCGACGCCGCAATAGGCGCAGGTGGTGATCGCCGACCATTCCGGCTTGCCGTTCTCGATCACGGTCTTCTCGAGCAGCGAGCCGGTCGGGCAGGCCTGCACGCAGGCGCCGCAGGAGACGCATTCGGATTCGATGAATTTCTCGTCCATCCCGGCGGCGATGATCGAATCGAAGCCGCGGCCTGACACCGTCAGCGCAAAGGTGCCTTGCACTTCCTCGCACGCGCGCACGCAGCGCGAGCAGACGATGCATTTCGCCGGATCGAACGAGAAATAGGGATTGGAATCATCGATCCCGGGATTGCGATGGCGGGCGGCATCGAAGCCGTAGCGGACTTCCTCAAGGCCGACTTCCTCCGCGGTCTCCAGGAGATCGACGTTCGGATGCTTGGCGCGGTCGAGCGAATCGACCGGATGGTCGGAGACGTAAAGCTCCATCACGCCCTTGCGCAGCCGGTCGAGCCGCTCGCTCTTGGTGTGCACCACCATGCCCTCGGCGACCGGCGTGGTGCAGGACGCCGGCGTGCCGGCGCGGCCTTCGATCTCGACCAGGCAGAGCCGGCAGGAGCCGAAAGCCTCCAGCATGTCGGTGGCGCACAGTTTCGGGATCTCGACGCCGGTTTCCATCGCCGCGCGCATGATCGAGGTGCCTTCCGGCACCGTGACCGGCTGGCCGTCGACCGAGAGCGTCACCGTCTGCTCCGCCTTGGAGCGCGGCGTGCCGTAATCGATCTCGTGCACGAGGAGGTGCAGGAGCGGCGTTTGCGGTGCAGACGAATCCTGGAGCGCCATGGCGCGTCTCCTATTCAGCAGCTTGCAGGCGCGGCGGCGCGCCGAAATCTTCGGGGAAATGCGTGAGCGCGCTCATCACCGGGTAGGGCGTGAAGCCGCCGAGCGCGCACAGCGACCCGAACTTGAGCGTATGGCAGAGGTCTTCGAGCAGCGTCAGGTTGGCGGCGCGGTTCTCGCCGCCGACGATGCGGTCGATCACTTCCATGCCGCGGGTCGAGCCGACCCGGCACGGCGTGCACTTGCCGCATGATTCGATAGCGCAGAATTCCATCGCGAAGCGCGCCTGTTTGGCCATGTCTACGGTATCATCGAAGACCACGACGCCGCCATGGCCGATCAGCCCCTCGCGCGCGGCAAAGGCCTCGTAGTCGAACGGCGTGTCGAACAGCGCCCGCGGGAAGTAGGCGCCGAGCGGACCGCCGACCTGTACCGCCCGCACCGGCCGGCCGCTGCGGGTGCCGCCGCCGACATCGTCGACGAGCTCGCCCAGCGTGATGCCGAACGCGGTCTCGAACAGGCCGCCATGCTTGATGTTGCCGGCGAGCTGGATCGGCATGGTGCCGCGCGATTTGCCCATGCCGAAATCGCGATAGAACGCCGCGCCCCGGTCCATGATGATCGGCACCGAGGCGAATGACAGCACGTTGTTGATCACGGTCGGCCGGCCGAACAGGCCTTTGTGAGCGGGGAGCGGTGGCTTGGCGCGAACGAGGCCGCGCTTGCCCTCGAGACTGTCGAGGAGCGAAGTCTCCTCGCCGCACACATAGGCGCCGGCGCCGACGCGCACCTCCATGTCGAAGTTGAATGCCGAGCCGGCAATGCGGTTGCCGAGCAATCCGCCGCGCCGCGCCGCCGCGATCGCCGCTTCCATGGTCGCGGCGGCGTGCGGATATTCGGAACGGATGTAGACGTAACCCTTGGTCGCTCCGACGGCGATGGCAGCGATCGCCATCCCCTCGATCAGGACGAGGGGGTCGCCCTCCATGATCATGCGGTCGGCGAAGGTGCCGCTGTCGCCCTCGTCGGCGTTGCAGACGATGTATTTCTGCTGCGCCGACGTCTGCGCCACCGTGCGCCATTTGATTCCGGTCGGGAATCCGGCGCCGCCGCGGCCGCGTAAGCCCGATCCTACGACCTCTTCGACGGTCGCCTCCGCGCCGAGCGCGAGCGCGCGCTCGAGCCCTTTGCCGCCGCCATGCGCGCAATAGTCCTCGAGCGAGCGCGGATCGACCACGCCGCAACGCGCGAAGGTGAGCCGCGTCTGCCGCTTGAGCCAGGGAATCTCTTCGCTGAGACCCTGCCGCAACGGATGCGCGCCGTCCGCGAGGATGGCGCGCAGCAGGCTCTCGGCATCGCCGGGCGCAACTGGCCCATAGGCGACCCGGCCCACCGGCGTTCCCACCTCGACCAACGGCTCGAGCCAATAAAGTCCGAGCGAACCGGTGCGCACGATGTCGAGCGCGACGTTGTGACGCGCCGCCGCGGCCCGGATCGCGTCCGCGACCTCCTCGGCGCCGACTGCCAAGGCCCCGGCATCGACCGGTATGAAGAGTCGCAGCGTCATTCCTGCGCCTCCGCCAGCAAGGCGTCGAGACGGCCTTCGTCGAGGCGTCCGATCACGCGGCTGTCGAGCATCGCCGACGGCGCGGTGGCGCAGAGGCCGAGGCAATAGACCGGCTCGAGCGTGACGCTGCCGTCCGCCGCGGTGCCTCCCATGCGCACGCCAAGCCGCGCCTCGGCGCGGGCCGCCAAAGGGTCGCCGCCGGCCGACTGACATGCCTCGGCGCGGCAGAGCTTGAGCACGTGCCGGCCAGCCGGCTCACGGCGGAAGTCATGATAGAAGGTAATGACGCCATGCACTTCGGCACGGGTGATGTTGAGAATTTCGGCGATCAGCGGCTCGGCCGCGGTGTCGATGTAGCCGAACTCGTCCTGCAGCGCATGCAGGATAGGCAGCAGCGGGCCTTCGCGATGAACGTGCTCGCGGATCACGCGAAGCGCCACCTCCTGGTGCCAGGGAACGCGGTCTTGGCTGCGGCGGCCTTGCTGCATGCGAACAAACCTTCGGGCGCATCGCACAGTTGCGCCGTTTCGCTATTATCCGGATAAATATGCACTTTATAGTAATTACGAAACGGCATCGAACAAACCGGAATTTTGCCCGGGCCGCGTCCCTTGCAGTGCAGCAGAGCCGCGCCCAACGGCGTCTAATTTTTGGTGTAGAGAGGCCAACGCATGGGCCTTGGCCCATTGGTGCTTTGGCCGGCACGCCCGCGGGCGCTATGCTGCGCCGTCCTTGAAGGAGGCTTCCGTGCAGAAACTTGCCGTCCGTCCATCGCTCGCCGAACCCGCGCTCGGCGCTGCGCTCGCGCGCGATGCCGAGGCAGCCTCCACCTATGCGGCCGAGATCGACGCGATCCTGCGCGCCATGGGCCCGAAGACCGGACGCGACGCGGAGAAGCGAACGCAAGCCGAGGCGCTCAAGGCGAGCGCGCGCGCGGTCAGGGAGCGTTTCTTCCGGCGCCATGCGGTCGCGATCTATGACGAGCTCACCGGTCGTGGCGCGCGCACCCTGCGCGCTTCCGAACTCGTGGTCGCGGCGGCCGCCCGCTACCCGGCGCTGCTGCCGACGCCGGAGCGGCTCAAGGAAGAGCGCGCGCTGATGCAGCAGAGCGCCAAGGAAGGCCACGAGGTCGATCAGGGTCTGTTCCTAGCCCATGTCCTCGCCGACGAGCGCTGCGGCATGCATCTCATCCACGCGATGCTCAAGCCCAAGCGCGAGGCGCTGGACCGCTTGGCCGAATTCCGCCGCACCGGCTTTGCCGATCTCGGCGAGGCGCAGGTCGAGCGCAAAGGCAAGATCGGCCACGTCACCGTCAGCAATCCGAAATTCCTCAACGCCGAGAGCGACGTCACCACCGGCGCCACCGAAATCGCGATCGATCTCGTTCTGCTCGACGAAGAGATCGAAGTCGGCGTGCTGCGTGGCGGCGTGGTGCAGCACCCGAAATATGCCGGCCGCCGCGTGTTCGATTCCGGCATCAATCTCACCCACCTCTATTACGGCCAGATCTCGTTCGTGGAGTTTCTGATCGAGCGCGAGATGGGGCTGATGCACAAGATCCTGCGCGGGCTGTGGCGCTCGGAATCCTACGCGGAGGAGTTCGAGGACTACGTCGAGAAGCCGTGGCTCGCGGCGGTCGAGGCCTTCGCCATCGGCGGCGGCTGCCAGCTCCTCTGCGTCATGGACCGCGTGCTCGCCGAGCCCGGCTCCTACTTCAATCTGCCGGCGAGCAAGGAGGGCTTCATCCCCGGCGCCGCCAATCTGCGGCTGCCGCGGCTCGTCGGCATCAAGCTCGCGCGCGAAGGCATCTTCTTCGAGCGCGCCTTTGCCGCGGAATCGCCGGAAGGCCGCATGATCTGCGACGCGGTCGTCCCCGCGGCCGAGATGGACGCGGCGATCGAGCGCGACGCCATGCAGCTCGTCCAGGCGGGCATGACCAGCACGGTCGCCAATCGCAAGGCGCTGCGCGTGGCGCAGGAGCCGTTGTCGATCTATCGCCGCTATATGGCGACCTATGCCCGCCAGCAGGCGCTTTGCCTCTATGATCCGCGGCTCATCCACAATCTCGAGCACAATTGGCAACCCGACCGCCGGCGGATGTGACTGTTTTCCGTGCCGCCCCGCCGCGCTGCGGGTGGAGCTGAAAGCTAAACAAAAGGATGAACAATGAGCACCTCCGAAACCTCGGCGGCCGCGACGACGCCCGAACGCACCTCGACCACGCGGGTCATCGTCGGGGAGAAGGACACCGTCGGCGCCATGGTGCCGGGCATGCCCTATGTCGCGGCGACGCCTTGGCTCGTCGGCATCGCCGAGAAGGCCTGCGGCGACTTGGTGAGGGACCTTTTGGAGCCGGGCCAGATAACCGTTGGCCGGCGCGTGGTCATCGACCATCTTGGGCCCAGCAAAGTCGGCGCCGAGCTCGTGCTCGAAACAGCGCTCCTCAAACGCGATCGCAATCGCCTGCATTTCTCGGTCCGAATCGGGGACGGCGGCCGCACCGTGGCGACGGTCGAGCACGAGCGCGCCGCGGTTTCGCTGCAGAAGCTGATGAGCGCATTGGCCTAAAGCCGCCAGCATCGCCGCAGGAGTTACTGGATGCGAACAATCGCGGAGCTGCTGCGCTGGCGCGCGCGGCGCCATCCGTCGCTGCCGGCGGTCTGGTTCGAAGGGAACACGCAAAGCTATGGCGAGCTCGACCAATCGAGCTCGCAGCTCGCGGCCGGGCTCGTGGAGAAGCTCGGGCTCGCGCCGGGCGACCGCGTCGCCATCCTCGACAAGAACAGCGCCGCCTATCTCGAATTATTCTTCGCGCTCGACAAGGCGGGCCTGGTCGCGGCGCCGCTCAACTGGCGGCTCACCGCGAACGAAGTCAAACAGATCCTCGACGACATCAAGCCGCGGCTGATCGTCACCGGGCCGGAGTTCAAGGCGCATGTCGGCGCCTATGTCGCCGGCGCCAATGTCCCGGCGATGCTTTTTGCCGACCTGCCGCGCGGCGAGGGCGACCCGATGCGCGACGTCGACGGCGCGGTGAGCTTTCAGTTCTGCACCTCGGGGACGACCGGCCTGCCCAAGGGCGCGATGCTGACCGGCTGGAACGTGCTCAATGTCGGGCTTTGCATTGCGCTCGAAATCCCCGAGATCCGCGAAGGCGGCCGCCATCTCGTCTGCCTGCCGATGTTCCACATCGGCGGCGCCGGCTGGGCGATCTGGGCGATGCAGCAGGGCTCGGCGGCGATCATCGTGCGCGAGACGGTGCCGGACCTGCTGCTCAAGACCATGGTGGAGCAGAAGGTCGAGACCGCACTGTTGGCGCCGACGCTGATGCTGTTCATTACCGAGCTGCCGGCGGCGCATGCCGCCGATTTCTCGGCGCTCAAACGCGTCATCTATGGCACCGCGCCGATCTCGCCCGATCTCTTGCGCCGTTCGCTCGACACCTTCAAATGCCGGTTCTCGCAGCTCTACGGGCTTACCGAGACGACCGGCCCGTTCACCTCGCTCGGCCACGACTATCACGTCG
>Ga0187769_10002449_pt1 | contig 10881 bp, 12 predicted proteins | sample 0116_SJ02_MP02_1_FD_133140 | JGI IMG/M metagenome (GOLD analysis project Ga0187769, IMG submission 133140) | Tropical peat soil microbial communities from peatlands in Department of Meta, Colombia - 0116_SJ02_MP02_10_MG | ecosystem: Environmental > Terrestrial > Soil > Wetlands > Peat | place... | reverse complement strand
TGGCTCGCGCGCGTGGAGGACTACGCGGCTGGGCGCAGCATTATGACTGCCGCGGATTTGAGCAACCGGGGTACGCACGACGCCAATCACAATACCCGAGATTTGGAAGGCATCCTTGGAGAGTTCCGCCGGGCGCGCAGAAAATTGCTTGAGCGCGTCTGGGAGCTGCCCGCGGAAACGCTCAGCAGCACGATCCCCCATCCGCGGTTGCAGCAGCCCATGCGCCTTGTGGACCACCTGTATTTTGTGGCCGAACACGACGACCACCATCTGGCCCGAATCTGGGAAATCCTAGCTCAGTTGAATCCGACGATGGGATGAGAAATGTAATGCTCTTCGAGTGCGGCCAATTCTTCAGGCGTGAGCTTCAACGAGAGCGCAGCGATGGCGTCTTCCAGATGGCCGGGCTTGGAGGCGCCGATGATGGGCGCGGTGACCACGGGCTTTGAGAGCAGCCAGGCCAGGGCCACTTGCGCGCGGGGCACGCCGCGCTTCTGGGCGACTTCTCCGACCCGCTCGATGACGCGCCGATCCGCGTCCGCCGTCGCGTCGTAGAGTTTCTTGCTGACCTCATCCGTCGCCATGCGCTGCGTCTGATCGCCCCAGGGACGCGCCAGGCGGCCGCGGGCCAGCGGGCTCCAGGGCAGCACGCCGATGCCTTCCGCGGCGCAGAGCGGAAGCATCTCGCGCTCCTCTTCGCGGTGCATTAGGTTGTAATGATCTTGCATGGTGACGAAGCGCGTCCAGCCGCGCTCGCGTGCGACGTACAGCGATTGGCAGAACTGCCAGGCAAACATCGAAGAGGCTCCCAGGTAACGCGCTTTTCCTGCCTTCACCACATCGTGGAGCGCTTCGAGGGTCTCCTCGATCGGCGTGTGGTAATCCCAGCGGTGGATTTGATAGAGGTCCAAGTAATCGAGCCCCAGGCGTGAAAGGCTGGCGTCGATCGCCGCAAAGATCGCCTTGCGTGATAGCCCGCGGGCGTTGGGACCCTTGCGCTGAGGGAAGAAGACCTTGGTGGCGACGACCACTTCGTCGCGGCGGGCAAAGTCGCGTAGGGCGCGGCCCAGAATCTCCTCGCTGGAGCCGTCGGAATAACTGTTCGAAGTATCGAAGAAGTTGATGCCCAACTCGATGGCCTGCCGAATGAAGGGGCGACTGTGCTCCTCGTCCAGCGTCCAGGAGTGCGAGCCACGATCGGGCTCGCCATAGGTCATACATCCCAGGCAGACGCGGGAAACGTCCAAGCCAGTCTTGCCGAGTTTGATGTATTCCATAGCGAGAGGACCGGATGCCCGCGGCGCCGGATACTTTACACCAGAGTGGCTGATGGCCGTGAAGGGATGCTGGGAAGCACTCGGAGGCCGGGCGTCGGCGAGGCTAGAGCCGGCGAGGACCCGGCCATGGCGGGCCAGGGAACCAACAGACAGGAAAGACGTTGCGACCCGGGAAACCCTGCTGGCCCTGATTCGGCATCTAATGCTCAAGAAGCCGAGGATAGGCTTCCACTACCGGGAGCGGTCGCGCCACAAAACGTCCGGGCGGCCGGGTTGTCCCGGGAGGCATGCCGGCCTATACTGAGGGTAGCCGGAGCAGGAGGCGCACCATGACCTCGCGACTGCCCTTTCGCCTCTCTCATTTGATCTGCGCTGGCGTCCTTTCGTGCATTCTCCCGGCAACCATGCTGGCTGGACCGGGTAGCGGGGGTTCTGGCAGCGGTGGACAGCACGGCGGTGGTGGCGGCCATAGCGGAGGCCACGCAAGCGGTCACGCGGGTGGAAGCACCGGGAACTCTGCCGGCGGACGCATGGCGGGTTCCATAGCGCCGACCTCACACGGTGGCGTGCCTTACGGGAATCCCGGGGGTCCGTCCGGCGGGAATCACTCCGACGCGGCCGTGCCCGCGGGACATTACAGCGATGCAGGCTCTTACCAGCCAGGGGCGCAGCGCGACGCAGGTACGGAAGCAAATCTCTCGCGAATGGCGGGTCATGGCTGGCACTTTCTGCCTTCAGCCGGCGTAAGACCTGCGGTTGTGCCCACGCGCACGCCCGCGTCCGGGACTATTGCCACGCGGCTGGCTTCACATCCAGCACTGTTTCCGCCGTACCCGCGCGGGCGGGGGCCCTATGCCACCAGCATTTATCCTTTCGGAGCTTTCTTTGGTCCGGGGTTTGGTTTCGGCGGGAATTGCGGCTTTAACGGCTTCACCAGCTTTTGCGGACCTCTGAACGGGTTGGGGTATTACGCGCCTCCGTGTTTTCGACATTTCTATCCCGGATGCGGCCCTTGGGGGCTGGGATGGAGTCCATGGGCCTGGGGCTTGGGCTGGGGTTGGGGCGGCGGATATTACGGCTACGGCTTGTATGACGCTTCCGGCTACGCGCCGTATGACTCGACCCCGCCCGTTGAGGACGACTCCTCGAACGTGCAGGGAATGAACAACAACGTTGAGGCCTATGCGGATGCGCCTCTTGACGTTCCCCCGGTGGCCGAGGCGGACGTGCCCGGCGGAGCATCCGCGGCGGCAGGCCAGGGCGTATCGCCAGCATCCGCGGCTCCGGCGCAGTTGATCTTCAAGAACGGCACGGCCTATGCGGCGAAGGCATACTGGGTAGCAAACGGCGAACTCTACTACCGGCCGGTGTATGGCGGCGTGAATCACGTTCCGCTCGAGCAGCTCGATTTGCGCGCCACGGTGGAAGCCAACTCCCGCGCGGGAGTGCCATTCACTCTGGCAACCGCGCCGCCTCAAGAGTGACCATCGGTTTCGCAAAACCATAGCGTGTTGCGCGCTCGTCTTTTTTCCTCACATTTTTACTTTCAAGCAACACCGCGCACTTGAGCCTCATCCTATCGTAGCGATCCGTGCGAGACTGCGGTGAAGAACCGTTCTCCAATTCCTGGCGGGGCGGGCGCGGCAAAAGGGACAGGCAACCGTGCGCAATGTGAAACGGGTAGTCAAGACGGTCTTCGGATTCACCCTTCTGGGCATCGGCGTGGTGCTGGTTTTTACGCCTGTCCCCGGCTGGCTCGTAATTCTCTCTGGTTTGGCGCTGCTGGCCGCGGAATTCCTGTGGGCCCGCCGGCTGCTTGACCGCCTGAAGACCGGGGCGGGCCGCGTGCTGGGGGTTCTTCGCCCTTCCTGAAAATCTGCGCCGATTAGGATCCAGGCGGCTGGCGCCGTTGCTGCGGCTTTTGTTGTTGCTGCTGGCGCTGTTCATTGCCCGCGCCGGGCTGGCCTTCGGGGAGATTCATGCGGTGCGCCGCAGCCTCCAGATACAACTTGAAGGGCTCGGCGCCCCAGGACTGCTCGATGCGGGTTTCGACGGCGTCTTCGGAAATGCGCATGTAGGTCATCCGCTCGCGGAAGGTTTTCCCTCCCGAAGTCCGCTTCAGCTCGAACACCAGCGTATGGTCGTCTTTCCAGGTGCCGAGGTACTCGCCGATGTTGGCTCCGTCATCGAACCACCAGAGGCGGTAGGATTTGGTTTCGTGGTCAAAGGCCATTACCCCGTGGGCGTTGTAGGGGCCTTCCGGGCCTTTTCCGTTGTAATTGATGACCAGGTAGAGCCCGAAGAATGGGCGAGCGCTCCAGCGGCCTGAGCCGCTGGGTTGGCCTTCCGGATCGCCCGCGTAGCGGACGGTTTCTTCCCAGGCGCCGGCCCAAACGGCCAGGCGTTCATCTTCCGGTCCGGCGAAGGGGCTGGGCTGCGGCTGGCGCTGGGCCTGGGGCCTCCCCGCTGCTCCTGGCTGCGGATTCTGTCCCTGCTGGCGCCGAGGAGTATTTTCGTTGTCCTGCAGCGAGTTGCTTCCGGTGCGGGGTGTGGCCGGGTCCGCGAGGGCCAGGGCGGCGAGCCAAGTGAGGGCGGCGAGCAGAACCAAGCCTTCGAGAATCCATCGCCCCATGCGCGCGTTCATCTGCTCCTCCTGCTGGCGCCTGCTCTGGTGCGCCTCCCGCCAGAGCCGACAATCGCGAATGCTAGCATGCGCGCGAAGGACTCTTTGCAACTCCTCGCCGATTTGTGCTCAGATGGGCAGGGTTCGAGCTGGGGGTTGGAAAGAGACGGCGGAGGACGGCGGATAAGCGTTGAACAGCACCGTGGGGGGAATTATGCAACGCTGGCAGGGGAAATGGGCCCTCATCACCGGAGCGAGCGCGGGAATCGGCGCGGAGCTGGCGGCGCAATTAGCGGCCGCAGGCGCGCATTTGGTGCTCACCGCGCGGAGGAAGGACCGGCTGGAAGAGCTGGCCGCCAAGCTGCATGCGGCGCACGGCGCCAAGGTGGAGATGATTCCCGCCGATCTGGCCCGGCCCGAAACCCCGGACGCGCTGTACGCCTTCACTCAGGGGAAGGGAATCGCCGTTGAGGTGCTGGTGAACAATGCGGGCTTCGGCGCCTACGGTGCGTTCACGGAGATTGACCTGCGCCGGCAGCTCGAGATGATGCAGGTAAACATGGCGGCGGTGGTTCATTTGACCTATTTGTATCTTCCGGCCATGGTGGCGCGGCGCCGGGGCGACATCCTGATTCTCGCCTCGACGGCAGGCTTTCAGGCCGTGCCCTATATCTCCACGTACGCGGCCACGAAATCGTTCGACCTGTTTTTTGCGGAAGCGCTGGCGGAGGAAGTGCGGCCCTTTGGCGTGCACGTGACCGCGCTCTGTCCCGGCGCAACTTCCACCGAGTTCCAGCAGGTGGCGGGCCAGCCGGATTATGCGTTCCGTTCGGCGGAACCACCGGACGCCGTCGCCCGCGTCGGCCTGGAAGCCCTGGCCGCGGGAAAGCCGCTGATCATTTCCGGCACGCGCAACAAGATGATGATGGTTTCCCAGCGGCTGGCGCCGCGTAGGCTGGTGACCGCCATGGCTGGCCGGATGTTCCGGCCGCCGCAGGGATGAGCGCGGACCGGCATATGGGCTGGTCTCGCACGGTGCCCGAAATTGCTGGAACCTTTCCGCCGGGCCGCCTGAAATAGGGAGTAGAGGCGCGCATTCCGGCGTCTAACGACCCAGGATGAACCAGGATCAATCTCCTGAGGCCCTCCTCCGTCGTGCCGCTGCCGGGGACGAAGAGTCCTTCCGCGCCCTCTATCGGCAGTTGAGCGGCGGAGTATTCCGCTTCGCGTTGCACATGGCCGGGAATGCCAGCCTGGCCGAGGACGTAACCCAGGAAGTATTTCTCGTGTTGATTCGCGACCCAGGACGCTTCGACCCCACGCGCGCCAGCCTGAAGGCCTTCCTTTACGGTGTGGCGCGCAATCACACCCTGCGCGCGCTGGAAAAGGAAAGCCGCTTCGCTCCTTACTGGGAGCCGGGGGCCGAGCCGGGTGTGGACGCGCAGGAGCAGAACGCGCCGCGGATTGCGCCGGCCGCTCGCCAGATGGGCGCCATGGGCGTGCACCGCGAAGAGGCCATTCCCGATGCGGGTGATGATCTGCTGCGCCGCGAACAGATCGACACGGTGCGTCGCGCCGTGCTGGCCTTGCCCCCTGTCTACCGCGAGGCTGTGGTGCTGTGCGATTTGCAGGAATTGAGCTACGAAGAGGCGGCGCACGCGCTGGATTGCGCTCCCGGAACGCTGCGCTCACGCTTGCATCGCGGGCGGGAGATGCTGGCGCAGCGGCTGCGCGCGGTGGAGCGGCGGCCGGCGCGCGCCGCGGCGGTTCCCGCCGCGTCTGCCAAGGAGGGACGCCGATGACTGCGCGCCATCCGGGCAACCATTCTGATTTGCCGGGCTCGCCGGAGCGCGGGGACGAGCGGAAGACCTGCGCGGAGTGGGAAGCCGCGCTGGTGGAGGCAGCGCGCGTGCCAGCCCGTTCCGGTTCCGAGCGTGCACCCAGTGCGGCCTTCGAGGAAGCGCTCGAACATGCGGAAACTTGTCCGACGTGCGCCGAGCGCCTGGCCGCGGAACGTGCGCTGAGCGCAGATTTGAATTTGCTCGCGGAAGCGGATTCATTTGTCCAGCCATCCCCGGGGTGCGAGGCCGTGCTGTTGGCCGCGTTCCGGAGCGAGCGCGGGCGGGAAGTGCGCGCGCGACGCTGGATCTTCGCCGTGGCCGGAACGCTGGCCGCCTGCCTGGTGATCCTACTGGGCGCTGCGCTGCTCATCTCCCGTGATTCCGGGTCGCTGGCGCGCGGGGTGTTTTCCCGGCTGCCGCAACTGGGAAGAAACCCTGCTGCTCCCGCCGCCGCAATCGAGGTCCTCCCCGGTGTGAGCGCGGCGGAAATGGAAGACGAAGACGATGAGGAAGTCACCGATTTCTACGCTTTCTATCCCGGGGCCGACCTTTCCTCAGTGGAATCCGGGGCGCTGGTGCGCGTGCGCGTGCCCAGCTCGGAATTGGAGGCGTTTGGGTTTGAAGTCCTGCAAGGCCGGGAAGAGGAATGGGTGAACGCGGATTTGCTGGTGGCGGAAGACGGCTCGCCGCAAGCGATCCGGTTTGTCCTTCCCACAACGCAGGACACCAAGGATTGATGGCGCGGGATTCGCGCGCCGGGAAAGCTCTAGGAGGTATACGAAAATGAAGCGCAGCGGCACTTATCTCGCACTCATAGTTGTGGCCGTATTGGCGGCTTCCGGCGCGGCGTATGCGCAGGGCCCGGCAGGGCCTCCAGGTCCAGGATTTCACCGTGGCGGGCCGATGGAATTCGGCCGGCTGGAGATGGGGCTCGACCGGAAGACGGTGACGGGTGCTCCCTACTCCGCGCAGGTCAGCATTCAAACCAGCAACACGCTGGGCGACGGCACGCACGTAAACCGGCAGTCCACTGGAGCGGTCTATCGCGACAGCCAGGGCCGGGTGCGGCGCGAAATGACGCTGCCGGCGCTGGCCGCGCTCACCGGCTCGGCCCAGGCTCCGCACGCAGTGATTCTTCGCGACCCGGTGGCCGGCTACAGCTACGTGCTCCGTGACTCCGCCAAGACGGCGGTGCGCATGCCGCTCATGGCCGGACGTGGCGGGAAGGGACCGCACGCAAAGGGTGCGGTGACGCCAGGAGGCGCGGGTGCGCAAGGCGATTTGGCGGTTGGCACCGGAGCTGGCGGGCCCGGCGGCCGGTTGCATGCGCAAGTAACCAAAGTGTCGCTGGGCACGCAGATGATTGAAGGCGTGCAGGCGGAAGGCGAGCGCATTACGCGAATCATCCCCGCAGGCGCTTTCGGCAACGATAAAGCCACGCAGATCGTGGTCGAGCGGTGGTACTCGCCAGAACTGCAGACCGTGGTGATGATGAAGCGCAGCGATCCCTGGATGGGGCAGTCCACCTACCAGTTGACGAATATCACGCGCACGGAGCCCGCGGCAGCGCTCTTTGCCGTGCCCGCGGAATATACGGTTCAGGACCGGCCCGCGCCCCGGGCGTTCGGGCCACGCGGCGGAGGAGCGGCACGAACTCCGCAGCAGTGAGTCTTTCGAGTTCTCTCGTGGGGTGGCGCCGGCTCAATTCATCCATTATCGGGACGGCAACGCTCAACGGGAGTTGTTAGCCCCCCAAAGCCATGCGGGGCTCTCCGACCAGCTCCGCATGGCTCCCCACTTAGAAGCAGTGGCCAGTGGACAGGCACGATCCCAGCCTGAACCGTCTGCGTCAAAGCCAAAATGCAGCAAGACATGTGGTAGAGTTTGCGGGCGAGGCCGCCATGGACGACCACGAACTGGAACGCCGGCTGCGCGCGGAGGGATTCCGGCGTACCTACGTCTGGCAGGACGCGCCCCGCGTCCACTATCCCGCGCACACGCATCCCGGGCTGACCGCGCACATCATTCTGGATGGTGAGATGACGCTCACCATCGCCGGCGAATCGCGCACCTACCATCCCGGCGAGCGCTGCGATGTTCCTGCCGGCGCGGTCCACAGCGCGCACATGGGCCCGGACGGCTGCCGCTACCTCATCGGCGAGAAATAGGCGTGGGGCCCTCCGGTAATCCCGGCGCTGGCTTTCTGTGGACCACATGTTATAGTGATGATGAATTGTAGAGGCGTTACCTGCCCCTTTCCTGCAGTCAAGAGTGGAAGGAGGGCTTCCAGCATGAAGCAAGTCCTCTCTGCACTGTCATTGCTGACTTTCGTCTGCCTCCTTCCGGCGTATCCAGTCATGGGGCAGAGCCCCTCCCCGGATCAGAATGCAAATCAAGCTGCGCGCCCACCTTCCGGTGATTTTGAGGATATGCCTCCCGCTTTGGGTGATCCGGAAATGATCGACATGAACTTTATCGTCGAATTCATGCGCCCCGGAGCGCCCGGACCGGCCTACATGGCGGATACGGAAAAAGTGGTCTCCCAGGCTCTCGCGGACGGCACCCACATCAACCACAGAACCTCTGGCCGAGTGGCGCGCGATTCCCAAGGCCGTACCTGGCGGATGACGGCGGCATCGGAGGAGGCGGGTGCCGGGGGCGTCGTAGCAAAACCGGAGTCCATAATCATCCTAGACATCAGCGGCCATGCCCTCTATACGCTGATGCCGGAAGCGAAAATGGCCATCAAAATGGTGCTTCCGGACGCGATTGAGATCCAGAAGCAGGCCTCAGATAAAATGAGGGAGGCTCTGACAAAGCCTCGGGCCCAGTCCAATCAGCCCACGGCTTCCCCCGCGCCACCATCCAAGGAGGTGGTAGCCTCCAATCCCTTCTTCGGCAAGGACACGCGGACCGAGTTTCTTGGCGAACAAAACATAGAAGGAGTGATTGCTCAGGGGAAACGCTACGTCGCAACAATTCCGGCCGGCACGATAGGGAACGACCGTCCCATCGAAGTAATGGCGGAGCGCTGGTATTCGAAGGAATTGCATACCGTGGTGAAGATGAGCATAAACGATCCGCGGAAAGGGGAAGGCGTATTTAGACTGATGAATATCCAGCTCGACGAACCACCTGCGTCGCTTTTCGAGATTCCAGCCGATTACACTATCCAGGAGATGAGGATTCCGTTCGGCGCATTTGGAAAGGCTTCCGATAAACAGGCTGAGAAACCTCCAGGTGCCCTGCCTGAAAAACCCTAACTCCCGTAAGGCTCGCCCACCCTTCGCATTTCGCGCGCGTTGACACGGCGCGTCGGCCTCCTGTACTTTTGCCGCGCCTGAATGGGCGCGCCTGAAAGGACAAGCTTGAGCCGGCCGAGTCTACTCGCCACGCATCCGCTGTTCCCGGAAGCGCGGGCCATTCTGGACGCGCACTTCGATGTGGAGTACTGGTCACGGCCGGAGCGGCCCACGCGCGCGGAATTCCTGAAGCAAGTGGCTGCCAAAGACGGGGTGGTGTGCCTGCTCACCGAAAAAATTGACAAAGAAATGCTGGTTGCGGCGCCCAAGCTGAGAATTGCCTCCAATGTGGCCGTAGGCTACGACAACATTTCCGTGCCGGACTGCACGGCGCGGAAGGTGGCAGTGACGAATACCCCCGGCGTGCTGGACGAAACGACAGCGGATTTTGCCTGGACGCTGCTGATGTGCGTGGCACGGCGAGTGGGCGAAGGCGAGGAACTGGCGCGCTCGGGCAAATGGGCGGGTTGGAATTTGGACCAGCTGTGCGGCGGAGACGTATGGGGCAAGACGCTGGGCGTCATCGGTTTTGGGCGCATCGGGCGGGCGGTGGCGCGGCGCTCGCTGGGCTTCAAGATGAAAGTGATTTATACGGACGCCATCCGCGCGACGCCGGAAATCGAGAAAGAAGTGGGCGGGCGTTTTGTGGATATGGACACGCTGCTTCGCGAAGCGGATTTTGTGACCGTGCATGTTCCGCTGATGGCGGGAACGCACCACCTGATTTCCACGGAGCGGCTGAAGCAAATGAAGCGCACGGCCTACCTGATCAACACCGCACGGGGCCCGGTGGTGGACAACGAAGCGCTCTACCAGGCGCTCAAAGCGGGCACGATTGCCGGGGCAGCGCTGGACGTGCACGAACATGAGCCCAAAGTGCACCCTGGCTTGATCACGCTCAAGAACGTGGTGCTCGAGCCGCACCTGGCCAGCGCCTCCGTCGAAACACGAACGAGGATGGCGGTGATGGCCGCGGAAAATGTGACCGCGTTCTTTGCGGGGAAGCGCCCCGCGAATATTTTGAATCCGGAAGTGCTGGGGTAGTTTCTGGAGTGCGGCGTCTCGGCGCCGCTTTCCTGCTTCGCCCGCGGGACCCAGGGCGGACATCCGCAAAAGAGCCGCGGAGGTCCGCCCCTACAGGGGACTGCGCTGCGGGATTTGCAGGAGGAGGGGACAAGCTATGGCGATGCTGAAAGATTCATTCCGGCTGACGCTGGAGGGCGCACGCGTCGCAATAGACGCCGCGGAAAAACGCGCGCGGCAAATCGGCGTGCCTATGGACATTGCGATTGTGGACGACGGCGGCATTCTGCTCGCCTTCATCCGTATGGATGGGGCCAAGCCGGCATCGGCGGCGATCGCTTTCAATAAAGCGCACTCTGCGGCCATCCGCCGGCAGGCCACGGGGCCAGCGCTGGCGGGGGGCCAGCCGAACTTGGTGCTTTCGCTGGGGCTGGCCATCGGCAGCCACGCGGAGCAGACGCCCATCCGGGGAGGCCTGCCACTTGAGTTCGCAAACGAGATCGTGGGCGCCATCGGCGTGAGCAGCGGGACGGAAGACCAGGACGTGGACGTGGCCACGGCGGGCGCGGAAGCGTTTGGCGCGGCCTGCCGCGCGGAGCCGGATAAGCAGCGCGGGTTTGAAGCCGCCGAAAGCCATGGCTGATCGCAAGGCCCTCGCCAGCAGGATTTTCCGCGAGACGCTGGCGGCCATCGACGTAGCGCACGCGGTGCGCGCGGCCGTGGAGTGTTCCGGCACGCGCTGCCGCGTGGGCGCGTGCGAGTTCGACTGGCGGGATTTCGAGCGCGTGCACGTGCTGGCGGTGGGCAAAGCGGGG
>Ga0187769_10002448_pt1 | contig 10881 bp, 5 predicted proteins | sample 0116_SJ02_MP02_1_FD_133140 | JGI IMG/M metagenome (GOLD analysis project Ga0187769, IMG submission 133140) | Tropical peat soil microbial communities from peatlands in Department of Meta, Colombia - 0116_SJ02_MP02_10_MG | ecosystem: Environmental > Terrestrial > Soil > Wetlands > Peat | place... | reverse complement strand
TTCCCGCCCTGCTCGTAGACATAGGTTTGGCCCATGTGTCCTACGCCGAATCCCCAGAGCAAGGGCACCGAAATAGATGACTTCGCATCGCTGACCTTGAGAACGGCTTTGCCTCCAGTACTTTGGGGCTGGTAGTGGTAGGGCCCGGCCTGAAACTGCAGCGAATCCCGCTTGCGGATGATCTCAGAGTCTGCGGCGGAAACCGCGGCGTGAGACATGGCGGCGCTGTTGTAGCTTGCCGCTTTGGCGGCGTGGCATTTCGCACAGGCAGCGTTGCCCACGAATTGTTCCCTGGCCGCGCTCCCCTTGGTTGGCCACCAACCGGGCGTATCGCGCACACGACGTTTTGTGGTCAACGAAATTCCTGCGGGAACGCCCTGTTGGGCAGGGAGATTAGCTCTGGCTGAAAGACGCTGCGCCAGTTCGGTTTGCCCATTGCGGAGCAGAAGGTCGTTGAGTTGCTTCATGAGTTCAGAGTTGTTCCTGCCGTAGGCCGCCGCGGTTTCGGCAGTCAGGTCGGCATCCGATACTTTACCCAGATGGAAGTAAGAATCGGAGAGCATGTAAAGCAATTGCGGAATCATGGTTCTCGACTTCGCCAGTTGTTCCGCCGCCTCGGACCATAGCCCCTGACGGTAGCGAATCTCCCCCATCTCGGCAATCGCCAGTTGATAGCTTGGGTCATTTGCCAGTTCGGCCCTGAACGCACTCTCGGCCGCGCTAAGGTCGCCCTCTTTCAGCTCCTCTATTCCCTCATAGCTATGAGCGCCTCGAACTGTGGGCTGAAGGTCCAGTGCATGATGAAGAGCGCGCAGGCCATCTTCTTTGTTACCCCCGAGGACATATAGTTTTCCGATAAACACGTACGCATCCGCCGTAGTGGCGGGAGTTCCTTTGAAGCGTTCCCCATACAGTTGCAGCGCCTCCTTTTCACGATGCGCCGTCAGCCATTGATAGGCCTGATCCTTAATGGGAGCCTCGCGTTCATCGTTTTCCACGGCGCGGCCAAACGTGAGTTGCTCCATCATCAAGTGATGCAGCGCCGCCTCGTGCTCCGCGTCCGCGGTCCTGCCCATCCCAGCAAACGCCCGTGACAAATAGAAATGCGCCAATAGCCGGGTGGGGGCGACCTGCAACACCAACTGCAGTTTTTCGACAGCAGCGGGATAGTTCTTCAATTCCAGTTCGCATTGGCCAAGCCCCAACAACGACTCCACATCGCCGGTCTTGAGCGCGAGAATGCTTTCGAATGCATGCTTGGCCTCTGGCCATCGGGCGAGCTTCGCTTCCGCGTCAGCCAGCATTTGCCAGGCGGACACATTGTCGGGCTGGGATTCGACCGCGCGCGCGGCATACTGCGCGGTACCGGCAAGGTCCTTCAATTTGTAATCCGTCAACGCGATGTCATAATCGATCAGCGGCAGCGCAGCATCCTTGCGCTGCGCCTTCAGCAGCCACGACAGCCCTGCCTTGCAATCTCCCGTGCCGCACAGCAGCTCTCCGTACTTCTGCCACGCCGCGATATTGTCGGGCTCGGCCTTCACAGCCCGCCGCATGGCGCGCAGCGCCAGGTCGTCCTGCTTATTCAGGTGATAGGCCTGGGCAAGATAAAACTGTGCGTCTCCGTCGCCGGGAAGAATCCGCACGCAGTGTTCCAGCAGCTTGATAGCTTCTTCGTTTTGGCCGGCCTTAAGTCTGTACATGCCCACTTCCAGCAGGAGATCTGCGTCGTTGGGCGCGAGCTTCAGAGCCTCTTCATAGGCGGCCGCCGCCTCGGAGGCGCGGCCTGCCTGCTCCAGCAACAGGCCCTTCAGCTTAATGGCCGGCGCAAAATCCGGATGCTGCTCGAGCAAGCGGAGGACAAGATTCATCGCCCCCTGCCGGTCGCCGTGCTCGGCGAGGGCGAGCGCCTGCTGGACTTGCCCCATCAGGGGAGACTCAGTGGGACGGCCCGAGTTCTGCGCCCGAGCAGCCGCTGCTCCGGCAGCAATCAGGGCCGCCAAAAGCAGGGCTGCGCGGAGGCGACTCGCGGGCCAGAGGGCAGACGCCTTGCGCACGAATACAACAGCCTTGTCCTTGACCCTATGGCCTCGCCCCCGCAGTAACGTCATGAGGCAGACTGAAGCACGATCTAAGAGCATGGCCATAAATGCAGGCCTGAAGGCCTGCTCCACCCAAAATCGTTAAGCTACCCCGCTTTCAGAAACAGCGCAGCTAGCGGGGGTAGCGTCAGCTTCAGCGAATAGGGACGGCCGTGGGCGGGTTCGTCTTCGGCGGTCACTCCGCCGAGATTGCCCACGCCGGTGCCGCCGTATTCCGTTGCGTCGCTGTTCAGGAGTTCGCGCCAGTAGCCGCCTTCGGGCACGCCCACGCGATAGCCCACGCGCGGAATGGGCGTGAAGTTACAAACGACGAGGACCGAGTCCTTAGAGGACTCGCTCTTGCGCAGCAGGGAAATCGTGCTGGTGATGGCATCGTTGCAATCGACCCACTCGAAGCCGGCGGGATTATTGTCGAGCAGGTGCAGGGCAGGTTCGGAACGGTACAGGCGGTTCAACTGTCCGACCCAGTTCTGCAAACCGTTGTGCACTGGATATTGAAGTACGTCCCACTCCAGGCTGGTATCGTGCGCCCACTCGCGAACCTGGCCGAACTCATCGCCCATGAAGATCAGCTTCTTGCCGGGCTGGGCGTACATGTAGGCGAACAAAAGCCGCAGGTTGGCAAAGCGCTGCCACTCGTCGCCCGGCATTTTACCGATCAGCGATCCTTTGCCGTGGACCACTTCGTCGTGCGAGAGCGGCAGCACGAAGTTTTCATGAAACGAATAGAGCATGCGGAAGGTGAGCTTGCTGTGATGGTACTTGCGATGGATGGGATCCTGCCTAAAGTACTCGAGGGTGTCGTGCATCCAGCCCATGTCCCACTTCATGCCGAAGCCGAGACCGCCGAGATAGACGGGGCGAGAAACCATTGGCCAGGATGTGGATTCTTCTGCCGTGGTCTGGATTTCGGAATGCTCTTTGTAGGCTTCCTGGTTGAAGCGGCGGAGGAAGTCGATGGCATCGAGGTTCTCGCGTCCGCCGAATTTGTTAGGAATCCACTCGCCCTGCTTACGCGAGTAATCGAGGTAGAGCATGGAAGCGACGGCGTCCACGCGCAGGCCGTCGACGTGATACTTGTCCAGCCAGAACATGGCGCTCGACAGCAGAAAGCTGCGGACCTCGCTGCGGCCGTAGTTGAAGATGTGTGTCTTCCAGTCGGGATGGAAACCCTGGCGCGAGTCGGCGTGCTCATAGAGATGAGTGCCGTCGAAGTAGGCCAGACCGTGGGCGTCGGAAGGGAAGTGCGAAGGCACCCAGTCGAGAATCACGGCGATGCCGTGCTGGTGTAGGTAGTCCACCAGGTACATGAAGTCCTGGGGCGTGCCGTAGCGCGAAGTGGGAGCAAAATAGCCGGTGGTCTGGTATCCCCAGGAGCCGTAAAAGGGGTGCTCCATCACGGGCAGGAATTCGACGTGGGTGAAGCCCATGCGCCCGACGTGGTCGGCGAGGCGGGGCGCGGTCTCGCGGTAGGTTAGGGGACGATTGTGCTCCTCGGGAACGCGCATCCAGGAGCCAAGGTGGACCTCGTAAATGGCCTGCGGTGCGCGCAGCGAATTGCGTGCGGCACGCTGCTTCATCCACTCCCCGTCGGCCCACGGGTAGTCGAGGTCCCACACGACGGAAGCGGTGCGGGGAGGCTTCTCGTGCAGAAGGCCAAGAGGGTCTGCCTTTTCGACTTTGTAGCCGTGCCGCCGCGACTCGATATGAAACTTGTAGAGCGCGCCTTTGGTCACACCGGGGATGAAGCCCTCCCAGATGCCGGAACTGCCGCGGGAAGCGAGCGGAGCTGCTTGAGGATGCCACTGGTTGAAGTTGCCGATGACGGACACTTGCCGCGCGTTCGGGGCCCAGACGCTGAAGATGGCACCGGCTTGTCCTTCGCGCGAGATCAGATGCGCGCCTATGGTTTCGTAGAGGCGGTAATTGCTGCCTTCGTTGAAGAGGTAGAGATCCTGATCGGAGAGCAGGGTGGGGCGGCCGGAGGCGGTGGGAATGGGAGTGTCGGGCATTTTTCCGAGTCTTAGTGTACCGGAAGAGGCGCATGGGCGGTGACGGGTCGTGAAAGCTACGGCCGCCTCAAAGGGACCGCGCCGAAACGAATGGCCAACCCCTTCAGTCTCCGGTCTTCCGCGCCATCGGAAGGCGCAATCCCCATGCTATCCTGACCTTTTCCAGCCATGCCCGCCTTGCGTCTGATTTTTCTTTGGCATCAGCATCAGCCTTTCTACAAGGATCTGGTGACGGGGGAATATCGCCTGCCGTGGGTGCGGCTGCACGGCCTGAAAGACTATTACGGCATGGTGAAATTGCTGGATGAGTTTCCCAAGGTTCACCAGAACTTCAATCTGGTGCCGTCGCTGATCCTGCAGATTCAGGATTACGTGGCGGGGACGGCGCGGGATCCGTTTCTAAATGTGGCGGCGAAGCCGGCCGGGGACTTGACGCAGAAGGAGCGGCAGTTCGCGCTGCAATATCTGTTTCAGGCGAATCCGGCGAATGTGATCGGACGATATCCGCGCTACCGGGAGCTGTGGGAGCGTTTCCGGGAGCGCGGATATTCGCCGGAAAAAGCGGAAAAACATTTTCAGCCGCGGGACTTCACGGATTTGCAAGTGCTTTCGCAGATCGCCTGGTTCGACGAATTCTTTCTGGAAGACAAGGACGTTTCCGGGTTGATAAAAAAAGAGCGCAATTACACTCTCGACGACCAGAGTTTTGTAATTGCGCGGGAGCGGGAGTTGCTGGGCAAGGTTCTGCCGGCGTATGCCGACGCGGCGGAGAAGGGATTGATCGAGATTTCGGCGACACCTTTCTTCCATCCGATTCTTCCTCTGGTGTGCGACACCAATGCCGGAGCCGTGTCGTCGCCCGGTCTGCCCTTGCCGCAGAATCGCTTTCGCCATCCCGAGGACGCGCGCGAACAACTGGTACGGGCGCTCGACTTTCATCAGCAGGTGTTTGGAGTCCGGCCGCGAGGGGTGTGGCCTTCGGAGGGCAGCGTTTCGGAAGAAGTGCTGGCGATTGCCCACAGTCTCGGCATCAAGTGGATGGCTACGGATGAAGGAGTGCTTGGCCGCAGCACGGGTGTGTTTTTTCAGCGCGACGGCAACGGCCGGCTGCCTGCGCATCTGGCGGAGCGGCTTTATAACCTTCACCGCTACGAGAACGGCAAGACGGAAATGCATCTGGTGTTTCGCGACCGCACGATTTCTGACCTGATCGGCTTTGTTTACTCAAGTATGGATCCGAAGGAGGCAGCGGGACATTTGCTGCGCAATATTAAAGACGCGGCGCAGCCGGTGCTGGCGCAAGGCCGGGACGCGGTGGTTTCGGTAATCCTCGATGGCGAGAATGCGTGGGAATACTACCCAAGGTCGGGGCGGGAATTTCTGCGGCGGTTCTATGACGCGGTGCAGAGAGATAGTGGCCTGGAGGCGGTTACGGTTTCGGAGGCGATTGCCGGCCATCGCAGCGTGGCGCCATTGCCGTCACTGGCGCCGGGCTCGTGGATCGGCGCGAACTTCAATGTCTGGATCGGCGCGCCCGAAGACAACCGAGCCTGGGATTACCTGCACCACGCGCGCGAATTTTATGCGCAGAATTCGGCCCAGGCAAGCGAGGTACAACGCAAGCTGGCCTTCGAGGAAATTCTGATAGCCGAAGGCAGCGATTGGAACTGGTGGTACGGACCGGAGCATCACTCGGCCAACGACCGTGATTTTGACGAGCTTTACCGCAAACATCTTTCCAACGTTTATCAAGCGCTGGGAGCCACACCGCCTGACTATCTGGCACAGCCGATTACGGCGGGTGAAGGGCGGCCGGCATTTACTCCTCAGACCGCCTACATTCATCCTCGCGTCACCGGCGACAAGATTCGTTACTTTGAATGGCTCGGCGCGGCCATTTTTACCGCCGATCAACGTGCCGGCGCCATGCACGGCAAGCAGTTCGTGCTGGATTCCGTGTACGCCGGAATCGACAGCACGTTTGTCTACGGGCGATTGGACTTTGCCGGAGCGGTTCCGGAGATGGAGTTTGAGCTGGTGGTGAACCTGGAATCGTGGGCCAGCGGGGAAGCGCGTCCGCGGCGGAGTGTGCGCCTTGATGCCAAGGTGGAGGAAGGCAAGCTGGCGCGATGGAAGGTTGACGGCGGTGAAGAATCCTTTCCCGCCTCATCGGGCGTGGCTTCGAATATTTCATCCACAAGCGGGGAAGAGAGCGCGAAGGTGGCTCTGCTGCGCAACTTCGAGTTCCGCTTGCCGCTGAGCTGGTTGCTGGCGAGGCCGGTTTCATCTGCCACGTCGGCAGCGGGCGGTGAGACGGTGGGGCAATCCAAGGCGGCCGCTCCGGCGATTGCGCCGACCAGCCGACTGCGGCTGCGCTTCAGCCTTTGGCACAATCGGCTGCCAGTGGACGCGTTGCCGGTGGAGGGGTGGATTGAACTGCAGTTGGTGAGCGAAGCGGAGATGGGAGCGGGAATGTAGTCGCAGAATTTTCACCACGGAGGCACGGAGGAAATCGCTCCTTTGGCTCTGCTTTTCTCCGTGGCTCTGTGGGGAAGTTGTTGCGTCCAGAGACTACGGGCTCTTCTACTGTGCTGCGCTGGCCACTGCCGTGGTCATCGCCAACGGACGGTTGAGTTCGAGCGTGAGTTCGGTGCCGGCGGGCAGGGTGGCGGAACGATGCTTGCTCAGCCAGTGCGCCCCGGTGGAACCGGCGCCAACGATTCCGCCGATCAGGATTCCGGGGGGACCGCCGATGAGGCCGCCGATCAACATGCCGCCCGCCGTGCCGCCGCCGCTTTCCACTTGATCGCGGCGGTCGTGGCCGGAGCCCTTGAACTGGCCTTCCTGGTTTACATCCGTCCCGCCGCCCAGGTTAGTGTCGACCAACGTGGCATCGAGGAAGAGGCGTTCGCCGGTGGGCAGGACAAGCGCCTCCGGCAGAATTCCGATGGTCGGCTTGCCCGAGATGCGGCGCGGCTCGGAAACTTTGGTGACGCGGCCCTCCACCACCGCCCCGGCGGGAATCACCGTCTTGCCGTTGAGCACCACCGCCTGCGTCAAGCTTCCCCGGAAAGGATCTCCCGGCTTGTTGCTGAAAGTCGCGAGAGTTGTTTCCAGCTTGACCATCAGGGCCGTGCCTGCGGGCACGGGCGCGCTCTGTGCCGCGGCCATTGCCGCCAGCAACAAAACACAAACCGGCATCATGCACTTGTTCATAACTTCACCTCGGCCTTTCAAACACTCGGATACGGCAATTGTTGCTTTGACTTTAGAACACTACGATGACCAGGACAATATGCGGTGAACCAATAAAGATAACTACTCGTGGACCTAGCATGGCAGACGTTCGGTACTGGCTGAGTTTCAGCCACTAGCAAACGCTCTCACCTGAAACGATGTCCATTCAGTCGATGTATAATCAGCTACCTCAAGGTCCAAGCCTCCGATTTAGTCAATTAGCCGACCCAACGACAAAACTTCGGCAGACATTGCCGGGAGGGACTTATGCCGGACTCAAAGGATCCAAGACCCATGCCAGCCGGTTATCAACCCATCGAGGGCAGCGAGCGTCACCCAGCAGCCAATGAGCATTGGCTGCGTGAGGCCGACGCTGACCAAGTCTTTCCGGTCTCCATACGTGTGAAGGCAAGCGCAGGTCAAGCCGGCCTGGACCAGGTCGCCGCCTTCGCGCGCGCAAAGGGTCTTACCCTGGTGGATATCCACGTCGAGGAGCGCATTGTGGTTGTCTGCGGTACTGCAGCGCAGATGAACGAAGTGTTCGCGACCAGCATTGCCATCTATGAAACCCCAACCGGCCCACAACGGCGCTGCCATGGGCATCTTCATCTGCCTTCCGGACTGGCGACGATCATCGAGGGCGTGATCGGGCTGATCGAGGGTGAAATTGCAAATCTCGAACAGTGGTTTAACAACCTTTTCGGACACCACGGCCCTAGCCCGGGCTATAGAACGTACGACTTGATCGTTCCCTTGTCGGGTCCGAAAGGAGCCGTGAATCCAGCCGAGTTCAGCCTGGTACAGCAGTTCGATGTGGGCTGGCTTCTCGATCCCGGTTGCCAGCGGATGCTCGATTACCTGCAGGCTTCTCCCGTTGCCTTTCAGACCGTGCGGGTGATGAAAGTATTCACCAGTGGAGGCACGCCCGAGCTTGGTATTCCTATGAACGGAAATCCTCCCACCATCGCTGGAGGCACGGTCTGGCCGGCAGGGTCGTCAAGCAGTTCGATCAGTTTTACAACCACGTTAAACGCGCTGGCCGAGCTTACTTCTCGAGGACTGATTCCATTTGTAGTTCTCAGCTTTTTCCCCGATGGCGTTTACAACAACACTTCCTACCAAGGTACTTCTTTGCCGACTGGTCCGGTCGACCCCACCAACAGCGATTGGACGCAGATTCTTACGAACTGGCAGACGCTGGTACAGGCCTTCTTCACGGCGCTGCTGAACGATAGCCGGTTTAAAGCCGCGGCAATCGCTAACTGGTGGTTCGAAGTTTGGAACGAGCCGGACAACCCGGGTTTCTGGGGGCCCGACTCCGATACGGGTAGCCTGATGTACTATCAGCAGCTGTACCAATCCACCGTTGCCGGAGTCACTGCTGCCGGGGCCTCGATCCGCTTGGGTGGGCCGGCGATCATGGGTCCAAGCGTCATAGGGGCAAATACCTCAATCCCGGGCAACACTCCCACGCTAATGTCCGCCTTCATCGGTTTTGTAACCGGCAACCATTTGCAATGCAATTTCCTTTCATTCCATGGAAAGGGTTCCTGGTCTGCATGCCTGAATGGCGCCCCCCTCGACGAAAATGGGAACCCCATTCCGAACGGCGCACCCGTCTTGCAATCGGCCGCCGATTGCGCGGATCAGACTGGGCACTTCGCCCAGAACGCAGGCCTGACATCGATCACGATTATTAACGACGAGGCTGATATGCGCGCGAATTATGACGTCCCTTTCCTACCGCGCATGACGCAGCAATATGCGGCCTGGCTGACCGCGATGATGGTCACTTACGACTCGTTCAGCTCCGAATATGCTCCCATGCGTTTCATGGCCGGCTCGGATAACGCAGAGCTACAGCTGGTGGGCGAGACGCAGCAGGCGGTGGGTGCTAATCCCATTTTCGCCACTGCGGCTTTTGGCCAGCAAAGGTCGATCATGACCTCTTCCTCTTCGAAGACGAACGGCAACGCCTGGACGGGCCAGGCTTGTCCCCTCGATCTGCTGAAGATTCCAGCCTACAACTTCTATGAGATCCTGCGGCTGCTGGGAAACCAGCACGGCACGTTTCTCAGCGGCGGCAACAACTATTACCCTCATAATTCCGACCTGTTCCACATGATTACATTCGCGACAGACCACATCGGATCGATCTTTTGCGTCTATCCGCCCAATCCTCCCGCTGGACCGTCCCAGGGACCGTGGACGTTCAACTACTCGATCGTGGGCATCTCCTGGCCTGTAATCAATTGGTACCAATTCCAGATCGACGGGACCGTTTCCAATGGCTTCAATGCGGCGGGTGGTCCGGCCGCAGAGCCGGTCGTATCCATGTGCACTTCTCCGGTTTTTCCGGCAACCTCTATGCCTCTGCCATTCACCAGTTCGCAGGTGAGCAAAATACGTCAGGCCCAGGAATTCAGCATAGTCGGTCACAGTGTCGGGCAAGCCATCCCGAGTGGCAACTTCAACACCGAGTTCACCATACCCGCGTATACAACCATAGTGTTCTGGCTCACAGAAAACACGCCCGATGTCCCGGCAACGCCGCTCTGGGCAACCAACCCCTACACGGTAGACACGACCGACTACGGGTCGGACGTAATTCTTTACTGGCAGCCTGACCTGGACCCGACTTTTTATTCCTATCAGGTTTTCCGCGATGGGCAGGAAAACGAAAACATTATTTCGCCGAACCCCCTCCGTCCCGCCCTCTGGGTCGATACTAATCCGAGTCCGGGACAGCACACCTACTGGCTTCGAGCCGTGAGCGCCTCTAACGTCCCGAGCGGCTTTTCGACCCCGTTGCCAGTCACAGTTACGTAACTATGGCTGACGAGGAGGGAAACAAATGCAGAAGAGGGAATTTGTCTTCTGCGCGGCAATCCACGGCCAAATCGCAGGCGCGGTGCGTAGAACCATGATCTTCCATCCGCTATAATCGTGCGTCTCAACTCCTATGCCCAACGATTGCGCCTGGCGTCGGCTACCTGACCGGCCGCCGCCTCACTTTAACTCGGGCCTTCCTATCGAAGCCGCACGGGTCGACGATAATTCAGAGCCAGCTGCAATTTGGATAAGAATGGCGGACCTAATATGACAAATATTGCGAGCATCTTCGGGCGCGAGGTGCTGGATTCGCGCGGCAATCCTACGGTGGAAGCGGAAGTGCAACTAGCCAGCGGAGTGATGGGAAGGGCGATTGTGCCCAGCGGAGCATCGACCGGCGAGCATGAAGCCGTGGAACTGCGCGACGGCGACAATGGACGCTATCTCGGCAAAGGCGTGCTCAAGGCGGTGGAGAACGTGAATGGCGAGATTGCGGATGCGTTGGCGAATTGGGACGCCTACGATCAGCGCGGGCTGGATCAGAAAATGATTGAGCTGGATGGGACGGAGAATAAGGGCCGCCTGGGGGCGAATGCGATTCTTGCGGTCTCGATGGCGGCGGCGCGTGCGGCCGCGGCGGAGTATGGCTTGCCGCTCTACCGCTATCTTGGCGGGGCGGGCGCCAACACTTTGCCCAC
>Ga0187769_10002447_pt1 | contig 10882 bp, 11 predicted proteins | sample 0116_SJ02_MP02_1_FD_133140 | JGI IMG/M metagenome (GOLD analysis project Ga0187769, IMG submission 133140) | Tropical peat soil microbial communities from peatlands in Department of Meta, Colombia - 0116_SJ02_MP02_10_MG | ecosystem: Environmental > Terrestrial > Soil > Wetlands > Peat | place... | reverse complement strand
GAGCAATTCCGTCCGATTGCCCCTGTCTGTCTGGAAGAAGACGCTGCGCAATGGTTTGGTTGCGATCACAAGAGTCCGTTCATGCTGTACACATATCATGCGAAGACGGACGCGCTAGCTGCAGTTACGCATGTGAATAGGACCGCACGTATTCAGACGGTTTCCTTTGAAAGCAATCGAGGTCTGTACGAACTACTTGTCGCATTTAAGGCACGTACGGGATACGGTGTTTTGTGCAACACCTCATTGAATTTCAATGGGCGGGGTTTTATAAACAGAATAAAAGACCTCTCTGCATTCGCCATGGAACACAATCTGGATGGATTTGTGGTTGAGGGACGTGCCTACCTTTTGAAGGGGTCCGACGGTTATCGGACCTACTTGAAGAGACCTAATTGTCTGATCGCATTTTCGCCATCACAGGCCTAGCAGGAGTCGACCAATTTTCACGAGTGTTCTCCAGGCTGCCCAACGGTAAGTCCCCCCCCAAACGCCCGGACGTCCGTTGATTAGGATGGTTCCCGGGTTGTCAGCTATGCGGAAGTAACTACGGTTACGGTCCCTCCGTAACCCCACCGAGCCGTGCCAGCGCTTGCCAGTGCCGGGGATGTGGCAGATACCGACCTGCCCGGATTTCCGCCGCGTAAGGCCCGGAGATACCAAGGGCAGAGGCAATCGCCGAAACTGTGATGCCTAATAGCCGGGGCTGAATCTTGGTCCGGCAGATTTCCTCAGTGAGCCAGGTCGGTTTGTCCGCGGGATTCCAAGCTCTCACGGCGGCGGCATGCCGATGCTGTTTCTCTGCTTGTCGAGCGCAGGCCTCGGGGCTGTGACCGGAAATCCGCCCGAGTTTTGCAGCTTTCATGAGTCCTTCACGGGAATAGCTGACGGCGCATGAGGGGCAGTAATTTCGCCCGGACTTGATCGCTACCCCGCATTGATGACACACAGCGGGCGGGCGAACCTGAGCTTTGGATGACAGAACCCCCATACCACCTTTCGTTTGGCATCGATTTCTCTGAGTCAGCCGTGTTGCGAGACCTTCCGCGCGGGCGGATTTCGATCTCGTTGACCACAAGGTTTGAGCAATCCACTCCGCGAAGGGTGCTACAGCCCGGCCCCAAGTTGGCGAGGATTCTGCGAGTCGAGAAGCGAACGATCCCATTAGTCGGCAGTTTCCGTCCCGCTGCTCGAAAAACCAATCACGCCGCAGGGGCTGTCGGCCAATCCAGTCCAAGAGGTACGCATCGATATTTGGCCGGACTGGCTCCATTAGGTCACAGGCCAAGCTGTCGCGCCGTGGGGTATCGAGGTGCAGGACGCCAATTCCCGGGTCGAGTCCTAATGCAGCGAGAGCAAGTCGGGACTCGGATTCGAGGACAGCGTAAAGATAATTGAGCATTGCATTCGGAGGGTTAACCGCGAGACGGGGCGACCCGGTGAGTGGGGAACATCGTGCCCCAAAGGTGCGCCAATGATCCGGTATCCGGCGCGAGTCCACCTTGGGATAGGTGATTGGCAGCGACCGCCAAGCGGACCAATACGCGCTGGCCGCGCGCGACTCAAGGAAGCGGATTTCCTCGCCAGTGTTGGCCTTAGGAAGCTCGGCGCGGGCGTCGGCTATAGCGTTTGCCGATGTCTGATTGCTCAAACGATTCCGGGCGAGTGCTTCCTGGGCTGCCAACTTTTGATCGATCAGCCCTCGCGCAATTCGCAACCCTACATCTGAATGGAGCGCTAAGGCTTGTGCTCTGCGTAGTCGAGCGTCGGACGGGCGGACCGGTCCAGTTGTGGCCAGGACCGATCCATTCCGATTCAGCATGACAAATGCAACGTCCTGGTCCGCCAGCCATCGGAGGGCGGATAGCGACACGATCCCATTGGAGCCAATCATAATGAGGCGCTTAAGCCCGTGCCCGACACGGGCAAAGCGGGCCTTTCGGCGGTCACAACCGATCCCGTCCGCGAGCAACAAATGACCCCGGTCAACTTGGACGTGAATCCCATAACCTGAAAGGGTCACAACTCCGTGTCGCGGGGTGATCTCAGCGGATAAATTGCGGACGTGAGGATGTTCCTGTACGTTTTGCGTAGCTGCCATGAGCGACTAGACCTCCTTTATGGCGGTTAGGGCTTGCCGTCTGCTCGTAACAGGCGGCAGGCCCGTTTTGTCAGGATGTTGTTTTTCGCTTCCGGCCCCTGCCCCTCCGGTAGGTTTTCTCCTTCACTCTCCTCAGACTCTTCAGATCGGACTTCGACCAAAGGCGCACGGCTCGACCATTGCGAAGCACCAGCCTAGGTGCCCGGACTCGGCCGGTACGAATCCACTCTTGCAACGTAACCCGGTCGATGCCTACGGACGCGGCGGCCTCCGTCGTTGCCAACCCGGAATTCATGACAACATATGTAGTCTATTTCTCCGGATTTGTCAATGGAGGTTCCTCGACTGGGGGTGCGGCTCGAAACCAATTTCCCTCTTCCAGGTATCTGGCAAGGCTCTTCGGAAATGCAGGAGCGATCTGCAAAATACACCGCCAACACTGGCACCCAGATTGATGCATCATCTTGCGCAATCGCTCTACAGCCGTAGACGGCGCAATCCCTGTAGTTAGGCCCGCCATTACCCGCGCGAAATACTCTATTCGCCGGTAGTCTCCGGATGCCCGTTGATCTCGGGCGGGATAGCGTTTGTCGAGCTTCGCACGACAGAATTGATCTGCGTCTCGGTGCAGAACTCGACGCCAAGGCGAATGCTCAAGAAATCCGCCGTCTGGGAATTCCATTCGCGGATTGAGCCACGTTTTCGACCGCGAATAAATTCTTCTCACCTGAGATCCTGTCCGCGCTCGCTTCAACGCTTCCCACAAAGGACGTTCAGCGGGGAAGGGGCGTAGCCACGCCTGGAGCGGACTCCATATAGCCTGCTCAAATTGTGCCTCTTCACCTTTTACATGGGACCGCCAAGCATGCAACTCGGCAGGCGTTGTTGCGAGCTTGGGTTGAAGGCTGACACGCGGCGGTGCGCCTGTGACCGTCGAGTGAACTCGCTCGCGTTCTTGCCCACTAACTTTCATAAAAACCCCTGATCTGGCAGGAAGTACCGTCTCGGTCTCGGGCGCACCATCCCGCAAGCCGACAAACGTGTTGACCCAAAGGGCTTCGCAGAGGAGAAGTTCCCCATCGGTCGCCTCTATCGGCCTGCCACGTCTTTTATATTCAAGGCTTTGGCCCAATTTCATCCCCAAATGCTAGCTGGTGGCATTGAGTGTACGCCAGCTATTGGTGTCCTATCGACAGCATGATGAGAAAGCCGAAGAAAGGCCGCCCGAAGCGGCCACACCTAAACGCACACAGGGCTAAGACCCGGGCGAAGAAACAATCTCTCGCTGCCAACGCGCGCCACACACCTTCCCTTAAGTCGAAGCACAAGAAACGCCGGGTGCGGAAGGGAGGTAAGGACAACCGTGCCGTGCGAGTGTTGCGCCGCATGCTGGGGGGCGAATCATTCTCCCGCGCAGCCAAGGCCGAACACATATCGCTCAGGACCGCCAAGAAGCGTCTGGGCAAGAACATTCATCGAAGCGGACCGGGCAAACGCTGGAAAGCGAAGAAGTCAGACCGGCTCACGGGATACATGAACATTGTGACTCCGCTTGGACCGGTAACGGTGCCGGTGCGAGGCGCGGCGGAACGAAACCGTCTAGGGCGATACATGAAAGCACTGGGGAAGTGGCGGCGAGGCGAACCGGGCGCGGAGGCAAAGTTAGCAGCCTTCAAAGGAAAGACGGTGGGAGGTCACGGGCTTATTACGGATTCGAAGCTCCTTGAAACCTTGGAAGACGCCGACGCGCTCGATTTCGCGGAGCTGTACTCCTCACTCGCGGGCGGGGCATGACCTCGCCAGCAAAATTCGAAGACGGCTGTGTCCTTTGTGATGGCGAGAGGATCGAGCGCAACCATGTTGGTGGCCGAAAGCACGTGGCATGGTTCACCATGCCGTTCTGCCGCAAGCATCACGACCAGTTTCACGCTCTTCTCAGAATTGCTGGCGTCAGCCTTGAGTACACGTCAGATCTTCGTGTGCGCCTTGTGCGGGCAATCATGGCTTGCCTGGTCGCCTTATGGATGCTGGCGGAAGCTCTGCTCAATTCACTTTCTCAAACCAAGAAATGAAACAACCAATTCAATCCGCTTTCGAGACGCACGACATCTTTGTTCGTGCTCATACGGTCGTTCCCGAGAAAAAACGCAAAGAACGCTCGGAGCCTGCGAAGTGGCCGCAGGAAGTTCTCATCATTGACACCGAAACCACACTCGATGCCACACAGAAGCTGAACTTTGGCGTCTATCGGCGGTGCAAGCTCGGACCTCACGGGTATGAGTGCATCGAAGAGGGTCTATTTCACGCGGACGGCCTTAACAACATTCAACGAAGCGCACTGAAACAATTTGTCGCTGACCCAAGGAATGTTCCTACGCTCGACGCAAAGATTTTCCCACCACCGACGCGACTGAATCTCTTTAGCCGATCCGCCTTTGTCAAATACGTCTTCTGGAAAGTCGTCCGCAAGGGAGCAATGGTGGTCGGATTTAATCTGCCCTTTGACCTTTCCCGAATAGCTGTCAAGTCATGCCCGGCAGACGGCGGGGGCTGGTCGCTGGTCCTGTCGATGCGCAAGAGCCGCAAGACCGGATGTGTGGAACCAAACCCAGAGCGTCCCCGCGTCGTGGTCACCTCGATAGACAGCAAAATGGCTTTTATAGGTCTGCGAGGAATCCGTCACCCGGAAGAATGGCCGCAGGAAAAGCGCTTTTTAGATTTGCGCACGCTTGGCTGGGCACTCCGCAATGAATCTTACAGTTTGAAGAGTGCATGTAAGGCATTCAAATGTGTCGGAAAACTGGACCACAAACCGACTGGCAAGGTCACTCCCGAGGAGATCGATTATTGCCGACAGGATGCCCGCGCCACTGCGAGTTTGTTGAATGCAATGAAGCTGGAGTTCGACCAACACCCCATCGGACTCAGGCCGGACCGAGCTTACTCGCCCGCTTCTATCTCCAAGGCGTATCTCGATGTGATGGGGATCGCTCAGCCCAAGGAGAAATTCGGTGTCGCGGCCAGAATACTGGGAATCGCCATGCAAAGTTACTACGGCGGTCGTGCCGAGTGCCGAATTCGCGGAGTTCCCGTCCCTATAGTGCTTGCCGACTTCACTAGCCAATATCCGATGGTGAATGCGTTGTTGGGAAATTGCGACGTGCTAACGGCAGAAGAGGTCCGTTTTGAGGATTGCACCCCAGAAGTGAGGAAGATGTTGGCAGGGCTGACGCTGGAGGACACATTCCATTCCGCGTTTTGGAAACAGCTGTCGTTCTTTGCGCTCGTACAGCCGGAGAGGGACATTCTCCCGGTGAGGACTGTTTACAACGGTCGTACCCAAAACATCGGACTGAATTACCTGACCTCTGCGAACCCCATTTGGTTTGCCGGACCGGACGTGGTCACATCTGCCTTGCTCGCAGGAAAGACTCCCCGCATCGTCAAAGCAATTCGGCTCGTTCCGCATGGACGGCAGACCGGACTCAAGACCACCAATCTGGCTGGCATGGTCTCGGTCAATCCGGCGTCGGACGATTTCTTTTGCCGTGTGATTGAGCAAAAGTGCATTCACAAGCGGACGAATCCAGAGTTGGCGTACTTCCTCAAAATCTTGGGCAACTCAGGTAGCTATGGCCTGTTTGTACAGCTGGACCCAGCAAGGTTGCGCAAACCGGAAAGGGTCAAGGTTCTTTCTGGCGGGATCGCCTTTGAAAGGCCCTATTTAGTTGTCGAGAAGCCTGGCCCCTGGTATTTCCCGCCGGTAGCCTCGCTCATTACTGCGGGCGGTCGTTTGCTTCTCGCCATGCTCGAACGGAGTGTTACCGATGCTGGGGGAAGCTACTTATTCTGCGACACGGACTCCCTCTGTATCGTAAGCAGTGAACATGGCGGCCTTGTGTCTTGTCCGGGCGGAGGCCACAGGTTGAACGATGACCAAGAAGCGGTAAAGGCGATTTCGTGGAAACAAGTCCAACATATCGCCAACAGGTTTAATCAACTGAATCCATTCAATCGCCAGCTTGTGCGAGATATTCTGAAAATCGAGGACGTAAATTTTCTCGATTCCGACTCCAGGCAACCTCGACGCCAGCTGTGGGGCTACGCGGTATCTGCAAAGCGGTATGCGCTGTACAGCCGAGAGGACCGGGACATTTCAATTGTCAAAGCGAGCGCGCACGGTCTTGGCTTCTTGTTCCCTCCAAAAGACGGGATGAATAAGGACGCCGACGCACCGGTATGGGTCGTGGAGGCTTGGGAGTGGCTACTGCGTAAGGAACTGGGACTTCCGTGCAAAGAACCAACATGGCGCGATTACCCCGCGATGATGCGCATGACGCTGACCTCGCCGAACGTAATGCGCGAGCGTCGTCCAGACTGGCTCGCCCCATATAATTTCTTCTTCTTCCCCTTGGTTTCCGATCTCGGCGGCTATCCGGCGGGGTGTGACCGATCCAATTTCAAATTCATCGTGCCGTTCGACTCTGACCGTCGAAACTGGAACTCACTCACGGGAATCAACCTCTGTGAAGGGCGCAGCTATGACTTGCAGATGGTTCCGTGCACGACCCAGGACAAGGTGATACCAGAGTCTTTTCGGGTCGTTTTGAGGCTGTATCTCCGTCGTCCTGAATCAAAGTCCCTCGCGCCGGACGGAACTCCCTGCGTTGGCGAAACAAAGGGTCTACTTCAACGAGCTTCAGTTGTGGCCGCAGAGATTATTCCAGTCGGGAAAGAAACAGATCGGCGCTGGGAACAAGGCGAAGACATGAGCATGGTGGATTTTGCGATGCTGGAATACCGGCGTGCCGGTGAGATGGTCGTCGCTGACTCGACCCTAAAAGATGAAATTGGGAAGCGGAGAATGCGCCAACTAATACGCACGACCGGCTTCAGTCAGCACACAATTGAAGCGATCCGCAACGGTCAAAAGGTCCGTCGCTCAACGCTACGTCGAATGCAATCAGCTCTAGCAAAGGGAAACGAATAATCGGGTCGTGCAATGCATGAAGGAAGGAGAAATGCCAAACATCTATGCCATATAAGAATCAAGAAGATAAGAAACGCTGGGAACGAGAGCACCGCGCACAGCGAAATGCACAGCGAAGAAGGCAGCGAAATACAGGAATAAATGAGCGGATTGTTGAAAAAGAAGCGCCCGACCCGGTGAAAACAGGCCAAACGGATAGCATCTGGAAAACAATCGTGATGTGCGTGGTATACATCGGGTTGGGCCTGCTTACGGTGTTCGTAAACGCGAAGATACACACACCAACTGACACAAATACGTCACAGGGAACAAGCAATTCCATCGATTGATTTGTAGATGTAGTTTCTAGCGTGAGCTAGGTGTGAAAAACGCCGGGCCTCCGACAAACTTCGTCCACACTCATTGCTGGGTCCCCGTCGGCTGGGTCCCTCCAGTTTGAATTCCATCGGAAGAAGTTCCGTCGCCTGAAGCACTTCCACCTGCACCCCCTCCTCCTGGGGCACCCCCATCTGGAGCACCTCCCGCTGGAGCGGGTGGAGGTCCCGCTGGAGCGGGTGGAGGTCCCGCTGGAGCAGGTGGAGGTCCCGCTGGAGCAGGTGGAGGTCCCGCTGGAGCAGGTGGAGGTCCCGCTGGAGCGGGTGGAGGTCCCGCTGGAGCGGGTGGAGGTCCCGCTGGAGCAGGTGGAGGTCCCGCTGGAGCAGGTGGAGGTCCCGCTGGAGCGGGTGGAGGTCCCGCTGGATTTTGATTAGCTATGAATGCTTTCAAATTAACCATCACCTGCGCATAGTTCTCATCACCAGCGATGGTCAGAAATGCAAACCCAAGTCCTAGACACTTTAGTGTGTCTGGCCAGCCAGTGAGACTTCGATATTGGTCGATAACGGTCTTGATTTCGCTCTTATCGTCCTGAGATAAATTCTGAAACGAGCTTAACGAAGCCTCGAAGTAGTCCGCCATGTCCGAAAAATTCTGAATGCCGATGACCGACCGGAATACTTCAAGCTGCCGTTCCGTGGCTCTACGTCGATCAATCTTGCTATCGATGGTCTTTAGAACGGTGTCGAGAACGATGGCAGGGCCTATCGGATAGTCCTTCCCGTCGGACGAGCGGAAAGTAAATAATTTGGACCGAAACACGACCATGGCTCCAAAGCCAGCCACAATTGATGAAAGTAAGAGGTCATTTTGGAGCGAAGGGAAAATCTGAGTTGGATACCTCCGCAAGAGCATAAATGCAGCCAATGAAACGAGGCCATTTAGACTTAAGTATGCCAATCCGAAATTAGTACTTGCCGCGAGTAAGGGCTCGTCCCGATATCTTGAGAGGATCTCAGAAAGGCCAACCAGCAAACCGAATACAAAAGTTGCAAACGTCCAGAAAAAAAGGCTCTGCAGGGGAGTCGCGGTCGTAAAGCGACCAATACAGACGCCTAGGGCGGTCGTCCCCGACACGCCGATCAACACTAAAACAGTAGCGCCTATTCCGCTTCTCGGACTCATTTTGCCTGTGACACAATTCTCCTACCTGAATCAGTTAGCCGAAATGTGTCATTGCCGAGCGAATCTTCGACTACCCTGTCCACATATCCATTTGCAGTCAAGAAAGTCATTACCGGCGAGAGAGTTTCGACTCGTGCGGAAAGCACTTTTGCAATGTCAAATAGCTGCATCGTTTGGTCTTGATCTGTAAAGAGAACATCAATAACCTTTCTACCGAATGCCACAACAGCGTCATTTAGACCCTTTGGAAGGCTTGCATCCGAAGAGGAAGGTGCTTTTTTGATGGAAGAGGTCAAATAATCTAGGCCGAATCGTTCTTTGAAATCCATTGGACCCACCTTCGGCGAGTTTTCTTACCTTTTCAGAATAGCGCCTTCCGATGCTGTTCATAAGACATAGCATATTTGGATATTACACCCGATATAGATACACGTCGCCGTTGACATATTAAGCTCGAACAATGAAATGCTCTGCCCCGAGGGAAAGTCGGGATTAAGAGCCTACCCACAAGTGAATTGTCGAGCCTAAAGCGCCCTTCCCAGAATCGCAGTCACGGTAGCCTGAAGGGCATCTAATGTCAATAGCGAGATTTTTCTAATTATGATGCTTGAAATGCCATTGTTTCTTATTGACAGAATAATGAAAACACTTTATGGTCTCTGCGCTGAAACTCCGCTCCGGACCCGAGGAATCACTTCCTGATGGAGGCGTGAAATGACCAAGATCAGTCCAGACGTTTATTCCGCAGCTCAAGGCGAAGTTATCCGCATCTCCGTTCAATCTGTAAATTTCGTTATCAACGCCGACCTCGACCCCAATCTGACACCGGTCGGGCCGACGACCGCTTTTTCCAAGGCCGGCGAGCTGACGATGGGCAACGCCGACACGACATTCGCCGTCGGCTATAACTTTCCAAATCCGATGCCAGCAGGCGGAAAATATACACGAACGATTACTGGCCCCGGCGGTTTCACTGACGGACCTTTCGATGTCCTCCAGCCCGGCAGTCAAGCCAATGTGACGCTGCCTTACGTCGTAAAGCTCGCGGGATAAGCTCAATGAAAAGAATACTCTTGGCCTCACTCACCGTCCTGGCTTGGCCATCGATTGTCCACGCGCAACTACCGAGCTGCGCGACGGCAATCGCCGACGCCACAGCGCTCATCAAGCAGGCGAAGGCAACCAGTGCAACAGACGCTACCACCAGGGCCAACCAGCTGCAGGCAATTCATCAAGCCCTGTCCAACATAGACCTCATTGCGGCCTGCGGTACCCAAGCGACCATCGCCAAAAACGTCGAGGCGAAACGAACAGATGTTCAGACGGGCGCACAGGCGAGCGTTTCCGGCACGACCACGGCCGTCGCGTCGGCCAGTAAACCTAACTTTCTCGGACTTGCCCTGGAAAATGGCACGACAACGCAGACCACGTCCGGTACTAGCAGCACAGTGAGTATCAATCCGTGGAAATTCATCGACTCGATAGCCCACGATGAAAAGCAGACTCTTGACCCCAACGATGCAGGAAGCAAGCTCCTGCGCAAGCTGGCATTTTCCGTCACGCTCAATACCGGCAGCTCCTCAAATTCCAAACAAACCTCGACAACCACGAGCTCTGGTATGACCCCGACCACATTGCTTACCCAACTAAAACAGGTTTCGGATTTTACTGTGCATTTCGATATACACAACGATCGCGACCCCATGTCCGGCGGTGCCGCTAAGAAAATCAGGGAGAAGACAAGCGTTCCCGCCGGTTATTTCAAGTCCGCCGACGAAATCGGCATGTTCGTGACAAACGATTTAGCCGCAGAAGAACAGAAGCTCGTGACGTTTAGCGGGGATATCAGTGCGGAGGTGACGCAGTACGTCAACGCTGAATTGGCGAAAATTGCTAAAAATCAGGCAGCCATCAGCGCCGTGGGAACGTTTCAGCAATCCGCTTCGGATCTCATAAGAGCCAACAACGCTCTGTATAGCGGACTCGCGCATTCGGCGACGTTCAGTGTTGAATACAGTTTCGACCGGCAACCTATGGCTCAGGCAGTGGCGTCTGGGTCCTCGATGACCACCCCGACCCTGATGAATACCCCTGATCTGAACACGGTGCGGCTCATCCACTCCTGGGGCTATTACACACTGAATGCGAGCGCCTCATTCTTCAGTCAGAAGACAGCGTCTATGCCCGACGTCTGGCGGGATCTTCAGTTCGGCGCGAAAATCGATATTCCCTTCTCCGGTATCGCAAACGTTGTGGACAAAGGGACGCTCACTTTGAGCGGGCTCTTCGTC
>Ga0187769_10002446_pt1 | contig 10882 bp, 9 predicted proteins | sample 0116_SJ02_MP02_1_FD_133140 | JGI IMG/M metagenome (GOLD analysis project Ga0187769, IMG submission 133140) | Tropical peat soil microbial communities from peatlands in Department of Meta, Colombia - 0116_SJ02_MP02_10_MG | ecosystem: Environmental > Terrestrial > Soil > Wetlands > Peat | place... | reverse complement strand
TGCGGCCCTCCTCCTCCGCTTCCAGCGCCATGCGCATAAGCCTCTCCTCGTTGAAATAGGAGGCTCGGCCATCCGGATACGGCATGAGCTGGCCCACAACGCTCACGAGCCGTATTGAAGTCTTGGGAGGCCAAGGGCGGCTGCCGACGGAACGTACTGCTGCGGTCGCGCTGGCGGAGCCGTCCGTTGCGAGCAAAATCTTCATCCCTGCTCTGCCAGCCAACGGCTCTCGGGCCGGACGCACGATCTCGACGGAACAGGGAGACGACCGGACAACGGCTTGCGCAACGCTGCCCAACAGAAAGCGCGCCATCCCGCCGGCGCCGTGTGACCCGACCATCACCAGGTCAGCTCCCCAGTTTTCCGCGTATTTCGGGATCGCCGTCTTGGGATAACCGCTGAGAACTTCGGTCTGGACCTTGAGTCCAGACTGCTTCAACTCCTCCGCCATGGACTTCAACGTGGCTTGGGCAGACTGTTTCGCCATTTCCAGGATACTGGCGCCGGACGGAAAAGGTTCCAAATCCACCACGTGCAAAATACAGGCCGCAGATCCTGGCGGCCACGGCCGCGCCACTGCTGCTTTCACCACGGGTGAAGACTTCGAAAGATCGCTAACGATTAACAGATTCAATCTAGTTCTCCATGCCTCTTGCCTTAGTCAGACTTACGAGGCAAGCCACTCTCCCAACTACACTTCGGCCATGTCCTGGTGCGCCGCGTGCTCCTTCTCTTTTTCAGGAATGTCCGTTAGCGTGGCCTCCGTAAGCAGCAAAACACTCGCGACGGAAACGGCATTCTCCAAGGCCACGCGCACAACCTTCGCGGGATCGATGATCCCGGCTTTCACGAGATCGACATATTCGCCTCGAGCGGCATCGAAACCATAATTACCCTGACCGGACCGCATGCGATCCACAACGACGCCCTCGTCGAATCCCGAGTTCGCTGCGATTTGCCGCGTTGGCGCCTCAAGGGCCCGTTTCAGGATCATGAGCCCGGTTCGCTCGTCGCCTGTGCAGTTGGCTTCTTCCTGGCCGATTGAGCAAATCAAGCGCAGGAATGCAAGGCCGCCACCGGGAACAATCCCCTCCGCCACGGCGGCTTTCGTTGCACTAATCGCATCGTCGAAGGCCTCTTTGCGATTTTTCAGTTCCGCCTCGGATGGAGCCCCCGCTCGAATTACCGCCACGCCGCCGGACAGTTTCGCGAGCCTCTCGCGCAATTTCTCCTTGTCATAGTCAGACTTACACGTCTCGATCTGCTTTCGAATCTCCTCACAGCGGCCCTGAATCGACTCCTTCGCGCCCCCGCCTTCCACGATGGTCGTCTTTTCGCGGTCGATGACGACTCGCTTTGCTCTGCCCAGCTGCTCGAGGGTCACGTTCTCGGTTTTGATCCCCAGCTCTTCCGCAATCACCTGGCCGCCCGTAAGAATCGCGATGTCCTGCAGCATTTCCTTTCTCCGGTCGCCAAAGCCGGGCGCTTTCACGGCGGCGGAAAGCAGAGCGCCCCGAACTTTGTTCACGACCAGTGTGGCCAGCGCTTCTCCATCGACGTCTTCGGCAATGACAAGAAGAGAGCGCCCTGCTTTGGATATCTCCTCAAGGAGCGGAAGAAGATCCTGCAGATTCGTTATTCTCTTTTCGTGGATCAAGATGGCAGGATCGATAAGAACGGCCTCCATCTTGGCAGCGTCCGTTATGAAATAAGGGGAGATGTAGCCTCTGTCAAACTGCATCCCTTCCACGACTTCCAGTGCAGTCTCTGTCGTCTTGGCTTCCTCGACGGTAATCACGCCGTCTGCGCCGACCTTCTCGACCGCATCCGCCACCAGCTCCCCGATGGAACTGTCGTTGTGGGCCGATATCGTCGCGACTTGACATTTTTCCAAGCGGCTGGTGACGGGGCGCGCGAGCGCCTTCAGTTCGCGTACGGCTATACGAAAGCCGCGGTCAAGGCCTCGTTTCAGGTCAACCGCACTTGCGCCGGCGGCGATGTTGTGAAGGCCTTCGGAAAAGATCGCGCAGGCAAGGATTGCGGAGGTGCTCGTACCGTCGCCAACCACTTCTCCCGTTTGCTCAGCCGCCTCGCGGATCATTTGCGCGCCGAGGTTTTCTTCGGCCTTTTCGAATTCCACTTCCTTGGCGATCGTGACCCCGTCGTTGCAAACGATTGGCTTCCCCCACTTCTTTTGGATCAGCACACACTTCGATTTGGGGCCCAGAGTGATACGAATGGCGTCGGTCATCGCCGTGGCGCCCTTCAGAATCTTTTCCCGCGCTTGGGATCGAAATAGGAGCTGTTTGCCAGACATCAAACACTCCGTCTGGCTTCAGGCACACGTCTGCTGGATGCTGAAGCCTTCAAAACCGGAATAAAGCCCCCGCTTGCGCGCCTTCATGAAACTCAGCCTGAGGGATGGAGTACACCTGACCTCGATCGCGAATCGTCAGGACAGCCGCAAGGTTCAGCAATTCCTCGTCGCCCTGCTCCCTGCGGTCGTGAATGTGGACTGTTTCCGGCGGAACAAACGAACCCCACTGCTCCGCCTCCGCCGACAGAAAGAGAAAGCGAATCCGCCCCTGCGCAGCGGCAAGAACTACTTTTCGCAGGTTGCTGGTCGTCAGATCCGTGTTTTGGAAGTTCTTGTACTCCTCAAGGGCGCGCTCGCGCGTCTTGGCGAGATGCGCCTCCACGATTTTCCATGCGGATGCGTGCAGCACCTCTGCACTATCCAGATCGGGATTGCCGGGCACTTCGCTCTCAAGCAAAGCAGGATACGTATTCGCTTCCTTGTACATCGGGAAGAGATAGCCGACACTTGCTACCACCAGGGGCGCATGCTGCCCCTTGAGGGTCTTTGCCACGCTTTCGTTAACTGCTCGCAAGAAATGGAGAATCCTTTCCTTTGTGTCCGGTTCGGAGCCATAGAACACGCTTCCTCTTTTCCCCATCCCTGCGGGCGAAGCGGAATGAAACTCAATCGTCTTTCCGAAGCTATGACCTTCAATATCCTGATGGACCATTGCGGGGATGCCCGGCAGCTTGAGCTCATGCATCCCGCGACGCGTGCCTTCAAGCAATCTCACATGCTTCAGGCTTAGCACGAGAACAAAGAAGCGATCGTTTGCCGGTTCGAAAGACAACAAGGGCCTGACGAAGAAATTGCTCGCCACCTCCACCCGCTCGGGGATCGGTGCGGGCAGGCGCTGCGAGGCGAAAAAGTCTTCGCTTGCAAAAAGAGCAACGCCGCGGGCTCCGGTTTGAACTAGTTCCCTTTCCTGCACGGGCTGCCTCTGCGCCTCGAAGACTTGCGGGGCGGATGCGAGGAGCACGGCGGTTGTCTCGGAACTCAGTTGCGACGACCGGAGAAGCTCGTGGAGATGCGCCATATCCCCTTTCGGTGAACCCGTCGGATCAAGCGCCATGTAAACGGAAACGCATCCCCCCTGATGCGCGGCGGCGAGCGCGCTCAGGTCAAGTTCAGTCCCACCACACTTGCCTATATCTCTGCGAGCTCCGGTTGCCATGGTGATCCCCTTTGTCGTCATAAGGTGTTACGCGGCGCCGTACATCTGCGGCTTCGCCTCTTCAAGCAAACGCCGCACGTCATCGTCACTCAATTGCGGGAACTCATCATAGAATTCTCCTACGGCCCGAAAATCCCGCGCGGTAAGAAGGCAAACCACTTCGTCCGCCTCCCCGCGAAGAACAAGGTACGTGGAAAGCGGCGCCGCCCCAACCGCCAAGATGATGCGTGCGGCTCCCGCTCTCCTGACGCCTTCTATTGCCGCGCGCATCGTTGAACCCGTCGCAATTCCATCGTCTGTCAGAATGACTGCCTTGTTTTGAATATCAAACGCCGCACGCGAGGGATGAAAGACTGACTCCCGTCGTCGCAGCTCCTCTTTCTCGGCCTTTACCACGCTTGAGATCTCCCTTTCGGAGAGGCGGAACTCCTCGACGACATCGGGATCGATAATCTCCACTGCCCCTGTGGCAACGGCACCCATGGCCAATTCCTCATATCCCGGCACGCCGAGCTTCCGCACGATAAACACGTCCATCGGAACACGAAGGGTCTTCGCAATTTCATATGCGACAGGGACGCCTCCGCGCGGCAGGCCGAGCACGAGCACGTCAGAGCGGTCCGCGTAAGCCAGCAGCTTTAGAGCTAGCAGGCGCCCTGCCACTTGCCGGTTATGAAGCGTCTCACTCATAGGCAGTCGGTCGAGCCTCCGTTCGCTGCCGCTCTTGCTCTAGCTCCCCGCCGCCCGACCCTTTACGATCTGCGGGAGCCGGGGCCCATAGATTCTCTGCAAAGTGTTAACGATATCTGCATACGAAAGCTCGGGGGTACGTCCGGGGACGCCAGGATCTGCGTGAAGGACCACGTTATCCATGGATAGAATCCCTTCTAACTGGCCGTCCTTGTTGACCACCGGTAAACGACGAACCTTCCCCGCGGCCATTGTCTCGAGCGCTGTGCGAATCTCATCCTCGGCTCGGCATGTTCTGACGGTTCCCGTAACCACTTCTCCCACCGTAATATCTCCTGGCAGCTTGTTTCTTGTTCCCAGCGCCACACACAGATCTCGATCCGTCACGACTCCCGTCACCTTTCGCTGCGCGTCAACGACTGGAAGAATTCCGCACTCGCGATTCCACAAAAGCTCAACGGCCGCCCCAAGATTCATGCCGGCTTCGCAATACGCCGGCGTTCTCATCATCACATCCTGCACTTTCATGACCCTCTCCTCCTCTCTTTCTGCACATCACCCTTTCCACGGGTCTGCGTCACTCAACAACCGGGCGGGCCGAACGTCCTAGCCGTGCTTTTGTTAAGCCCGCCCGGTTGAAAGAAACCGCGACCTCATGCCGCCTTCGGTTCCACGCGAACGCTCCGCGCCTTTGCGGACTTGGGAAGGCTGAGTTCCAATACGCCGTCCTTCAGGATGGCCGTGACCTTCTGTGTCTCCACTTCCGCCGGAAGGTCGACAACCCTCATGATTTGATCGGAACAGGCTTCCGAGTAAAGGACCTTGCCCTTTTTCTCCTCTTTCTTCGTCTCTCGTTTGCCGCTGATCACAAGCCGTCGAGGCTCGACCTTGATTTCCAGCTCCTTTTCGGTAAAGCCGGGGACCTCTGCTTTCACCTCAAGAGCTTCGCCCGACTCCGAGACATGGACGTGGACGGGATGGAGCAGCTCCCTTTCCGCTTGGAGCCAGTGTTCGAGCTCATGGCCGAACCTTTGCCCGCTGCCCTCAAAGATCTCGAAGGCTCGCCGCGAAATCTCGTTAAATATGGCATCCGCCCGGGCGGAAAGACTCTCGAGTGTGAACGGTTTCGATGGCGCTTGGTCTTTAGCTACCTGCACGGCTACGGATTTCTCTGCCATTTCTGTTCTCCTCATTTTCTGTAGCGTTTCGGCGCTGCCTCCGGGGGACAGGCCGCCAGGCCTTGCCATAGGGCTTTCATGCCAATCCTCGGGAGGAGCCCGCGCTCAAACGTACCTTCGCAGATGTCCACGGCATCCACAGTGACGCCCATCACAAGCTTGCGTGATTGCCAGCCGGTTGGTGAAACCTTGATTAGAAATCCTTGCGGGAAATGCGAAGTTTCTGCATGCGGGAATTGAGGGTTGTGCGGTTTACGCCGAGGCGTTCCGCGGCGCCGCCGGGACCGCCGATCTTGCCTTTGGTCTCCCGCAGTATGCGAAGAATGTGTTCCCTTTCTACTTCTTCCAGGGTCGCTGCGCTCGGCGCCGGCTGCGCCGCCTGGGGCGTTTCAAGTTCCAACGGCGGCACCCTGAGTTCGGGTCCGGGCGAAAGGATCACGGCCCTCTCGATCAGATGCTCGAGCTCCCGAACGTTGCCCGGCCAGGAGTACCCGCAGAGAGCGCGCATCGTGTCCGGCGGGACGATGTTGACGGCCTTGCCCATGCGCGCAGCGAACCTGGAAAGAAAATGCTCGACCAACAGCGGAATATCCTCCGCGCGTTCGCGCAGGGGAGGAACCATTACCGGAAACACGCTGAGCCGATAGAAGAGGTCTGTGCGAAATTGTCCCGACGCCACCAGCTTCCCGAGATCGCGGTTGGTGGCGGCGACGATCCGCACATCCGTGGTCATCGTCCGGCTGTTGCCCAACCGCTCGAACTGTTTCTCCTGCAGCACGCGCAAGAGCTTCGGCTGCAGTTCCAGTGGGATTTCTCCGACTTCATCGAGAAACAAAGTTCCCTGATGGGCGAGCTCGAATCTCCCGATCCTCTGCGCGATCGCACCGGTGAACGCGCCCTTTTCGTGCCCGAAAAGTTCGCTCTCCAGCAGTCCGGCGGGGACAGAGGCGCAGTTCACCTTAATGAAAGCCCTTCCGCGCCGCGGGCTGAGGTCGTGAACCGCCCTTGCAAGTCTCTCCTTCCCTGTTCCTGTTTCGCCGAGGATCAGGACGGTCGAGTCGGTGGGAGCAACGGTTTCAATCTGCTTCAGGACGCGCTTGAGAACCTTGCTTTCGCCTATGATGTCGCCGAACTTCTGTTCCGTCCTCAATTCGTCCTCGAGATAGAGCTTTTCTTTCTCGAGCCTCGCATTCAGGTCCGCCAACCGCTGAAACGCCAGCGCATTGTCAAGCGCGACGGCGATCTGGCTCGCGAGTTGCGAAAGCGCGGCGATATCATCTTCCGAGAAAGCGCGGGCGCGCGTGCTGTAAAGATTCAGCGTGCCGACGGTCCTGTCGCGACCAATGAGCGGGATCCAGCAGCCCGATTTCACCGATGACTGCACAAGATAATCTTGCAGCTTGAAGGGGAATTCCTCTCCCCGCTCCCCTTTCAGGATCAGAGGTTTGCCGGAAACATACGACCATCCCTGGGGCGAGCCAGCGACGGGAATCAAAAGACGAGTCGGAAGCTGTGTCAACCCGGAAGCAGCGCCGACCGCGTGCACTCTGAGCATTTTCAATTCGCCATCGTAAAGGGCCAACGTAGCGAGATCGAACTCCTTCACTTGGCGAATGCACAGGCCAATCGCCCCGAGCAGCTTCGTAATGTCCAGACTCGAAAGCAGCGCATTCGTGACTTCGAGGAGAAACGCTTCGCGGACTCGCTTGCGCTCCGTGATGTCTCTGGTGACCTTCGTGAAACCAAGAAGGTTGCCCTTTTCGTCGTGCAGCGGAGTGACGACAACGCTGGCCCAAAAACGCGATCCATCCTTCCGAATGCGCCAATCTTCGTCTTCCAACCGGCCTTCGCGCGCGGCGACGGCCAGTTCTTCCTGGGGTTTGCCTCGCTCAATCTCGGCAGTCGGAAAAAAGCATGAGAAGTGGCGTCCTACCATTTCGTCGGCGCTGTAGCCCATTATCTTCTGCGCGCCTTCATTCCACGTCCTGACTCGGCCATCTGGGTCCAGCATGAAGATGGCGTAATCCTTCACCTCGGCGACCAACCGCCGGAACCGTTCTTCGCTTAAGCGCAGCGCCTCTTCGATCCGCTTCCGATCCGTGACGTCGCGAATCGCGCTGATGATGAAATGGCCGCCATCCTCGAACGGACTCAGGCTGATTTCAACTGGGAACGTGCTTCCATCCTTGCGCCGCCCCTTCAGGTCGAGATGCACTCCCATGGGCCGCGTGCGCGGGGACCCGGCATATTCCGTGCGATGCTGGACATGCGCGCCCCGGACCTGCTCTGGAACGAGAACCTCGATAGACTGGCCGAGGAGTTCGTTGTGCGAGTACCCGAACATCCGCTCGACCTGCGAATTTGTAGCGACAATTTTCCCACCGTGATCAACAACAACAACGGCGTCGGGAGCGGACTCGATAAGACTCCGAGACCGCTCGTCCTCAAGCCAATGGTTATGACTGGGGGCTGTGGATTCTTGCGCCATGCCGGAAGAAATTAGCACTCTGCACAGTCTTGGGGCAAGTTATGGACGTGTTACAGCGAAAGGGCGTAATTCTCACGTATGAGGCAAGCGCTGCCCCAGGGCCGATCCGACTTCCGCGCTTGTTTAGCCGCGAACGGTCAGCACGGGGCAGGTCGCATGGGCGACGACTTTGTGCGCCGTAGTGCGCTCCAGGTGTGTCGCGGCGCCGAAATGGCCATGGGGGTCGCGCAGCCCCATGACAATTAGGTCCGCTCCGCGCTCCTTGGCGATAAACAGAATCTTCTCAGCCGGGTTTCCCGTTTGGACCACGGCTTCGGGCTTGCACCACAGTTCAGCGCTCGCCGGAACCACTTCATACAGCTGCGAAGTTGCGTTCGACACCGCATCCTGCATGGCTCTTCCCGTTAGCTGAGTCTCGGCCTCCTTCATCACGTTCAGCAGGACGAGGTTCGCCTGGTTCTCCTGCGCCATCGAAATTGCGTAAGGCGCTGCAGCCAGAGACTCCTTGGTGAAATCCGTGGGGAAAAGCACACGGCGAAACTTGCCGCTCTTGTGAGGCCCGCCGTGGGCCGATGGGCCAATCGTCAGCACAGGCACGCGCGAGCGCCGGAAAACCTCTTCCGCCACCGAGCCCAGAAGCAGCTTCTGCGCCCCGGTCCGGCCATGAGTCCCGAGCACGATCAGATCAATCGCATACTCCTTGATCGCTGCTTCGAGCGATGCCCAGATTCCGGTCCCGCGCTCGATCATGCATTCATTCGGTATGCCCGACAGTTGCGACTGGATTCGCTGCAATTCAACCTGGGCAGCCTCTTCTTGCGCGGCGATGCCCGCGACCGTCAGGTCCGGCGTCGTGTAGGTGTAGGCGGCCGGGATCAGAACATGCAGCGCATAGACCTTCGATCCGTATTCACGGGCAATTGACGCCGCATACGGCAACGCCGCCTCGGAAGGCTCGGAGAAGTCCGTCAAATACAGAATGCTGTCGATCGTGATTCGAGATCCGAGTTGCGCTTTCGCCTTCGCCATGATCTATCTCCTCGACCGCACTACGCAACGATTACAGCCTCCTGCGCAACCATTGACGTCGCCTCGCCGGGCGGGTGCCGTCATCCGCGCACTGTCAGGACCGGGCATTCGGCGCCGACTACTACATTGTGGGCTACCCCAGCCGGCAGGTGAGACGAAGCCCCGGGTATCCCAATCGGCTTGCGAACACCCAACACGATCAGCCCAGCGTAGGCCCTTTTCGCAATTTCCAGAATCTTGTCCGCCGCCACGCCATTTTCCACCAGAAACTGGGGCTCCCGCCAGAATTTCGTTCCCTCCGGGACGAGGCTTTGAAGCAGCCGCTTGGATGACGAAACAAGCTCATCGGAATAAACCAGCTCGCCAGCCTTTGGCTTCTCGATGACATGCAGCAGAGTGAGATGTGCCTGCAAAGCGAGCGCAAAAGAGATGGCATATGGAGCTGCGGCCTGCGATTCCGGGCTGAAATCGGTCGCGTACAGTATCTCTGCGAGGGTGTTCCTTCCGGCGTTCATCAGTTGCGAATTCGGGCCTACGGTCAGAACAGGGGACTGCGAGCGGCGCAGAATTTCCTCGGCCTGGGATCCCAATAGAACTTTACCGACTCCCGTTCGCCCTCTTGTTCCAGCAACGACCAAGTCGATTCTTTGGTTTGTGGATATGGAGTCGAGAACTTGCCACGTCGTCCCTTCGCCGGTGCAGAACTCGGCGTTGATCCCCTGAACAGAGTTCAAGATGGACTTCTTCACTTCTTCCATGTGCCGAGAGGTGGCGTCATCCGTCGTGCGCCAGGTTTCGGGAGGCAGGGCATAGTTGGGCGGCTCTTTTGCGTGAACGACAACCAGCTTTGCCCTGAATCGGGTTGCCAATCCAGTGGCATATTCTTGCGCCCGGGCCGCCGCATCAGAAAAGTCGGTCGCGAAGAGGATCGTTTTTATTGAGGCTGCCACTCCTGGTTCGCCTATCGCGATCATCGTTGCCTCCGCGCACAAGAATGGGCCATCTGCGCGGCTCTCGGCTGTGACGCGTGTCACTTCCCTGCCACGCCACGGCTCACGATATGCAGCTGCGATGGATGGCCGCGGCCGAGCCTCAGATCGGCATCTCGACGTGGGTGATTCAAAGTGGAGTGGATGTCAGCACGTACGTAGAAAACCTGTCGGGCGAACTTCGAGGCCTTCATGTGGCCGGGGTGTCTTCGTCACACACGCGATTGCGAGACGCTGAAGATGATCAGGATTTGGTGCCGATTTCGGCAGGCTCGCCGTTGAACAAAGTAGGTTTGATGCACTGCAATTGCGCAAGAGTTTTTCAAAGCATACCGGGTTTACTGCTCGATCGTGAAGTTTGTTGCTCGCCAGGGCGTCCTGTTTCCTGCCGAGTCGGTCGCTTGAGCCTCAAGCCGGTAGGAACCACTCGGCAAGTTTCTGATGTTAATTCCGCCTCCGATTGGTATCACCGGTTCGCCCGGCCTGCTGTAGGGAGTCGCGTCCACCGGCTGGAGGTTTTCCACCACGATACCCGTTTTCGCTTCGACGATCCTGAGGTGTGCCTCGACCGTTCTGGCCGGCGATTCCGCCTGCTGCGGCTCGTACACCTCGAAGTAGAAATTAAGGGGGTCGCGCTTCTCGAAGCGCGTGTCGGCAGTGGGTGTGCTTTCCACTCCTCTGCTCACCAACGGTACGTAGCTGTTCGGCAGTGTTGTGGCGCTGTCCTGCGATCCGCCTGGCATTTCGCGGAATCGCCGTGCGAGGACAACACTGCTGATGGCCAGCTGCTTCGAATCATAATCGTCCACCGTTAGAGGTACCTAGGTTCGACCTAGCCTTTTCCCGTCGCTGAAGGCCAGTTGCATAACGTATTGGCCTGGGGCCAGCGGAAGCCTGGTCTCGTAGAGATTCGGTTCGTAGAAGGTGCAAACGGGCCAACCGTAGCCTGAGGTTTCACTCCAGGGCCCCACGGTC
>Ga0187769_10002445_pt1 | contig 10885 bp, 9 predicted proteins | sample 0116_SJ02_MP02_1_FD_133140 | JGI IMG/M metagenome (GOLD analysis project Ga0187769, IMG submission 133140) | Tropical peat soil microbial communities from peatlands in Department of Meta, Colombia - 0116_SJ02_MP02_10_MG | ecosystem: Environmental > Terrestrial > Soil > Wetlands > Peat | place... | reverse complement strand
AGGGGCCTGTTAAGACAGCGCCGCCGGCACCTTGACTGCATCACCCTCGTTATCTTAACAGCGGCACAACAGCCTTCGCGCCCGGATGCGACCCGGAAAGCCAAGTCGCAAGGCATATAATCAGAGGTGAGTGGCGGCATCCTAGGCGCCAATGCCAATCAAGATGTTGACGCTGGAGGACCTCGAGCTTGAGGGGAAGCGGGTCTTCCTACGTGTTGATGTCAACACTCCCATCCATCCTAAGACGGGCAAGCTCATGGAGCAGGCGCGGCTGGAAGAGGCAGCCCTGACAATCCGGGACCTGCCGAAGTCTAAGGTGGTGGTAGCCTCCCACCAGGGGAGGGTCGGGCGCTCCGACTATGTGAGCCTGGAAGCTCACGCCAAGGCCCTTGGTGAGATAGTTGGAAAACAGATTGAATTCGTCCCTGATGTCTTCGGCCCCAAGGCGCTTTCAGACATCGATTCTCTCCACGAGGGAGGGATACTGCTCCTAGACAATCTACGGTTCACCGCCGAGGAGAACCAGGAGTACAAGCCAGCCGAGGCTGAGAAGACTTTCCTCGTCCGGCGCCTCGGGGAGCACGTCGACGCCTGTGTGCTCGACGCTTTTTCGACCGCCCATCGTGCCTCCCCTTCCATTGTGGGCTTCGCTGGACTCGTGCCGACGGCGGCGGGGAGGACCGTTGGGAGGGAGCTCCGGATGCTCGACAGAATCGTGTCCGTGGAGAAGGGACCCTACGTCACTGTCCTCGGGGGTGCGAAGGTGAGCGACAGACTGGAGGCTATCGATGCGCTCATCGCGAACAACAGGGCGGACAGGGTGCTGCTTTGCGGCGTGGTCGGCCTCGTGTTCCTGAAGGCCGCTGGGAAGCTCCGGGGGGACCTAGGAATCGACGGCGAGGTGAAACTCGTCCAAAAGGCGAGGCAGCTGATGGATGATGATCCAGAGAGGTTCACGATGCCAGTCGATGTTGGGGTAAAAGTGGACGATTCAAGGAAGGATGCGGAACCATCCGGAGTGAGCTCCGCGACACAGGTCTGGGACATAGGACCCAAGACCGTAGAGAGTTATTCGAGATACATCAAAGGCGCAGGGACGGTGTTCATGAGCGGCCCTCCTGGTGCCTTCGAGTGGGACGCCTTCAGCCTCGGAACGGAGGGTCTGCTGAGGGCGATGGCCTCGTCCCTGGCGACCACCATAATCAGCGGGGGGCACCTCTCCACGGCCCTCCGAAAGTATGGCATCCACGACCAGATCGACCACATCAGCACCGCGGGGGGTGCCCTCGTCCAATACCTCGCGGGAAAGAGACTCCCCCTGATAGACGCCCTCGAGAGGTCGGAGGCGAAATGGAGTGGGAGGGCCCAGTGAATCCGTATAAGCGGAGCTCTGAGCGAACGTGGCAGGCATGATCAGGGTCGGAGTGAACGGGTACGGCACCATAGGACGCCGTGTTGCGGACGCAGTAAGGAAGCAGAAGGACATGCAACTCGTAGGTGTCACCGCCGCACACCCTCACTACAAGTACGGGGTGGCCCGGGACAAGGGGATAGACCTCTACGCCCTCGACATGAAGAGCCTGGAGGCGTTCAACGGGGCGGGGTACACAGTAAGGGGGACACTGAACGACCTGCTCCAGAGGGTGGACGTGGTGGTCGACGGTGCCCCCGACGACACGGGACCTACGAACAAGGCGATTTATCAGCAGGCGAAGGTCAGGGCGATATTCCAGGGAGGGGAAGAGCACGAGCTCACCGGGACCTCCTTCGTGGCCCAGTGCAACTACGAGGCGGCCGCAGGGAAGGACATGATCAGGGTGGTCTCCTGCAACACGACGGGGCTCTGCCGGACTCTAGGGGCGGTTGACAAGGCCATAGGAGTGTCCAGGGCGAGAGCTGTTCTCGCCAGGAGGGCGACGGACCCCGACGACGTTAAGAAGGGACCGATCGACGCTGTGGTGCTGGACCCGACGACTCTGCCTTCCCACCACGGGCCCGACGTCCAGACGGTGCTCCCAAAGATTCCGATTGTGACGATGGCGTTCAAGGTCCCTACCACGCACATGCACCTTCACAGCCTGATCTTGAGCCTGAAGAGGGAGGCGACGAAGGAGGAGGTGGTGAAGTCGCTCCAGGTCGCGCCGAGGCTCAACCTTGTAGACGGCAAATCGGGGTTCAAGTCAACGGCGAACATAATGGACTGGGCACGGGAGAGAGGGAGGGACAGAAACGACGTGTACGAGGCCAACGTCTGGAAAGACTCGGTCACGGTCGTCGACGGGGAGGCGTACATGTTCCTCGGCGTCCACCAGGAAGCGATAGTGGTGCCAGAGAACATAGACGCCATAAGGGCACTAACAGGCGGCTACACGCGCGAGGAGTCGATGAAGATGACCGACGAGTCCCTCGGAATAGTGCACAGGTAGTTAGAAGGGCTTCGCGACAGACTGCAGCACGAACCTTGGCTGCTGGAACTGCTTGACCAGCGTTTTAACCCGCTTCTGGACGAAGTCAGCGGGCTTCTTCCCCAGGATGACCATCGATACGAGCTCGGCCACAGTCTCCATCTCAGCCGGGCCATACCCCATCCGAGTGAGCTCGGCCGTCCCCAGCCTCCCGCCGTTGTCCCCGATTATGTTGGCCTGCTCGAGCCTTGCAGCGAGCATCTGCAGTTTCGCTGGCTCATAGTCAAGGAGAATCTGGTGAGACTTGGTGTATCCGACAGTGGAACCCCGCAGCCTCACCCCGGCTGCTGCGAGGGCTTTCGCGAGAGCCTGGGAGTTCCTGACCACCGCCTGGGCGTAGGGGCGCCCGAACTGAATCATTTCGATGAGCGCGACGGCGAGGGCGGCTACTCTGTCCAGGTGTATGTTGTCCACTATGCCGGGATGAATCTTCCCAACCACCTTCGTGAAGGCCTCCTCGTTGTTAGAGACGATCAACCCTCCCTGTGGGCCGGGGAGACTCTTGTGCGTGGACCCGATCATGAGGGAACACCCTTCCCTGAGGGGGTCCTGAAACTCGCCCCCCGCTATAAGCCCCAGGACGTGTGACCCGTCGTAGACGTACTCCCCGTCTGCGACGGCAGAAAGCTGCTTGGCGGGGTGGGGGAAGGGTATGAAGCTGGCTCCGAAGAAGACGACCTTCGGCTGTTCATCCCTGATGAGAGACGCAGACCCTTTGGGCTCTATGTTCACCGTCCTGTCATCGTATGGGAAGTAGAGGTTCTTGAGCCTGAGGAGGTTCCCGAGGCCCAGGTGAGTAATCCCGGGATAGCCGCCGTTGTCCGGGTGGACGGAGAGTATCTTGTCCGCCGGCTGGGTCAGGGCAAGGAGAACAGCCATGTCCGCCGTATGTCCCGACAGAGCCCTGACGTCGGCGTACCTCGCCCCGAAGGCCTTTCTCGCAAGTTCCTCTGTCATCGTGAGAAGCTCGTCGGAATACTTCGTTCCTCTGTAGAACTTGTCAGGGGCGTTGTACCTGTTGCCAAGGTCGGCCAGGAACATAGCACGCATCTGCGGGCTTCCATGGTTCTCCGACGGTATCAGGTTCAGGCACTCCTTTGTCCTCCACTCCTGGTGGAGCCTCACAATCCTGTCCAGTCTCTCGAAGTAATTGTAGGACAAATTGGGTTTCCTCTGGCTCGCCAGATCAGACGCCCGAGGCCGCCTCCTGCGAGTATTATCTTTTTGGACTCAACTCTTCGGTTGAGGAGCGAACCTGCCTTCTTTGGGTCCATTACTTTCGCAAATCTCCCTTCTCACCGAACACCACCAGATCTCAGCCAAACAACCGGCGAAGTTACCAGAACCTCTTTTGGAGGCGGCGGGGGCTTCAGCCGAACTTGTACCTCACTCCGTGGCCGTCCCTTTCGTGGTTGAACGTCACCATTTCCGGCGGGCCAATGGCCCCGCACGTACCGCAGGCGACGCAAGCGATGTGATCGAAGCGGAGCTGCGACGACGCCACGTCCTCCAGGGTCTGGGCGAACGCTTTCCTGCCGTCCGCCTTCCCCGACGGGTCCTTCGCGGTCTCGAGGTTGTGCTCGTACAGGTCCTTGAAGGATGCGAAGACCCCCTTCGGCGTGAAGATTGTGTAGCAGTTGGTCGGGCACGCCGGGACCCAGGGCTTCGTAAGAGACTCGGATGCGAGCTCAGTATCCACCCTGATGTGGGAGTATGCCTCGTCCTCGTCGTATGCCAGGAGCCCGGTCCCCTCCTGGACCCTGGCTATTGCGTCCTTCGCTCCGCCGCGGGCAGGGCGAGGAGTGAATTCGTAGACACTGGAGATCAGGTTCGTGGCGAACAGGAGCCTAGGGAGCGTATGGTAAGTGAAGGAGCTCTCCGAAATGAAGCTGTCCCTCCCGGATCGGCCCACGTCCTCGTATATCGGATTGAGGAGCTCCCTGTATCTGGAGAGGTTCCTCGCCCTGTAGGAGCCCGAGCCACTCGCCTCCAGGTAGGCAGCGGCAGCCATCATCCCGGAGGTCACCGCCCTTCGCATCCCATCTATCATGGGGCCTATCTTGACGAAGGAGCCGAGGGCGTCCCCGGCCACCATGAAGCCGTCGGCATAGGGGCGCTTCAGGATCGCCTTGTGCCCCTTCGGTATGTTGTGGGCCGAGTATTCCAGAGGCTGCGCTCCCTCGAGGAGATCTGCCACCATCGGGTGTGCCTCGAATTCGTCAAGGACGTCGAGGAGCTTGCCGACCTCGTTGAAATGCTCCGTGGTACGTCTGATAAGCGAGTCCATCGAAACAACAAGACCGACGGAGAGGGTGTCCCGGTTGGTGTAGACGAAGGCTCCACCGCCTATTTCGTGCATGAAATCTCCCAGGAAGAAAACAGCCCTCCCCTCCCCAGGCTTGACCCTGAACCTCTGCTCGATGGTGTCTGAGTCGAGCCTGTAGATCCTCTTGATTCCGTGGTACAGTTGGCGGGGGTTTAGTCTCTCCCTGAGGCCCGCTTCGGCCACCAGCTTCGAAGTGACGCCCGACGCGTCGACCACGACCTTCGCCCTGAGCTCCTCGTTGGTTGTCCTAACCCCCACTACCGCGTCTCCCTCCTTGATGAGCCCCTCTGCCGTGCTCTCTGTCGAGAGCATGGCGCCCGCCTGTACGGCTAGGTTTGCGAACCACCTGTCGAATGGTCGCCGCAAGACTGAGTAGTCGTGCCCGGTCTCAAACGACATCTGGAATAGTCCCACCTTTGCAGGGAGCGAATTCTTCGAGAGCCTGTAGAACCTGCTCCTCCCGTGCTCGTAGTCGGGTGCGTCGAGCACGACCACCTCGTGCGACATAATGCGCCTTTCCAGCGGCGCCGCCGATTCGAAATCGGGGACGAGGCTGATCAGCCCCCACCCGTCGGGGAAGTCGCCGTAGAGCACTCCCCCCGTCATGCTCCGCTCCCCGGGGACTCGGGCCTTGTCGAGTATCAGGACGTTGACGCCCTTGCGCGCGAGCGAAATGGCAGCGGCGGAACCCGCTGGGCCCGCCCCGACCACTATGACGTCGTACTCAGGACGCACTGCCACCGCCTCCTATGGCTCTTGTCAGCTTCGGGAGCTCCTCGTAGAGGTCCCCCACAATGGGGTAGTGGGCGAACTTCAGGATGGGCGCATCCGGGTCGGTGTTGATCGCGACGATCTTTGATGAGAACTGCATCCCCACCCTGTGCTGGAGTGCCCCGCTGATTCCGACAGCGACGTACACCTTCGGCCTCACGGTGGTGCCCGTCTGCCCCACCTGGTTCGCCTTGCTGATCAGACCCTCGAGCTGCTTGATCTCAGCGTAGATGAGGGCGCGCGAAGCCCCGATCTCAGCCTTCAGGTGATGTCGCTCCTCCAGGACAGACTTTAGCTCCTGGGCGTACCCGTAAGCTTCCCTGGGGTCGCGTGGGCGCCCTGAGCCGTCCTTCAGGATCCCTAGGCCGAGACTTATGATGACGTCGGCGCTCTTGAGGTCCGGAACCGGTGGAGGGAGTTCGACCACCTCCGTCACCCTTGCGGGGTATGTGGGCAGCGCGTAGTCGACCTTCTCCACCTCCCCCTTTCTGCTCGAATCAGAAGGAAGCGGTGAGAAGCTCCCGGGTCTCACGGTGGCCATCTGTGGCCTGTGCTTCGGCGTGTAGATCCGAGCGAGCCTGGTACCGAAGTCTGGCCTCACCTGGATCAGGAGATTCTTGAACTGACCAAGAGCGGGGTTGTTGTAGTCCTCGACCGCGAGTTGGACGTTGTCAGTGGCGAGCCCGGTGGGTACCTTGAACGCCACCCTCGCGGCTATGTCCTTGCCCACCTCGTTCGCCGCGAAGAGGAAAACGTAGGGCTTCCTCTCCTTGACGAGGGCGTAGATAGCGTCGACGTATGCCAGGTTGAAGTAGGGCTCGAAGACAGGGGAATCGACGACAAGGACTGTGTCCGCACCGTGACTGATGGCCGCGTTGGCGAGCTCATCGAGGCCACTCCCCAACATCACACCCACCACTCTCTGGCCTAGCTTGCCGGCGACCTGCCTCCCCGCCGCGATGAGCTCGAGAGAGTCAGCGGTCAGCCCTGACCTCGTGTGCTGGAGATAGACCCAGACCCCGGTCGATTCTTCGCTCAAGAGAGGAGCTCCCCTGCGAGCATTTCATAGCTGAAGACGCCGACGGAACCGTTGGCCTTCAAGTCGGCCACCATCTCTGGTGGCAATCCGTTGGTCAGGTCCCCCCTGGAGAATGGGCCGTACCTCTTTCCCCCAAACTCCATCTGTCCCGCCTCCTTCACAAAGACCAGGGTCGATCCCAGGGCCTTCTGTACTGGAGGCTTGCCGACGTCGACGCCGGTGCCCACTATCGTAGGAGAACCTGCGAGCCCCAACCTCTTGGGGTCCGCGCCAAGGTCGTCGGCAGTCCATTTGATGGCCTGGAAGACCTTCCCCCTGTAATTGTTCGCCCTCACCTCGGCCTGGGACCCGGCAGGGGGAGACCTCGGGCGGTACTCGGTGGAAACCGTAAGGAGCGCAGGGAGCTGCATCTCCAACCTCTGAGAAAGATAACCGATCTTCCTTTCGGAGTTCACCAGGGATCCGGCCTGGTCGATGTCGAAGTCCTCCACATAGGTCGCATGTGGGAGGACCTTGCCGAGGAGCTCTGAAACTCCTTCGGCCACCTGCGGCCCTACGCTTCCCGTCTCCCCGTCGGTGGTCTTGATCCCCGCGACGACCACGAACCTGGCTACCCTGTCTCTTTCGGCAGACAGCTCCGCGATCGCAGTCTCCGCCGTCATCTCGCCGGAAAGGAATCTCGCGACTATGCTGTCCTTCAGGGCCGGGAGCTCGCTGTAAATTCTGTTCGGGAGGAGGTTCATGCGGTAGAGCTCGGCTGCCCTTGCCCCGACCGCATCGGAGTACCCCCACTTCTTTATGGCGTCGGCAACCTCGTCGATGGGGTGCACGTGCCTCTCGACGACCTTCTTGACCCCGAGGGCAACGGCGTATGACGTAGCGAGAGTGTCAGATCCTGCCATCTTCCTGTCGCTGAGGACGTACTCCTCGTCTATCCCGAATACCTCCGAGTCGTAGAGTGGTTTCATGAGCGGGACGAGCTTCATGTCGGGTCCCATGCTGAGCGCCACGGCCTTGCCTCCCACCCTGCGCTTGAGGTAGTCTGCTGCCTCGACGGCCTTGGCGTCGTGAGGGTTCAACACCAGGTCCATGGCTTCCCTGTTTAGCACGCCCCCCACCGTTACGGCCTGGGTCGTCCTTGCTGGGACACCCTTCAACAGTACGACGATAAGCAAAACAGGTGCGACCGCCGACTCCATCTGTTCTTTAGCTTTCTTGTCGGGGACTCGACTCTAGGGCAAGGAGTGCTCCCTACGGTTCCTTTGGACTTCCCCCCTTCGCAGCAGCTACTGTACGTTCAGATTGGCCAGCGCTTCTCTGAGCGTGTCCACGCCCTTGTTGAACCAATCGCGCTCTTTGTCAGAGAGCTTGACCTCGTAGATCTTCTCGATGCCACCCCTCCCGAGCTTCACAGGGACCCCGATGCAGAGCCCAGTCACGCCGTACTCTCCCTCAAGGTACGCCGAAGCTGCCATCACCTCCTTTGTGTCGTTGATCATGGCGTTCGCCATCCTTGCGACCGACCTGCCTGGGGCGAATATAGTAGCTCCCTTCTTGGCTATGACCTCGGCGGCCACCTTCCTGGTGTCGTCGATGGCCTGCTGCACCTCCTCCTCGTTGAGAAGGGACGTCAGGGGCACCCCACTCACATACGTGTGGCTGGCGACGGGAATCATGTTCTCCCCGTGCTCCCCCATCACCATCGAAGTGATGGATCCCCTCGATACGCCGAGCTTCATTGAGAGGACATACTTGAAGCGCGAGTTGTCAAGGACTCCCCCCTGGCCTACAACGCGTGCCTTGGGGAACCCCGACGCCTTTAGCGCGACGTAAGTCATCGCGTCCATTGGGTTAGTGACCATTAGGATTTTCGAGTCGGGGGCGTGCTTCGCTATGTTCTTCGTTACGTCTGCTATTATACCCGAGTTCTTCGTGAGGAGGTCCATCCTTGTCATGCCCGGCTTCCTCGCGAGGCCGGCGGTTACTACGACCAGGTCCGCCCCTGCAAGCGCTGAGAAGTCGGCCGACCCTCTCACGTCGATATCGATGCCCGCATCCGAGAGCCTGTGGCTGATGTCGAGCGCCTCCCCTTCTGCGAGTCCAGGGATTATGTCGACTAATGAGACGTCGTCCAGACCCATGGAAGCCACCTCAAATGCTGAAGCGGCCCCGACCCTGCCGGCGCCTGCGAACCCGATCAACGCGACGGGACGAATAACCTATGGTATAAATGAGATTTCTCAGGCGAACCGCCGCGAGACGGCGACTAGAGTCTGAGACCGAAGGACTGGGCGAAGTCCTCGAAGGAGTAGTACGCCCTGAGGAACTCGATCCCCTTCTGTGAAATCATGTACTTCGAGATCTTTTCCCCGTTTAGCTCCAGCAGGAGGCCGGAACCGACGAGCTCTGACAGGAGCTTCGCCATCCTGCTGTACGACATGTTTCCTCTGCGGAGCAGAGTGGTAACCCCCACACCTGTCCCCTCTGTGTTCTGGTCCCTGGCGGTGCTTAGGACATCTGCGATTATCCGAACCTGGGTTCTATACTGGGCCATCCACCTTCACTCCTCCGGCTGCGAAGCTCAGAACGGGCGTGAACAATGTCACAAGACCCATCACTTGTAGTATAATCTGCAATAGTGAAAGAACCCCGACATATTGGTACAATAGTGATAACCACTGGAAGAACGTTCCCACCCCTATCAGGGACAGTCCCATGGCGATCAGCAGTGTGTCCGGCTTCCTGGTCCGGGTGTACGAGTACACCGTCTCGACCACACCGTAGAGCACGAAGTAGAAAGAGAGGATGCTCAGTACGTCCGCAAGCTGGGTGCTGGTCAGGGTGATGACCGGGAAGACGAGGAGGGCTGCGCCAAGCCGCTTCGAGAGGAGTACGTCGACAACGTGAGAAAACGCCAGGAAGAAGTACCCAGTCGTCTCGAGGAGGAGGCCCCCGACGACCACTGCAGTCGTCGATATGGGCTCATTGGGGAATATCTGGCCCAGGCCCACTAGTCCCTCGACAAGGAACCCGAATCCTAGGAATATGAAGGCTGTCGCCAATCTTAGGAGTGACGAGCTCTCCGTCTGCTTGACCCCCCTATAGGCTACGTATGCAACAGAAAACGACACGAAAACGCCGATGAACTGGAGTATATTCTGTATCAGCTCCATGCTCGACTGCGGCGCCATGGTACAGCATTCTGAACCCCCTTTTGGGTATAAAAGTGTGCCCCCTCAATTAGTTGACCTTTCACATCCTTTCACTTGAATTCGGATTAGTGATCCACTTTCGTGCCCCGTCGTTAGCTTCTACGCTACTTCGTTATGATGGTCAGGACGTCCTGGTCCATCAGCTGGTGGGTCATGCCTACTCGCTGTCCCCCGAACTTTACGCTCTTCCCCCAGACCTGGGCGTACCTGAACTCGTCCTTCATTCCTCGGTGAACCCTGTCGCAGACGTCTCCTATGGTTGCCCCTCCCCTGACCACCATCGGTTCGTCGAAATCAGTCTCCCCCGTCCTGCGCCGCATGTAAATCCTGACGAAGTTGAGCCTGTGGTATATCTCCTCCCTTAGGGCCTGCATGTTGACGTTCGCCTCGGCGGAGACCGGGACGAAGGCGTAGGGGAGCTTCCGAGAGAGCTCCGTGGTGAAACCGGCGTTAACGAGATCTATCTTGTTCATCACCGTTAGGGATGACGCGTACACCCTGTTCCCCGCGAGCACGTCGACGAGCTGCTGGTCGTCTATGTCCTGGCGTATCACCACCCGCGCGGCGTTGATGTCGTAGACCCTCAGAATGTCCTTGACCAGCGCTTCGGTTATCCTGGTCAGCCTCACCTGGGACGTGACGCTGATCCCTCCCGCGTCTGACTTCTCAATGACCACGTTCGGTGGGGACTCGTCCACCCTGATGCCAGTTGACCTCAGTTCTCGTTCGAGCAGGTCCCTCGCTTCCGGGTGGAAGACGTCCACGATGAAGAGGATGAGGTCGGCGCTCCTTGCCACAGCCAGGACCCGCTTCCCCAGCCCCTTCCCCGAGGACGCCCCTTTTATGATGCCAGGGAGATCGAGCAGCTGAATCCTCGCTCCCTCGTGCTCCATCACTCCGGGAACCACCTCCAGGGTAGTGAACTGGTAGGCCCCCACCTTCGACTTCGCGTTCGTCAGTCTGTTCAGAAGGGTTGACTTGCCGACGCTCGGGAGCCCTATCAGCACCACTGTCGCGTCCCCCGACTTCTTTACGTCGTAGCCGATGCGGGAGCCTGTCTTCCGGGTGTGCT
>Ga0187769_10002443_pt1 | contig 10888 bp, 8 predicted proteins | sample 0116_SJ02_MP02_1_FD_133140 | JGI IMG/M metagenome (GOLD analysis project Ga0187769, IMG submission 133140) | Tropical peat soil microbial communities from peatlands in Department of Meta, Colombia - 0116_SJ02_MP02_10_MG | ecosystem: Environmental > Terrestrial > Soil > Wetlands > Peat | place... | reverse complement strand
TGTCTGCCTCGGCGAGGACGCCTTTCTTAAGTGTTGGATTCTCGGTGACTGCCTCGATGACCAGATCTACGTCCTGCACAGCCTCCTTCATGTTCAAGGTGGGGTGAATTCTGTTGAGAATTTCCTGCGATTCGGCTTCGTTTATGGACCCTTTCTTGACGTAACGTTGGAGGCTATCTTCGATCATCTTCATGCCGTTATCGACGAAACGTTGTTCGATATCGAGCAGGTGAACTTCGAATTTACCAGTTTGTGCGCAGGCCTGAGCTATGCCATGACCCATTAGGCCGGCACCTAGGACGCATACTCGCCTCACTTCCATCCTGAACCACGGCTACATAGTCCAATTTTGAAGTGAAATATGCTTTCCCATCCCTAGGATAGGGTGAAGACGCGGGTGCCTGTAAGACAGTTGGCAGCGGAGCGTATTACACCTCCAGTACATGGACGGCCTCGTGAAAGAACTAGGAGCTTCGAGTCTTCAGTAACGGCGACCCTGGGCTTCTCAACTTTCGTTACCATTTCAATTCACTCCCGGCTGAATAGAATGTGAGCGCAAGCCATGAATTGTGAAAGGCTTCCTTTTGTTTACCGCAACTAAAACACATTCGCCAAAGAACAAGCGCTCATCATAGTTTCACAATTGAATCAATGCTAGAATCTTCTTTTTACTAGCAGAAGTAGGGGCTATTGGTTATCGACGCAAAGGAGCGAGGTATCAAATAGTTAGACGAAGGGTTCTAAACTAAACATGGTAGCCCTCATGGCGGCGCAATAGTAACGGTATCGGCACGTCGACTATTTTGCCTGAAAGGTTAAGGGGTCGTGGTTTGTTCAGTTTCGATGCTCTCGTCTTCTTCGAACTCGCCTTCGTCTTCCTCTCCTCCTCGTGAGAGGAGAATTTCGATAGTTGAAATGTTGCCTCTGGTACCGTCGTAACGAGTGACATCTTCTGAGCCGAGGTTTATGCTTTTGACGAGCACATACTTGAGGAAGCTATGCCGCAACATTTGTACAGTGTCAATGGCTTTCTCGATTGCTTGGCCTCTTGCCCTGACCATCACTGTCCCGTTGCCAGAATTGAAGAGCGTTACGCAGGCAGTCACGTAGTTCATAACGGGTTTCTTGCCTATTCGAACAAGGTTCGGCTGACTCATCGGACTTACCATAGCAAAATTCTTGGATTACACGTGAAGCGCGTTGTGTTTCAGGGTTTTCTGGGAAGGACCATCTCGGGTTCTATTAAGATTGTTCGGCTAAGAATTCACTATTAAAATAGCCTGTTCTTTCTAGCCACCAATGGTGTGCATTGGTCGGATGTGTTCAAGCCGTTCATACTTCTTGAGCAATGTTTCAACACCCGGTGCCTTGCGGAGGATTGCGTCGCGAATGAAAGTAACGATGGCTTCGTCGGCGGCTCCGCCTCTAAGGAGGGGCCTCAGGTCGAATCCAGTTTTGTCAAAGAGACAAGGAACTATTTTGCCGTCCGCGGAAAGACGAATTCTGTCGCAATCGGAGCAAAATGGCTTGGTTATTGAGGTGATTATTCCGATCTCACCTTTTCCGTTTTCGAACTTGTAGAGTTCGGCCGTGCTTCCCGCTTGCCGTGGAACTGAGGCAAGGGGGTAGTGCTCTCGAATTCTCTCCACAATCTCAGTTCCACTCACTACCTTATCCATGCCCCAATGCTGCTGACCATCGAAGGGCATGTATTCAATGAATCTCACCGTGACATCTCCCGCCATCGCGAGAGAGGCTAGGTCGACCACCTCATCATCATTGCACCCGCGAATGATCACGGCGTTTATTTTGAGAGGCTTGAAACCGCTTGATTTCGCCGCCTTTATTCCATCAACGACTTTTTCGAAGCTACCGCCTCCCGTTATTTGGCTGAACCTTTCGGGCTTCAGGCTGTGAAGGCTTACGGTGATTCCCTTCAACCCGGCTCGTCTTAGAGCTGAGGCTTTCTCGGATAGAAGAAACCCGTTCGTTGTCATGCTGAGCTGGCGAAGGTTAGGAATGTTAGCTAGGAGTGCGACTAGCTCCTCAATGTCGCGGCGCATTAACGGTTCGCCGCCACTCAAGCGTATGTTCGCTACGCCCATCTCCACGAAGAGAGATGCGACGCGCTTAATCTCCTCATAGCTGAGAATCTCGCTGTGCGGTAGCCAGACTGGGTGTGTTGGCATGCAGAACTGACAGCGGAAGTTACAGCGGTCCGTAACCGAAATCCGGAGTTTACGCGCAACGCGTCCAAAAGAATCGGTTAGAACCGGCACTAGACCTAAGCCGCCTGTGTAGAATGCTGAAAATGCATCATTTAAAGGCTAATTTCTCTGGCTGTAGGGTGAGTGAAATCATGCAGGTACGCCGTAACAGATCCGCCAGACTAGAAGCATGAATGTGTCAGTTCCGAATGGGACAACAGAAACCCCATTCCCCCAGCGGTACGGCTAGGAAAGCAGCCGCAGTTCGGTGCAGGATTGGGCGGTTGTAAGACAGTCGGAAGGGAGTGTCTTACACCCTCCGGCACATGCACAGCCTTGTGACAGAACACGAGTTTCGATGGCGTAAATACAGAAAACCCATTGGCCGAAAGCTGTGAAATCGATCGAAGCACATGCGCTAAGTAGATACGTCGAACCGCCGTCGAAGCAATATATCGGCGCTGTTAAGGTAATGATACGGCTATGCCCAGAAAGATCCCGTCGTCATACTTACGGAAACTGAACGAAGAACAAAAGAGAAGCAAGGTTTTCGCGGAGAAGGCAGCAGCAAAGAAACTTGAACCGAAAGATCCCGATTCGGGAAAACTCAAAGGATTTACGGGGATTTGTCAGACCTGTGGGTCCCGCACGAAGTTTACTGTAGATAAGTTTGGGTACGCTACCTGCGGAAATTGCAGAGCGATTGCAAGTTACAAGTTTGGCCACGTAGCGTAATCGGATTTCAAGGAGTGTATTGTGTAACCGCGGCTTGTTCCAGAGATTCAACTCTCGCATCAGTTAGGTCAAGGTCGAAGACTTCCTCAAACCTGTTTCGAATTTCCTGCTTCACCTCACCTAGGTTCACGTCTCTGCCAAGTAGGGCTTTAATCGAGGTCATGGTTGAACCAGAGAACCCGCACGGGTTAATCTTGTAAAAGTAACTTAAGTCCGTGTTCGCGTTGAGCGCGAATCCATGAAAGCTTACCCAATTTCTAATCGCTGCCCCGATTGAAGCAATCTTCTTGCTATTGACCCACACACCTGTTTGCTCTCCTCGCCCGCCCGCTATGCCAAACTTCCTAATCGTCAGAATGAGTGTTTGCTCGATGCTTCTTAAGAATCCATGAATGTCTCGCTCTCTCTCATTTAGGTCTAGGATCGGGTAACCAACTATCTGTCCCAAGCCGTGGTACGTCCACTGACCCCCGCGCTCTATTCGGAATACCGGGACGCCATCTATTTGGGGAGGGATGTCCCCGGACACAGCTTTGCCTACCGTGAATACATGTGGATGTTCCACCAATATCAAACTGTCCAGAATCAGTTTCCTAGCGCGAAGATCAACGAGCTTGCGCTGAAGCTCCCACACCTCTGCGTATTCTCGTTGGCCGAGGTCGAGTAGGTTTCCTTTCGTTGTCATTTTTGCAGGATGTGAATCGCTTTTCCTTTTGCTGCCTCAGCTGCCTCCATCACAGCTTCTGGCAACGTGGGGTGGGGGTGAACTGTGAATCCAATGTCGTCTAAGGTTGCTGCCATTTCTATGGCGAGGGCGGCTTCGCTGATTAGGTCCGACGCTTCAGCGCCAACTATGTGGATGCCGAGAACCAGATTGGAGCTCTTGTCGGCCACTATCTTGGCGAATCCTTCGCTTTCGCCTGCGAGGAGTGCGCGTCCCAAGGCTGTAAATGGAAACTTTCCAACGACTGGCTCGTATCCATTTTCTTTTGCTTGCGATTCGGTGAGGCCAACGGTTGCGATTTCAGGGTCGGTGAATATGACTCCTGGGATTGCATGAAAGTCAGCTTCACTGTTCATTCCCGCGATAACTTCTGCAGCTACGATTCCTTCTTTGGACGCTTTGTGTGCGAGCATGGGCGGGCCTACTACGTCTCCTATCGCGTAGACGCTGGGTGAGTTGGTTTGCATTTTCTTGTTGACCTGAATGAACCCGTGCGAATCAGTTTGGATCTCGGCCTTTTCCAGGCCGATTTCGTCGCTGTTTGGGCGTCTGCCGACTGTGACTAGGACCTTGTCAGCGTCAAATGCACCTTCTTTTCCATCCTCTAGGGTTGCGTATACTTTCCCGTCTCGGTATTCCTTCGCCTTGGATTTGATATGGTATTCAATGCCCAGTTTTCGAAGTGATCTTTCGACGATTCTTACGAGGTCTATGTCTGTTCCGGGCAGGAGTTGGTCTAACATTTCGATTACGGTTACTTTGCTTCCAAGTTGGGCGTACATCGTCCCCATTTCCAATCCAGACACTCCGCCCCCAATTATGGCCAACTTCTTCGGGACCTGTTGTAGTGACAGTGCTTCGGTTGAGCTGATTATGCTGGTTCCGTCGAACTTGAAAGCGGGAAGGTCGTAGTAACGCGAACCTGTTGCTATGACTATGTCCTTTGCTTCAATGATTTCCGTCCCACTCGCGCTCTTAACTTCGAGTTGGTGAGCTTCAATGAATTTCCCGGTTCCTTTTACGAGCTTGACATTGTTTCCTTTGAGTAGGTAGTCGATGCCGGATACTAGTCGATCGACTACACTCTGCTTCCATGCTTGCACTTTGGCGAAGTCTACGTTGACTCCGGTTACCTCTAGGCCGATTTGTTTGGCTGCTTCAACTCGCTGCTTCAGTTTTGCGACGCGGATTAGTGCCTTCGAGGGTATACATCCAATGTTTAGGCATACGCCGCCTAGCTTTTCTTTTTCTATGAGAATCGTTTCCTTTCCGAGCTGTCCGAGTCTTATGGCTGCAACATAGCCGCCCGGTCCACTCCCAAGCACAGCTGCTTCGGCTTTTTGTGTCATTTAGTCCGTCTCGAGAAGAAGGAGTTTTGGATCTTCTAAGTATTGTTTGATTGTGTTTACGAAGCGGGCTGCCATTGCGCCGTCCAATACTCGATGGTCGAAGGATAGGGAGAGGTAGGTCATGTCACGGATTGTGATTTGGTTGTCCTTGACGACTGGCCGTTTAGTGATTTTATGGAGTCCAAGTATGGCGACCTCTGGGTAATTGATTATTGGGGTAGCGAACATTCCGCCGATTCCGCCTACATTGGTTATTGTAAAGGTGCTTCCCTGAACTTCATTCAAGGCTAGTTGTCCTGCATGAGCTTTTTCGCTCAGCGTTGAGATCTCTGTTGCGAGTTGCGTTATCGATTTGTGTTCGGCGTCCTTGACCACTGGAACGACCAACCCCGACTCAGTGTCGGTCGCTATGCCAAGGTTGTAGTATTTCTTGAGTACTATCTCTTCTTTTTCGTCATCCAAGCTGGAGTTGAGGTAGGGGTATTGCTTCAGTGCCGGGATTAGGGCTTTGATGACGAATGGTAGGTAGGTTAGTTTCACTCCGCGTTTCTCGGCGGAAGACTTCGCCTTTTCCCTTAGATGGGCGACTTCGGTCATGTCGACTTCGTCGATGTGGGTTACTTGTGCCGTCGCATTCTTGGATTTGAGCATGTGCTCGGCAACTTTTCTTCGGATTCCGCGTAACGGAACTCGTTCTTCAGCACCACGCGGCCCGGAGGTGGTCACGGTTATGGCCGCGAGGGTTCTCCCTAGCTGTTTGAATCGTTGTACATCCTCGTCTGTAATTCGGCCTCCGCGGCCAGTTCCCTGGACAACAGTTAGGTCTATACCGAGATCTCTCGCAAGCTTTCGAGTCGCAGGTGTCGCCAACGCTTCGTCGGGTTTCCGTGAAGCTTGAGAGACGGTTGTTGGCGGGATTTCTTGTGGTGTATTAATCGTAGGTGATTTCGCAGGTGTGGGGAGGGGTGGTTTCGTGGCGACGGGGGTTCTTTCGGGTGCCGAAACACTTGGTTGTCCACCTTTCTCTTCAATTGCAAGAAGAGTCTGTCCTACCTTGACGACTTCGCCCTCTTTGGCCATGAGTTTCTGGACTATTCCCTGCTTGGGGGAAGGTATCTCTACGTTCACCTTATCTGTCATGATCTCGACGAGTGGCTGGTTTTCCTTTACTGTGTCTCCTTCTTTCACGAGCCATTTTACAACCTCGCCTTCGGCGACGCCTTCACCTATGTCCGGAAGGTGGAACTCGTACACCAATTAGTATCACTGCTTCCTAGTTAGAAGTTGTAGGCTTTCTCGATTGCTGCTAGGACCCGAAGGGCGTTGGGCATGTATTCGTCTTCGAGAACGTATGGGAAGGGAACGTCGAAGCCTGCTACCCGTAGGATAGGCGCCTTCAAATTTAGGATGCAACGTTCAGCGATTTGCGCTGCTATTTCTGCGCCGAACCCGCAGGTTTTGCATGCTTCATGTAGAATGACTACTCTTCCTGTTTTCTTAGCTGAATTGATGATTGTTTCGATGTCGAAGGGTGCGAGGGTTCTGATGTCTACCACTTCTACGTTGATGTTTTTGGTTGAGGCAAGTTCCGCCGCTTCCATGGCTACGTGGAGCATCGCGCCGTAGGCGAACACAACGACATCGTTGCCCTCTCGGGCGATGTTTGCCTTACCCAAGGGAACTGTGTATTCCTCGTTGGGGACTTCTCCGCGGACTGTTCGGTAGATTTTCTTGGGTTCGAGGAACATGACGGGGTCAGGATCGCGCATGGCGGATGTAAGGAGGCCTTTGGCGTCGTAGGGCGTTGCTGGAATCACAACTTTGAGTCCCGGTGTGTGGGTGAAGAAGGCCTCAGTGCTTTGCGAGTGGTAATGGCTGCCTCTGATGCCGCCTCCGTAAGGAGTTCTGATCACGACGGGGGTTGGGTATTGGCTTCCGGACCGGTATCTGAACTTGGAAAGTTCGCTTTGGATTTGGTCGAATCCGGGGTAAATGAAATCCATAAACTGAATCTCTGGTACAGGCCTTAATCCATAAAGAGCCATTCCGATGGAGACGCCTAGGATTCCTGATTCGGAAAGAGGTGTGTCGATGACGCGGTTCGGGCCAAATTCTTGGTATAATCCCTCGGTTGCTCGAAAGACGCCGCCGTTGATGCCTACGTCTTCACCTATTATTACGACCTTGTCATTTCGCGTCATCTCTTCCCGTAACGCGTGGTTGACTGCTTGAACCACATTCAGAACAGTCAAGTATTGTCCCTTTGTCGCTTCTCTTCACGCAGTTCCCTCAATTGTTCTTCGAGGTGCCACGGCATTTCGGCGTATACGTCGGTGAATAGGGTTTCGAGGACGGGTTTAGGTAATTTCTCCGCGTGCTGGACCGCTTCGTCTATTTCGCGATTTGTCTCATCTTGTGTCTTCTGTTCGTCTGTCTCGCTCCATATTCCCTTCCTCTCCAGGTACTTTCGGAATCGTACTAGTGGGTCCCGTTTCTGCCATTCCTCTAGTTCTTGTTCTGTCCTGTAGCGTTTTGGATCATCGGAAGACGAGTGTGCGCCCATGCGGTATGTGACGGCTTCTATGAGGGTTGGGCCCTCGCCTTTGCGGGCTTTTTCAACCGCGTCTTTTGTGGTTCGATAGACAGCGAGAATATCGTTCCCATCGACGCGAACTCCCTCGAACCCGTAAGCCTGCGCCTTGATGGCAATAGTTTCGGAAGCGGTTTGTCGCTCAACTGGGAGAGAAATAGCCCAATGGTTGTTTAGGCAGAAGAATACCGTTGGGGTTTTGTAGACACCGGCGAAATTCATGCCCGCATGGAAATCATTTTCGGATGTGGCTCCGTCTCCGAAGTAAGTTAGCGTCACAATCGGGTCACCTCTGATTTTCGCTGCGAGGGCTGCGCCAACGGCGTGTGGGATTTGTGTGGCTATGGGTGCGGATCCAGTAACGTAGTTAACGGTCTTGATGCCCAAAAGATTGGTCAGTTGTCGGCCTTTCTGAATATCTTCAGCATTAGCAAAGTAGTGGTCGAGTAGTTGATTGAGTGTGATGCCGCGTAGAAGCATTGCACCTACTTCTCTGTATGCGGGAAAAACCCAGTCTTCTGGTTTCAAAGCATAGACGCTTCCAATATGCGCGGCTTCCTGCCCTAAACATCCGATGTAGAAGCCTATTCGTCCTTGTCGCTGTAGCTGTAACCCTCGGGTGTCGAGATTTCGCGTCAGAACCATCACACGGTAGAGACGCCTCAGCTCCTCTCTTGGGATGTCTGGCTCCATCTTGGCGACTAACTCACCGCTAGGCTTGATAACCTGCAGTAACTCGAGAGTCAAACCTTAACCCCTATTGAGGTTGCTTGAAACGCAGGAAAAGTCGGACTAATGCTTGTAAAGCTTGCTCTTTACGTTAGATTATTTCGGAGCTGCTTGCTTCAAGGCTGTCAAGGGTCAGCTTATGGTTTCTATTTTCTTCTTACGAATTAGCGCTTCGAGGAAGAACTCTCCCGCTCTGTATGAGCTTCTAACGAATGGACCGGAGGCCACGTACAAGAATCCTAGATTGTCAGCGAGATGTTTGTAGTGTTCGAATCTTTCCGGGCTGACATATTCGCTTACCGGAATATGGGCCTTGGATGGTCGGAGATACTGTCCAAGGGTTAGAATGTCTACATCTGCTTGCTTCAGGTCTTCCATTGTCTTGACGACATCGCTCTCAATCTCGCCCAAGCCGAGCATAATCGATGATTTCGAGTATGCTGAGGAGCTAACTTCCTTGATGTACTTGAGAACTCGAAGCGATTGGCCGTAGGTTGCTCTTGGATCTCGCACTTTCGGTGTTAGCGTTTCAGTGGTTTCGATATTATGCGCTATAACTTCGGGCCCTGTCTCGATCACTTTGTTTACGTCTGCGAGGTTGCCTTGGAAGTCAGGTATGAGGACCTCTGTGATTACATCGGGATCTCTTTGTTTGATAGCTTTGACGGTGGATGCAAAGTGTTCTGATCCGCCGTCTGGGACGTCATCCCTATCGACTGAAGTTATCACGACATATCTTAAGCCCAAGTCTGCGATGGCTTCCGCGATCTTGACGGGTTCAAAGACGTCCAGCGTGCCATGGGGGTTTCCTGATTTAACCATGCAGAAGCGGCAGCCACGCGTACATGTGTCGCCCATGAGCATGAATGTGGCTGTTCCTCCGCCCCAACATTCGGCTACGTTGGGACAGTGCGCTTCTTCACACACGGTGTGGAGGTTATGGTTTCGAAGTACGCTCTTGATTTTTTCGTAGTCGTCCCCCGTTGGATATTTCACACGTAACCAATCTGGTTTCCGTACCATGTCCACTTCTTGGGTCTGTAGTACGTATGAGTATCGAGGCATCTAAGCGGCCTCATCGGGTCAGACCATGTGTGTCGCGCATTTGGCTTTTGCTTTGCTGTATGAGAGAGATCTAGAATAGTGCACGGCCGAGAGCGAATTACAGAGTTAATTCACTCACCTCTCTGCGTTATGTGACAATAGCGACAAAGGCTGCTTGAATCAACATATTTGGGGGTAGATCCTTGGATCACGTAGAAACAGGGCATGAATTGGGGACGCGGGATCAGACTCCAGGCCTTCGAAAGGCTATTCGATTGAGAAATGCTGTTGCCCTGTACGCGAGTTCAGTTCTAGGGTCCGGGGTATTGGTTCTTCCTGGATTGACGGCTCAGATCGCAGGGCCAGGATCTATCCTTGCTTGGGTTTTGCTTTCCATGGCAAGTTACCCATTTGCGTACACCTTTGCTTCGTTATCTGCTAGGCGACCGGAATCTGGGGGTATCTATTCATTTACAAAGGAGAGTTTCGGATTTCGAGCTGGCGCGATAGTTGGTTGGCTTTTCGTTTTTTGGGTTATGACCGGCGCGCCCGCGGTTACTCTCATTGCCGCCTCCTATCTTGGCTATGCTTTTCCACTGAACCGAGCGGAAACCTACGTTATCGCATTTGGGATCATTCTCGCGGCGTTTACCATAAACTACAGAGGCATAGTAGTCAGCAACAAGGTTCAGTTAGCAGTTGTCGGATCCATAGTCGCACTGCTTCTAGCAACCGTAGTCTCCTCAGCGTTCTTGGTAAGAACACGAAACTTTACCCCGTTCCTTCCGAACGGTCCTCTAGCAGTGGGCACTGCTGCCGCACTAATCTTCTGGTCCTACTTGGGATACGAGAATACATCTAATGTGGCTGAAGAATTTGAAAACCCGGAAAAGGACTTTCATCGAAGCATTGTTCTAAGCGTGTTCGTTATCAGCGTTCTCTATCTGGCTGTCGCCTTTGTAACGATTGGAACTCGAGCGTACGAGGCGGGGGGGAGTGTGGCGCCATTCGCTGTGATTCTGTCAAACGTGGTCGGGAAATATGGCGCGAAAGGGACAGGACTACTCGCGGTCTTCATAATATTCGGAACCGTTAACGCCTATACAACAGGCGTGTCGAGATTGCTATTTGCGGCGGCAAGAGACGGCGGGCTCCCAAGGGTTCTGCATCACTTGAATAGCAAGACCAGGGTTCCGGATCGAGTTCTGTTGGCACTTCTGAGCAGTTACGCCATCGTGCTCGTAGTGTATTATTTTTCTCAGGTTAATTTAGAAACGGCCCTCCTAGTTCCTAGCGGGGCCGCTATCTTGGTTTATGTAGTAGGCTCGGCGGCGGGCGTGAAGATACTCGGCCGACATTATGGTAGTAGTCGGAGCAAGGTGATTTTCCCTTTGATTTCACTTGTAATCTCACTCGTAATTTTGCCTTTCATTGGGCCGCTGCTTATTGCAAGCCTAGTTGTTGTCGTGGTTGCTTTCGTTTATGTCTCAGCGACTAGAAGGGATGGCTT